>Ga0074044_10005275_pt1 | contig 10544 bp, 7 predicted proteins | sample BogForMeECP23OM1_FD_94443 | JGI IMG/M metagenome (GOLD analysis project Ga0074044, IMG submission 94443) | Bog forest soil microbial communities from Calvert Island, British Columbia, Canada - Bog Forest MetaG ECP23OM1 | ecosystem: Environmental > Terrestrial > Soil > Wetlands ...
AATTCGGGTCGTGCCGAGGACAGCGCATGCAAGAAGGACCCAAGGTACTCCGGCCCCATGCTGCCCCAGAAGAACGCGCAACGCCCGCCCAACCGCGCAACCGCGTGCGCCTCGCACGCGGCAAGACGATGCCACACCGGACTCATCAGCAGGGCAGTCATTCCCGGCCGGAATCCCGCCCATCGAAAACCGCGCATCGTGGGGACGATGTACGCCTCTTCCTCTTCTGCGCTCAGCCAAACGAGCAGCGGATCGCCGGAAGTACCGCGGGTGCTGAATGCGACCCGGCCCTGACGCGGGTTTACCCAGCGCTCACCCGCTTTTACCAGATCGCGCTTCGTGACTATCGGAAAGCGCTCGAAGTCTTCGAGAGAATGGAGCGCGTTTGCGCCGATGCCCACGCCTGTCCATAGCTCCCGGTAGAATGGAACGTGCCGGTATGCGTGGTCTGCCACTTCATGTAAGAGGTCGGTCTGCCAGGCGGTCAATCGTGCAGCGGAGAGCGCCTCAATCTCATCGCGTTGCAGGTATGTCGAGTTAGCGCCCATAAGTGTCAGACGCCTATCCGGCGAATCGGCAACTGGATACCCCAGTCGTCAGGCCCCGCCGCGCAGCGCCCGGCAGGTATCAGTTCACCGCGCGACAGGTCGTAGGGCGGCACGGCGAGTTTAAGGTTTCGAATAGTGGCGCCTTTCACTTCGTAAAATCCGCCACGCAGATGGACGCATCCGCATTGCGTGCATTCCGGTGCGAGCAACAGCGCCCGCTCGACGTGCATGAGATGGCGCCATGGCTGCGTGACAGTCGGATTGAGAGCGGGCGGCTCGTCGCCGAACACCACGATCGTCGTTTTCATCGCTTGCGTGGCGACTTCGGCGGAGCCCTTCTTGCGCAGTTCGGCTGCCAACAGTTCGACGATGTCGTTCCTGACTACGAGCGCATCAACCTTGAGTTGCGCGAGCAGGGCGGGAGTGAGCGTGACCCGCTCAGCCGAGGCGTCAAGGCAAATAAAGCGTCCGTCAATGCGTTCGGCAACTCCGCGCCGCAGCCCCGGCATCAGCAGACTTGAGCCGAGAAACGAAATGGGACTGCTGCCGAAGTCCTGAGCCGCGATCGTTGCGCCGTCCGCGATGCCCATCATCCGGTAACACCAAGTGAGGTGTTCGGCCCAGACGTCGAGCTCGCCGTCTCCGAATGAAAGGCTCCCACCGGGTACATCAAAGAAGAGATTGGCGTTCTCAGTTGGCACCGGCCGCCACCTGGTCTTCCTGCAGCGCAACCACGCCGACGTGGTCCATGCTCGCGACCTGCCGCGTCCTCAGCGCCGTGCCCGCCTTGATCCCAACGTTGCGCGCGGGCTCGACATAGCCCACCATCGCCGAGAGCGCCTCAACACCGACTTCCGCCTCGTCGAGCATCTCCCAAGGCACGATCGAAACCTTGCCGCTTCCGGGATCGATCGGAATCAGCGACACGTTGACGAGCGGGAACCCGTGGCCATGGGGTGGAAGCCAGGTCGGATGAGACGCGACCAGAGGACCGAGCTCGGGCAGACCCCACAGCGGAAATATCGGGCGGTCGTATAGTGATTCCAGTCGCCGCCGCCATCGCGGCGTGAAGAACCCGGTCGAAACGAAGACAAAGGCCGCGCGGCCAATCAGCCCCGGCGCCTTCCCCTCGGCCAACATTTTGTTGGCCTGAGCCTGCCGAATGATCAGGTAGCCCTCGCGCGCAAACTCTGCGAACTCGCCGGCGTCGAACTCCTCGAAGCGGCCAAACGCGACGGGCCGGCCTTGCGAAAGTGCAAGTAGTATACCGGTAAGCATTTCCCACGAGCTGATCGCCGGTTCGGTGCACAGGAAGGGAATCTCCCGCAACTTAGGAATGAAAGCCGCCATCGAGGCAGCCATCGCGGACGCTGAAAAATGCGAGTGTGCGACCACGCCGCGGCCACCGGGAATCAGTAGCGCGGGCTCGGTGGCTCGCTTCGCCGTTCCTGTGTCGCTGAAGGTTCCCTTGAGTTCGCTCCTCGCGACAATCCTGACGCCGGAGCCCTGCGCAAGTGCGGCGCCATCGGACGCGATGAGCGCCGAGGCTTTTGCCTCAGCAAGCCGACCCGCGAGTTGCTCTGCGGAGTCGGCTGGGTCCGCGAGAAAGACGCAGCGCCCCGCGAGCAATCCAGCTATGCAAAGCAGCAAGCTTTGGACCGGATCGGGATCGGCAATCGCGATGGTGCCGTCGAGGCCCGCGGTCTGAATTCCGCCGGCGAGAGTCAGACTCTGCTCGAGCAGTTCGCCGTAACTGAGTCGGGAGTTCTGAGATACGACTGCCGGACGATCTTTCGCAGCCAAAAACTTCTGACGGAACACACGGCCGAGTGGCTGCTGCGCTACGGGAACTCGTCGCGGCACACCTACAGGCCAATACCAGGATGGCAACGCGCCGCCGACCTTGGACATGACTATCCCTGAAACGCGGCCTTCTCGTACTCGATATTGGTCTGCCTGTCGGTCTGCGACGGCGCCCAATTAAAGAGCGTGTACTCAAAGTGCCGATAGCCACCGGCAAAGTGCAACCCCTTGGGCGGGCCCGGCAGCAGATAGTCCTGCGGCTTCCCGTTCGGATGCTGATACGGTTCCCAAGCATGGTAGATAACCAACTGATCCGGTCGCACGCAGGCGGACAGCTTAGCTCTCACGAGAAAGTCGCCGTAGTCGTTGTACACGCGAATGAAGTCGTGGTCGGCGATACCTCTTTCGCGCGCGGCAGTATTATTGACGAACGCGAACGGCTCGCCGCGATGTAGCTTCATCATTTCAAGCGAGGTATGCCAATTGGCGTGAATGCTCCATCGGACGTGACCGCCAGTTATCCGGCATGGCTGGTGACCGCCAATATCGGGCGGCCTCTTATGTCGCACCAATGCCTCATCCGCCTCGACGAAGTACGGGTGGTCAATGTAGAGCTCAATGCGCCGGGTTGTGGTCGAATACGGCACCTTCTTTTCGACCTGATCGCGCATCGGAACGTGAACGTGGCCCGGTACCATGTCCGAACTCTGGCTCACAATCCCGTGCCAGGGCGGGCGACCACTCAACCAGGCCTTGCCGTTCTGGCGCAAGTTCTTTAGGCTCAGGTCTTCGCCGTCGAGCGTCGAAAGCCAGCCCAGCTCACCGAGTGCATGTAGGCAGTCGTCGACCATGCGCTCTTCGTCGGCGTTAGTCTCGCCGTAACGGCCGCCGTAAGTGGCCCGCCAGTACAGATCATCGACGATGATCTCGCGATCGCCCGACTTATATTTCTCGATGCCGCGAGCCTTAAGATGCTTCGCGATTCCGTGCAGCACGCCTAAGGCAATCTGGCGGTCAGAGCGGGACTCTCCCTGCATCGGCACCGACTGGTCGGTGAAGCACAGCAGCCTGGTATCGGGCGTAGAATACTTGACGTCCGCATACTCGTAGTAGGACGCGGACGGCAACACGTAGTCAGCGTAGAGACCTGTTGTACTCCAGCGGGGATCGAATACCACGATAGTTTCGAGTTTCGGCCACAGAGTCTTGAAATAGGTATTCATCCCGCCGCGATGGCGGCGGAGCGGATTCGACCCTGACACGAACATTGCACGAGGCGTGACTTCCTGATCGAACCCCTTCCACCAGCCCTTGGCGACCGCGTCCTCGGCGTAGTCACTGATCTTCTTATCCGTATAAGGATCGTGCAGATGCTGGTCCCAAACTTCCTTGTAGCCGGCGTGGCGATACCATAGAAAAGCGCCGGGCGTGAGAACGCCGGAGGCCTTAAGTCCTTCGCGCGTCGCCCCGTTGGATGCCTCTACGGGTGGCATCGTGGGATCCATCTTAAGCCGGGTCTTGTAGTCCTCCATCATTAGCTGCGAAAGGTTGGCCGCGGCGGCGACCGGTTGCTCCGATTCGATTACTTGCTTCGGCATCCCGGCGACTGCGGTCATTGAGGCCGCTGCCTCCGTCCCCGGCGACCATCCTTGGGTTCCAGTGCCCGGCTTGCCGACGCTCCCGGTCAGCGCGAGCACATAGCAGTACGACCGTTCGAGCAGATCGCCATGATAGAGCTTGCCCGTGATGAAGTTGATATAGCCGAAAATCTTCCTGGGCGGACGACATAGCTCGGCAACCTGGCGGAGCGTGTCAGGGTGAACCCCAGCCATCTCATGCACTTTCTCCGGCGTGTAATCGAGAAGACGCTCCTTGAGCAGGTTGAAAACGGTTCGGACCTCGATCTTGGTCCCGTCTTTCAGGCTCACGTGGGTGCGAGTATCCAGGGCATAGTCGGCGGCCTTCTCCAGAGTGCCTTTCGGCATCTGCACTAGCTGCGCGTTGGCGCTGTCGATCGCGAAGAACTGTTCGGGATCGCCGCCCTCGCGCAAGTCAGAGTCTCTCAAAAACCGGCCGTCGTCGGATCGAACCAGGATCGGCGCGTCGGTCTGTTCCTTGACGAACTCCGCGTCGATCCATCCGTTATCGATCAGGATCTTTGATACGCCTAGCCACAGCGCCGGGTCCGCCGACCAGTCGATAGGTATCCAGATATCGGCGAACTGGCAGGAAGGATTCTTGTCCGGGGCTACCGCGATTATTTTGGCGCCGCGGTAGCGCGCTTCCAGAAGATAATGAATGTCGGGAATGTTCGCATAGACCGGGTTGGACATCAGAATCATGGTGTCCGGCAAGAACCAGTTCTCGATCCCGGGCGCATGATGCATCTCGCCGAAGGTCAGCCACTGTCCTACTTTGAAGTCACCGGTGACGAAGTCGAGATCGAAGCTCACTCCACCCAGGAGCGCAGTAATGCCGGTGGTCGAACCCTCGGCGGCGCCGCGAAACACGCCGATGCCGTTGGCGGCGTGGTCGTCAATCAGTGCTTTGGGTCCGTACTTCTGGATGACATCGGCCATCTTGCCGCCGATCTCATCGAAGGCCTGCTCCCAGGAAATCTTCTCCCACTTTCCGCTGCCGCGCTCGCCCGCGCGCTTCATCGGATGCAAAATCCTGTCGGGTCCGTACATCGCGCGCGAGTGCTGATAGCCCTTCTGGCATCCGCGCGGATTGTAATCGGGCACCCGGGACTCGGGATCGGTAAACTCCGGATAGGTGCACGAGATTTCCTCGCGCACCACCTTGTCATCCTTGACGTAGATCCGGAAGGGACAACTGCCGGGGTAGCAGTTCACCCTATGGGTCCCCCACTTGCAGCTATCCCATTCAAAATATTGGCGCTGCTCCTGGACCGAGTCTCGTTTGGAGGAAGGCGCGGCGGACTTATCCAGTTGGGTTGCCATTTTTCGCCCTCCTGGCGCTAGATCTGAAGAGTGGCTCTTTCGAAGTCGATATTGGTCTGACGATCCGACTGCGAAGGAGACCAGTTCCACAGCGTGTATTCGTAATGGCGATAGCCGCCCGCGAAGTGCAGGCCTTTGGGTGGGCCGGGCAGCAAGCCGTCGTAAGGCATCCAATTCGGATACTGATACGGCTCCCATGCGTGGTAGATCACGAGCTGATCGGGCCGCGTACAGGAACTGAGCTTCGCGCGGGTGATGAACGAGCCGTAGTCATTGTAAACGCGGATGTAGTCATGATCCGCGATGCCCTTTTTCTTCGCGACGGTTTCGTTGATGAAAGCGAAGGGCTCGCCGCGATGCAGCTTCAGCATCTCGTAGGACACTACCCAGTTCGAGTGGATACTCCATCTGAGGTGCCCGCTGGTAAGCCGCAAGCCTTGTGCGCCGCCGATATTGGGTGGCTGCTTGTAACGAACCAGATGCTCGTCAGCCTCGATGAACCACGGATGGTCGAGGTATAGCTCCATTCGCCGCGTAGTGGTCGCGTACGGCACCTTCTGCTCGAGCTGATCGCGGAAAGGCCAGAAAATATTGCCTGATACCATGTCCGAGTTCTGGACCACGGTCGCGTGCCAGGCGGGGCGGCCGGTCAGCCAGGCTTTCCCGTTCTTGCGCAGGTTGTCGATAGTGAGTTCTTCGCCATCGAGGCTCTCGAACCAGCCCATCTGCCCAAGCGCGTTAAAGGTGTCGTTTACCAACACCTCCTCGTCTTCGTTGGTCTCGCCATAGCGGCCTCCAAAGGTGGCGCGCCAGTAGAGATCCTTGACCACGATCTCACGATCGCCTGACTTGTATTTTTCCACGCCTCGCTTAAGGAAATGCTCCTGCATGCGTTTGAGCAGCGCGAGCGTTATCTGGCGGTCGGACCTGGACTCGCCGAGCATCGGTACGGTCTGGTCCGTGAAAGTGCTGAAGCGGGTCGCCGGCGTCGAGTACTTCGAGTCGGCGTACTCGTAGAACGATGCGGCCGGCAGAACGTAGTCAGCATAAAGTCCGGTGGTGCTCCAGCGCGGATCCAGCACCACGATGCATTCGAGCTTCGGCCACAGAGTCTGCAAGTAGGTGTTCATGCCGCCGCGGTGACGGCGAAGCGGATTCGATCCGGATACCAGCATTCCCCTTGGACTGATGTCCTTGGAGGGATGTACGAACCCCTTCTGCCAGCCGTTGGCGAGCGCTTCCTCCGCGTACTCGCTGATTTTCTTGGGCGCGTTCGGGTCGTCCAGGAACTTGTCCCAAACCTCCTTGTATCCGGCGTGGTTGTACCAGAGCCAAACCGGCGGCGAGAGTGTGCCGCCCGCCCTGAGACCTTCCCGCAGCGAGCCCAATGCAGCCTCGGCCGGAGGCATTGTCGGATCCATTTTGAACTGTGTCCGGTAGTCCTCCTGTACCTTCTGCGACATATTCATTGCGTGAAGCAGCGGGTTGCCGGTTTCGAGCACTTCATTGGGCATTCCGCCGACGACCGCGGAGCCGCCGATATACTCGGCGCCGGCCGACCATCCCCGCGATCCTGTGCCAGCCTTGCCGACGTTTCCGGTGAGCGCGAGCATGTAACAGTAGGAGCGCTCGAGAAGATCGCCGTGGTAGAGCTTGCCGGCGTTCCAGTTGACGAATACGAACACCTTGCGCGGCGGCTTGACGAGTTCGGCCAGCTGGGCGAGCTGATCGGGGTGAACGCCGGAGATTTCATGCACCCTCTCAGGCGTGTAATCAGCGACTCGTTTCTTGAGCAGCTCGTACACCGTTGTGATCTCGACCTGCTTTTTGTCCTTCAGTGTAACTTTCCAGTTGCCCTCGAGAGCGTAGTCAAACGGCATCGCAAGCGTGCCCTTGGGCAGTGGTTCGGGCTTACCGGTAGCGCTGTCAGTAGCGAAGAACTGTTCCATGTCTGCGCCCTCGCGCAAGTCGGACGCGCGCAGGAACTGCTGATTGTCCATGCGGACCAGCACCGGGAGATCGGTCTGTTCCTTCATGAACTCAAGGTCGAGCCACCCCTTTTCAATCAGGATATTGCAGACGCCGAGCCACAACGCCGGATCCGCCGACCAGTTGACCGGCAGCCACATGTCGGCGAACTGAGCAGTGGCGTTCTTGTCGGGCGCGATCGCAACCACTTTCGCACCGCGATAGCGGGCCTCGAGGATATAGTGGATGTCGGGAATATTCCCATAGGCCGGATTCGAAAGAGCTATGATCGTGTCAGCGAGGAACCAGGTCTCGATGCCCGGCGCATGCTGAAATTGGCCGAAGGTCAGGTACTGGCCGGGGTTGAAATCACCGATGAGAAAATTGAGATCGTAGCTGACCCCACCCAGGCGCGAAACGAATCCGGTCGAGGCACCCTCGCCGCCACCGCGCAACACGCCGGCGCCATTGGTTCCATGGTCGTCGGAGATCGCCTCCGGCCCATATTTCTGGATTATGTCGACGAACTTGGCGGCGATTTCGTCGCATGCCTGCTCCCAGCTAATTCGCTCCCACCGACCGCTGCCCCGCTCGCCTTTGCGCTTCATCGGGTATAGCAACCGGTCCGGGCCATACATCGCTTTGGAGTGCTGGTAGCCTTTCTGGCATCCGCGCGGATTGTAGTCCGGTACCTTGTAGTCGGGGTCGGTGAACTCGGGATAGGTGCACGAGATTTCCTCGCGAATCACCTGGCCATCCTTGGCGTAGACACGGAACGGGCAACTGCCGGGATAGCAGTTGACGCGATGGGTTCCCCATCGACACCTATCCCATTGCCAGTAGTTCTCCGGGGAATCGGCAGCCGCCTGGCGGGCCGCAGGATTTTCTTCGCCCTTGCGCTTACTCATGACTGGTGCCCCTTACTAGCCTCGACGTTCGGCCCGATCGGCAGGCTTCCTTTGGCAGCCTCGACACCCTGTTCGATCGGCTCAACCGGAGCCAGAACCTTGAACGGGGTGAAGGCGTCCGCCCATTTGTAAATGATGAGAAGATCCATCAATTCGGATTGTTCACCGCGCTCGGCGCGTGCGCGATGCTCTTTCAGAGTAGCCATCGCCGGATCGAGGCCCGGACCGAAATACTTGCGAAGCAGATCGGTAGGAATATCGGCTTGGCCGGTCGGCTTATTGTCGGCTGCGAAAGTCGTTGGCCGGATGAACGGGGGTATGTAGTAGACATTCGGGCCGGTGTTGAAGTCGGGACGCAGCGGCAGGGCGACTTTGTATTCGTTGACGAGCTTGGCGACGAAGCTGTCCCTGTCGTCGAGGTAGCCGAAGTACATCCCGCGCGCGGGGCAGCTCTTCGCACAGACCGGAGCGTACTGGTTCTCGACCCGGCCCGCGCAGAAGTCGCACATTTCGTAGGTGCCCGCCACCAGGTTCTCCATCGGAATTTTGTAAGGGCATGCTGCTGCACACAGGCCGCATTCGTCGCATGAACTCGGATCGATCGTGACGATCCCGTCCGAGTCGCGCTTGTGCATCGAGTTCTTGTGCCCGTTCACCTGGGCGGACGGCAGCCCGCCGCCTCGCGCAAAGTGGCCTTTGCAGACCTCTATGCAAGGAGCATCCGTGCAGTGATTGCAGAGCCGGGGCATATAGAAGAAGTATCCGTTGGGCCACTCGCCGGCGCCTTGATCTTCTTCCCAGATGGGTCCCCACTTCACCGGCTCACCGGTTTCCTTGGTTACAGGATGCAGGTACTTGGTCCCAACCGGCGAGGTATAGACCTCCTCCCAGTTGAAGGACCAGGTTCCACCGTAGTCTCGCACCCGGTCCGGAACCTTGCGGCCCTGCTCCATCCATCCCTTGGGCCAGCCCTCGCCGGGCTTAGTTTCGCACCATATATAGCGAAGCATTTCGGTGCCAGGATGATTAAGGCGGTGAGTGCTGCAGGCGACTGTACAAGTCTGACACCCGATGCACTTATCGAGGTTGATGACCATCGCAAGTTGCCGTTGGCTCATTGCATTACCCTCTGGTTCCTGGCGAAGACAAATCGCCTTGCGCGCTGATTTTGGAGAAGTGGTTAGGCCGCTCGCTCGTTTGAATCCGATCGTGCGACTCAGCTTGTGTTAGTCATCAATCTCGATCCTCCCGGATTCCGTGCATGAAATGCATCGGCCATGCCACGCAATCAATTTTGCGTCGATAATCGAGTTTCTTTGTTAAGGAGCCCTGTCCTCTTTAGAGGCTGTCACTAATGGTGGCAGACGGTGGCGCGATCCGCGCCATGCTTCTGCGATGCCAGCGATTCATGGCACGCAGTATGCGATTCAGCGGATTGTCCGGCGTTGATTGTCCAGGGCGCCGGAAATTACAGGATTCGCGAAGCCCATCGAGGAGACTACCGGCGACGGGAGGTGTATCGAATGAAAGAGCTACCGGGAAGGTATCAGCAATTTAAGCGGCAGTTCCCTAAGATAGGCAAGGTTTACGATGATATCGGGCGGCTGACTGCTGATGCTGGCCCGCTAGGTGAGAAGCTGGTTCAGTTGATCAAACTAGGCATGGCCGTCGCCTCAGCCCAGGAAGGCGCCGTCCATTCTCACACGCGGCGTGCATTGGAGGCCGGCGCTAAGCGCGAAGAGATCCGACAAGTCGCACTTCTGGCCCTGACGACTGTCGGGTTTCCTCGCATGATGGCGGGTCTTTCGTGGATCGATGACGTACTGAAGGGTGTTGCCACAAGGAGTCGCGGCATCCGGACCACGCGGTCGAGGTAGCCTCGCTCCCGGCGAGAGAGCGTCGTTGACGATGAAAAGGCCTTTATCTCCGCTCACGGTTGCCAAATGCGTCCGATAGAGCCAACTGTGTCGTTTGGCAACAGACCTGTTGGGAAAAAGTCATGGCTTACTCGGATAAGGTAATCGAGCACTACAACAATCCGCGCAACGTCGGCAGCTTCGCCAAGGACGAGCCGGGCGTCGGCACGGGCGTCGTCGGCGCGCCGGAATGCGGCGACGTGATGAAGCTGCAGCTCAAGATCAGCGACAACGGCGTGATCGAAGACGCGCGCTTCAAGACCTTCGGCTGCGGCAGTGCGATCGCAAGTTCGAGGCGTCACCGAACTGGTCAAGGGCAAGCATATCGAGGAGGCGATGACGATTAAGAACACCGTCATCGTCAAGGAACTCAATCTGCCGCCCGTCAAGATTCACTGCTCGGTGCTGGCCGAAGACGCGATCAAGGCCGCCATCACC
>Ga0074044_10005276_pt1 | contig 10543 bp, 7 predicted proteins | sample BogForMeECP23OM1_FD_94443 | JGI IMG/M metagenome (GOLD analysis project Ga0074044, IMG submission 94443) | Bog forest soil microbial communities from Calvert Island, British Columbia, Canada - Bog Forest MetaG ECP23OM1 | ecosystem: Environmental > Terrestrial > Soil > Wetlands ...
AGATCGTTGCGGCCGGCGCTGCGCGCAACAAAACGCATGCGCCCTGCGGCGTGCGCGATCGCTTCGGCGCGCACCTGGGCGTCGGTCGCGAAGCCGTAGGTCACGATCGGCTTGGTGACCTCGGGCAGCATGGCGCGCACGTTGGCATCGTCAAGGCACAAGACCGCGACACCGTAGAACGGCAGCCGCTGGGCGAACTGCAGGAAGGCCGCCTTGAGTCGGGCGAAGTCATGGCCGTAGGTCTCCATGTGGTCGGCGTCGATGTTCGTGATCACCGCCAGTACCGGCTGCAGGACCAGGAACGATGCATCGGACTCGTCCGCCTCGGCGACGAGAAATTCGCCGCTTCCCAGCCGCGCGTGCGTGTCTGCCGCGAGCAGACGGCCGCCGATGACGAAGGTCGGATCGAGGCCGCCTTCGGCGAGCACGCTGGCGATGAGGCTCGTGGTGGTCGTCTTGCCGTGGGTCCCGGCAACGGCGATGCCCTGCTTCAGGCGCATGAGCTCGGCGAGCATCAGCGCGCGCGGCACGACCGGAATCCCCTGTTCCCGGGCTGCGACGACCTCGGGATTGTCCGCTGTCACGGCCGTGGAAATCACCACCACATCGGCCGCCGCGGCGTTCGCCGCCGCGTGGCCGAGATAGACGCGTGCACCGAGCTCGGTAAGGCGCCCGATCGCCGCCCCGTGGGCGAGGTCGGAGCCTGTCACGCGGTACCCCTGGGTCAGCAACACCTCGGCGATGCCGCTCATTCCGGCGCCGCCGATGCCGACGAAATGCACGTGTTTGACCTTGTGCTTCACGGCTGCCTGGCCTCCGCGACGCACGCCTCGGCGACGCGCTCGGCAGCGTCACCGCGCCCGACCCGGCGCGCGGCAATTGCCATTTCGAGCAGCCGCTCGCGCGAGCTGGCGCGGATGAAATCGGCAAGACGCTCGGGCTGGAGTTGCTCCTGCGGCATGAGCACGGCGCCGCCGGCGTCGACGAGGAAACGCGCGTTGTGTGTCTGCTCGTCGGCGATGGCTCCAGGCAGCGGCACGAGCACCGCAGCGACCCCGACCGCGGCCAGCTCGGCGACCGTCAGTCCGCCGCTTCGGGAGATCACCAGATCGGCCAGCGCATAGCGGCGCGCCATGTCGGTGATGAACGGCACGCATTCCGCTTCGACGCCGGCAGCGGCGTACGCCGCACGAAGCGCTTCGAAATGCTTTTCGCCTGCCTGATGGGTGACGATGGGGCGCGACGCGGCAGACAGCAGCGCGAGCGCGGCCGGCACGCGCGCGTTCAGGGCCGCCGCGCCCAGGCTGCCGCCAAGCACGAGCAGCTGCAGCGGCCCTGCGCGGTCGCGATAGCGACCTTCCGGCGGTGGCACGGCGGCGATCTCGTCGCGTATCGGATTGCCCACCCATTGCGTCCGTGCCGCGTGCCGGCCGGAGAAGGCGCCGGGAAAGCCAAGCAGGATGCGATCGGCGCCGTACGCAAGAACGCGATTGGCGAGTCCCGCCACGGCATTCGCGTCGTGGATCACCAGGGGTTTGCCGCAAGCCACTCCCATCAGCGCACCGGGAAAGGATGCGAACCCGCCGAGCCCGAGCACGACGTCCGGTGCCCGGCGACGGATGATCGCCAGGCTCTGACAGAATGCGCTCAGCAGGGCGAAGGGACCGAGCAACAGCCGGCGCGCGCCCTTGCCGCGCACGCCGGCGAAGCGGATGCCCTCGAACTCGACCCCGGCCTGCGGCACGAGCCGGGCCTCGAGGCCATCGCGTGTGCCCAGCCAGAAAACCCGCCAGCCGCGGGCGATCAGGCGCGCGGCGACCGCGAGCCCGGGAAAGACGTGGCCGCCGGTGCCGCCGGTGGTGATCATGACCGTTCCGGTCATACCGAGAATCCGCGCAACAGGCGTCGATTCTCGTAATCGACGCGCAGCAGAATGGCGATCGCGACGCAGTTGGCGACGATGCCGCTGCCGCCGAACGAGAGCAGCGGCAGGGTCAGGCCCTTCGTCGGCAGCACGCCCATGTTGACGCCCATGTTGATGAAGACCTGCACGCCGAGCCAGACGCCGATACCGTGCGCGGTCAGCGCTGCAAAAGGCCGCTCGAGCCGCGCGGCCTGCCTGCCGATCGCGTACGCGCGCAGCAGCAGCCAGGCGAACAATGCGATCACCACGACCACGCCGGCAAAGCCGAGCTCTTCGGCGATTACCGCCAGCAGGAAATCGGTGTGCGCCTCGGGCAGATAGAGCAGTTTCTCGACGCTCGCGCCGAGTCCGACTCCGAACCACTCGCCGCGCCCGAAAGCGATCAGCGAATGCGACAGCTGATAGCCCTTGCCGTAGGCGTCGGCCCAGGGGTCGAGAAAGCCGGTGAAGCGCTGCAGCCGGTACGGGGCGATCTGGATGAGAACCCACAGGGTTATCGGCAGCAGGACGCTCAAGCCGAACAGCAGGCGCCAGTCGAGGCCGCCGAGGAACAGGATGGCAAACGCGATCGCCACGATCACCACACAGGCGCCGAAGTCCGGTTCGTGCAGCAGCAGCGCGCCGATGGCAACCATGACCGCCAGCAGCGGCAGGAAGCCGCGCAGCAAGGTTTGCTTGAGCGGCTGCTCGGCGTGGAGGAAGGCCGCCCGGCGTACCGCGTAGCTCGACGCATAGAGCACCACGAAGAGCTTCATGAACTCGGAGGGCTGCAGGTTGACGATGCCCAGCGACAGCCAGCGCCTGCTGCCATTGATGACTCGCCCGAAGCCCGGAATGAGCACCGCGACGAGCAACGCGGCGCCGACGATGAACAGATACGGCGCGAGGCTCCGCCAGGCCCGGACCGGAATCTGGAAGGCGATCAGCCCGGCGGCAAGGCCAGCGGCAACGAACAGTGCGTGGCGCGCAAGGAAGTACCACGGCCGATAGCCGGTGTATGCGGACGCCTCCGCGGTCGCGATCGAGGCCGAGTAGACCATCACCAGCCCGAGGGCGAGCAGGAACAGCGCAGTCCAGGCGAGGGTCGGGTCGTAGGTGAGCATGGCGCGGCTGTTGCCCGGCGTCCCGGCCGGCGCGGAGAATCTCGGCAGCGTGGCCAGAAGACCGTCTCTAGGCATGGGTGACGTCGCTCACGTGAACCGCAACGGCGGCCCTGAAACGTTCGCCGCGATGGGCGTAATCGTTGAACATGTCGAGGCTCGCGCAGGCCGGCGAGAGCAGCACCGCGTCGCCCGCCTGGGCAATGGCGATTGCCCGGCCGACCGCCGCCTCCAGTGTCGCCACCAGCTCCACCGCGGGCGTAACGCCGGCCAGCGCGGCGCGGAGCGCCGGCGCATCGCGGCCGAGCAGCACGACCGCGCGACAATGCGCTTCGACTGCTTGCTTAAGCGGCCGGAAGTCCTGTCCCTTGCCATCGCCGCCGGCGATCAGCACGACCCGCCGTCCGATACCCTCGAGCGCTGCCTGCGTTGCCGCGACCGTCGTGCCCTTCGAGTCGTTGACGAAAGCGACGCCGGCGATGTCGGCGATGCGCTCCATGCGATGCGGCAGGCCGCGAAACGCGGCCAGCGCGGCGAGCATTCGCGGCTCGACCTTGGCCACCGTCGAGGCCAGGGCAAGCGCGGCGAGCGCGTTCAAGGCGTTGTGTCGCCCAAGCAGCGCGAGATCGCCAGCGGCGATCAGCGGCTCGCCGCCATGCGCGAGCCACGGCATCGCTTTGCGCTCGACGAGCCCCCACTCGCGCTCGCCGCGCGGGGCGCCTGCCCCGAAAGTCTGGATGATGCGGCCGGGGCGCGCCATCGCCAGCGAGAGGGCATCGTCGCGATTGAGGATCTGCTCGCCACCCTCGCCAAAGATGCGGGCCTTGGCAGCCGCATAGTCGGCCAGTCCTGGATAGCGATCCAGATGATTCTGCGTGACGTTGAGCACGGTCGCGGCGACGGGCTTGAGGCTCGACGTCGTCTCCAGCTGGAAACTCGACAATTCGACGACGAACACGTCCGGCCAGTGCACTCCCTGCTCGTAGCCGGCAAGCGCCTCGAGCACGGGCTCGCCGATGTTGCCGACGGTCGTGGCGAGGAGGCCTGACGCGCGCAACAGCGCCGCGGTCAGCGCGGTGACCGTCGTCTTGCCATTGGATCCGGTAACGGCGAGCACCTGCTGCCCCGGCGGCAGCGCGCGGGCGAACAACTCCACGTCGCCGACCAGTTCCGCGCCGCGCGCGACGGCGGCCTGGATGGCCGGCTGATCCTTGGCGAGCCCGGGGCTGATGACGATGGTCTGCGCCCCCGCCAGGGTCGCCTCGACGATCGGTCCGGTGGTCAGCGGAACCTCGGGCAGCTGCGCGCGCAACTCTGCCGCGTGCGGCGGATCCGCGCGCGTATCGGCGACCGCCACGCGCGCGCCGTGGCGCACGCTCCAGCGCACCGCCGACCAGCCGGTTATGCCGAGGCCAAGCACGACTACCCGGTGACCCTTGAGCGTCATGGTCAGCGCAGCTTCAGGGTCGAAAGGCCGAACAGCACCAGCAGCATGGTGATAATCCAGAAGCGCACGACGACCTGGTTCTCCTTCCAACCCTTGAGCTCGTAGTGGTGATGAATCGGCGCCATGCGGAAGACGCGCTTGCCGGTGAGCTTGAACGACGCCACTTGGATCACCACGGACAACGTCTCGACGACGAACACCCCGCCCATGATGGCCAGCACGATTTCCTGGCGGACGATGATGGCGATGGCGCCCAGCGCCGCGCCCAGCGCCAGCGCCCCGACGTCTCCCATGAAGACCTCGGCTGGGTAGGCGTTGAACCAGAGAAAGCCCATGCCGGCGCCGACGATCGCCGCGCAGATGACGGTCAGTTCGCCCGCCCCGGGGACATGGGGCAGCAGCAGATAGGCCGAGAAGTCGGCGCGACCGGTGGCGTAGGCGAAGATCGCCAGCGCGGAGGCGATCATCGCCGTGGGCAGGATGGCCAGTCCATCCAGGCCGTCGGTCAGGTTGACCGCGTTGCTCGCGCCGACGATCACGCAGTACGACAGCACGATGAAGCCCCACACCCCCAGCGGGTAGGACACCGTCTTGAAGAAGGGAACGATCAGATCGGCCTTCGCCGGCAGATCGAGGGAGAAGCCGCTCGATACCCAGGCTAAGAACAACTGCAGGAATTGCGGATTGGACGGCGCGGAAACGGAGAACGCGAGGTAGATTGCGGCAATCAGGCCGATGGCGGATTGCGCCATGAACTTGGCGCGCGCCGACAGCCCCTTGGGATTGCGGTATACGACCTTGCGGTAATCGTCGATCCAGCCGATGGCGCCGAAGCCAAGCGTCACCAGCAGCACCACCCACACGAAGCGGTTTCGCAGGTCGGCCCAGAGCAGCGTCGTGATCGCGATCGACACCAGGATCAAAGCCCCGCCCATGGTCGGCGTCCCGGCCTTGATCAGGTGCGATTGCGGGCCATCGTCGCGTATCGTCTGCCCGATCTTGTATTCGGTGAGCTTGCGGATCATCCCGGGGCCGACGACGAAGGAGATGATCAACGCGGTCATCGTCGCCAGCACCGCGCGCAGCGTGATGTAGCCGAAGACGTTGAACGCGCGCACCTCGGTTGCGATCCAGTTGGCGAGGGCGAGCAGCATCAGTGACCTTCGCCGGCGGTGGCCCCGGTCAGCGCGGCGACGACGCGCTCCATGCGCATGAAGCGCGAGCCCTTGACCAGGAGGGTGACGCGGGTTGCGCCGTTGGCGCGCAGCTTCGCGCCGGTCGCGGCGATCAGCGACTCGATGTCACCGAAATGCTCGCCGCCAGGTCCAAACGAGGCGACCGCGTGGGCGGCGAGCTCGCCCATCGTCAGCAGGCGGTCGATGCCCGCCGCGCGGGCATATTCTCCGATCTCGCGATGGAAGGCGACACCCTGGTCGCCGACTTCGCCCATGTCGCCGAGCACGAGCCAGCGTTTGCCGCCCGCGCGCGCCAGCACGGCGATGGCAGCGCGCACCGAATCCGGATTGGCGTTGTAGGTGTCGTCGATGAGCGCGGCGCCCTCGGCGGCGATCTTGGCCTCGAGGCGGCCGGAGAGCGGCCGGAACGCGGCCAGGGCCAACTGTGCGGCCGCCAGGCTTGCACCGGCCGCTGTCGCAGCGGCGATCGCCGCCACGGCGTTGGCGACGTTGTGCCGCCCGGGGGCCCGCAGTTCGAAGCTCACCGCGCCGCCCGAGGTCTCGACGTCAACCGTGCTGCCCCAGGGCTCGGAGCGACAGCGTGCGGAGACTGCTGCCGGGGCAAGCAGGCCGAAGTCGCGCACCGCGATCCCCGCTCCCTCCGCATTGCGCCGGGCGACGACGCCGTTCCAGAACGGCGCGTAGTCATCGTCGGCATTGAACGCGGCGACCCCGTCGGCCGGCAGCGCATTGAGTGCGGCAGCATGCTCCGCGGCGACGTCGGCGACGCTCTGCATGAACTCTTGGTGCTCGCGCTGGGCGTTGTTGATGAGCGCGATGGTCGGTTGCGCGATACCGGTCAGCGCCGCAGTCTCGCCTGGATGATTCATGCCGATTTCGAACACCGCGACGCGATGCGCGGCGCGCAGGCCGAGCACCGTCAAGGGCAGCCCGACCTGATTGTTGAAGTTGCCTGCGGTGGCGAGCACCGCCTCGTTCCCGAATTCGGCGCGCAGGATCGCCGCAATCATCTCCTTCACCGTGGTCTTGCCGTTGCTGCCGACGACGGCGACGACCGGCAGCACGAAGCGCCGGCGCCAGAATGCGGCCAGTCCCCCGAGCGCGGCCAGCGGATCGGCGACCGCGAGCAGGCTGCCGCGGCCGTGCCGCGCAAGGGATCCGGCGCGGTCGGCGGCAACGACCGCCGCGACTGCGCCTTCCTGGAACGCCCGGGCGACGAAATCGTGGCCATCGAAGCGCTCGCCCTTGAGGGCGACGAACAGGTCGCCCTCGTGCAGCGCCCGCGAATCGGTCGCAACGCGATTGAAGGAGACGTTGGGCCCGGTAAGCACACCGGCGATCGCGCGCGCGGCGGTTGCGGTGTCCATCATCTTCCGCCTCGCGAAGCCAGCGCTCGCGCTGCGTGATCGGCGTCGAGAAACGGCTCGCGCACGCCGGCGCGCTCCTGGTAGGGTTCGTGTCCCTTGCCCGCGAGCAGCACCACGTCGCCCACGCCGGCCTCGCCGATCGCCGTCGCAATCGCGCTCGCGCGGTCGAGTTCGACCGCATAGCGCCGATTGCCCGTATCGCGCACGCCATGCACGATGTCGCTGATGATTGCGCCAGGATCCTCGCCGCGCGAGTTGTCGCTGGTCACGATCACGCGATTGGCCAGGCGGGCGGCCACCCGGCCCATTTCCGGCCGCTTGCCCCGGTCGCGATCGCCGCCGCAACCGAATACGCACACCAGCTCGCCGCCGGCGCCAACCGCGGGGCGCAACGAAGTCAGCACCTTGTCGAGGGCATCGGGCGTGTGCGCGTAATCGATGACCACCAGCGGCGCGCCGTCGCCGCCGAGCCGCTGCATGCGCCCGGGCGGGGCTTCGACCCCGGCGAGAATGCCCAAAGCGGTTTCCAGCGCAACGCCGCTGACGAGCAGGGTGCCGAGCACGCCGAGCAGGTTGGCGGCGTTGAAGGCACCGACCAGGCGGCTGTAGATCTCGCCCTTTCCCCACGGTGTTTCGACGGCGAAGGCCAGTCCCGAGGCGGTTGCGGTCAACTGTGCGGCGACGATGTCCGCGGCGCCGAAGCCGTAGGTGAGAGTCTTCCGGCCCTTGCCGCGGGCGAGGTCGATCAGGCTCTGGCCGAACGGATCGTCGGCGTTGATGACGCCAACCCGCAGCCCGGGCCACGCGAACAGCCGCGCCTTGGCGGCGCCGTACGCGGCCATCGTCTCGTGGTAGTCGAGGTGATCGCGCGACAGGTTGGTGAACAGCGCGATGTCGAATGCCACGCCGTTGACCCTTCCCTGATCGAGGCCGTGCGACGACACCTCCATCGCCACCGCGACCGCGCCCTTGCGCCTGAACTCGCGCAGTCGCTCGTGGAGCTCTGCCGCATCGGGAGTCGTATGCGTCGCCGGGTCGAGCCCGCCCCACAAGCCGTTGCCCAGCGTGCCGAGCACCGCGGCGCGACGCCCGGCGGCGTCGAGGCCGGCGGCGATCCAGTGCGCGCAGGAGGTCTTGCCGTTGGTGCCGGTGACGCCGACCATCCACAGCTCGCGCGAGGGATGGCCATATACCAGATCGGCGATGCTCCCCAGGCGCGACTTGAGGTTGTCGACCGGGAGGTGCGGGACTTTCCAGTCGCGGTTCCAAATGAAGCCCTGCACGTCCCACAGAATCGCTCCGGCGCCGCGGTCGATCGCGTCGGCAATGAACGCTCGCCCATCCTGGCGCGTGCCACGATAGGCGGCGAAGGCGTCGCCCGGGCGTACGCGCCGGCTGTCCGAGGTGATGCGGGTAACCGGCACCGGCAGCTTGGAGAGCAATGCCGCAGTCTCGGCGTCGGGCGTCGGGCTGAGCGTTGCCGCGCTGTTCACGTCTCCTCCCGCACTGCGTTTCCATCCGCCGGCAGCAGGGGCTGGTTGATCGGCGCGTCGGTGGGCACGCCGAGCAGCCGCAACGCCGCGCCCATGACGCTGCTGAATGCCGGCGCCGCGACAATGCCGCCGTAGTATTGGCTTCCGGAGGGCTCGTCGATCATCACCGCGATGATCAGGCGCGGATTGGATGCCGGTGCGAAGCCGACGAAGGAAGATACGTACTTGTTGACGTAGCTGCCGCCTTCGAGCTTGTGGGCGGTGCCGGTCTTGCCGGCGACGCGGTAGCCGGGGACCTGCGCCTTGGGGGCGGTTCCGCCTGGCTGGGTCACCATCTCGAGCATGTGCCTGACGGCGCGCGCCGTTTCCGGCTTGAGGACGGGCGCGCCGGCGACCGGACCGGCCTCCTTGAACAGGGTCACCGGCTTGAGCTCCCCATCGGTTGCAAAGATGGAGTAGGCGCGGGCGAGTTGCACCAGGTTGACGGCGATGCCGTGGCCGTAGGCGATGGTCGCCTGCTCGATCGGGCGCCAGCTTTTCGGCGGCCGCAGGCGACCCGAGACTTCGCCGGGGAAACCGGACTTCGGCGGCGCCCCGAAGCCGGCCCCGGAAAGCGTCTGCCACATCGTCTCGGCCGGCAGCGACAGTGCGATCTTGGCGGCACCCACATTGGACGATTTCTGGATCACCTGCTCGACGCTAAGCGCGCCTTCACGGTGCGCGTCATGGATGGTCGCGGTACCGATGGTCAGCGTCCCGGGCGCGGTGTCGACAATCGTCGCCGGCGTGACCTTGCCGGCGTCGAGGGCGGCCGCAATCGTGAACGGCTTGAGGGTCGATCCCGGCTCGAAGATGTCGGTCAGGGCGCGATTGCGCATCCGCTCGGGCGCGACGCGATTGCGGTTGTTCGGGTTGTACGAGGGCCAGTTGGCGAGGGCGAGGATCTCGCCGGTGCGCGTGTCGAGGATGACGAGCCCCCCCGCCTTCGCCTGGTTGAGCTCGACGGCGGCTTTGAGCTCGCGGTAGGCGAGGTATTGCAGGCGGCTGTCGATGGACAGAACCAGGTCGCGCCCTTCCCGTGGCGAACGGATATTGGCGACATCTTCGACCGCCTCGCCGCGGCGATTGATGATCACTCGCCGGCTGCCGGGCGTGCCGCCCAGCCACGATTGCTGCGCGAGCTCCATGCCCTCCTGGCCGACGTCGTGGTCGCCGGTGAAACCGAGCACGTGACTCATCACCTCGCCGCCCGGATAGTAGCGGCGATATTCGTCGTCGTCGTGCAGGCCCTTGATGCCAAGCGCGGCGGCGCGCGCGGCGACTTCGGGCGCAACGCCGCGCTTGAGGTAGACGAAATCGTCTCCGGCACCCAGGCGCGCCGCGAGCACGCGGGGGTCGAGGTCGAGGACGGCCGCCAGCGCCTGCAGCTGGCCCGGCGTTGCCACGACCTGGTCGGGCCATGCCCAGATCGACTTGACCGGCGTGCTGATGGCGAGCGGCTCGCCAAACCGGTCGAGAATGCGTCCGCGGTGCGCCGGAACTTCGAGGTCGCGGCTGTACCGCGATAAACCCTGATCCTGCAGAAACTGGTTGTCGATCCATTGCAGGTAGAGCGCGCGCGCGACGAGCAATGCGAGCAGCGCCAGCATCGCGCCGAACAGCAGCGGCGCGCGCAACCACGGCACCCTCGGCCCGGTCCCGGCACGGGCGGCGGCCGCGGCAGTCATCGCGGCCCCGCGTCGAGAACACGGACGCGACCGGCTGCGGGCAGCTGCATTTTCAGCTGCTCGCGGGCGACCTTTTCGATCCGTGCCGGCATCGCCCAGGTGCTCTGCTCAAGCTGCAGCTGGCCGTATTCGATCTCGTAGCTGCGCGCCGACGCCTGTTCGCGATCGAGTTCGACGAACAGCTGCCGCGCCTGGTGCCGCGAGGTGACCAGCGACAGCGCGCAGGCGACGAGCGTGGCCAGCAGCAGCAGGTTGAGCCGCACCATGACGCGCGCCCCTAGCCGGCCCG
>Ga0074044_10005278_pt1 | contig 10540 bp, 14 predicted proteins | sample BogForMeECP23OM1_FD_94443 | JGI IMG/M metagenome (GOLD analysis project Ga0074044, IMG submission 94443) | Bog forest soil microbial communities from Calvert Island, British Columbia, Canada - Bog Forest MetaG ECP23OM1 | ecosystem: Environmental > Terrestrial > Soil > Wetlands ...
ACATGGTGCGCAAGGCCAACGCCGCCATGGACGCGGGACAATTCAAGAAAGATGACATTCCCGCCCTGCTCGCCGCGCTTCAAAGCTTTGACGATCTCTTCGCAGTGCTGAAAGACGACGATGCCCCGAAAATTCACCGCATCGTGGAGTGGGCGAAAGCCGAAGGCCGCGAAAACGAAATCAGCAAGGAGTTGCTCGATGCCGTCGGCACCCAGCAACTCTCCGACGCCGAAATCGAAAAGAAGCTTGCCGAGATGGAAGCCGCCCGTCGATCACGTAATTTCAAGCTCTCGGACGCCATCCGCGCCGAACTCGGCGCCATGGGCATCATCGTGGAAATCACCAAAGACGGCGCCCGCTGGAAACGCAAGTAGCTCTGAGCACCTCGACATCACGGGATTCCTTATCTATAGTTCCCTGGGCTAGTACTGATAAAACCCACGCCCACTCTTCCTCCCCAACCATCCCGCGTCCACCATCTTGATCAGCAGCGGGCACGGCCGGTACTTCGGATCGCCCAAGCCATCGTGCAGCACGCGCATGATGTCGAGGCAGACGTCGAGCCCGATGAAATCCGCCAGCGTCAGCGGTCCCATAGGGTGGGCCATCCCCAGCTTGAAAACTTCGTCCACCGCCTCCGCCGTGGCCACACCCTCCATCACCGCGTACATGGCCTCGTTCAACAGCGGCATCAACACCCGGTTGGAGACAAAGCCCGGAGCATCGTTCACCTCGACCGGCGTCTTCTCCAGTTTCGCCGCCAGATCGCGCACCGTTTGGAAAGTTTCATTCGACGTAGCCAGCCCGCGGATAACTTCCACCAACTTCATCACCGGCACGGGATTGAAGAAGTGCATTCCAATAACCTTGTCAGGCCGTTTGGTCAAGGCCGCAAGCTTGGTGATAGAGATAGACGAAGTATTCGACGCAAGAATGATTTCAGGCCGGCAAAGCCGGTCAAGATCGCGAAAGATTTCTGCCTTGATGTCGAACTTCTCAGTCGCCGCCTCCACCACAAAATCGCAGTCCGCCAGCTTTGCCCGCTTGATAACCGGTTCAATGCGATTGAATGCCGCAGCCCTGTCTTCAGCGGAGATTTTGTTCTTGGCGACTTCCCGGTCAAGGTTCTCGCCGATCCTCTCCATCCCCCGATCCAGGAAGCGCTGTTCCACATCGCACAACACAACCGTGTAGCCGCCGCGGGCAAAGACATGCGCAATGCCATTCCCCATCGTCCCCGCCCCCACAACTCCCACCCGCTGAATATTCATAATGGCTTCTCCTTAAATACGAGCACAAGCATTAGGAAAACCTCAGAGTCTAACACCTCGCGGGATGCGGGCGCCGATTGCCGGCATAGGGAAAGGTCTAAGCAGCCTGCTGAAAAACTCCTCCCACGTGTCGAATTGGGGAGGGCACGAGTTTACTCGTGCCGCAAAGTACTGAAAACCTCCGGGCTTCAGCCCCTGAGGGCGCGGATGCACGGTCAAATGGATTTCTTCAGTCCAAGCGACAATCCGCCAGCTTCGCCCTCACGCCTCCTTGCTCTCGGCGGCGGATGGGCCGGCGCCCCATCGTTCGCGCATCCGTTGCCGGAATCGTTCTCGCTCCTCAGGCGTCATGTGCTCACAGCGCTCCTTCATGCGCCGGCGGAAATTGGAGCGGCCGTAACCGTGCCGTCCAAATCCGCCGAAGAGCACGCGGCACAGCACCAGGATTCCCAGCGCTTGCCAGAAAGTGATCAGACGCCAGCCAAAGAGTGGCGGCAGCAGCCAATTCCACAGCTTCATCACTATTTCGCCGCCGATCGCGGCAAATGCCAGCATCCCCAGAATCGCCAGCGGAGCAATGAAAATCATTTTCCATCTCTTACTCATATTCAGTCCCTCACGCTTTCGTAAATTCGTCATAAACGCCTTGCAATCGCTCGCGCAGGTGCAGCACCGCATAGCGTTTGCGCGAGAGCAGCGTATTCACGCCCACGCCCGTCTCGGCGGCCATCTCCTTGAAGCTGTGCCCTTCCAATTCGTGCGCCACAAACACCTCGCGTTGCTCCTCCGGCAGCTCGTCGACCGCAAGTTCCAGCTCATCCAGAAGCACGCTGCGGAAGAAGGCCGCCTCCGGCCCGGCATCGGGCGATGGCAAGAGATCTTCGATCTCCAGCACCTCACCCTCTTCGTCCGCGGCGGCGCTATCGCCGAACCTCTCCGGCCTCTTCTTGCGGAAGAGATCGGTAATGCGGTTGCGCGCCACCCGGAACAGCCAGCCCGTGACGTGCTCGATCGGCATCAACAGCCGGTTCGCTTCCACCAGCTCGTAGAACACGTCCTGCAGGATGTCCTCAGCGTCCCGCGGGTCAGGCACGCGCCGCCGAATGAAGTTGCGCAGCCGTGACTGCTCCCGCTTGACCACTTCGGAGATCCGCTGGTCCGGTTCGATCGCCATCAGCTCCAGATTCACCACGCCCGTCACCTACACTTGTAGACGAATGAGGGACACGAATATTGTAGGGCCGCTAAGTTGTTGAGGACGGTATCCTGCCCGAGGGTGCTCCGTCCTTGTCTCTGCGCTTTTTGCAGAGCCAGGGCGGGGCTTTTGCATGGAAGCACACAGCGTGACATCATTTGATGCTATAATCAGTGCCTGGAGTTCCTATGAGAACAACTGTGGCGCTTGATGACGATCTCGTACGTATCGCCCAGGAGTTCACCGGGGTAGCGGAGAAAACGGCGTTGATTCGCGAAGCGCTCAAAGCCCTCATCGAACGGGAAAGCGCTCGCAGATTGGCGTCCCTGGGAGGCACAATGCCCGAATTGAAGAATATTCCCCGCCGCCGGCTCGGCAAAACAAAGGCACGCCCGAATTGATTCTCGCAGATACGTCTATCTGGATCGATCATCTCCGTTCGGGAAACAAAGAGATGCGCAAGCATCTTGACCAGGGGCACATCGTAATCCACCCATTCATCATTGCGGAGCTTGCCCTGGGTTCCTTAAAGCAGCGCACCAAGACGCTTGCACTGCTGGATCTTTTGCCGCAGATGCGAGTAGCGCAGCTGAACGAAGTCCGGCTGATGATTGAGGCTCGTCGTTTGTACAGCCTCGGCATCGGTCTAACCGACGCACACCTGATAGCCTCTGTCTTTATCAATTCGTCTGCCCTTCTGTGGACAAGAGATAAGCGACTTCGTAAGGCCGCCGAGACTCTTGGCATTCACGCCAACCTGTCTTAAGAAACGGACGGGTGGCCCTTTATGATCGCCCCGATAACTTAGGGCCCCGTTGTTTTGCGTTGGTGCCAGTGTTTTCTTCATGGCACGCCGGAAGCAGGAGGGTAGCCCGTCCAAGCTTCGCTTGGGGGAGTTCCTGCCGACGGCCATTCCTTCTGGCAATGAAATCCGTGCTCCACCTGCCCCTCGGAGTTGTAAAGCGGCGCGAGATAGATGCCGTGCCGTGCGGCAATTGTCTCCATCTCCTTGACCCGCTCCGGAGTGATGAACCCTCTGCCCTGAGAGAATGGTTCGAACCGGCCCTCCAGAGCAAGAGCCATGCCTTCAAGCAGACATCCATGAACCACATCGGGGAACGGATGCCGGTTTAGAATTCCGTGAAAATCGGGCGTGAATCTCAACCCGCCAGTGACCTGTCCCAGACCTCCAAAGAAGATTTTGGCGCCAGGCATCTGCGCGCTTGGAGACAAGTTCTTCGGGTAGCCCGCATCGCAAACGATTGCGTCAGGCGCGACGCGGCCCAACAGAAGCGAAGGCGACGCCAGACTCGCCGCGCAGATCACGACGTCGGCCTCCGCGGAAAATTGTTGCCCACCGTTCTCCAGAAGATCAGTCGCGACCTCCACCTGAACTCCATCCGCTTCGAACTCCGCTGCGAGCCTGCGTAATCGCTCGACATTACGCGCGCTGAGCAGCACGCGTCTTACCAGAGGCGCCAAACAGCGCGCGCAGCCAGAACCTACATCTCCGGTTGCGCCAACGATGAGCAGCGTTGATCTGTGGAGGTTCCGGCCCTCCATCTCGCACATCTTCTTGATGCCCTGAACGATGAAAGCAACGGTCAACGTATTGCCCGTCGTGAAGACCGTATCTTTATCTTTTCTTTCCGGAAGCTGATCGAAGTTGCCCTCGATCAGAATGGAGCTGAATCCCCCGAGACTCACGATCTTCGCTCCCGCCTTGATCGCGCAAGCCGCCGCCGCTCGAACCCGCGCGATGTTCTCATGCACATAGGCGGCTTCCAGGCGGTCGGGAGGAATAAAGGAGTCGATGTAAAGTCCGCACGCCTTCGCCCCCACGCTCTTCGAACTAACAATCGAGCCCACCTCGACATGGCAGACCGCTCGGGGCGGAATCCATGGAAGGATGTCTCTGATCTCATCGTCCGGCAGAGGCGTACGCTCCCGTCCGCGCAGCACCGCAAGCACGTCCGCGGCCGCTCGCCAACTCTCCTGATGCCCGATCAAAGCGAAATCGACGTCCATAGCCCGCCCTCGCCTGGCTAAACTGGCAACTGACTCACCCATGCAAGTGTTACCTCCCCAGGTATGCCCAGCATGTCCAGCGTCTTCAGATACTGTTGCAGCGACGCTCCGCGAAGCTCGGCTGCACTCAAGCTGACATCGAACAGTGATGGCTTCATGCAGCTCGCGTGACACACTTCGCAATGTCCATCCTTGCATTCCTTCGCCAGCATCTTCGCGAGCGTGGTCATCACCTCAAGATGCAACCCGTACACCTTCTCGTCGAAGCGCTGCGCGTCCAACGCTCGCTCCGCTCTGAGAATTGCCATGGCGTGATCGACGTGCTCTTCTTCCTCCGCCGCGATTGCGGCAAAGGTCTTGCCAAGACTTCCCGGCGCCACCTTCCCAACGCGTGCATAACTCGCGACCGCGAATGATTCCAGCATGATCTCCTGGACGATCAGGCAGCCAATAAAGTCACGCTCGGCGATGCAGCGCAGAAATGCTTCGCGCAGCCGCTTCCAATGTTTTGCTTCGACGTTATTGTCGACGTCCACGCCAATCTTGCGGCCCTCGGCAGCGAACCGGGCAGCGTGCCCCCGTTCGATCGCCGCATGCTCCAACGCATCCGCTACTTCTTCGGGATCTGCACATATCTCCGATAAGGAGGTATAGTTCATTGCGGCGATTAGTTCGCCGGTCATCGCCTGTGCCAGCACGTCCTGCCAAATCGGAGCACTGGGTGACAGCGAAGTACATTCAGCCGCTGAGCAGTTAAGACCAATAAGCGTTTCCATGCGTCCTCCTGAACATCGAATTTAATCAAGCGTTCATGCAAATCAGATCGGTTCACGACAGCGGCGCACGCCCTGCAGCCATAGACAACGGCTTTCCGGCTGCGCCGGCCTGCCCGTTCCATCGTCGTACGTTCACTCCCATCAAAAGAATCCACAGGCACACCGATCCTTCCCCGAGGAGCCCTAAGGCCAGATTGTAGGGAGACAGATAGCTTGCGAGCGGCGATGACAAAAAGGTCAGCCAACCCAAACCGCCCAACGCCATCAGCGCGCCCAGAATTCGAGGCAGGAAGGTCGACCTGAAAACGAGGTAGCCGATCAGAATGCAATAGAATCCGTCAAATACAACGGCGAGGTTCACGCCCTGCGGCTGCAATCGAAGAGCCTCAAAAGCGAGTCCCACCAGGTTGAAGGAAGCCGCGAGCACACAGAGACTTCTGTCCACGGGGCTTAAGATGTCATAGAAGAGCAGGGTCACAGCGATCATGCCTAAGACCGCGACGAGGCCTCCTGCGACATTCAACCTGCCGCGAACGAAGATCTCAGCGAATGCTGCCGTCACTACGCTGAGCAAAAAAGCACACCGGCCATCCTGGCCTTAAAACGCGGCGACACTTCTGTGGTCCGCTGCATCACTACGCTTGAGCTCATACTCTTTCTCCCGAATTCGAGCGATTGAATCGAGCATCCATGGCGCTCCGAAGTGCCCGGCTACGCAACGGCTGCTGATACCCGATCGCCTGACTGCCTTGCCGGAGCCAGCGCGATCAGGGCTACACCGATGATGCCGAGCACGGCCACGCCCACAAGGTCTCCGCGATAGGAGGTGTTCCGGAATGCCATCACCGCCATAACCGCGGCGTGAGCGAAACTCGACCATGCTGTAAACGCGATCAGGCTGCGATTGTCCGATGGGTTACGCACTGCCATCAGCAGGAAAATGCCCAGCGCGATATAGAGGCTAAGCATCATGTCATCGGCATACATCGATTGATTCGCGTGCCATAAAGAATCCGTCACGGGATAAACGCCAGCCGAAAAAAGCAACCCCAGCAACACCAACAAAAGCTTCAGCGCTCGTTCTCGACTCCGTTTCATAGTTACAGGCGTGTTCATATTCTTTCCTCCTGGCTGCCAGTCATTGACTCAAGTGCATGCGAATCAGACGGGTCCTTGATAGCGGCGCAGCCGCACCGCTGCGGCCAGGCAGATCGCCGCGAATACTAGCCCGATCCACAGACTCGGACTGCTCAGAAATCTCCCCGGAGCAAGTTGTGCCAGCGGAATAAAATGCGGATCGACCTCTACGCCACTCTTGTCTTTTAGGTCGAAAGCCCCAGCCGCGAATCCAAACAATCGGTCTTGCAGCAGCAAGCTCAAATACTTAGTGTGGAACGCAATGTACTCGAGGGCGGCAATCGCCAGCGGCGGTAACACGGCCCATAGAAATGTCGCGCGCCGCGCCCAGCCTGACACCAGCAGAAACCAGCAATAAATGGGCGCATGCCAGAGCGCAAGCACGATCAGACCGTAGAGCAGCACCAGTTCCATCTGGAACAACGGCAAGCGTGTCCACAGGGTCGCAGCACCCACACCGCTCATCGCCAGGACTGCCATGGCCAGCAGCCGCATGATGACTTGCAGGGTCACGGTGACGGCGAAGACAAGCAGCGGCAGAACCACCAGAGGAATAATCGCCTTCGAGAGCACGGTCGTAAGATCCGAAACCGGCAGCGACTTCCAGAAGAGGATGCTGCGCTCCCGGCGCTCGCTGTGCAGCGCGTCGAGCGAGTAGAAGATCCCGACGAGGAACCCGATCAGCATGAGCAGCATCGCGGCGTGGCTGTACGGCATGGCCAACTCGACGCGCTGATTCGCCGGGGCGTGCGTCGCCGCCAGTGCACGCATATTGCGTGGCAGCCAATACAGGCTGATGAGGAAGCCGACCAAATAAATGGCGGCAACCGCCAGCGGCGCAACATAGATGGAACGGTTCTCCCACAATTCGCGTCGCAGCGACCAGTACATCGGCCGAGTCGGCGCCATGGCCGCAGTCGCGATCTCCTGCGAGTCGAAGGACTCGGGCAAAGCGTTCGATTGAATATTCATCTCGTTGCCCCCTTTATGCGGGCGTTACCAACTGCATGCGAATTAGATCGGTCCCTGATAGCGGCGCAGCCGAACCGCTGCGGCCAGGAAACCCGCGGCGATTACCAGCCCAATCCACAGACCCGGGCTGCTCAGGAATCTCCCCGGAGTAAGCTGCGTCATGGGACCGAGGAAGCTATCTGGTCCTGTGATAGCCTCCGGGCCGCCCATGAAGCGGTATCCCAGCAGAGCGGCGAAATGCGTCGTGTTGAACGCAATCTTCTCCACGGCGCAGACCGCGAGCCAAGGCAACGTGGCCCATAGAAATGCCGCGCGCCGCGCCCAGCCAGACACCAGCAGCAGCCAGCCGTAGATAGGCGCATGCCAGAGCACATGCACCGTCACCAGGTGGTAGAGCAGCATCAGCGACATCTGCAACAACGACGACGGTGTCCATCGCGTCGCCACATTCAGGCCGCTTCCCATCAGTACCAGGCTGCTCAGCCCCAGCATGATCAATTCCGTGACCACCACGATGGCGAAGCTGAGCAGCGGCAGAATCACGAGCGGAATGCTCGCCTTCGACAGCACTGTGGTGAGATCGGAAACCGGCAGCGACTTCCAGAACAGGATGCTGCGATCGCGGCGCTCGCCATGCAACGCCTCCAGCGAGTAGAAGACGCTGACGATAAAAGCAGTGCCCATGATCAGACCCATCGCGAAGCTATAGGGTCCTTCGAGCGCCGCGCGCCGCAGCGCCGGGTCCGTAACCGACAAGGCATAACCCATCGTGGCGATCAGGAAACCGAACAGAGCCAAGGCGGCGACGGCCAGCGGCGCGATATAGATGGAACGGTTCTCCCACAATTCGCGTCGTATCGACCAGTACATCGGCCGCGTCGCCGGCATAGCCGCGGGCGCAATTCCCTGCGAGTCATTTATGCGCGAATCGCGGGGAAACTCCGGCACCGCATTCGATTGAGTATTCATCGAGCTCCTTTTGCAGGGCCGGCGTGATCGCCCATCACGGCAACAAACAAATCGGAAATGCTGGGCGTGCGCACATCCCCCAACGCCGCCAGTTGCTGGCGATCGAGTTTCTGATTAGCGCCATGATCGAACAGCAGAATGCTGCGGCCGAGCATCTGGCGCTCGTGCATCGGCTGAAGCGCCCGCGCCGCGGCAACACGCTCGGGATGCACTATCACTTCCCGATAGCGCGACTCGAATTCTTCCATGGTGCAACTGAGCACGATCCGTCCGCGGTTGATGAACATCAGATCGGTGATCACGTTCTGCACGTCTTCCACCTGATGTGTGGTCACCACGATGGTGCGGCTCCGATCGAAGTAGTCGTTCAGCAGCGAATCGTAGAACTGCTTGCGATACAGAATGTCCAGTCCAAGCGTCGGCTCATCCAGCACCAGCAACTTCGCGTCAATGGCCATGACCAGCGCGAGGTGCAGCTGAGTCACCATGCCCTTGGACAATTCCCTCACCTTGCTGCCGTTGCGGATGTCGGTCCTCGCCAGAAAACCTTCCGCCTTCGCGCGATCGAATCGCGGATGCACCCCGGCCACGTATTCCAGCGCCTGCGAAACCCGCATCCAGCGCGGCAGCACCGCAACGTCGGCAATGAAGCAGACATCCCGCATGAGCTGATCGCGTTCCTCCCAGGGGTCGCGTCCCAGCACCTTGAGTTCTCCCTGATATTGCGTCAGGCCGAGAATCGCGTTCAGCGCGGTGCTCTTGCCTGCGCCGTTGGGACCGATCAGTCCCAGAATCCGGCCCTCTTCGACCCGCAAATCGATGCCGTCCAGCGCGATGGTTGTTCCGAACGTTTTACGGAGACCGCGTGCTTCAATGACAGTCATGATTTCGGCTCCTCATCTTTGTCTTTATCTTTGGCATTCGACGGCTTGCCGTTTGCAGCTTTCAGCAGTTCTTCCGGTGTGAGCCCGAGCCGCTGAATAGTTGCGTGGACCCGGGGCCACTCTTCCGCAAGAAACTTCTGCCGTTCGCCCTGCAGCAGCAGATCGCGCGCGCCCGCATTGATGAACATGCCGCGACCTCGCCTGGTCTCGACTAACTGCTCGTCGACCAATTGTTGATAGCCTTTCAAAACCGTGAGCGGATTGACCCGGTATTCGGCCGCAACATTGCGCACGGACGGTAACGGATCACCTTCCTTGAGCACGCCGTCGAGTATCATCGCGACAACGCGGTCGCGAAGCTGGCGGTAAATCGGCTGACTGTCGTTCCACTCACGGTCCATTGTGTTTTCCAGATACAGCTAAAGAAGAACAGGTTCTACTTTCTTGGCTTTGTAAAAATAATTCACAAACACGTATCCCCACGGCACAGCGACGATGGGTAATATCACCCACAAGAACGACGCGGTGATGCCTTCCGCAGGTGATCCCGCTAACGTGCCCTTTGACCACAGTGGGTACGCCACAAGAATCAGCCACAGCACTTTGTAAAATATCTCCAGCAGCACCATCGGCAGCATTTTCACAGGACGGACGATTCCGATGCCCGCCAAAGTCGCGAACGCTGTCCAGACGCACCAGGCCACGGCATTTGTCGGGTCCCATGGTCCTTGGTGGGTGAGGATGTGCGTCCAAGTCTCTTTGCCCAGCACGAAGAACATCAATACGTAGAGCAGTCGCAAGAGGTAAATATTGATCCTGCGTACGCCCTCGTACCGGTCGTCCCGATGAAAAACGGCTTTCAGGCTGATGGTCATGGCAATATCCTCGAACTCGTTAGTTGCCTGCGAATTTCTCTGAGCGCAATCATGGATCGACAATCATCGATCAATAATCAACGACCAATGATCAACGATCAATTCGAAGCAGCGTCACTTTGTCCGTTGCAGGTCGAAGTGCGCGTGCACCGGCTTGTCTCCAGGCTCCATGTAAGTCCAGTCCTCGGTGTGATGGTTCGCGTCAACGAAGGTGAAGACTGCATGGTGCATGTGCCCGTACTGCGTGCCACCGGCGACGTCGAGGAATTCGAATTCCACCCTCTTCCCATCCGGTGACAGAGTGCCCACCATGCGGGGCCGATTCCCGGCATCACAATAGTGAGTCAGCAGTAGGCGGTCGTTGTCCAGATAGAGCATGGTGATCGGATCGTCGGGTCTTCCAGCTCCAGTCGCCTCATGCATAAGGGCGTTA
>Ga0074044_10005279_pt1 | contig 10540 bp, 12 predicted proteins | sample BogForMeECP23OM1_FD_94443 | JGI IMG/M metagenome (GOLD analysis project Ga0074044, IMG submission 94443) | Bog forest soil microbial communities from Calvert Island, British Columbia, Canada - Bog Forest MetaG ECP23OM1 | ecosystem: Environmental > Terrestrial > Soil > Wetlands ...
ACCAGGGACAGGTTGAACCCGCCGAGCGTGCGATGATTCATCGCGTGTTCGACTTCGGCGCGCGGCGCGCGGCTGAGGTGATGACGCCGCGGGAGCGAATCTTCTCGCTCGACATCGAGATGCCGGTGGCGCAGCTGGTGGCGGAAATCGCGCACGAAAATTTCTCGCGCGTGCCGGTCTATCGCCACAGCCAGGACAATATCGTCGGAATTCTGCACGCCAAGGATTTCGCCGCGCGCCGCCTGGAGCCATCGCCGCCGCGCGTGGAGCGCCTGGTGCGGCCGGCATATTTTGTCCCGCCGGGCAAGCTGCTCGCCGATTTATTTGACGAGATGCGCCGCGGGCGCTTCCAGATCGCGCTGGTGGTCAACGAGTACGGCCGCCTGCTTGGTTTGGTGACGCTCGAAGACCTGCTCGAGGAATTATTCGGCGAGATTCGCGACGAGTTCGAAAGCGAAATTCCCGAGCTCACGAAAATATCCGACGACGAATGGGCGGCGTCGGGCGCAGTCGCGCTGGGCAAGCTGGCGGACGCGCTCGCTCCAGCGCGCGTTATCGAAGTCTATGGCGGCGGCAAGACGCTGAGCAGCCTGATCCTGCGCCGGCTCGGGCGCGTGCCGCGCGCGGGAGAGAAGCTGAGACTCGGAGAATTCGAAGCCACCATCGAGCGCGTGCGCGGCGCGGCCGTCGAGCTGGTGAGGCTGCATCGATGACGATGGCCGGGCTGATCGTCGTGCTGGTCGGGTGCTTGGCGGTGCAGGCGTTTTTCGCCGCCTCAGAGATCGCGTTGGTTTCAGCGGACGATTTGAAAGTTCGCGCCGGGAGCGAAGGCGGGCACGAGCGATCGCGAATGCTCGGCGAATTGCTGGCTAATCGCGATCGTTTGCTGGCGCTGACGCTGACCGGTACCAACGTCGCCACTGTGGTCGCGGCGGTCCTGCTCACCAGCTTCCTGCATCAAACCCGGCCGCACCTGGTTTATCTCGCGCCATTTATTCTGACGCCGATTACCCTGGTGCTGGGCGAATGGATACCAAAGCTGCTGACGCTTGGAAATCCGCACGCGTTTGCGCTGTTCGCCGCGCGGCCATTGCGTTTCCTGGCGGCCGTGCTCGCGCCGCTGCTCGGCGCAGAGACGGTTCTGAGCCGATTGCTTCGCCGTCTTGCGGGTGTGCCGGCCGATGCCGGGAGCGTGTTCCTGAGCCGCGAGGATTTAGCGCGATTGATGCGCCGACGGCCGGGCGACGCATCCGAGCAGCCGCACGACGCCATCCTGCCCGCCGAACAACTGATGATCAGCCGGATCTTTCGCTTCTCGCAAGCCGATGCGCGCAAGGCGATGGTGCCGCTGGTCCGTGTCGATGCGGTCCCGGAGGAAACCTCGCTTGCGGCGGTGATCGAAACTGTCCGCCGCGAGGGATTCAGCCGCATCCCGGTCTTCCGGCGGCGAATCACGGACATCGTTGGCGTCGTTCATGTTTTCGATCTTTTGCAAGCGCCCGATCTCAGCCGTCCGGTGAGCGACGTGATGCGGCCGGTCAGTTATTTTCCCGAATCGATGCCGCTCGACGAGGCGCTGGTGGCGATGCAACGCACCGGGGAAAATCTGGCCGTGATCGTCGATGAGTATGGCGGCTCAGCGGGAATTCTGACGCTGGAGGATCTGATAGAGGAGATCGTCGGCAATATCGAGGACGAACACGACCTTGGCGAGGAGTTGGCCAGAATAGTAAGTCCGCGCGTGCTGTCCGTGATCGGACGCGCGCCGATCGCGGAACTGAACGAGCGCTTCGGCCTCAAGCTTTCGGAGGCGGATGAGTATGCTACGATCGGCGGGCTGGTGGTCGAACGACTCGGGCATATTCCCAAGCCCGGCGAAAAATTAATCGAGGACGAGTTGACGATCACCGTCACGCGCAGCGACGCCCGGGCAGTGCGCGAACTGATGCTGACACTTGCGCATCCGATCCGCACCGAACTTCTCAAGCGGCGATGACCGAAAAACGAATCCGCCAAATCCTCGACGGTGTTGCCGCGGGCAGCATGACTCCCGGCGTGGCGTTCAAACGCATCCGCGAGTTGCCGTTCGAGGATCTTGGATTTGCCAAGCTCGACAGCCACCGGAGCATCCGGCGCGGCATTCCCGAAGTAGTTTTCGGCGAGGGCAAGACCGCGGATCAGCTCGCGGCGATCGGACGGCGCGTGCTCGCGTCAGGAACCAATCTCATAATCACGCGGCTGACCGCGGACAAGGCGCGCATCGTCAAACGCAAAATTCGCGCGCTGGTGTACCATCGCGACGCGCGGATTGGCGCGGTGGTGAAGGAGCGCCGCAAGCCGTCGGGACGCGGCATCGTGATGGTGCTGAGCGCGGGAACCTCCGACATTCCGGTAGCCGAGGAAGCCGCGCTCTGCGCCGAGCTGTTCGGAAATCGGGTCGCGCGGGTTTACGACGTCGGCGTCGCGGGAATTCATCGCTTGACTGCGAACCTCGAAGTGATTCGCGAGGCGAGCGTGCTTATCGTCGTCGCCGGCATGGAAGGTGCCCTGCCGTCGGTCGTCGCGGGCCTGGTGGATAAACCCGTGATCGCGGTGCCGACCAGCGTGGGCTACGGCGCGTCGATGGGCGGGCTGGCCGCGCTGCTGGGGATGCTGAATTCGTGCGCGAGCGGCGTCACTGTCGTCAACATCGACAATGGTTTTGGCGCGGCGCTGGCGGCGACACTGATCAACCGGGTGGGAATCGAGCGCGACGGCCGCTGATGGCGAAACACACGTCAATCACCAGCGGGCGCGCGCGCCGCGCTATCAAGATGGGCGAGCTCGCGTCGCAAGTAGGCTCCAGCTACCTGTGGAATCAGCTGCGGCGCCCGTTTCTGAGCGCGCCCGCGCGCGATCGCGAACTGCTGGAAACTCACATCCGCAACGCGCAGCGAATTGTCGAGAGCTCCAAGCAGCTTCGCGGCGCGTTCATGAAGCTGATCCAGATGCTCTCGATTCGCAAGGACCTGCTGCCGGGCGAGGCCCTCGACGTGCTGCGGGCGACGCAATCGAGCGTGCCGCCGATGAGCTACGCGACTATCTCGGATCAGATTCGCAGTGAGATTGGCAAGCGGCCCGAAGCGATCTTCAGGAGTTTCGACCAGACCGCGTTTGCCGCCGCGTCGCTCGGACAGGTGCATCGTGCGGTCACGCGCGACGGTATCGATGTCGCGGTGAAGATTCAGTATCCGGGCGTCGAGGATACGGTCGAGCAGGATCTGCAGAATCTCAAACTGCTGCTGCGGACGCTGCAGGCGCTCGGCCATGACGTGATGCGCCAGCAAATCGACACCGGCGCGGTGTACCGGGAACTCGAGCAGCGCCTGCGCGAAGAGCTCGACTACGTCAACGAAGCGCGCAACATGACGGAGTTCGGCCGGCGTCTCGGCGCCGATGGCGAAATCATGATTCCGCGCTTCATCAAGGAGCTGAGCTCGCGGCGCGTGCTGACGATGACGTACGTCGACGGCTATCCGCTGGCAGACGTGATGGGGCCGGAGGTCGATTCTGAATTGCGCCGATGGGTCGCGATTAAGATTCACGAGTTCGCGTGGCGGCAGATTCTGGAATTCGGGATGCTGCACACGGATTTTCATCCGGGCAACTACCTGGTGAGCCATCATCCGCGGTTGGGCGTGCTCGACTTCGGTTCGATTCGGCGTTTCCCGGAACCGGTGCGCAAGGCCAACCTGCAAGTCGCGCGCGCGATTCTGAGCGGCGACGACAAATCGCTGGCGGCGGCGATGGTCAAGCTGGGTTACCTCGATCGCAATCAGGACGCGGCGCCGATGGTCAGAATCATCCACATCCTGTTCGAGCCGATGAGGGTGGATCGCGCCGTCGATCCCCTCGAATACGATACGGTCGGCAAGGCGGCCAAGGTCGGCGAGCTTGCGCTGGAGAATCGGCTCTACAAATCGCCGGCGCACAGCGTGTTTTTGATTCGCGCGCTGGTCGGGCTGGAAGGAATCACGCGCGGACTCGCGGTGACGGCCAACTACCGGCGGATCTTCGCGGATTGCGTCGAGCGAATTCCAAGATGACCGCTGCCGCCGGGGTGGACGATGCGGGGATTCTCGCCGCGCTCGAGCGCCATCGCGATTTTCACTTCAGGCGGTTCGCGTCGCGGCGCGTGACCGGCGAGAAGAGCGCGCTCAAATTCATCGACGAGGTCGGATTCTGCACAGGATTCACGGCCGGGATGGGCGTGCCATGCCTGCGCGAGGCGATCGCGGGAACGCGCGAACCCACAATGCCGGAGCACATCCAGCACGACTACGCGATCGGGATGACGTGGCGGATAAAGGACGCGTTGCCGCAGCGCCGCGCGGTTTATTACGGCAAAGTGATCGCGCGACGCCCGAGCTTCATCGCGCGCGAGATGCTGGGCGCGTTTCTTAAGGTTCGCATCGAGCCGGGCGGCTATCGCAAGCTCTACCAGCGCGGCGGACTGTCACATTGCGGCAAGCTGGTGATGGACGCTCTCTCCAAGCGCGGTGCGGCCGAGACTCGCGTGCTGAAGCTGTCGAGCGGCTATGCGCAACCGTCGCGCCGCGCGGTGTTCGACCGTGCGATGGCGGAGCTGCAGGGAAAATTTCTCGCGCTCAAAGTGGACGAGCGCGCGGACCCGTTCAGTTACGTGTGGGACACGATGGAGCATCGATGGCCCGACGCGATTGCGCAAGCCCGGACGCTCACCCGGATGCAGGCGGCGTATGTGATTGTCGCCAAATATTTCGAGACCGCGGCGTTTGGGATTGAGCGCGCGATCGCACGGATCCTCGGAATCGATCCGGCGCTGGTCGAAGCTGCGGCGCGCCGACTCGAGCGCGAGGGGGCGATTGCGCGCGGCGTGAGAATCGACGGGTACCCCGGTGCGGTCAGTCTGCTTTCCAGGTTCGCGTCGTAGCATCCGGCGCTTGGTTTCGGGAGACCATTGCCGGTCCAAGAAAGGTGCGAACAGCGCCCGCGAATACTCACACCGCGTCATACGGAGGAAAAACCACGCCGCCCGACCTGCAGGCACGGGCGCGCGCCGGGTGGTTCACCACTGCTCGTAGTGCACGGCGCGGCGCTCGTAGCCTGCCCCGCGGATCAGGTCGCGCAATCGAATCACGCCCTTGCCGACGCCGCAGATATAGAACTGGCGAGTGCGATCGGCGTCGCCGATGACCCATCGAGCTTGCGCCAACTCGAACAGACGATCGTAAATTTTCTCGGCCGGCGCGATCACGGTCTCGCACGAAAAATTCGGAGCGGTCCGCGCGAGCTCCTCGAGTTCGGCGGAGTACAGGATGTGCTCGTGATCCGGCGCCGCGTAAATCAAATGGATCTTCGGTGGCGCACCTTCGCGCGAGGATGAGGCGAGCGCCCGTTTCAGCATCGGGCGAATCGGCGCGATCGCGGTTCCCTCCGCGATAAAGCCGGCTTCCGCCGCTGGCGCGCGATCGATCGTGAAGGTGCCGAACGGCCCGCTGAAATCGATCGTGTCGCCGACGCGCCGCTCGAACATCCATGCGACGCCGCGCCCGTTCGCGACGCGATTGAAGCAAACTTCGAACGGGCCGCGGTCTTCGGGGTCGGACGCGATCGAGTAGGGACGCGAGCGGGTTTCGTCGCCGAGCGGAATCGATATCGAGATGAACTGGCCAGGCAGAAATCGCAGATGCCTGCCGCTGCTGAGCGAGAGAAAAAGCGAGCGGGTGTCGAAGGCGTGATCGAAAATTTTCTCGACGCGGGCATTCAGCGGCGCGCGCCTGTCGGCAGCGGCGGGAAGCGGATCGGCCGTCATTCCTCGGCCGCCTCGCTGACCTGGTTAATCGTGTAGCGCGGGATTGTGACGACGATTTCCGCGTCGGCATCCTCGATGACGGCCTGGCATCCCAGCCGCGAGGTCGGAGTGAGCCCCGGCGCCTTATCGAGCAGATCTTCTTCCTGCTCGCTGGACTCGCCGAGCTTGTTGAATCCCTGCCTCACGATCACGTGGCAGGTGGTGCACGCGCAATTGCCACCACATGCGTGCTCGAGATGGACGCCGTGACCCAGCATCACGTCGAGTATCGAGCCCGGCTTGCCGTCGTGATGAAACGGCGCCTTGGCAGGATCGAACTCGATTAGTTTTTCGGGATCGCCGTTTTCGAATTGGATTCGCAGTTTCGCCATCGGATTCAGGTCGTAATCGAGATTATGCGCTGCGTCGAGACGGCGAAACCGTCCCTGCCTCTTTCGGGCATCCGCGCTTGGTAAGTATCCCATGACTGTAGAGATTCCCCCGCATAATCGGTACAATCCTGATCGGCGTGACAGGCCGGATTTATTTGAATTGGGGCTCGAACTGAACAAGCAGATCGGAAATCTGCGTCTTGAGTTCGTCAAGCGTTTGTACGACGGGCGTCCCATCGCTGAACTTTACCGTATAGGGCTCACGGGGATTCACCTTCATGTTGCCCCGAAGCTGATCGGACAAGAACGCCTCTTTCATATCTGTTGCCGCCTTAGGTCCAAAACGCAATTGAAAGATGACCTCACCGTGAAGTTGAACGAGAGTGAGTTCCCGATGCTTGTCTGGATTCGACAAGTCTCGGAGGACGCTAGGCCATTTACAACCTTTGTACAGTTGCAAGCTCTCAATGTGTGCGACATGCGTGGCGTTGAGTCCCTTGAGCCGCCCTTTCTTAACGGACAGCGCGAAGCGATCCTCGGTGTCATCAATAGGAAACTGCGTGCCATATTGAATCTCACTCGTGTCGAGAATGGCGAGCGCATAGATGAGATAGTCGAGACTGGCGCGGAGATTGTAAACGGTTTCCCCACAAAGAATGCTAGCGAGTGGCGGAATTGGCGGGGCAAATGTGAAGATTGGCTTTCCGGCGTGCGGATCGTATTGGACAGAAGCATCATTCGGGTTGTCGTCTCTGCCGAGACGATCGATCAAGAGTTTAAGTTCCTCCAGGTGTTTCCCTGCCCGCTCTACTCTGAGATTGGCGTCATAGAGAGACTTGCGCATGAAATCAGACTCCAGAAAGACAAGCAGAATGTGGACTGCTTCAGCTTGACTTGACGGTTTTAAGAGCGTCAAGGCGCTCAATCAACGCCAGTTCCAAATTTGAAATTCGGTCCCACATCGTTCCGTAAAGCATTAGCCCTAAACCAAGCAACCATGCTCGCATGCCCCAGGCGCTGCCAAACAGAAGTGCGCCAATCAATATAAACACGTAGCTTACGCGTGCCTGTCTTTTGCGAATACGTTGCAGTGTGCGCAAATCTTTCATTCAAAATCCTCCAATTTGAGCATTGAACAATTAATCTGATATTCTAGGAAAATGGCAGTCACAATAGAGAGAAAGCAGAAGACGAAAACGGGCTATAAAATCCCGATTCCGAAGCGCGGCGACTTTCTGCGCAATCTCACGAAGGCCGCGAACGCGAGCCCGCCACCCGCGCGCGAGCGACGCGAGAAGCCAAAAGATTGAAGTGCCCGCGCGGATCGTCTTTGTGGTTGTAGCGCCAAGCGTACTCATCCAAATACGATTGCAGATGTTTTTCAGAGACGTTGTGATACACGCCTGAAATTCCGCGCTTCACTAGCGACCAGAATCCTTCAATCGTGTTTGTGTGCGCATCCCCGCTTACGTACACGTTCGCGGTGTGATGAACGCGGCCATGCTGATAGCCCATCGTGGATAGTCCCTGATAGAAGCGCGCTTCGTCGGTAAAGACTGTGGTCGCTGGCATCACGTAGTGGCGAACATGGCGAAGAATGTCGCCTGACTTTGGCCGAGTCGGTATAACTTTCGCCACTACTCTTGAGCCAGATTCGCCGCGCCGTTGAACCATGCCGAATACCGAAGCTTTACCGGCGTAATGGCCTTTTGCTCCGAGACGTTTTCCGAGATGGCGGTTCTCGTCCGATCCGCCGATGAACGTTTCGTCCATTTCAACTTTGCCCGATAGTGGCGAGCCATCATCGCCAAGCGAGTACCGGATTCGATTGAAGATGCGCCAAGCCGTCTTGTACGTAACGCCAAGTTCGCGGCCTAGCTGCTTCGCGGAGATACCGCATCGGGTGCTTGTGATCATGTACATCGCGTAGAACCAGAGATGCAGCGACGTGGACGATTTGTGGAATATCGTTCCCGCTGTCGGATGCAGATGATGGCCGCACGCAACGCACGTCCACGATTGCCGTTGCTGGTTCGTGGCGTAGCGTTTGAACGACCGCTCGACGTTACACTTCGGGCAATGCGCGTGCTCGCCGTCTGGCGATAACCGCGTTTTCCAGAGCCATTTCAAACAGGCTTCATCGTCTGGAAACTCGTTCATAAATTCCATGAGCGAGTAGTGCGAGTCCGAAGAGAAGCAACGTACCGGATTCTTTCGATTTCCTGCTGCCATAACTATCTTGTACCATGAACCGCTTATACAGTCAAGGGATACTTACCCCGCGCTTGCATCTTCGCCTGATTTTCGCCATCATCTGATACCGTCTGAAGAGCAGGAGGAGAAGCGCAATGGCGACGCTGACCAAGCGGCAGAAGCAGCTGATCGACTACTTGAACGACTATATCAGCGAACACGGCTACGCGCCCACGCTGGCCGAAGTCGGCCAATACTTCGGGCTGTCGTCGCTCGCCACCGTGCACAAGCATCTGCACAACCTCGAGCAGAAGGGGTTCATCAAGCGCCAGCACAATCACAGCCGGGCGCTCGAGGTCGCGGCGTCGGAGAAGCAGGGGGCGGCCAAGGCGATCCGATTGCTCGGCACCGTTGCGGCGGGCGCGCCGATCGAGGCGGTCGAGAACAACGAAACGATCAGCGTGCCCGACGAGTTCATCCGGCGCGACAATACATTTTGCCTGCGGGTGAAGGGCGACTCGATGATCGAAGACGGCATCCGCGACGGCGATTACATAATCGTCGAAGGCCGCGACAGCGCCGACAACGGCGAGACGGTGGTCGCACTGATCGGCAACGAGGCGACGGTCAAGAAGTTCTACCGTGAATCGGGCGGACAGATCCGCCTGCAGCCGGCGAACTCCGCAATGCAACCGATCATGGTCGGCGAGGGCGACCTAGCGATTCGCGGCGTCGTGGTCGGCCTGATGCGTCACTACCGCTAAGCACGCCTCGCTTGGCGGCACTACTTCAGCCGCGGTAACAACGTCGTCGACAATGGAATCGCTTGCACCGAAACGCGGCAGGCGGCCGCATCGGATCGAATCGCACCCGCTTGTGCCCTTGGCCTTCCCCTCTTCTGCCCGGTCGCTTAGTTGCGGATCGGATTAGGAGCCTCGGCTATTGGACCCGCGATTGGGATTATGACGACGAAGTCGGAACCCTGCTGGAGCGCGGTCTTGACGATAATTTTTGCGCCGAGCGCTTCCAGGTTGCGCTGAACGACGGCGAGGCCCAGACCCATTCCGCGGTGACTGCGGATACTCGAGTGCGAAAGCTGGGCGCAGGGTTTGAATGCCTGCGCGACCATTTCGGCCTCGATACCGGGTCCCGTGTCGCGGACTTCCAGTTCAACTGCGGAGCCGAGTTGGGATGTTACAGCCCAGCGAATCGCGATAGTGACGCTGCCTCGATCGGTAAACTTGATCGCGTTGACCGCGAGGTTGAGCAGTATCGACTTGATTGGTCGGCGCCGCGAACGAAAAACAGTGGGCGCGGCTTCGAGATCGAATCTGATTTCCAGGCCTTTTGAATCGTTGGCCGCCTCGAGCGCCGGAGCAAGATCTTCAATCAGATCGTGCAGCCGGATTTCCTCTTCGTCGGCCGCCTCAGCCATCGCGTCCGCGACCGAAAAGTCCATCACGTTTTCGACAGTCTGCGCGAGGGCGTGCGCGTTGGCATTCATGCGTTCGATAATCTGTTTGTGGCGGTCGTCAATTGCTTCGCTCAACTCGTCACGCAGGATGTCGAGATAGCCGAGGATCACCTGCACGGGCGAGCGAAGTTCGTGCGCAAGATTCGCAAGGGCTTCCATGTGCAGTCCCTGCTCCCATTGAACCGCCTGCACTCGCGAGCGGATTCCTTCGCTCGCAGCCGGCTCGACGGTTGCAACCGGCGCGTGACCATTATTTGACAGATTCGACAACTGACTCTTTCCGATCCCCGGCTGGCTTCGCTACGCAGCGAATTTTCTGCGCGAGCTATGCGTTCCAATTGCTATCCACGTTGAAGCAAAGGAGCGGAGAGGTGAATCGGAAAACCACCTAGGTCGCAGAAGAAAAGTACCTAGTAGGAGGGGAAAGATTACCTAGTGTGGTGTCCCATAACTTTACAGGGGCGCTGGAGTTTGGCGAGGATCGAGTCGGCGGTGGCGGTCCATGCAAAAGGGCGCTGGCGCTGTTGTAGTGGGGCAGGGAGAGCAGGCTGGCTGAGGCAGGCGTATTTTTCGTGGTTCGTTTTTGCTGCTTCCGAAGGAGACATTGGGGGAAAATTGTCTCCTTTGGTTCTCGCGGCATCGACTAAAGCGGGCGATACCTTTGGCATA
>Ga0074044_10005280_pt1 | contig 10539 bp, 13 predicted proteins | sample BogForMeECP23OM1_FD_94443 | JGI IMG/M metagenome (GOLD analysis project Ga0074044, IMG submission 94443) | Bog forest soil microbial communities from Calvert Island, British Columbia, Canada - Bog Forest MetaG ECP23OM1 | ecosystem: Environmental > Terrestrial > Soil > Wetlands ...
CGCTGCTATCGATGACCAGCGTTGCGGTTCGCGCGATATTGATTGCGTCCACCGCCAACCGGTTAAACAACCCGTACGCCTTGGTCACCGAGCGATCTTCATCCAGCAAAAACGGAAATGATAGGGGATGGTTCTTCAAAAACTTCGCGGGCTTCCATATCCCTCCAGCCTTTTCTGCCGCGACGTAGACCAGTTGCGCTTTCAAACGTTCAATCTCGTTCTTGAGTGGCTCAAACTGGGCCATGCGCTTTACGCAGTTCGGTCACCAGGTGCCGCGTAGAAACTCCACGATCACTGGCCCGTGTTTTCGTAGATCAGAGAGCGAATAGCTCTCATTCCGGTTCGCGGCACTCAGCGCGAACTCCGGTGCTTTGTCGCCGATGTTGAGAGTATCAGTGGCGCTAACCATTTCCTGTTGCGACTTTAGAGCATGAAGATGGACGAGGCAACAGCAGAACCAGTGATCAGAATCAGCTAAGGTACTGGGTACACATTTTCTCGGTGCTTATGATCCAGACGGAAGCGAAGCTCACGTTTTTGGGAGAGAAGTAGATCGTCAACATGTACAGCGCACTAGAACGACGCAGTTCCTGGCCTTCGAGTTTTGTTACTAGCCTGGTGGGTTGGATCAGTTTCTCTCTCATCGTCCCGCTGGCCTTCGGCTACTCTGGCCCACCATGGCCATTGCTGATGATTGCTGTCGTGATGGCTATTCTGCAGGTGTTGATTTTGAGGTTGGCTTTCTTTGCTCTTCGCATGAACCGCGGACTATGGATCGGCGCCTTGTGGGGTGGGTTGACAGGCGCCTTGCTGATCTGGACGGGAGAACAATTTTTTCCTTTGCTCCGCGATCGACCGATCATGTGGCTGGCTAATGGGATTTATATCGGATTGGCGGTCGGAGCCTTTCTCTCTTACTTCTATCGCGACGACCGGGAGATCGAGGTAAGCGCGCAGCACGCGGGAAAGAGCCCACAGTACGGTCGCGATGCGCACTGGCTCGAACCGTTCGCTTTTGGAGCGCTGGCTTACTTGATCGTTTTTTTGCCGCGATCGCCGGGCCTTGCAGTTTACGTTCTTGTGGTGGGTGCGTTCAGTGGAGTCTTCGCCGCAGGCTCCAGCCACTTTTCCCCCGACCGTTGGAAAGGCTCCAAGGTGATGTTGCTGCTGATTCTTGCTGTGGGCTCGCTGCTCGGTGTTCTCAGCAGCCTTCTGTTCCGCCAGTTTGCCGCCGAGTTTCGCGGGGACTACTGGCTGCTGGGGGCCGTCGCGGGGTTCCTTACTTACTTAAGTACGTTTTTGCGAGGACGAAGCCTCGCCAAGCGGGAGGCCCACGCTTAGCGAGCTTTGCCGCGCCATGAATCTGTTGCTCATCAATCGCGTTCTGCATATTGCTGCTACCTGCACTTCTCTGGGAGGATTGTTCTATGCCCGCATGGTGCTGCTGCCTTCTTTGCCGATGCTGGCTGAGCCCGAGCGCGGAATTTTTCTCAGTCAGGCTATCCGAAGATTTGCCCATATCAAGTGGACTGGCGTCACTGTGGTTGCGGTTACGGGCGTCATCCAGTGGTTCCACACCTATCCGCATGTCAGCCATCAGCAACTCTATCTTTTCTATTTCATGGTCAAAATGGCGGGCGCGGTTGGTTTGTTTTCCATAACATTTCTGCTCGCTCTGCCGGCCGACGCACTTCGCGGAATGCAGGCTCAGCGTGCCTTCTGGTCCGCGATAAACATTATTTGCGGCCTCACCATCCTGATTGGCGCTGCCCTGATGCGCACGGCCCACTGAAGCCTTATTCAGGCTGATACACGCCTCCGTCACTGCCTGATGTCCAGCCGTGATTTATAATCGCCGCTCCCGGTAAATCAATGGCAAGAAGCTACACTGGCACCGGTTACTTCACAGGACGCCGCCTCACGTTCGAGCCGGGCAGTGCCAATGTCAGAGAGAACGACGATTCGAAAATCATTCATCAACCTAAGGAAGCGATCATGCCTACAATGAATATTGCGGATATCCACGCCCGCGAAGTTCTCGATTCGCGCGGCAATCCAACAGTAGAAGCCGAAGTCACCTTAGCCGATGGAACCAAGGGTCGGGCCATTGTTCCCAGCGGCGCCTCGACCGGCGAACACGAAGCGGTCGAATTGCGCGACGGCGACAACCAGCGTTTTCTCGGCAAAGGGGTGCTCAAGGCAGTCGAAAATGTGAACACTGAAATCGCCGATGCTCTGGCCAATTTCGATGCCTCCGACCAGCGCGCCCTTGACCATAAAATGATCGAGCTCGATGGCACCGAAAATAAAGGACGTCTGGGCGCCAACGCCATTCTCGCCGTCTCCATGGCCGCAGCCCGCGCATCGGCCGCGGCGTTTGGCCTGCCCTTATATCGATATCTCGGTGGCGCCGCTGCCAACACGCTGCCCGTGCCCATGATGAACATCCTCAACGGCGGGGCGCATGCCGACAACAACGTCGACTTTCAGGAATTCATGGTCATGCCCGTGGGCGCTGAGTCGTTTTCCGAAGCGCTGCGCTGGGGCGTCGAAGTTTTTCACACGCTGAAAGGCGTGCTCAAGAAGCGCGGCTACAACACCGCCGTCGGCGACGAAGGCGGATTCGCACCGTCCGTCAAATCAAACGTCGAAGCCATCGAGGTCGTGCTCGAAGCCATTCAGCAGGCCGGCTACAAGCCCGGAGAAGACATCGCCATCGCGCTCGATCCGGCGGCCAGCGAGTTCTATAAAGACGGGAAATATGTTTTCAAGAAGTCCGACAAGTCGGCCAAGAGCTCCGATGAGATGGTCCGCTACTGGGCAAAGTGGGCGAATGATTATCCCATCGTTTCATTGGAAGATGGCTTGTCCGAGGAAGACTGGGACGGTTGGCAGGATCTCACCAAAGAACTCGGTAACAAGATACAGCTTGTCGGTGACGACATTTTTGTCACCAACATTCAGATTTTCGACGAAGGCATCAAGAAGGGAATTGCCAATTCGATTCTGATCAAGCTAAACCAGATCGGCACGGTGAGCGAAACTCTTGACGCCATCGACCTGGGCCGCCGCAACGGCTACACCTCGGTAATCTCGCACCGCTCCGGCGAAACCGAAGATACCTTCATCGCCGACATGGCGGTGGCCACAGGAGCAGGCCAGATCAAAACCGGCTCAGCCTCGCGCACGGATCGCATTGCGAAGTACAACCAGTTGCTGCGGATTGAAGAGGAGTTAGGAGGCGCGGCGAGATTTCTGGGATTGAAGGCGTTGAACTACAAAATGAATAGTGAATAAGATGTCTTAGCTATAATGACTTAATGGAAGTCACTATCCATGAGGCAAAGACACGCCTGTCGCGCCTGCTGGAACGGGTGGCTTTGGGTGAGGAGATCATTATCGCGAAGGCAGGGAAGCCAGTAGCAAAGCTGGTTGCCATAACGCCGAGCGCTCGCAAGTTCAAGCTCGGCTCGGCAAAAGGGGAGTTTGTTGTTCCCGACGACGTCAACGATCCGCTGCCCAAGGAAATCGAAGACCTTTTCTGGAAATGAAAGTTTTAGCGGCCGAGACAAACATGGCAGAAACTGAGATCATTTTCTCCGTACAAGAATCACCTGAGGGTGGTTACGAAGCCCGTGCTCTCGGCCATCCTATTTTCACGCAGGTTGAATCGATGGATGAATTGCGTGAAATGGCGCGCGATGCCGTTCGCTGCCACTTTGATCCGGAGCCGTTGCCCAAGGTCGTTTGTCTCAGAATCCTTTAGATCTGCGTTGATCCGTGCAATCCGTGGCCTGTTTTTTTCGTGTCAAGAGGAGCCTTATGAAACACCATTGTGCTTTCCTTGCAATTGTTCTTCTCATATCGACCGCAACCTTCGCGCAACAATCCACGCCCGCGCCCGGCGATGCCCCCGCCACAAAGGAAGACATCCAGAAACTGTTCGAGGTTATGCAGATTCATCAGCAGATGCACCAGGTCATGGACGCCATGATGAAACAACAGAGCGCCATGATTCATGAGACGCTGAAACAGCGCTATCCGCAAACTTCCGCAGAGCGAATCGCCCGGGCCGATCAAATGATTGCAGAAACCATGAAAGACATGCCCATGGACGCCATGCTCGACGACATGATCCCCATCTACCAGCGGTACTTTTCCAAGACCGACATCGATGCCATGAGCACCTTCTACGCATCGCCGACGGGCCAGAAAATGATGCGGGAGATGCCCGCGCTGACCTCCGAGGCGATGCAGGCCTCCTCTGCGCGCATGCAGAAGCAAATGGACACCATAAGGCAAAAGGCCGAGCAAATCGTAAAGGAAGATCAGGAAAAACCGAAAAGTGCGCCAGCAACACTGACACCTCAGCAAAAGAATTAGGCAGTTCTTGAAGAATCGATAGACCATGCCTCAATTTTTCACGCCGACTCGAATCGGCCAATCGCGAACAGACTACAGATCCCTCGCTTTGCTCGGGATGACAAACTAACTCGGATGACAATATTAACTTCGGATGACGATACTAACTCGGGTGACGATATTAACCTCGAGAAGTTGTTGGCATGCGGGTGAATCCGCGGCGGTTTTTTCTGAGAGCTGACAACTGAGAGCGGACAGCTAGAAGCCAGGAGCTAGCACTAAATGCATCCCAAACCACTGGTCCTTATTATCCTCGACGGCTGGGGTTATCGCGCCGAAACCAAAGCCAACGCCATTGCGCTCGCCCGCAAGCCGACCTACGACCGGCTGCTGCGCGAGTATCCCAATACGTTGCTTCAAACCAGCGGTCCGTACGTGGGACTGCCTGACGGGCAAATGGGCAACAGTGAAGTCGGCCATCTCAACATCGGCGCCGGACGCATCGTGCACATGGACAGCACGCGCATCGAGCTGCTGATCCAGAATGGTGAATTCTTTTCTCATCCAGTGCTTTTGGCTGCCATGAAAAATGCCCGCACCGGAGGACGCCGGCTTCACCTGTTCGGCTTGCTCTCCGATGGCGGGGTGCATTCCTACCAGACGCATCTGTACGCGCTGCTGCGTATGGCCAAACAGAATGGCGTTGACCGCGTCTTCGTACACGCGTTCATGGACGGCCGCGATACTTTGCCCACCAACGGAGCCGGCTACCTCGAACAACTGCAGCAGAAAATGCGCGAGTACAACACCGGGAAGATCGCGACGGTCAACGGCCGCTACTACGCCATGGACCGTGACCGGCGCTGGGAGCGCATCGCCAAGGCGTTCAATGCCATGGTCTACGGCGACGGTGAGGGCGGTAAATACGTGGACCCCGTACAGGGAGTGAAAGAGTCTTATAATAAAGGAGTCACGGACGAATTCATCGTCCCGTTCGTTTGCGTCGATAACAAGGGCGAACCCGTCGCCGCCATTCGCGATGAGGACTCCTGCATCTGCTTCAATTTCCGTGCCGACCGCGTACGCCAGATTACTCGAGCGCTCACTCGCAACAGCGGCCTCAACGAGAACGGCGGACGCGACTTACCGGGAGCTGACGATCTCGACGCCGTCATTCCCCGCGATCATGTTCCCAAGAATTTGCACTACGTCTGCATGACCCGGTATGACAAACAGTTCAGCCTGCCGGTCGTGATTCCGCCGGAGTCGATGAACAACATTCTCGCCAACGTGATGGGCCAGATGAATCTGCGCAACCTGCGCGTGGCTGAGACCGAAAAATATGCCCACGTCACCTACTTCTTCAACGGAGGCGTGGAACAACCCTTTCCTGGCGAAGAGCGCCTGCTGGTACCGTCGCCCAAGGTCGCCACCTACGATCTGAAACCAGAGATGAGCGCTGCCGGCATTGCTGATGCCGTAGTGAAAGCCGTTGAGGACGGAGCCTTCGACGTCATTATCGTGAACTTCGCCAACGCGGATATGGTGGGCCACTCCGGTAAGATCGAACCGACGGTGAAAGCCGTAGAAACCGTGGATGCGTGCCTCGGCCGCATCGAGCCTGCGGTGCGGGCCAGGGGCGGCGCAATGCTCATCACCGCTGACCACGGCAACGCGGAAATGATGATCGATCCCGCAACTGGCGGTCCGCATACTGCGCACACCACGAATCCCGTGCCCTTCATTGTGATCTCGGGAAACAGCAAAGAGTTCACTCTCAAGCCCGGCGGTTCGCTACGTGACATTTCGCCAACGATTCTGGGCATGCTGGGAATTGACCAACCGAAAGAGATGACAGGACAGGATTTGCGGCTCCTAACTAAGAAGAACTCGTAGAGAGAAGCACCGAGCCCGAAGCGTGTAGCCCACGAGGGGCGAAGTCGGGTCTCATCAGCGGCCATCCTGATCCTCCGACTCGCTCAGGATTCCTGCGGTGAAAGTGCAAAACCTTTCATCTTGACCACAACTATGACGAGGATGATAATTAGCGGCCTCAACCGCTTTGCGACTTTCCGCCGCTGTCGCGCGAAGCCGCCGTCTCTGCGCCAGCTATATAAGCGTGCGCAAGTCTGGTTTTGAGGGGGCTCTACTTTATTTCCTGCACGGGTTCGCGCCGGCGGCAGGAGAGAAGTGACAACAAACTTTCTCTAGGAGGAGAAACCAGTGAAAAGGTCCATTCTTGGTGTATTGGTAGTTCTAACATTTGTCGCCGTAGGAATCGCAGCGGCGCCGCCGTTAACCTTCACCTTTTCCGATGTTCATGCTAGCAAGACCGCGCTTGAGACCGACACCTACGGGGTCAACAACGCTGGTGTCATCGCGGGAGACTATGTGGACTCCGCAAGCGTTCAGCACGGTATGATCCTCGCTGGGAAGAAGCTGACTACCGTCAACAACAAAAATTGCTCGGCGACGGCCGTCGGGATCGATGGCATTGCGTTCTACGCCATCAATTCAGCCGGAACAGCGGCTGGCTGGTGCACGGGTACCTCCGGCTCTTTCATCGCGTTTACTTATGCCAAGGGGAAATTCACCACCATCGCTTTCCCGAAGGCAATCGATACCGAGGCTACCGGAATCAATGACAAGGGAGACGTTGTGGGCATATACTTCGACACCGCCGGCGCCCAGCATGGTTTTTCGAAGATCGGCAGCAAGTATAAGAGCATTGACGTGAAGGGTGAAACCAGTGCCGACGCCTGGGGCATCAACAATGCTGGCCAGATCACCGTGTATGCCACCAACTCGGCCGGCGATTACGATTCTTTCCTCTTAACCGGGACGAAGTTCAAGAACATCAACAACCCGAAAGCAAAAGGTGGACTCGGCACCATCGTCCACACCCCTAGCAATGTCGGCGATATCGACGGCACCTACTACAATTCCGCCGGCACAGAAATGGGCTGGCTGCTTCACAAAGGCAAATACTACGATGTCGTGGATCCCGGTGGCGTCACTCGCGCCGACGGTCTCAACGATAAGTCTGAGCTCGTAGGACGTTATGGATCCGGCACGTTCGGCGGCACCGGTTTCAAAGCGACCTACAAGTAATACCTCTGCGCCCTCGCCGCCTCAAGCCCGTCATGTGGGTTTGAGGCGGCTGGGCGGCTGAGCTTCGACGGTTGTCGATTTCGTATCCCCGATTTCCAGCTTACCCGCCGCCGCAACGCTTTCCCTGGACGACTCCTTCACTGATCCGCGACGTTCTGCTTCGCCAGCGGTATTTACAACCTGGCAGGTCAAACGTAATTCGCTGACTTAGATTTAACGAGCACGATGGGGAGAGTGAAAGCCGCTGGCGACAATGAAGACGAAGAAGGTGACCAGCGCGATTGACAGCATGACCAGCAGGTTGGCCAGTCCCTTTTTCAGCCACTGCGTGTGAATCCTCCCCGACCTGAGCAGGATCTCGCGGAAGTAGAGAATCCAAAACGAAGCCGCGACGACGCACAAGACTGCGCGGACAATTTTGTAAGCGGAGTCCAAAGCCACGTAATGATACACGATGGCCTCAACTATGATGCCTCGAAAAAGCGGCATCTTTCGAGCGTGTGGAGCACGAAAAACCGAGCCTCCACGCCCCGCCGGACAGGTTGGCGAGTCGAGCTAAGCGACCTGGTTCGTCGTACCCGATTTTGCCCACCAGACAGCGGTATCGTCCGGGCGGTTGCGCATCTTCGATAATTCCTGTTTGATCTGCACCAGACGGCTTTCCCGCACCTCCGCAGCCGTGCGCTCCAGCGGGGTATGCTGGCTCTGTTGTAAATACAGAACATTCATACTGCGCAGGTTAGTGATTTCGTGACGAAGGCTGGAGAGGTGTTCCGAGAGAAAAGGCATGATTCCAGCATACGCCTGAAACCAGGCTCCGTTCGGCTTTCTTTGCCCTGTTGAAAATGCAGAGCTTCGAGGTCGAAATCCTCGCCTATGCGGACCAAAGCTGGCCGCGAGTTCTGACTCAGTCTTGGTTAGGCTTTCCTGTTTTGGGACGGAGTTTACTGTTTAGTACCGGGTACCCCCCTCCCCCCTCTTTGTGTGCAAAATCTAGAAAACAAACGATTTATTTTCCCACTATGTGCTAGATCTTTGAGTTTAAAGGAGTTATACGCAAAATCTAGAGAACATGGGAGTTACGGGTCGTCAGGGCGGGGTTGCGCTCCCAATTCGGGACTGGGCTTTGGAATTGAAGAAGGAGGCTCTTTTCGCTCCAGGATATTTGGGTGGGTTAGGCAGTCGGGGCCCGACCGAGTAGCCACGCAATCGCCTGTCAGATTGTCAAGGATCATCCATTATCTTCTAGATAATAGGCTATAGTTTAGGTTATCTGGTTTAGAAGCGCGCAGTCAAGAGGAAAACCGGCTGTCCTGCCGGAACCTGGGGAATTGCTACTCAACGGGCTCTTTTCCGCGCGTCGGCGCGCTCGGAATCTCCTCGTAACGGTTTTCTGGAGTGATCTGCGCGACCAGTTCCTTCAGGGTCGGAATACGCTGTTGTCGGCGCATTTTGATGTATCCTTCAGCGGCCTTGATCACGTCGGATCGCCCTCGCATGCCTGGACCTTTAGCCAATGGCTTACGCTGCGGCATTAGCCCTAATCTCTTTAAGCTTCACTTGGGCCTCAGCTCCCAGACGATCGGCATACAGGAGCAACCGGGCCACACTCAACGTGGAAAGTTTGCCGCGCATCAATTCGCTCACCCTCGGTTGCTGCATCTGTAGGACTCGTTCCAAATCGCGAGCCTTGTATCTTCGGCGCTTCACCAATTCCAGAATCTTCTGATGCAAAGCCGCCTTCAGTTTAAGTTCGAGAGCACCTTGCCGGTCCAACCCGAGTTCATCCAATACGCTCCCCGCGATTCTGGGGCACCGGGCAGCCTCAGTTGTTTCGCGTCTCACGTTTCAGATCGGAAGCGTGGGCCAGCCCCCCACATTGACCAGGAGCGTAAATAAAAACGATAATGGACGGTCGTTGCAAGGAGTGCTTGTGAAGCCATTCTTCAAGTTATTGCTGTTATCGTTCATGTGCGTGTTCGTGTTCGCCGGCACGGCTCGCGTAGCGGCGGCGCCCGCTCTGACCTTCAAATTCACCACGTTCGCCATTCCAGGAGCCCTGGAAGTGTTTACCGGCGGAGTCAGCGAGGCGGGCTCAATCGTCGGGGAGTACTTGGATTCGAGTGGGGGCATTCATGGTTTTGTGCTCAACGGTACAACCGTGACCACCATCGATGATCCGAAAGGCGTAGCCACCAGCTGCAGAAGTATCAGCCCGAACGGGCTCGCCGTCGTTGGAAGCTACATCAACTCAAGCGGTGCCGACGTAGGATTTCTACTGAAGAACAAAAAGTTCACCGATGTCCCTGGTTCCGCGGGTGCGACCTCTTCTTTTGCCACCGCTATTAACGACCATGGGGAGATCGTCGGCCTCTACACCGACTCCAGCGGCCTCACCCATGGATTCACCTTGAAGGGCGGAAAGTACACAACGCTCGACGTGCCCAAGGCCCTTCTCACGGAGGCAACGGGGATCAACAACCACGGCATGATCGTCGTGAACGGAGAGAACTCGAAGAAGGCTTTCGCCGCGTACCTCTACAATGGCTCGACCTACACGACCATCAGCGTCCCCGGAGCCGCGAGCTCGGCAGCGACCAACATCGATAACCGCGGCGACGTGGTCTATGACTGGATGGATGCCGCCAAGAAAAACCATGGCGCGCTTCGCCAGAACGGCAAGTACTTCAAGTTCAACGACCCGCAAGGCTCACAAAGTTACGGCAGCGGGATCAACGATCACCGCGAAATCGTCGGCTCATACCTCGGCGGGAGAGCTTTCCTCGGCTTCCAAGCGAGCTATTGACGGGATGGGCCAGGCTCCAACAAATTCTGTCATCCCGAGCGCAGTCGAGGGAGTCGAGGGACCTTGGGTCTCCCAGGACGCTGGCCCACGCAATCTCACCCTCGCCAAGCAGAGGGTGCCCCATCTTTCCGCGTTCTTTGCGGAAAGGTGGGAGACGAGAATCTCGACAAGCGCACGGCATTCACTTCTGAAATAGGATGAGGCCGGACGCTTCTTGAGATCGAAGTGCCCACCCTTGGAAGAGCTCAAGGGTGGGGCAG
>Ga0074044_10005282_pt1 | contig 10539 bp, 9 predicted proteins | sample BogForMeECP23OM1_FD_94443 | JGI IMG/M metagenome (GOLD analysis project Ga0074044, IMG submission 94443) | Bog forest soil microbial communities from Calvert Island, British Columbia, Canada - Bog Forest MetaG ECP23OM1 | ecosystem: Environmental > Terrestrial > Soil > Wetlands ...
TTCATCCTGGGTTACGTCGCCACCTTTTGCATCGTGCTGGCCATCGGGGCAGCCGTTCCCGGTCTGGTGCCCAAGATCAAGGCATCGATGGGGCAAGCCAATGTGTTTCGCGCCATCTTTTTCGTGATGACTTTCTTTGCCATTGGAATGCTGTCCAACTTCCGCAAACTCTGGCAGGAAGGCATCGCCAAGCTGGCGGCGGTCTATGTGCTTTGTTTGTTCGGATATATCATCTGGGTTGGGCTGCTCATCTCGTGGCTGTTCTTCCACGGGGTACTGCCGCCAGTAGTGAAGGGGTGAGTTATGACGGAACCTCGTTTAGCGGACGAATTGCACAAGATGGAAAGCGAGTACGAGCCCCTGCTTCCGATTGAGCGCAAGTTGATCTGGTACACATTCGCAACCGGGGTCGTGCTGCTGGTGGCCTTGGTGCTGATCAGCCGGGCGTTTATGTAAGGAGTGGTTGGGATGGAAGCAACGATCTTGGAAAGAGACAGTTCATGACGCAAGTTGGCAAGGTCTATTTGGTCGGGGCGGGGCCGGGAGACCCCGAACTACTGACCATCCGGGCGGCACGGCTTTTGAAAAGCGGCGATGTCATCGTTTACGACCGCCTGATTCAAGAAGAAGTCCTTGCCCTTGCGAAGCCGTCCTCCGAAAAGATTTTTATGGGCAAGGTTCTAGGCTGCCACACCTCCCGGCAAGATGAAATCCATCAACTTCTGGTCGAGAAGGCCCGCGAAGGCAAGACGGTGATTCGCCTGAAGGGTGGCGATCCTTTCCTTTTCGGCCGTGGCGGCGAAGAGGTCGAATATCTGGCCGAGCACGGCGTGCCGTTTGAAGTCGTGCCCGGCGTTTCTTCCTGTCTGTCCGCGCCGCTGAGCGCCAACATTGCCGTGACCCACCGCGAGGCGTCGTCGTCAGTGGCGATCGTTACCGGCCACAACGCGATCGGCAACCACGAGCGGGTGGATTGGCAGGCACTGAGCAAGATCGACACGGTGGTCTTTCTCATGGGCGTGCACAACGTAGAGACGATCGCCCAAAAGCTGATCGCCGCCGGCCGCTCGCCGGATACACCCGCCGCCATGATTCAAATGGCATTCTGGGATGGCGAGCATGTCGTCTCGGGCACCTTGCACAGCATCGCCAGCGAAGTGCGGCGGGCGGGCGTTGAGCCGCCGGCAACTCTGGTGGTTGGCGAGGTCGTCCGCCTGCGGGAGAAGTTGAAGAAGCTCATTGCATCTAACTCCGAGAAGTCAGAGAACAAGGAAGAGGTGCCGGTATGACCGACGTTTCCGCTGTTTCCATCGAGACCTTGGCTGAAGAGATGTTCCAGTTAGTGACCGAGTGCGCCGGAAAGAAGAATCTGAAAGCCGGCGACCTCAGCAAAGCGATGATCGCGAAACATGGCGAGCAGGCCTGCAGCAAAGACGACTGCAAGAAGGCCATCCGCATCCTCATCGACTCTGGCCGCTGCGTCTATGGCTATTTTGGCGGTTCTTTCATCCAACTGCCTCCCAAGCCCGAAGGGGTGCAGTAGTCCTCGGCGGCCGTATCGTGAGCGATTTTCGCCCACTCCCGCGCCTGCTGGTCGCCGGCATGTCCGGGGGCTCCGGCAAAACTCTGGTCTTGCTGGGACTTTTGCTTGCCCTCCGCCGCGCTGGCCTGCCGGTTCGCGCTTTCAAGAAAGGGCCAGACTACATCGATGCCGCCTGGCTCAGTTGGGCATCGGCTCAGCCGGCGCGCAATCTCGACACCTATCTCATGGGTGCCGATACTATTCTCTCTTCTTTTGCCGACCATGGAGTGGTCGAAGGAATCAACGTTATCGAGGGTGCCCGCGGGTTATACGACGGCTTCGATGTCGCCGGTTCCCACAGCAGCGCGGTGCTCAGCAAACATCTCAGAACGCCGGTGGTAATCGTCGTGAACGCCGCCAAGGTGACCCGCACCGCGGCCGCGCACGTCCTCGGATGCCAGAAACTCGATCCTGAAGTTCCCATCCAGGGCGTGATTTTGAACAATGTGAACGGCCGCCGGCATGAACAGATCTTGCGCGGGGCGATCGAATCTGTCTGCTCGATTCCGGTCGTCGGTGCAATTCCCAAAGCAGCCGCCGGCCAGCCGCTGCCGGAACGACACCTCGGACTGATTCCGCCACAAGAACATGGGGACCTGGAGAAACTGGGACGGGACCTGCTCCAGGTAGTAGGCGGCTTCATAGACTTGGATGCACTGTTGGCGATGGCACGAAGCGCAGCCCCGCTCGAAATCGTCCCGCACGAAAACGCGCAAATGCCCCGGGCCCGGGACGTCAAGATCGGCTACCTCAAAGACTCAGCATTCAGCTTCTACTATCCCGAAAACCTTGAGCTTCTGGAGCGGGCAGGCGCGGAACTGATTCCCATCTCGGCGGTGCACGCGCCTGGTTTGCCTGAGGACTTGAACGCCCTGTACATCGGAGGTGGTTTTCCCGAAACTCACGCTGAGGCGCTGTCGGCGAATCGGACGTTCCTGCGATCGATTCGAAAAGCGACGGAACAAGGTCTGCCGGTCTACGCGGAGTGTGGCGGGCTGATGCTCTTGTCGCGCGCCTTGTTGTGGAAGGGCGGCAGATATGAGATGGCCAACGTATTCCCGTTCGAGGTAGAGGTCTCCGAGACCGCCCAGGGGCACGGATATTGCGAATTGCAGGTTGACGCGCCGAATCCATTTTTTTCCGTCGGAACTACAGTTCGCGGACATGAGTTTCACTACTCGCGCATCGTTCCGCAGTCGGATTGGCCCGCAACTGCCTGCCAGGTTCGCCGGGGCACCGGATGCTTTGGCGGTCGCGACGCTGCCATTGTAAGGAATGTCTGGGCCAGCTATACGCACCTGCACGCACTGGCCACACCGCAGTGGGTAAAAGGTGTGGCCGATGCGGCCAGGAGATTTGCAGCACACCCCGTCCACTGAAGGTGGTCCCTGAATCCCCTGCTGGGGCGGCGAGCAGTCACAACTTGTGTGAAAGCGGCCTTTGGACCGCGGGAACTGCGGAGGATTTGTGAGACACTTTCTCTACACTGTCGGCACCATGAAGTCCTTCGAAGCTGCCGTCGAGGCAGTGGAGGAGAAGGTGGAGGCGAACAACTTCTGCGTGATGCACACCTACGATGTCGCCGCCACCCTGGCGGCCGAGGGTTTCGCTCGGGGCCCGCTGAAGATTATCGAGGTTTGCAGTGCCAGGCGCGCCGACGAGGCGCTAAAGCGGGACGTCAAAGTAGCCGTCATGCTCCCCTGCGCGATCGCCGTCTACACCGAGGGTGAGAATACTTTTATCAGCACCATGCGTCCTTCGGCTCTGGCGGAGTTCTCACCTGGCTCCGGTCTGGAGCAAATTGCCGCGGAGATGGAGAAAATCGTCCTGCAAATCGTCAATGAGGCGCGCGCGTAGGCTGCCTCGATTCGTGGGCGGAGTCACGATGTCATGACCGTAAATCGGCAAGATTCGGGATCGCCAAGGTGCGGCCCGGAACCGTGTAAGGCGGTCATTTTTCAATTACAGCAGCTCATAGAGCGGAATCCAGCGGACCGGACACTGCGCAACCGGCTCGGTATCTGCTACAGCGGCCGATGTCAAAACCATGCCTGGGTATTTGGCAAAGGACGAGTTGCCGCACCCTCACGAAAGAAAACGGGCGCGCGCAAGCAGGAAATGCTGAAGGCAACGGGTCATTGCTATCGGTTGACGGTGTGGAACACTACTATGCATGCTGCTTTGCAGAGTAAGTCCCTAACACCACCTCAAGCCCGAATTTCTTCTCCAGCATGGTCTTCACCTCGCCATAGTCGAGAGGGCAATCGGCTGTTTCCATGGCCACTTTTACGCACGTCCCCAAATGGAGTGTTTCAATGTCACGACCCAGGTTCTTGGCAACTTCGGTCAGAAGCTTCACGCGCGGCACCAGCAGGCCGGGACAATCGCCGCAATCGGTCATGGCGACTAGATCGATCTCGTTGTGCCGCGCGAATTCGCCGTTCTTGTCGTGAATACCCTGGTAGCAGTTGGCGCAGGCAATGCAGGAGTGGTCTTTGATACGTTTGCAGTAGATGATCGCGATTCTTGCCATGGTCTTTTCCTCCCAGGTTTCTCGTTTCTCACTTGTGGGCCCTGTCGCCTGTGCCGCTTCCAAGGCCGCCTTCACGTTAAGGCGCACGCTGGCGGACGATTCCGGCGCCGCAAACGGTATTTCATTTTCCTTCGTGCATAAGTACTTGCCAGTGAGAGCGGTCACAGAGAGCTGTGAGCTGTGAACAGCGAGGAGGCGACCAGAGGAGTATTGTCGCTCACCCGCCGGGGACCCCAAGGGGTTGTCGCTATCGGCTGTGATCCACATCACCCCTGAACGTGACCTCGCTCCCTCACCCGGTCGTTCTATGCCAAGTACAATGTTCAACAGAAGCGTCCTTCACCGGCACTTCTGGAGTATATCGGCGATGAGCGCGGCTGAATCGATTCAACAAGTCGCTTCCGTAGATTTTCCGACCCAGTGGGGGAGATTTCGCATGATCGGCTTCGAGCGCGATCTGTCCCGGCGTGGGTGGCCCCGGCGGGAGAGCGCTCTTGCTTTACTCATGGGCGACATCAAAACCAGGCCTCCCCTTTTGCGAATCCATTCGCAGTGTCTCACCGGCGATGCCCTCGGTTCCCTCCGCTGCGACTGCGGCCAGCAATTGCGCATGGCATTTTCCATGATCGCTCGCGAAGGCGCCGGGATTCTGATCTACGAAGAGCAGGAGGGACGAGGTATCGGATTGAGGGCGAAGCTGGAAGCCTACGAACTGCAAGACCTCGGGCACGACACAGTCGAGGCGAACGAGGGACTCGGGCTCAAGGCCGACTACCGTGACTTTCATCTGCCCGCGGAGATTCTACGGCAACTCGGAGTATCCGCCGTGCGCCTGATTACGAACAATCCCAGCAAGCTCACCGCCTTGCAGGACGCAGGAATCGCCATCGTTGAGCGTGTGCCATGCGAAGCGCCCCCTGATCCGAATGCCCTTAGATACTTGAAAACCAAGAAAGACAAGCTTGGCCAGCTCTTGACATTGTTATGACAGCCTTCCGGCGATCTATGCGAGCATGCTGCCTCTGCGCCACGGAGACCTGCGGTTTCGCTTTGGAAACGCACCGGGGACTGCATTTATGATTTCCAACGCAATCTTTACAGACGTAGAAAGCGCGCTCTCTGAGCTTCGCGCCGGTCGAATGATCGTCGTCTGCGACGACGAAGACCGGGAAAACGAAGGCGATCTGACGATGGCCGCGGAAAAGGTCACTCCGGAAGCCATCAACTTCATGGCGAAATATGGTCGTGGTTTGGTATGTCTGGCGCTTACGCCGGAGCGCCTCGACTATCTGCGACTGCCGCAGATGAGCGGCCAGAACACTTCGCAGTTCGGTACAGCCTTTACGGAGTCGATCGACGCAATTGGCCGTGGCGTGACCACCGGTATTTCCGCACATGACCGCGCCACTACGATCCTCGCTGCCATCGATCCAGGCACGCGCCCCTCCGATTTGGCGCACCCCGGTCACATATTTCCTCTGCGTGCGCGCAAAGGCGGCGTGTTGGTACGCGGAGGCCAGACCGAAGCATCCGTCGATCTGACGCGATTGGCCGGGTTGGTACCCGCAGGCGTGATCTGCGAGATCATGAATGATGATGGGACCATGGCCCGCGTCCCCGACCTGGTTGAGTTCTGTCGGCAGCACCAGTTGAAGATGCTGACGGTGGCCGAACTGATTCGATACCGCATGGCACACGAACGGTTCATTTATCGCATTGGAGAATCAAAGCTCCAGACCGGGCATGGCCAGTTCCGTATGCTTGCCTATGGATGCGGAGTCGATGGCGAATCGCACGTAGCTTTGATCTACGGCGATATAGAGCACAGCGATCGCCCGGTGCTGGTGCGCATGCATCGCCACTGCATGGTGGGCGACATCTTCGGCAGCACCGAATGCCAGTGCGGCGCTGCCCTGCGGGGTTCGCTGGAACACATCGCACGCGAAGGCGCGGGCGCGTTGATTTGCCTTCACCAGAACTCACTGGGTTTCAGGGTTGACGAAAAGAGTCTGATCTTTCACCGTGAACTGCCGGACCCCTCTTCTCTCGAAGACCAGCGCCGGGGCCAGCGTGAAATCGGAATCGGAGCGCAGATCTTATTGGATTTGAATTTGCGGCGCGTGCGCTTGCTTACAAACCATCCCCGTCGCGTGCTTGGTCTGGAGGCCTACGGCATTGAAATCGTAGATCAGGTCCCGATCGCAGCGGGACCGGGCGCTCCTGCAGTTCCCGGACAAAGCAAGCAGAGCCGACAGACTCCGCCAGTTAGCATGATCGTCGCTTCCGGAACTAACTCCTAGCCGCTGGTTTGCGGACGGAGATCACCGACGCAGTGTACCGGTCTCCGCGCAGCAAAGAAACGCTGTATTCGATCGCGACATCCTGGTCGTCGTAGGTGGTCTCCTTAATGATGAGAAGGGACCTGCCAGGTTCGGCTTGAAGGATGCGGGCCTCTTCCTCTCCGGCGTTCACGGCGCCGATTACTTCCTCCGCCCACTGCAACTTGCGCCTGTAGGTGTGCTCAAAGATGTAGTACAGGGATTGTTTTTCCAGATCCTGCTTGTCAATTCCTGCAAAAATACGTGCCGGAAGATAACTGGTGACCAGAGCCACGGGTTCACCGTTCACGAAGCGAAGGCGCCTGGCACGATAGACGCGCTCCCCTGGAGTCAGCTTCAAGGCTTGAGCGACCTCAAGCTCGGGCTCTTCAATTTCCATGCTCAATAAGCGAGCCGAAGGCACCAGTCCCCGCCGTTTCATCTCTTCGCTGAAGCCGCGCAGTTGTTGGAAATTCCACGGGACGCGTCCGGAGCCAATCACCGGCCGCTTTCCTCTTGCGATCACCAGCAATCCTTCGGAACGCAGCTTCTGAAAAGCTTGGCGCACCGGCATCTTGCTGATGGCGAGAGTGCGCGCAATATCCCCTTCGGAAACGAAGGTTTGTCCCGGCTTCAATTTGTTTTTCTTGATCAGGGTCCGCACTTGATCGACGATCTGCTCGTAGTAAGGCACGAAACTGGTATTGTCTAGCATCAAACCCAGTTCCGAAGCCCGCAACACTCGACCACCACCGCTCAGCGGCGTCATAGTTCGAACCAAGATTGCATCGTAGTATACAATGTATCTATGACTGTGGCAACCTAGATTTATTGATGCGCGAATCAAATCTTGGTGTGTTTTTCTAAGTACATAATAACAAATGTGTTACATACAATATACGCGCACGTTAAAGCCTCCGGAGCCCAGTTGCTGATAAGTTTTATCTTGACAACATTTATACATATTAGGTTTATGCTGTGGCCGAACGAAAAAGTGGGATGAGAGGAGGCTCGGTCGGCCATGACGCGGAAGAATTCCAGACAGAGACACTCGCGCCACCTGCTCTTGGCGGTGGCGGCTTTCGCCATCCTCGCCGCTCCCGGTGGCTTATTTGTTCAAGGCCAAGTGGAATCCGGGAAAGTCGTCGGCACGGTGCGCGACAGTTCGGAGGCAGTGGTGACCTCGGCGGAGGTAAAGGTCACGGAGGTTACAACCAATGTTACGCATGCCGTCAAGACCGACAGCAACGGCGAATACGTGGTGACACAGTTGCGGCCGGGGACGTACACCGTCACGGCGGAGTACGCCGGTTTCAAGAGGGTGATGCAGGCGCCTTTCAAGCTGGACGTCAACCAAGTCGCCCGCGTGAACCTGACGCTGGTCGTGGGCACGGTAAACGAACAAGTGGAAGTGACCGTCGCTGAACCACTCGTCGAATCGCAGACCTCGTCACTGGGCCAGGTGGTTGAGGAAAGCCGGGTACATGACTTGCCCCTGGACGGGCGGAACTTTGTGGAGCTGTCCTACTTGACGCCCGGCGTGAACGCCGGGCCTTCGCTGGGATACACCGTGCAGCAAGGCGGAATTCCTGAGGATCAAAGGGGCAGCGCAGCGATCCAGGCCAACGGGCTCACCGCGACCAATAACAATTTCCTGCTCAACGGTTTCGACAACAACGAGCAGCAGATTGGGATTGAAGTGATCCAGCCGGCGATTGACGCCATTCAGGAATTCAAAGTCCAGACCAGCAACTTTGGCGCCGACATTGGCCGAGGCGGGGCCGTGGTGAATGTCGTGTTGAAGTCGGGAAGCAATCAGTTCCACGGCAGCCTCTATGAATTTCTCCGCAACTCGGTTTTTGATGCCAAGAATTATTTCGACAGTGCGACCACTCCGATCACGCCTTTCAAACAAAATCAATTCGGCGGAACCTTTGGCGGGCCGATCATCAAAGACCGGACATTTTTCTTCGTGGATTACCAGGGCACACGCATTCGGCAATCACAAACCGACATCTCGACTGTGCCCCCGCTGTCGGAGCGCGGCGGCAACTTCTCCGACCTGTTGACCGGGCAAATCGATCCGGCTACTGGCTACGACACCGGGCAAATCTATGACCCTTTTTCTTTTGACTCCAGCGGTCAACGGCTTCCCTTTGCCAACAATGTGATTCCGCCTTGTGTAGGATCCACGGGGCGAAGCGCCACAGGCGGGGGATGTCTGGATCCGGCCGCGCTCAACTTGGTAAAGTTGTTTCCCGCGCCTTCCCCTAGCCTGCCCGGCCCGGTCAACAACTTTCTGTTCACTCCGGTTGCCAGCAACGACCAGGATTCGTTCGACATCCGCGGCGATCACCAGATCACGAACAAGAACAGCCTTTCGCTTACCTTCAGCTACAACAACGTGAGTGCATTTGCACCTGATCCCTTCCCCGGAGAAGCCGGAGGCGGGAATTTCTCCGGCCACATCAAGAACCTGGCGAGGGCGGCCGGGATCAGTGACATTCACACGTTTTCGGCGAACAAGATCAACGAACTGAAGATTGGATACTCGCGGTATGTGGTCCAGGCGATACCCAACTTTGCCGGCCAGCCGATCTCCACCCAGGTCGGCATTCCCGGCATCTTTAATCCCAGCAACGCGGCGGCAACCGGCGGGCTGCCCTTCATTCAATTCCCCGATCTGAGTGCCATCGGAACGACCGACTGGTTTCCGGAATTCTTGAACGAAAACAACTACCAGTATGTGGATTCATTGACCTACGTACGCGGGCGCCACGCGCTGAAGTTCGGAGCTGACATCCGGCGCCGGCTCCATGGATTCTTTCAAACTCAGAACGAGCGTGGCGATATGAGCTTCGATCAGCAGTTTACCGAGAGCCTGATCGACCAGACGGGAGGCAGTTCACTCGCCAGCTTTCTGCTCGGCTATCCCATCAGCGCTTACCGTGACGGGCAGAAAGGCAGTTTCGGGATGAGGTGGCTGGAATTCAGCGCCTACGCCATGGACGATTTTCGCGTCACCCCCAAACTGACGCTGAATCTCGGGTTGCGCTATGACATTTTTACTCCCCCGGTCGAACAGGAGAATCGGCTGGCGAATTTCGATTTTGCCACGGGAAGATTTGTTTCTCCCCAGATGCCGGGAGTCAGCCGTTCCGGCAATGTAGCCACCGACGATAACAACTTTGGGCCGCGGGTGGGCTTTGCCTGGACGCCGTGGAACGAAAAAACAGTGGTGCGTGGCGGATTCGGTATTTTCTACGACGTGCAAGCCGATCAGAATGATGCCGAACTGGCATACAATCCGACGGGGTTGTTCTTCAGCCAGAACTTTCTCAATCCACCCACCACGCCTAACCCCAGGCTTTCGCTTTCCCAGGGATTTCCAGCGCCCGTCTACCCTACTTTGAGCAATCCATCCGGCCGCGCCAGCGCGTCGTTGTTCAACAATCGCACGACCTATATTGAGGAGTGGAACCTGAACGTGGAGCGTTCGCTTTCCAAGGACTCGGTGCTGCAGGTCGCCTACGTAGGCACGCATGGCGTGAAACTGGCGTATCTGGCAAATCAGAACCAGCCCTTGCAGCCGCTAGACACTAACTTCTCCGACGCCACCGGAAATCTTGGCCGTCCGTATTTCAGCACGGTTCCGAATATCGGTCCGATCCGAACTTTGACCAATGATGACGGCTCGATCATGCACGGGTTACAAGTCAAGTTCGAGAAGCGCTTTTCCGCGGACTGGACGATGCTGACTTCCTATGCCTGGCAGCACACCATCGGACAGACCGAGGAGAACGAGTATTACGAGCCGCAGAATACGCACAATCCGGCTGCGGAGCGGGGCGACAACGCCCCGGATTTCCGCCATCAATTCTCTTCGGCATGGTCGTATCAGCTCCCGTTTGGGCCGAAGAAGCGCTTTTTGTCGGACGCCGGGCCCGTCCGTTGGCTGACCGAAGGTTGGCAGGTCAACGGGATTGTCGCGATCCACTCGGGCGAGGCACTGACTCCTATCCTTTCCTTCGATCCTACCAACACGAATTCCGGCGCCCCACGTCCCGACATTATCGGCAATCCCTACAATTTCTCGAATGCGGAAA
>Ga0074044_10005283_pt1 | contig 10539 bp, 7 predicted proteins | sample BogForMeECP23OM1_FD_94443 | JGI IMG/M metagenome (GOLD analysis project Ga0074044, IMG submission 94443) | Bog forest soil microbial communities from Calvert Island, British Columbia, Canada - Bog Forest MetaG ECP23OM1 | ecosystem: Environmental > Terrestrial > Soil > Wetlands ...
CTCGGCGGTCAGCCGTTCGTCGAAAAGCGTATCGACCAACAGCGATTGATCTCCGTCGGTAATCAACCCGGCGTTGCTGTAGCCCCAGGTGCCTGACGGCTGCAGGTATGCATACGCGCCACGTCCAAGGTCATGCAGACCTTTGGTGAATCGCCATTTGCTCACGATCTTTCTCCTCAGCCGCGTTTTACAATTCGGTTGCGAAGGACGCCGATCTTTTCGATTTCCAGCTCGACCGTGTCGCCCGGCGCCAGAAGGCGCCCATGCTCGAGCCCGCAGCCGCCGCCAACCGTCCCTGAACATAGCAGCTCGCCGGGATAAAGCGTTTCGCTCTGGCTGACGTGCGCGATGCAGTCCTCGAAACGATGGTGCATGGTGGACGACGAACCGCGGGACAGTTGCTCGCCGTTGATGTGGGCGGTCATCGTCAGGCGGTAAGGGTCGATCTCATCGGCCGTCACGATGCATGGACCCAGGATGTTACCGGTGTCAAAGTCCTTGCCTTTGGCCGGGCCGAGCGAACCCGTCATTTCCCGCATCTGGTAGTCGCGGGCGCTCACGTCGTTGAAAATCGTGTAGCCGAAGATGTGCTCTCGTGCGCGCTCGCGCGAGATGTCAACGCCGCGCTTGCCGATCACTGCGGCCAATTCCAATTCGTAGTCGAGCACATGGGCGTAGGGGGGCCAGAATACCTCTTCGTCCGGGCCAATTACCGACATCCGATTGCATTTGTAATAGACAGGAAATTCGTACCAGACAGGGGGAATCGTGAAACGGCCGGAGGCTTCCAGTTGGGCGCGCGCCTTGGCCGGATCGGCTGCTCCTGCGGTGGCCACATCGATTGCCCTGGCGAGGCTGTTTTTCAGGTGCTCCTCGAAGCACAAAAAATCCCGCATCTGAACCGGCCGCGGCAGTGGCGCCTTGAGGCGAACATCACCAAATGGCAGCACTCCATCGCCGCCAGAACGCGCGTGCTCGAGGACAGCATGCGCAATATCGAGGGCCGGCGGACCGCCTTCGATTAATTCCTGCATCGAGGACAAATCCGGCGCAATCTTCCCGGTTCTCCTCCGATGCGCCTCAGCCAGGTCAGCTACTCGCGAGTCGCCGTCGAACAAGGCGCCAAGCCTTTCTTCTGCGTTTTTGTTTGCAAACGTGACCAAGCGCATGATTGGGCCTCGCTTCAGACTTTTCGCGGCTGCGTGGGCATCTTATGTGGTTCTGAAGAAATTGAAAATGGATTTCTTTGATAATCCAAATCCAAATTCGATGTAGTTTATAAGATGTCGGTTGCAGTCGCGCAGCTGAATCTCAAGCTGTTGCTTGTCGCTTCTCGGAGCTTAGTCTGCGCGATTTATTGGTGGGCTAGATCGGCCCGAGTCAGATGCCGAGCGCGGCGCGCAATACGACCTGGCGAGACTTTAGGCGTGGGCGGTGATCAAGTTGCGCATCAGTCGGCGGCGCAAGCTCAATAGAAGTATTCGCGGTGCGTCGTGAACCGGTGCGGGACAATCCAGCGCTGCGAGATTATTCCCTGGTTGATGAACCACGTGTCGTGCTGCGGCCGCTCAGGACTGGGAGTAAAGAAAATCGTCGAGTAACCGCTTTGCACGTCTTCATCGACCAGCGCAGTCTGAAACAGCCGGTCGAAGGAATAGACGGCAGCTTTCGAGTCCGGATATTCCCGGTCGCGCACCGTATTGAAGATCGCAAGCGTCTTCCAAAGCCTCCCGCCGTGATCGTATTGATCCGACGCGGTGATAAACCATCCCTGCGAATCAATATACAGAATCCGCTTGGCGATCGCGGGAATGTCGGCAAATCGGCCGGGCCTGCGCGCGTCGGCTTCGATTACATACACATGGCGCAGCTCCCAGTCCTCCGGACATATGGTACGACCCCCGTCGGCCGCGCATGACCTGGCGGGAAGCGACTTTGCGTGCACGACAGCCAGCATCTCCTTCTCGCCCAGGAACTTGAAATCAAAGTCCTGGAACCTGCCGGCGAAGCCGAACAGCGAATCCAGGTCCAGGTTGCCGAAGAACGCGTTGCCCAGCAGATAACTCGAGGGTCCCACGCCCGGAAACTCGCCGAACCATCGCGACATCGAAGATACATCCGACCATACGAGGTCCGACCGCTTGGGGCTCGAGTATCTGTAGCGCACCATATAGGTCCATGGGCTCTGCCAGAAGGGCGGCTCGATAGGAACGATGATCGGACCTAGCGCCATCCGCTCCATGATTCCGGTATCTCCATCGTAGTCAGTGGGAGCCGGGGCTACTTCCTCACGACCGAGGTTCCGATAGACGGCAAGATGACCTATCGGATAGACCGCGAACGGATTGCCAGGATGGCCCGGCGCGAGGTTCTGGATCTCCACGTCCCGTGAGTCGAGATCGTCGGTATAAGCCGGACCGAACTGGAAGTTCCACATGACCTTCTGCGCGATCCTGGGATCGTTCGCATCGAGCATCGGGAACGGCAGGCCGGCAATGTAGTTAGTCAATTCGCCGTCGGGGCCCAGCCGCACCTGCGGGGAATATTGCTCGGTCGAGGACCAGAAGGGAGCCGGCCAATTATAGTCCCTGCTCGGGACGATCTTCATCTCCATACCCTGGCGCGCCAGCACATAGTTGCCTGGGCTGACGAGGTCCGCGACCCTGTCGGCGTTGGCCTTGGTGATGACGGCGCCGGGTTCGATCCCGACGGCGGCCGCTGGCTTCAACTCGGCAGCCATCGCTGGCGCGGCGCCAGATAGCAACATGGTGATTGCGATCGTGAGCGGTAGCGCTCGATTCATAGACCACCTCGATCGATCAAGTGAAGTTACTTCGTGGTCAACCTCCAAACGGTTAAGGTCGAGGCGAAGTCGTCAACGTAGGCGAATTGGTTCACGCCGTTAACGGCCGCATTCAGGATGGCGAACGCGGCTCCCTGATTGGGATCGATGGAAAACTCCCGGACAAATTTGCCTGCGGGAGTAAATTCAACGAGCGCGCTTGGGTTATTCGGATTCTCGTGGGCATCCGGATCCGCGTTGGCGGCGATCAGGTCGCCATTGGGAGCGATTATCAAGCCCAGCGGTCCCTCAAGATGCGGATCCGAGAAGACTAAGGTTCCCTTTCCGCTGCTGGTGGTTGTTTTGCTCGCGCTTGCAATTGCAAAAATTTCGTTATCGTCCTCAGCGGCAACGTAAAGAATATCGTGCTTGCCGTCGTAGGCCAGGCCGGCCGGGCCTACCACGAGTGCGGCGGCGTCGAGGCCAAAAGCATATCCGGACGCGATCGTGGTAGGCGACCCAACCACGCTGAAAATGCCCTTGGCAAAAGACACCTCCAAACGTGTCACCGTTCCATCAAATACATTGGAGACGAAGAGTTGCGCGGTTTTCCCCTTGTCGTTGAGCGCGAGGCCCCATGGACCGTTGGTTCCGGTGGTTATCGAGTCAACCAGGCTACCTTTGCTATCGAGTACCAGAAGCGGACCTGCGGTCGGATCGCTTGCGTCGGGAGTAGTCGTAAAGACCGAACCTGCAAAGACAAAGCCTGCGCGGGCGACGGCCAAAGCATTGGAGAATCCAATCGGCGCGCTCCCTTGGTAAAACACTCCGGTCTGAGTCCCGGTGCCTGGATCCATTATAACTATCGTCGTGCCCTGTCCCTGCAAGTTGCCGTCGGCGGTGCTGTTGTTAAAGTTGGAGACCAACAGTTGACCCGACGCCACGCTCCCACCCTTGGGAAATCCGGCCGGGACCACGGCTAGCCCATAAGGGTTCAGGTCGCCGTTTGAAGGGCTGGTCGAAGCCTGGACGGGAAGGAGCGGTTGGGAAGTGGAATGGGCCAGTGCGATTTGGGCGACCAACAAAAGCGCCAGCGTCGCGCCAAGCCCAGCTGCAACTTTCGCACGATTGTTCGTCTTGAACCTCGGGGTAATTTCGAGATTGGTGTCCATAGGTACCTCCTATTGGGTGGGATCAGATTATTGCATGGCAACCGGCTAAAAGTTACAGGCCCGCGTAATTTTGGCGGGGCTAGCCATTCGTTCGGAATCCACGGGACCTGCTAGCCAGCCAGACAAGAGCGGCGAATGTTTGGTGAATCGAGCAGCCTGCTCAGAACTTGAGCGACGCGAATTTATTGGTGGGCTAGACCGGGCCATTTCAGATGCCGAGCGCGGCGCGCAATGCCTCTGTCCAGCCGAGCCAGCGTTGGTCGGGGCCGCTAAAGCCGTCCCACAACATGCTGTTGCATACATAGGCCACGGCGGCGCCGGATTCCGGATGCGCGAACGCCATGCGGCCGCCCGCGCCTGCATGCCCGAACGATCCCGCACCCAGCATCGGCTCGATCGCGCGCGGCAGCTCGAAGCCCAGGCCAAATCTCTGCGGTCCCGGCCCGGCCAGCGGCATCAGCGAAGCAGGCGGGCCGAGGCCGTCGTCCTGCGATTGGCGCGCGCGCTCCATAGTCTCGCGCGTCAGCAGCCGGACGCCGTCGATCTCTCCGATGCAGGCGGCGTACATCTTTGCGAGCGAGCGGGCATTGGCGATGCCGTTGCCGAAGGGCAACTCGGCGGCGTGAGCTTCGCGCGTGTTGATGAGATTCAAACCCTCCGCGCCGGTTGTGATCATGTTGAACGCCGCGCGCACCGGGCGTGAATTCATATCGAGTCCCAGGCCGGAGAACAGCGCGCGACACTGCTCCTCGGTAAGCTGCGCCCGCGGAACGACGTGCGGCGCGACACGATACTCCTGCTCGGGCGGGAGCCCGATCCACAAGTCAAGCTTGAGCGGACCGGCGATCTCCGCATCGACAAACTCGCCAACAGTTTTTCCGGAGACGCGCCGGACGAGCTCGCCAGCCAGATAGCCAAAGGTCAAAGCGTGGTAGAAGTAAGCCGAGCCCGGCGTCCACCATGGTTCCATGTTCGCGAGCGCCGCAGTACAGCGGTTCCAGTCGAAGAGGTTGCGGCCAGAAATTCCGGTTTCCTCGTCGAAGCTCATTAGGCCCGCTCGATGCGCAAGGATGTCGCGAACCGTGATTGCCGCCTTTCCCCTGGCCGCGAATTCCGGCCAATAGCGTGCAACGGGCGCTTCATAGTCGATCAGTCCCCGCTGGGCTAGCATGTGCACGCACACGGCGGTGACCGCCTTGGTGCACGACATCAATACGGTGATCGTGTCCGCGGTAAACGGACGGGCATTGAGCTTATCCATCCCCGCCCATAGATCGACCACTATCCTGCCGAGCCGATACACGCATAGCTGCGCGCCGCCTTCGTCGTGGGCCTGTCCCTCCGCGAATGCGTCGCGCACAGCGTCGAAGCCTTGTTCCACCGTTCCTTCAGTACGCATAATCGGCACCTCGAATTGATTCGCCGTCGCTAACCTACCGATAGAATACTCACATGGATAAGACCAAGGGAGCAGGCCAATTTTCGCCAGGGCGTCGCTGGAAAACTCGTTGTCTCCGCTGATGGCGATTCAGGAACGAAAGAGCTTCGGGCCGAAGAAGGCCAGCCAAACGGCCGAGCCCAAAATCCACACGGCGGCCGCCCATCCGACGTGAATGAAGTAGGTATCACTGGCATCGGCCGCCAGCCTCGCGCATAGCGCGATCACGAATGCCGCGCCCAGTACGATCACCGCGGGCGGACGCCCAAGGGCGAGTTGCTCCATATTCAGATGGCTCATCGCGACGTGGCTGCCTACTCCAAAAGCCATCATGCTGAAGCCGCCAATATAGAGAATGTGCAGGGCCGGCACGCGATAGTCGGGCCAGATTGCCGACGCGATCAATCCCACTGGCATTAGCCACACCGCGAGCCACACCATCTTGCGGTGTGCACCCGGCTTGCCGGGCAGGCGCAATGCACCGCCGCCGAACCCCAATCCGATCGCAACTACCATCGCGCGAAGCAGCGGGCCGCTTCGTTCAAAGCCAAGCTGCTCAAGCAGTAGGCTTGCAAAAATCGCAACCCCGGCCGCCGCATATGCCAGCGCCTTCCAGGTTTCGCGAGGCGCGGAGCCCAGATCTGGAGGTGGAGGGGCGCCGCCGATGAGCGGCAGGACCAGGCTGCCGATGCCAACCGCAAGGCAGAGAAATACTCCCTGCTCGACCAGCAGCGCACCAAAATGGCCGCTTGATGGAAGCACGGCGTTCGCGTCGGCCACGGCGATCAGGGCGGCGCCCGCCAGACCTTGTGCGGCAGCGATAGGCAAAAGCACGAAGGCGGCCGGCGGGCGGCGGCCCGCAGTGCTAGCCAAGAATCGACGCAACGCAAATTGGATGAGCAGCACAAAGAGCGTTGCGTATGCGATTTCGGCCAAGACCCACGACTCGATAATCGCGGCGCCAGTGATGACAACCAGCGCTGCCGCCAACGCCGCCATCTCCATTCGCCCAACTGCCGGGGTTTGCGTTCGGCGCGGCAGCGCCGTGAGTAGAAAACCCACGGCAAACGCCATCATGAACGCTTGCATCTGCACCAGGCCGTGAAAGCGGCACGAATAGGTAGCAGTGGCTCCGGTGGTGTACAGCAGCCAGTGACCTACACCGATCCACGCGAAGAGGACGCCGAGCGGAAAGAACATCCGGAACGGTTCGCTCCGCCAACGCGAGATGGCCGCAGCCGGCGAAAGCGAAACACCTTCGGTATTTTCGGGCAGCGTCACAGGCGGTCAACGCCGGACCAACGGACTGAGAAAATCCGGCTGCGGCAGTGACCCATGCTGTTCCCACTCGTACAAGGCATTTCTCGATGCGTTCGTTCCTCGACGGGGTTGCAGTCCAATGATCCCGGACCGGGGTGCGGAATGTAAGTAATGCCCTGGTTTGGAACAGTACTAAAAAATCAGGCGAGCGGAAGCTTTCTCCCATTCGGTCTATCCGGTGACCGGAACGTGCGGGGTGGTCATTCGGGCGGGCTTCCTGCTAGAACCGCATTATCACGAGCCCGACGCGAGGAGGTGGCGCGATGGCCAACTACGAACGGCTAAGCCCGCTGGACCGGACGTTCCTCGACCTCGAATATCCTGAAACGCACATGCACGTTGCGGGCGTGACGATTTTCGACGCCGGTCCGCTTCGGACTCCGGACGGCGGAATCGATATCGAAAAGATTCGGAAATACGTTGCGTCGCGCTTGCAGCTCATACCGCGCTATCGACAGCGGATCATGCGGATACCGCTCGAGAATCATCCGGTGTGGGTAGACGACGATCGCTTCAACCTTGAGTATCACGTGCGGCACACTGCGCTGCCGCGTCCCGGCGGCGACGAGCAGCTCAAGCGATTGACCGGAAGAATCGTCTCGCAGCAACTCGATCGCGGTAAGCCACTGTGGGAATTGTGGATAGTCGAGGGACTCGACGGCGATCGCATCGCGATGATCAGCAAGTCCCATCATTGCATGATCGACGGAGTAGGCGCCGTCGATCTGGCAACCGTGCTGCTGAGTGCGTCGCCGGACGCGACGATTCCCGACGTGCAGCCGTGGAAGGCGCAATCCGCGCCGTCGCGCAGCGAGCTGGTGATGGAGGAAGCCTGGCGGCGACTGGCGAGCCCGCTGGAATTCGGCAAGGCGGTCCTCGGCGCGATGCAAAATCCGGCCGAGACAGTGGAGAGCATGAGCGAACAGATTTCTGCGGTAACGGAAACGCTCGGCGCGGGACTGTTTCCAGCTTCGGCGTCGCCGTTTAATCAGCCAATCGGGCCGCATCGGCGATTCGAATGGACGGCGATGGAGCTGGCGGAGGTCAAGCGCGTGAAGAACGCTCTAGGCGGGACAGTTAACGATGTCGTGCTCGCCACGGTGGCGGGTGCGGTTGGATCGTTTCTAAGGGGCCGGGGATTTTCTCCGGAAAAAATTGCGGAACTCGATTTCCGCGCGATGGTTCCGGTCAGCCTGCGCGCGTCGTCGGAGCACGGCACGCTGGGAAATCGAATCGCGTCATGGGCGGCACGCCTTCCGATCGCGGAAACCGATCCGCTCCGGCGGCTGCAGGCGGTCTGCGCCGTCACGGCCGATCTCAAACAGTCGCGCCTGGCTATGGGCGCAGAGGTGCTCGCGCGGGTCAGCGAGTGGACGGTGCCGACGCTGTTGTCGCTCGCGATGCGTCTGGCGGCGCGTGCGCGCTCGTTCAATTTAACCGTCACCAACGTGCCGGGGCCGCAGATCCCGCTTTATATGATCGGCTCGCGGATGTTGGCCGCGTATCCACTGGGGCCCCTGTTTTTCGATCAAGCGCTCAACATCGCACTGCTCAGCTACGATGGCCGGTTGCATTGGGGATTGAATGGGGACTGGGATGTGCTGCCTGACCTTCGCGATCTCGTTACGGCAATTCACGCATCATTCGACGAGTTGGTCCAGGCGACTGAGACGGCGAACGTTCAAACGCACACGCGCAGTCGTCAACCGCGCGCGGGGAATTCCTCAGGCAAACACAAACGCTGAAATCGCGATGATTGCGCCTGCGATGCCGGCGACGATCCCGCCTGGGCAGAGTGCTATTGTCGGGACTGGCCCGCTACAGAGCAAAGACAACGGAGGCTCCCATGGCGTTTCGAGGCATTCAGGCAGAAACAGTGAAGTTCCAAGGCTTCAACGGCGATAGTGGGGAGGCTTACTACGCGCATCCTCTGGCGACCGGCCGGTATCCCGGCGTCGTCGTGATTCATCACTTTCCCGGCTGGGACGAGTGGACCACGGAGGTAATTCGTAAATTCGCGCATCACGGCTATGCCGCGATCGCACCTAGCCTTTATTTCCGGCTGGGTGATGGCGCTTCAGAACAAGTGGTTGCTCGCGCACGCGCAGCCGGTGGGATGCCGGATGACCAGGTGATGGGAGATGTGACGGGAGCCGCAGCGTTTCTGCGTGGACAACCACATAGCAATGGCAAGGTTGGGGTGATCGGCTTTTGCTCCGGCGGACGGCAAGCGTACCTGGCGGCATCCCGAGTCGCCAATATCGACGCGGTTGTCGATTGCTGGGGTGGCAGCGTAGTGGTTGCCGACCCGTCGAAGTTACCGAGCACGCAGCCGGTTGAACCCATCGAGTTGACGGAAAGAATACACTGCCCGCTTTTGGGGTTGTTCGGTAACGAAGATACTAACCCTTCCCCCGACGACGTGAACCGCACTGAAGCTGCGCTCAAGCGCTTCAGCAAGACCTATGAGTTTCAGCGCTACGAAGGAGCGGGACACGCCTTCTTTGCCTGGTATCGGCCGTATTACCGGCCCGAACAGGCGGAGGATGGGTGGAAAAAAGTGTTTGCCTTTTTCGAAAAGTACCTGGCGGCTTCCTAGGATAGTAACGATGGACGAAACATCTCGTTCGGCCGCACCTTCCTTCAACACCGGTGGCAAGGCGCAATGCAGCCGAATCGTCATCGTCCTTCTGATTGACGGACTTTCAGAGACGATGCTCGATTCAGTCGCGACCCCCAATTTTGCCAGGATTCGGACCGAAGGCGTGTGGACCCATCACTTGGTCCCGGTCTTTCCTTCGATCTCCGAGCCGAACTGGGTGTCAGCTTCCACGGGCTGCTGGCCCGAAAATCATGGTGTGGTCAGCGCCCAGTTCATCGATCCTAGCCTGGGGCTGTTCAATCATGACGTCGATGCCGACTGGCTCGCCGGAGGTGAACTCCTGCATCAGGTCGCCGAGCGCCAAGGACTCCGGACGGCCGCACTCGGATGGTTTGGGCGATACTCGACGAGTCGCGGAGCGCTAGCCACCTATGTGTCGCCTGAACGGAAAGTGCCGTGGCAACTCTCGGAGTATGCCAGTGAGCCGAAACGGACGGGTGAGATCATCCACTATCTCGAAATGCCCGGAGATCGGCGGCCGTGCCTGATCCTCGGATACTTCGCTCAGCCCGACGAGATAGTTCATAGCGACGGGATCCATTCGCAGCGGGCGCGTGAGGCGATCATCGGGGCCGACAGTGAAGTGGGTAGGCTGCTGGAGGCGATCAATCGACTCCCTTACAGCGACCAGGTCACGTTGTTCATCATGTCGGACCATGGCCATCTCCCAGTCACACACCTCATCAATGTTCGCCGAATCCTGAGCCGGCACGGTATTCGCGGGCGCGACGTAACCACCGGGACTACGAGTTTCATCTACTTTGACGACAAGTCGCAGGTCGATCGCGCTTACCAGGTGCTAGCCACCTATCACGAGTTCGACGTACTTCGCCGCGATAGTCAGCCGGGATTCGCGCAGCTCGGGCAGAGCGCCCGGGTAGGCGATCTGATTCTTTCGGCGCATCCGGGTTACTACATGGTCGACCCTGATCTCGCGCCCTGGTATCTGAAACCATTAGCGACATTTGGCCGCGACATCTATCCGAGTCCTTTTATGGGTGTCGGATTAGTATCGGCTCACGGCTATCCTCCCGACACGCCGGGTATCCATGGGATTCTCTATGGTTGGGGAAGCGGACTGCCGCGCGGCCGTGAGATCAAGGGCGCGCGCATGATCGATGTTCATCCAACTGTGACCCGTTTCCTGGGAATCGAGCCTGGACGC
>Ga0074044_10005284_pt1 | contig 10538 bp, 4 predicted proteins | sample BogForMeECP23OM1_FD_94443 | JGI IMG/M metagenome (GOLD analysis project Ga0074044, IMG submission 94443) | Bog forest soil microbial communities from Calvert Island, British Columbia, Canada - Bog Forest MetaG ECP23OM1 | ecosystem: Environmental > Terrestrial > Soil > Wetlands ...
AAGGTCGCGGGCGGCGCTGTTGTCGCCGGCCTTCGCACCCGTCACACTGACCATGACTTCGAGGGCGACGGGGTTAGGTCGCGGGCACCCGACAGCGTTATTCCTTGCGGAACTGGGCCCGGGCGGCAAAATGTTTGTTGCGGATGACACGAATTTGGGTCCTTGCGCCAAGCACCTCAGGGTGCACGCGCTAAAACAGAATGAAAGCCTGCCCAGACGTTACGGACGCGTCCGCCCACACGTGCTCACCTGACTATTTTTTCGTTGGGGCAATTGGTGCGCCATAGTACGTAGGGACAGGCGTGACCAATGTGCCCACAGGTGAAGAGTTTAAAATCGACACCTGTTGCGCGGAAGGAAAAAGGCGAAGTCGTTGGACTTTGACGCGTAAAAGCTCACACCCTGCGCGGGTGCGCAATAGGGTCGCCCCCTGCAAAGAGAAGACTGCGGCGACCTCAAGTACGTTTGGACGCGAATGGGAGAAACCCAAGATACAGGCTGATGCGTCTGCTAGTGTGCGCGGTCGAGTGCGGGGATTTTAGGGGAGAGCGTAGAGCGTTGGGGGGACTTTGTAGAAGGCTTCGGCGCGGAGGCAGTTGGTTTGAAGGCCGTGGTATTTGAGGATTTGTTCCTGGAGGGGGAACCACGTTTCGGGTTGCTGGGAGGCGTGGGCGAAGCAGGCTTCACGGTGGCGGGCGGCTACGTCTGAGGTGTTTACAAAATCGGTGGCGGTGAAGGCGAGGGTATCTTCGGCTACTTCGTAGTAGTAGAGAGAGAATTTCTTATTTGAGTTTAGCCACGTATCGAGGACGAGTGCGGCAATGGCGCGATGATCCCTGTGGGCGTCCGTCGGCCAGTGGGTGAAGACAAGGTCTGGCTGCTGATCGAGCAAGCAATGTGAGAATTCGTCATAGTGGGGCACATCGACAATTGCACGGCCATCGTATTGAGTGGCGAAGACTGGCCGGGCTTTTAAGAGCGCGCAAGCTTTTTCCGCTTCCATGGTTCGAATCGTGGCGCAGTCCTTCCGGGCGTTCGGGCCGCAGTAGCCCTCGCCACGATTGAGATAGAGCAAAATGGCTTCGTGTCCCGCGTCTGTGTAGCGGGCGATGGTGCCGCCGCAGCCGCATTCGGGATCGCCAGGATGGCCGCCGGTGACAACAATCTTTATTTTTTTTCCGGGGGCCGCCGGGTGATCCGTTTGACCGAGCAGCGGACTCGCCAGCAGTCCTGCCACCGAGGCTGCCTTTGCCGATTGTACAAGGATTTCTCTCCGCGAGATTCGCAAGGCAGCTCCTACTTTAATTTCGCGTAATCCTTTTTTGCCTCCAGGAGGACTGGGACATCCGGGTCCGCATCCTTCCAGAACGCAAAGAAATCCTGGTAGGCAGTTTTTGCGCCGGAGGTATCGCCCTTCATGGCCAAGGCGTGGGCCAGACCGAGCTTGGCGAGCGGTACAAGCTCGCTCGTCGGCCGCCACCCCGGGTGATCCAAAATTGTTTGAAATTCGGCGGCTGCTTTTTCCGGCTCTTTCATCTGCAGATAGGCCTGGCCACGGACATAAAACACCCAGTACGACGGAACCTGGGACCAGGTGCCCGCCCGTTCATACTCTCGCGCAGGTTCAAGCGCCGCGACTGCGCCGGCACCGCTTCCCTTTTGCAACAGAGCTAGCGCGTGCACGAGAGGGTACGCCACTTTCTGCACCAGAGTGGCTTCCGGCCGTGTCTTTATCCACTCCTCGACCAGTTTTTCCGCAGCGACCGAGTCTCCGCAGACTGCCAGGGTCAGGATGGCAAAGCCCCGATTCCTGCCATCCGGCATTGCCGCCAAGGACGTATGGCTTAGAGTTTTCGCTTTCGTGCAGTCTCCGATGGAAGCCAGTTGAATGGCTTGAGTCGATTGCAAAGCCGCGACCGCTTCCGGCAAGCTCGATCTTTTCGACAAGGCGATCGCTTCGTCGTAGGTCACTCCAGACTCTTTCACCTTGCCGTGGGAGATTTCTCCGCTCGCTTTGAGCATGAGGATTTGCGGTCCAAACGGGAGATCCCTAGTTTCGGCGACAGCCTTGTCCATTCCCGCGTTGTCGTCTTTCAGGTAGGCAAGCCAAAATTCCGCCACGTATGTCAGAGCTCCACTGTAGTTATTCGCCTTTGATTCCTGGACCACTGCGCGCGCTTCGTCAAAGCGTCCCAGACCGATGTAAGCCATGGCATTCCACATATTCAGGAAAGTGTCCCGTGGGTTGGCCTGTTTTCCTTCGGAAGTGATAGCCAACATTTTTTCGTAGTCACCGAGGGAGGCATAGGCGACCGCGAGGTTGGTCATGGGAATATTGTCGCGAGGATAGAGCTGCTGCCAATGCTCGTAAATTGCCTGGGTCTTTTCTTCGTTTCCGTACAACTGGTTCGCAACGTGCCCTTCAATGTAAAGGCGCTCGCGTTCCGTGGCGCGATCTTTCAGAGCGTCGGCCTTCGCGATGATTTCCCGGGCAGCCAAGGATTCCCCGGTGTTGTTGAGGGCCACGGCCATGATGGCGTAAGCGCTGGCAAAATTTGGATCCAGGGCCACGGCGTTCTTCATATGCGCGATGGCTTCCTCTTCGTGATTGCGCGCATGCGCTTCATATCCGGCGGAGTATTCCTTGAGGGCTTCGAAAGAGGAAGTGGTGGCCTGCTCGAGCGGAGTGGCAAATTGCTTCACGGAAGAGAGCGATTCACCGAGCTTTTCGCGGAGTCCGGAGGCGGCTTTATCTAGGGACTTGAGAACTTGTTCTTTGTTTTCCGCTTCGACTTGTTGGGATGCGATGGTGTCTCCGGTTTGCGCATTCACGGCTTTGAGGCTGATTACATAATGGCTGCCCAGGCTAGCGATGGAGCCGGTGGTCATGGCCTTGAAGCCTTCGCGCAGGCAGATTTCACGGCCAACTTCGCTGCTGATCCTCTCCCCCGCGGGCTTGCCCATGAGCTTGAGGGCTTGCTGGATACGGGATTGCGGTACGACGTTCAAGTAGGGCGACTGCTCGAGTTGCACGGTTAGCGCCTGCTTCAAAGTGTCATCGAAGACGGCATCGCCAGTGGTGTTGACGAATTCCGTTAATAGGATCGAGTCGCGTTCAGTCAGCGTTCTCGTTCGCTTCGAATATAGAAATCCGGCTACGCCAGCAAGTGCGACGATGGCGGCTAAGCCAACCAATATGCGTTTGCGGCCGCGCTTCTCCACTTCTTTTCCCGGGACGATGGAAGGACATTGATCCGCCAGGGCGGCTTCGACTTTCTCGCGGGTGGTCCAAGGCCTGCGACGCCAGCCGCTGAGGGCGCGCGCGGCCAACGAGCGTTTTGCTGGCGGAACTACGGCGGATTGTTGGAGCGGAACTGCCGATTGGCTGGATGCGGCACGGGATGGGCTGGAGCTGACCGGGGATTGCGCGGCCGAGGAAGGTCCGCTGGCTTGCTGGGTCGCGATTCCCGGGTGAGCGCCGAAGGGAGGAGCGGCAAGGTTGGTGGCACTGCCGGAGGTCATTTCGCTGGCTTCCCAGCTATTGGCGCCGGCGGCGCGCCAGTCACTGCTGCTTCTGGCGGCGGCACTTTTGCCCGACTCAATTTCCCTTTTGAGGCGTTTCAAATCGCCACGCATTTCGGCGGCGACCTGATAGCGGACGTCGCGATCTTTCTCCAGGGCTTTCAGGATGATGTGGTCGAGTTCGAGCGGAAGATTCGGGTTTAGGCGAAGCGGCGGGACCACGGCGCGGTTCAAAATGGCGTCGAAGATCAGAGCGGTGGTATTGCCGCCGAAGGGCTGCTTGCCCGTGGACATTTCGTAGAGGACCGCGCCAAAGGAAAAGAGATCGGTGCGCGCGTCGAGCTCTTCGCCGCGGGCCTGCTCGGGAGACATGTAGGCAGTGGTGCCGACGGTGCTTCCCGGACTGGTGAGATGCGCGGGGTCCACTTCGAGCGTGGGAGAGGACAAGTCTGCTAGATGCTCAAGGGGGAGCATTGCGTCCGCCATCTTTGCCAAGCCGAAATCGAGGACTTTGATTTGCCCACGCTTGGTGACGAAGACGTTGGCGGGCTTGATGTCGCGATGGACGATTCCGGCGGAGTGGGCCATGTCAAGGGCGTCGGCCATTTGCATGCCGTAATCGAGGACCTGGTCAAGTGTTAGGGGCTTGCCTTCGATGCGGTGTTTGAGGGTTACACCGTCGAGAAACTCCATGACGATGAAGGGCTTTCCGTTTTCCTCGCCGATGTCGTAGATGGTGCAAATGTTCGGATGATTCAGGGCCGAGGCGGCGCGGGCTTCGCGGCGGAAACGTTCGAGGGATTGCGCGTCGCTGGAAAGTTCGTGAGGGAGGAATTTCAAGGCGACGCGGCGGCCGAGGCGGGAGTCTTCGGCCTCGTAGACGACACCCATGCCCCCGCCGCCAAGTCTTGCCACAATTTTGTAATGGGAGATGGTCTGACCGATCAAGGAGTGGGCGCCTCCGCCTAGCGCGAAATGTTAGAGGGGCTGCTGCGGATAGTCAAACGGGATTGAGGGAGGTGTCGAAGAGCACAGCCAGGATGGCTGGGCCATGGAAAGAAGGGCGTTCAGGACGTCATGGTGCGGGGTTGAAGTTGATTCGGGGAGGACAGTTGTGCTTAGGCGAATCGGCGGGCTCTCTGCCAAAACTGGGGCCAGGAGGATCTTAGGGCGCGGCAGACGAAGATGTCCGGGTCTTCTATGGTTTCTTCGTTGAGGAGGTTGTAGTTGTTCCAGACTTTGCCTGCTACCTGGCAGGAGACGAATTCCTGGTCGAGAAAGTCTTTTGAGTATCCGACTACGATTAAGACTTGCGGGGAATTTCCGTAGCCCCTTTCCCAGGAGGAGTTGACGCCGCTGATGGCTTGCGGCAATCCGTGTTTTTCGCCGTAGAGATTTAGCGCGCCTACTTCGCCGTAATTTCCTGCGAGGATTCCCACTGTTTCACGCTCTTCGGAGGGCAGGCGATCTCGGACGGCTGCGACCGCTTGTACAAACTCTGGCCAGCCGATTTCTTCGGGAAGGACGGTGTCTACTTTTGCGGCGAATTTCCACCAGGTTGAATTGACCGGTGCGATTGGAAGCGCGATGGCGCCGGCTAGGAATATGTCCAGGATCAAGCAGACCCAAATTACCTTTGCAAACCGTTGCGGCTTGCGATTTTCCAATTTCGATTTTTGTGCTGCGATCTTTTGCTCTATCCAAACTGCGCCTGCGGCGTAGAGCATGGGATAGGCAGGGGCCAGATAGTAGTCGCGGCCGCGGAGAAGGAGAAACAGGGCGAGCGGGACGACGTACATCCAGCCGAGGATGCGAAATTTCCGTCCTGCACGGGTGAACAAGCAAAACCAGAGTCCCGCCAGGGCGATTGGCAGGGCCAGAAGGGTAAGCTTTGCCTGGCCGAGGAGAAACCAGTCGGTCAGTCCTTCGCCTACATCGCGGACATGCAGGAATTTAAGGAATTCGAGGGAGATGAAGTTTCGTTTCCACTGCCAGAGCAAGTTCGGAAGAAAAATTAGCCATGCGATGAAAACGCCCAGCCAGAGTGACGGGGTTTTCAGGTATTTTCGGGTTGGGGTCAATAGGATTCCGGCTACTACACCCACTACGAAGAAGGCCATGGTGTACTTGGCGAGCATGCCGAGGCCCATGCCCAGACCCACGCACAACCACCCATGGTTTACTTCTGTGGTTGAGGTAGCGTGTTCGTTTGTCGCGGCGATTTTTGTGATGAAGAAAGCGACGATTACCCAGCACAGGTAGTCGAAGGAGATGTATTGCATCAGTGCTCCTCCGCCCAAGCAGAACGGCACAGCGGCGAGAGCGGCGGTAATCTGGGCCCATTTGTCTCCGCCGATTTCACTGGCCATGAAGCCGGTCAGAGCTACGGCTAACGCTTGCGCTGCGGCGGCGAAGAAGCGGAAGCCTAAAAGAGAGGTGCCGAAGAGTCTGAGTGCAAACCAACCGAAGAAGGCGGTCAATGGGGGATATTGCACGTAGCCCCAGGCTAGGTGGCGGGCGTCTTCCAGCGCCATTAACTCGTCGCGATCGAAACCGTAGCGCCAGCCTGTGGCGAGGTGCGCCAGCACGGTTCCCAAAGCAATCCACACAACCATCGCTGCCCCGCTCTTCCACCATCTCCCCAAAATCAATCCCTCCCTTGGCCAGCCGTCCCGCAATTATGTAGGGGACGATTTCCAGACCCGTAATCGTACGACATGCCAGCCCCTTTACCATCTTTCGAAATCGATTATCTGACCGCAAAGTTTGCCGATCAGATTGTTTTACATATTTCGGTACCTGCTTTTTCAGTTTTCCTCCGGCACAGTTTTCAACTCATGCCCGGGGCCGCCCTGTTTCTCTGTATCGCAGCGCTCTGCTCTGGTGCCATGGCTGTAGTTCGGCTAGCCCTAACGGCACGAGCACCTCCACAATTCCCACATACACACCGTCGGTCCGCCTGGCGCTAGCACGCAAGGAGCTATCATTTTCTGCAGCTGCAACCCCAAATGTGTGTGATGGAGAGGCTTTCTCTAAGACGGCTGGAAGGCGACACTATCCGTGCTTGTTCTGTTCTTGCCAGTTTGGGTGGGTGTTCTCTACAATTCACACACCAACCATGCGAAACGTTCTTCTTGTGGCAGTTCTGTTTTTCCCGATTCTTGCCCTCGCACAAATGACCAGCACTCCTCCTTACCTTGATCCTTCGCTGCCGCTGGAGCAGCGGGTGAACGATCTGGTGGCGCGGCTTACGCTCGAGGAGAAGATTTCTCAAATGCAGGATGTGGCGCCTGCCATCCCGCGGCTGCAAATTCCCGCGTACAACTGGTGGAACGAAGGGCTGCACGGCGTGGCACGTTCGGGGAATGCCACGGTTTTCCCGCAAGCGATCGGACTGGCGGCGACGTGGGACACCGGGCTGCTGCACAGTATCGCCGGCGTTATATCCACAGAGGCGCGCGCGAAATACAACGATGCGATCGCGCATAACAATACCGGGCGGTATTACGGACTGACGTTCTGGTCTCCCAACATCAATATTTTCCGGGATCCGCGGTGGGGACGCGGACAGGAGACTTACGGGGAAGATCCTTTTCTGACGGCGCGACTTGGCGTGGCTTTTGTGACTGGGCTGCAGGGGGATGACCCGCGGTATTTGAAGGTGGTGTCCACGCCGAAACATTATGCGGTGCACAGCGGGCCCGAGGCGCTGCGGCATCGCTTTGATGTTCCAGTTTCTTTGCACGATTTGTATGACACGTATACGCCCGCGTTTCGCGCTACGGTGGTCGACGGACACGCCGATTCGATCATGTGCGCCTACAATTCCATTCGCGAGGAACCGGCTTGCGCGAATCATCTGCTTCTTGATCTGCTTCGAAATGGATGGGGGTTTCGCGGTTACGTGGTGTCCGATTGCTGGGCGATCAATGACCTTTATCAGGGACATGGATACACGATGACGCTCGATCAGGCCGCGGCGCTTTCTCTGAAGGCTGGAACGGATCTTACCTGCGGACCGCAATACAAGGTGCTCGAGCGGGCTGTGGAAGATCGACTTGTGTCTCCGGTGGACGTCGATCGCGCGGTCCACCGGTTGTTCGAAGCGCGATTCCGCCTGGGGATGTTCGATCCCCCGGCTAACGTTCCGTGGTCCACCCTTACTTTGGCCGATGTGGACACCGCGGCGAATCGCAAGCTGGCGCTGCAGTCGGCGCAGGAATCGATCGTGCTGCTGAAGAATGAGCGCGGGGTTCTTCCGCTTAGTTCGAAAATCAAGTCGATTGCGGTGGTTGGGCCTACCGCGGATTCCTTGGATGCGTTGCTGGGGAATTACAATGGCAATCCTAATACGTACTCTACCGTTTTGACTGGCATCAAATCGAGTTTCCCGAATGCGAAGATTTCTTACGCAGTGGGCGCGCCGCTAACGGAGACCCGGCCGATTCCAGTGCCTGCTACTGCCCTGCGTACGTCCGATGCGAATCCCAAGCCCGGTTTAACTGTCCAGTTCTTTAGCAATCCAAACCTCTTTGGCACCCCTGTTTTTTCTCGGCTGGATCCCTTCGTCAACTTCGAGTGGAACAACGTTTCACCGGGTGCAGGAGTGCCGGCTGAAAATTACTCCGCGCGCTGGACCGGGGTGCTGGTGCCTCCGGTTGATGGCGACTACAGACTGGGGGTTAGTTCGGATGGTGGGTATCGACTTTATCTGAACGAAAAGGTGTTCATCGATGACTGGGCGCCGCACGGGGAACGCACGCTGACTTCGCTTGTACATTTGCAGGCGGGGCACGCGTATCCGATCAAGCTGGAGTATTACCATCATTCGTGGGAATCAGCGGTGCGGTTGTTGTGGTTGCCGCCGAATTTGCAGCAGGAAGCGGTGGAGGCCGCTCGGAAATCGGACGTGATTGTGGCCGTTGTCGGGATTACGGCGCAGCTTGAGGGTGAGGAATCCGAAAACAGCGACCCAGGCTTTTTTGGTGGGGATCGTACTGACATAGGTCTGCCCGAGCCGCAAGAACAATTGCTGCAAGCGCTGGCCGCGACGGGCAAACCACTGGTGGTGGTGCTGACGAATGGCAGCGCTATGGCAGTGAACTGGGCGAACGAGCATGCCGCCGCAATTCTGGATGCGTGGTATCCAGGGGAAGAAGGCGGGGCGGCTGTAGGGTCGGTGCTTTCGGGTGAGTACAATCCGGCCGGGCGGCTACCGGTGACGTTCTATAAATCGGTGGCACAACTTCCGCCGTTTACGGATTACTCGATGGCGAACCGAACTTACCGGTATTTGGGCGAGCCTGTGTTATTTCCGTTCGGGTTTGGGCTTTCTTACTCGACATTTGCTTATTCGGACGTGGGGATTTCCGATCTTGATCCTACCGGTCCGAACAACGTGACGGAAGTTAGGAAAGCCGGAGGCCCATCTCTGACGCAAGTTTCCGGCTCCGCTCCAGTGTATGTGCACGCGAAGATCAGCAACACCAGTTCGGTTGCCGGGGATGAGGTGGCGCAGTTGTACATTTCACACCCTGGGGTGGATGGTGCTCCGATTCGCGCGCTGGTTGGGTTCAAGCGGGTGCATCTGGCGGCAGGGTCGTTTCAGATGGTTTCGTTTGTCCTGGGGAGCCGGGAGCTTTCGATTGTAGATGCGAACGGCCAGAGGGTGGTGCCGGCTGGGGCGGTGGAGCTGTGGATTGGGTCTTCACAGCCGATTGGGCGTGCCGGGAATGGTATGGGGTTAAGTTTCGCGATTTCGGGGTCGAGTAATTTGGCGAATTAGGTTTGCTGGCACTGTAGAGCGGAAGCGGAATCCTCAGGGGCCGAAAAGCCCAATGCCTGCCAGTTCAAGATGTCCGAGTTGGAAGCTCGGCCGCCCCCCTGGCGAAGAGAAACCCAAGCGCCACCCTCGAAAAGCAAGGGTAGAGCACCGGCTCTGATTTGGTCTCGTCGAGTTCTGAGGTATTGCCGCCCTGCGCTGCCTGGCCCGGCGCGCTGGGAACCGCGCAAAGGAAATAGGCTGGCCACTTCGGCCGTGCTGAGATTTTCTTTTTTGCTGAGAAACAAGACGCGGCGAGCGGAGGTAGGACCACAGGCAAAGCCTGTGCTCGGTGTCTTGTAGGCGCGCGGATTCGACGAGCAATTTATTCGTAAGACGCTAGTTGAGAGGGAGGCGGTAGAGGTTGCGGCGGGAGTTGGATTTTGTGTAGGAGTAGAGGCCTGGGGTGAGCATCGACTCTACCTGCAGGGGAATTTCTTTGGGCTTCTTCAGGTCCTTCGCATCCGACAATCCGTCGCGCGGCAATTCCGGCAGACCGGTGCTCGGCAGAGTGGGCACTACGTAGGTCGACGCATAAGCGTCCTGCGCAAATCGAAAATACATATAGGCCCCGTTCTTACTCAGGCCCGTGATGCACATGTTCTGGCAGATGGTCACCGTGGCTCCGCCTTCCAGAAGAAATGCTCTGAGGCGCCTGACCAACTCTCCGCCTTCGATCATGTTGCCGGAGAAAATCGCCCATTTCCCATCCGGCGAAACCTGATGCAAATCTAGAATCGGCTGTTCCAGCAATCGCCTCTCGCCCGATCCGTCGATCTTCCTGGTGTAAACATAATTCTTCCCACCACTCGCTCCCCGGTACACCAAATCTCCATTGACCAAGAAAAACGGAGAGTCCTGATTCTCCGCGGACTCCAGTTTTCGTGGAGCGCTGTGCAAATCCACCGGCGCCACCCAAATATGCGAGACTTCCTTCTCATCCGGCGAAACAAACGCTATCCACTTTCCGTCCTGCGATACGGTGTATTCGGCGGTATCCTGCACCGGGGCAGCGCCCGTGTCCGGCACGACTTGCTCGACTTGTCCGCCGGAAAGATCCGTTCGCCAGACGCCGACTTTCACCCCGTTCGTGTAGCGTTTGAGGTAATAAACCTTCTTTGCGTCCGGCGACAGAAAAGTGCCGAAAGCTTCACCCTCCGAGGTCAACTGCCGGTCGCCCTTTTCGTCGTGAAAC
>Ga0074044_10005285_pt1 | contig 10537 bp, 5 predicted proteins | sample BogForMeECP23OM1_FD_94443 | JGI IMG/M metagenome (GOLD analysis project Ga0074044, IMG submission 94443) | Bog forest soil microbial communities from Calvert Island, British Columbia, Canada - Bog Forest MetaG ECP23OM1 | ecosystem: Environmental > Terrestrial > Soil > Wetlands ...
CGACAGGTAGTTGAACGGCACCACTGCCGAGGGCGGCGCCAATGACAGCGAGCGCGTCCACCAGAACTGAGCGATTCCGTTGCCGACCCCGGCAAGCGCGACCATCAGCGCGTCGCCCCAGTGTGGGGCTCGAAACCCGAGCGTCAGCAGGCCGGCGGTGCACAAGGTCATGATGCTCATCTGGTAAAGCGTCAGCGTCTCGGTCGACTCGGTCATGCTCATGCGGCGGATCGCGATCGCCACGGTCGAGATAAAGACCGCGCTGCCGAGCGCGAACAGCGCGCCGTAAGTCAGCGTACTGGCGCCGGGATGGGTGATGATCAGGACGCCGACAAACCCGACGATCAGCGCCGACCAGCGGTGGATGCCGACCTTCTCCTTCAGGATCATGATCGACAGCAGGGTCGTGAACAATGGCGCCGCGAAGCCGAGCGCCGTCGCCGAGCCGAGCGACAGCACGCTGATCGCGAGGAACCAGCACAGCATCGAGCCGAACTGCGATAGCCCGCGCTGCAGATGCTCGCGGTAGCGTCTCGTCCGCAAGACGCCCCACCCGCCGCGCGGCAATACGATCGCGGCGACGGTCAGGAATGCGAACAGGGTGCGCCCGAACGCAACCTCGCCCAGCGGATACGTGGCAAGTTGCCATTTCACGACCGCATTGCCGCCGGCGAACATCGCGGTCGAGCCGACCATGTAGGCGATCCCGAGCGGGACCTGGTTGCGCCTGGCCGCAGCCACGTCGGCGACCGTCATCGCGCCGGGCCGATTGGCTGGATGTGCATCAGAACCGTTCTTTATGAGCAATTGCATACCTAACAGGGTCAATCTTGGCAACCGCTTGCCAGTGATCGGCATCGGCATTTCTGTCCAAGTGGGTGAGCTCCTCGTATGCCCATTTCGTATTTGCCGGGGTCATCACGGCTCTTGCGGCGGCCGCGCTGTTCGTGGGAGCGGGAATAACCAGCGGAGGTCCGACGGGGAACCCTACAGCAATGTGTGATCTGGCCGTGCTGATGACCGCTTTCGGCGCGACGCGGTCGTAATCACCCGCGGCCAGACAAAATCTGCAATCGGAAGCGACGACTAAGCATCCGATTATGAGTGGCATCCGATTGATTGCGATCCGAGTCGGGCTTGCGGCACTCGCGTTGGTTGCGCTTTGCGGGGTGTGGTATTTCACGGCTGGGCGGTGGTCCATGCTGGTCGATCGGGTCTACACCGCGCGCATGCTGGTCATCCGATCTACCCCCTTCGGCTGGAATGGCACCTATCTTCAATTCGACGACGCCATACCCGGCCTCGTTGGAAGCCGCCTTCGCCGCGCGCGCCCTCGGTGATCAGACAGCCGGCACCATAGACGCCGGTGGTAGAGGGTGTGCAGCAGCGCGTGGCCGGTCCGGTCGGCGGCGGCGCAGGCGCGCTTCGCCAACCCCTTGCCCCAGTGCACGGTGTGGCCGCCAAACGGCCGCTGATAGATATGGCCGTCCTCGGTGCGCGAGAACGGCATGCCGTAATGTTCGAGCTCGATGACGGCCAGGACAGCGTAATCCGGGTGGATCGGCGAAAACGAGTTCCTAACTGGACCCTGCGAGAGTGGCGCAAGGCAAGGTTGCATATGCCCCATATTTCGTGGACTGTGCTGAACGCGCGGGTCGAATAAGAGAGGGTTCCTCTCCGTGGGAGATGTCGACGAACAGCAACGCTTGATGAAGCTCTACGAACAGCTTCGACTCAAGCTTCTCGACCTTTCCAAGAAGAACCCGATGCTGAACTACCGCCTCGGCGCGCGTTCGAAGCGGCATCTTCAGATCGTGGACGAGGTTCTCGAAGAGGCCTACCGCAAGCTCGTCGGGGAGGACGTGACCCTCAAGATCGCTTTCCTCCAAGAGCCCGACGACATTCCGCCGGAAGAAAGGACGGAGGATTTTGTATCGGCCCTCGAACACGCGAAGGTGTCGGATATCGAACACCTGACCAAACTCGAGGCGTTGGAGCAAGCCGCGCGTGACGACGAGATCACGCTTGCCGCGATCGAACGGGAGTTGCGGAGCAAAGTTCGTGCTCAGCTCGGACTTCCCCCACGACCGGCTCGTGCGGAGGTTAATCGAGCGGATCATGCCCGTTCGTTGGGGATTGACCCGAGCCCGGAACTCCAACCAGAGCGCTGCAAGCCTTCGCACGACGACCGTTCATTGCAGACTCTCAAGTATCCGGACGAGCTCGAGAGCGTAATGGAGAAGATCTCAAACGACGCCCGCCTCGCTGAGCAAGAAATGGGCGTCTCGACGCTGTTCCTCGCGTTCGGATTTCTCGAATGGTACGAGGCCGACGATTCCGACAAGAAGGCCTACGCACCCCTCCTGCTGCTCCCGGTCAAGGTCGAGCGCCAAAAGGTGCGTGGGAAAGAGGTCTATTACCTCTCGCTCCGGGAAGGGGCAGGTGAGGCTAATCTCAGTCTCCAGAAATTGCTCGAAGAAAAATACAACCGCGAGCTACCCAACTTCGAGGTCGAGGAGGACGAGACGCTCGCGTCGATCGAGGGCTATCTCGAACGCACACGAAACGCCATCGATGGGCTGAAGCGGTGGCATATCCGGCGCTGGCTGGTGCTGGGCCATTTCGCCTTCGGCCGATTTCTTATGTACATCGATCTGAAGCCCGAGAATTGGCGAGATTACCCGGCCGGCCATCCCCTCGTGAATGCAATCTTGAGCGGATCTGAGCGCGGAGACGATGGACGCCTCCGGCCACCGATTCCGGACGACTATCCGATCGACGAGCCGGAAATCGAGAACATCGCTCCCCTCCTCATCCAGGACGCGGATGCCTCGCAGCACAGCGCGCTCATCGACATGATGCGCGAGAGGAACCTCGTGATTCAGGGACCCCCTGGGACGGGGAAGTCGCAGACGATCGCGAACATGATCGCCAATGCTGTCGCTGCGGGTAAGCGCGTGCTGTTCCTGGCCGAGAAGCAGGCCGCGCTCGACGTGGTGAAGCGGCGCCTCGACCGGGCCGGCATCGGTGACTTCTGCCTCGAACTCCACTCAGATAAGGCCTCCCCGAAATTCGTGGTCGAAAGCCTGAAGAGGCGTCGAGATCTTGGTTGGGGCCGGACACCGCGTGCCTCGGCGCCGGTGAGCGATGTCACTTGGCACGAGAGGCGGAAAGCCATCGCGGGCTATCTCGATGCGCTGCATACTGAATCCGCGAACAGCCACACACCGTTCACGCTGATCTGGAAAGCTGTACGAGGCCGGACTCAGGACGCCGATGTGATTGACGCGTTTGAGCGCGTGGATTTACCCATGGCTCTTCTGGGAGATGCGGACGAGGTGACTGGTCGAGTGGCCGTATTTGCGGGCACCGCGACGACCTTCACTCGCAACTTCAGGCACCCGGCGCAATCGCCTTGGGCCGCCACCCCCCTCGCGCTGATCCCGACCTACGAGATCCGGCACTTAATCTCAACCCTGACCGAACTGCGGACAATTGGTATCGATCTAGTCAACTACGTTGAGCAATACGCCAATCTCGGGGTTGAGACGGCAACCGACATTGAACGGCTGATCGCGGTCGATAACGCGATCGCCGATCCGCCAGAACCAGCCTTGGTTTCCACGATCGTGCCGGTTGACCTGGACGAGCTAGAGGCGGGCCTCGCCATTAAGCGCGAGCATCTGGGGGTCGAGTCCACTCTCTCCCGGAAGCCCGACCTCTCCAACGAGCTCCTGGGCCGGCTTGCCCTGGTGGCCGCTTTAGCCCGCGCCGGAGCACCCGCGGGCCTTTTGGAGAAGACGCCAGCGAAAGCCAATGCACTCGCGACCGATACCCTCGCGGAGCTGACATCGCTTACGGAAATCATCAAGGGCTGCCTGCCCATCCTGAAGCGGCTTGGTCTTGACCGGGCGTTCCCGTCGAAAGGCTTCGACGCGGTTGCGATGTCGGCCTTGATGGCCTCTGAGATAATGCCTCAACATCGCCCGTGGGTTGGCAAACTCCTCGATGTGGACCAGGCAGCCTTCGAGACGGCTTACGCGAGGTGGTCCGATTTAGCAGCCGCTGATTACGAATGGCGCCAGAAGCTGGAGCCGTATGGCCGGACACAATGGCCTCCCGCGGCTGAAATCGAGACGGCGGCGGCGACCCTGCGAAAAGGGGCTCTGCGCAAAGCATTGGCTGCCCTCACCGGTTCCACAAGGGCCGCGCGTAAACTGACGCTTCGACTGGGCTTCCGCGGTAGGTCCCCGACCCCGGAAGAGCTTGATCAGCTGGTCCGCCACATCCGAGGATTGGTCGAGTTCGAGAACGACCGGGAGATAGCCTCGCTTCTGGGGCCAGCGTGGCAGGGCGTCGGGACGCCATTTGTGGAAATCGCGGGCGGGATCAGGAAGCGAAGATTTATCCGCGAAAAGCTCGCCGAGTTTCCCGAAGCCGATACGGTCGCGTTCCGGGTGCTCTCTCTGACCTCCGACGAACTTGGCGCACTCGGAGAGTTAGCACCTGACGGCCGGATGTTTAGAGCGATTGGTGACCAGCATAGAGCCCGGTTCGATCAACGACCAATCGACCTATTGATATCAGAGCTTCGCACCGAAATTGGTGCCCTGCAAAGCCTTCTCGACGCGGATCGGGACCGTGTACTTGTGGGGGTGGATCTCCCGATTCAGGAGATCGCGGAGATTGCTCAATTGCTGTCGCGCCGCGAACAACTTGAGCAGACCCTCTCGAGATTTCCGCTAATCCACGCGATTGAGGGGCTCGGGCGCTCTATCATGGAGATTGATAAGGTAAGTAATGCGATCAACTGGATCCGCTCTGTCCGCCGAGCCAGCCCGCCTCCCCGTCTTGCCCAAATGCTCACTTCGTCGACCGCCAGTGAAGTTCGCCGGGTGTTGCGAGAGGCCGCCTCTAAGGGCGCAGTGCTGTGCCAATCGTATTTGCCTCTTATTGAGAAAGGCGTCCACGAATTCGGGATGACGGGCCTTCAAGATCTCGCACCGAACATATTGGTAAAGCGGCTTGAGCTACTCCTTGCACATCAGAGCGAGGTCGCGGACTTCATGGCGCTTCGCGACCAACGGCATAAGCTTGGGGTCGCGGGACTCTCGGACATGCTTACGTGCGCCGACGGCTTGAACCTAGCTCCGGATCGATTGCCGAGACTATTCGAAACCCTGGTCGCGGAACGGCGCGCTGACCAAGCGCGGAGAGAAACTCCGGCATTGTGCCAGAATGGGCCAACACTCGAGGCGCGACGACGAGCTTTCGCTGAGCGCGATCGGATCAAGATCACCGCCGATCGGGCCGTGGTAAGGGAGCGGCTCCTCGAACGGAGACCATTCCAGGGGTCGAACTACGGTTCAAGGAAGACATGGACAGAGATGGCACTGTTGGGGAATGAGTTTGGAAAGCAGAAGCGCTTCACGCCAGTCCGGGAGCTGCTGTCGCGCGCGGGACATTCGATACGGGCGTTGAAGCCGTGCTTCATGATGTCCCCTCTCTCACTCGCCAAATTCCTGAAGCCCGGCGGGGTCGAGTTTGACCTCCTCGTCATCGACGAGGCATCGCAGATGAGGCCTGAAGACGCGCTCGGCGGGATGCTACGGGCAAAACAAATCGTCGTCGTTGGTGACCCAAAGCAGCTTCCGCCAACGGACTTCTTCATGCGATCGGCCGACGAGACCTCATTGGACGACGAGTTCGAAGACGTCGACGCCGAGTCAATCCTGGAGGCCTGTCAGAGAACATTCCGTGAGACTCGGCGGCTGAAGTGGCACTACCGCAGCCGTTGTGAGAGCCTCATCGCGTTCTCGAACGCAGAGTTTTACGATCGCTCGCTCATCACTTTTCCGACGGCTCGACCGGGCTCATTCGCAATCGATCTTATCCGTGTCGATGGCGCATATCAGGCTCGCCGGAACGTCGCCGAAGCCAGCTGCGTCGCAGAAGAAGCGGTTCAGTTCATGCGGCACTTCGCTGAAATGGACGAAGAAACCGTCCCCACGCTCGGTTTGGTGGCTGTCAACACCGACCAGCGCGATGTCATCCAGGAAGAGCTTCGTCGCCTTTGTGCCGACGACGACCTTGTCGACAGTTATCGAGAGAAGGTGGAGAAGAAGGGCGAGCCGTTATTCGTGAAGAACTTGGAGAACGTGCAGGGAGACGAACGGGATTACATTTTCATATCGCTCACCTATGGCCGAGAGCCAGGTGCGACGGCGATGAAGCAGCGGTTTGGTCCGATCAACGGGAAACAGGGCCATCGGCGGCTCAACGTGTTGTTCTCACGGGCGCGGATGCGCATAGGCCTATTCGCGTCGTTCGGGTCTGGCGATGTGAAACCGAGTGAAACAAGCGCGGAAGGGATGCGCGTCCTAAAACGCTATCTGGAATACGCCGAGAGCCGCGGGCGCGCTGTCGTAGAGAAGATCGGGTCGGAGGCTGATAGCGACTTTGAGGTCGAGGTCGCGGATCGTCTAAAAGCGAGAGGGTATGGGGTTGAGGTCCAGGTGGGTGTGTCGGGGTTCAAGTTTGATCTTGGAATCCGCCATCCGGATCATCCCGAGAGGTTCCTCGCGGGCGTCGAGTGCGATGGTGCCCGCTACCATTCGAGCAAGAGTGCGCGCGATCGAGATCGCCTCCGGGAAGAGGTGCTTCGCGGGCTTGGCTGGGAGATCCTGCGGGTTTGGTCGACGGACTGGTTCGACAACCCAGATCTCGAAACGGAAAAACTGTCGAAACGGTTAGAGCAGCTCCGGTCTCAGCCGCGGCGCACATTTGAGGACTATTGCCTCGTCCGCGAAGCCACCTGGCCACAGGACGAGCCAATCGCGGAGGCGCCTATGCGAGCGGTGGTCATCGATGACCCAGCGGTCGCATCGTCAACCCCTGAGGATATGCCGTCCACAGCTGCGTCGACGCCCGAGCCTGCCGCCGGAGAGAAAGCGCCCCTTGCAAGCGATGGTCCGCTGACCGAGGAGCAAGCATTCGAAATTTTAAAGCGGTTCCGTGAAGACGTCATCAAGCAGGAAATGACCGCTTGGGAACCGCATCGGTCGATCCTGCGCGACGGCATGATTGAAACCTTCGTGCGCCAGCGCATGACGGATCCGGAGGATTGGTTTCGAAAGGTTCCCCAATATCAGAGATCGGCTACAAATCCCGTTGAAAAGAGACTGTTCTTAAGCCGTATTTGCGAGATCATTGAGCGGATCGTCGATAGCGGCTCTTTGACGGTGACATTGCCGATCACCCTGCCATCCTCCGAGGAGCAAGCCTTTTCGCGCAAATCGCCGGCGAACGCGGCGCCCCCTACCGAGGGCAGTCCGTCCAAACGCAGCACTTATGCAGTTGCGGACATGGCCACGATTGGCGTGACACCAAGACCAGATATGTTCTATGAGCCGCGTTACGCTCCGCTCCTTCGTCAGATGGTCGCCCACGTCATCGAGGTAGAGGCACCCATCTACCATGATGTGCTTGTGACACGTATTGCCCGCGCGCACGGATTTCAGCGGTCTGGTGGTAATATTCAAACGCTCGTGCTTGCCGCGGTCGACCGTTGCTTTCCCCGAACGAAGGAGGATGGGCGCGAGGTCTTTTGGAAGGACGGCTCGCGGACTGACATTCCAGTTCCGTATAGATCCAGTTCCAAGGACATTCGGTCGCACAGTGACATCCCAATCATCGAGCTCGCGGGCCTCGCCGGACCGTTTGTCCGTCTCCGGATGAATGAAGAGCTGGTACTGAGAAGGATGGCGGAGCAATTCGAGCTTGGGCGTCTCCGCGACGCTACACGGGCACGGTTTCAGTGCGCGATAGTCCTTGCAAGATCTGCGTCGGAGAGCGCTGTCCAGACGCGCTCAAGGAGCGAATCGCAACAATAGGTGTTGCCCCACACTCGCCGATCGCCATGCACTGCGCCATTGGAACGGGCTCGGCCGCGTCCTCGATGACGGCCGCCTGAGATCGGTTCGAACACCGGCGAGCGCACCAGCGAAGGCGCACGGTGTTCAGTTGGGCCGCAAGTCCTCCATGACGGCCCGCGCAGGCGAAATACGCGCCCAAGCTGATTGACGCCGGCGAGAATCTTCGTAACGTCGCGCGCATCCTCGGCGTCGATCGCGCGACCATGCACCGGCATCTTGCGCAGCTGACCGGGGTGAACCAGCCGCTCCACCTTTTGCGTCGCTAGACAACCTGATAGGGAATTTTGGTCGTAGATATTTGCACCTGATCAACAGGATAGCCGTATGTCCGAAGCAAGTCGCCAACCGAAATTTGCGAAATCTCCTTATGGCGACACGGTCCGACGACAATGCCTGTTAAAGGAAGGCGAGGTTTCCCATCCTGCATCATCAGCCTCAGGGGTACATGCTTCGTCATCATGGAGCTGCGTTGCAGGTAGCGCATTCGAGGGATTGCCTCATCTTGAAAATGATACACAAGCCGCCATTCTCGCTCTGCCGAGAATTTGGGATGCTTTATCAAAGGACCGAACATGGCAATATGCGATGACCAGAACGGTAGAAATTCCGCGAGCCATTCCTCGGTGGTAGGTGCGCGATGTTTGCGCAGTCCATCAAGGAAAAAGTGGCTCGTCTGATTTATTACCTCATCCAGAAAAGCGACTTGTGTTGTAGGATCATATTCTACTTTTCCTAAAACCATCTCCTGATTGTGCGACATGCTCCTCAAATACAGTGAGTCAAATTGGATTGCATATCCGCCTTCACCGGTCCCATAAGCGCGCCATTGGCTGAGATCGTCGCCGTCTTCGGTGAAGCAGGTTACGAATCGACCCTCCGTCCCACGTTGCGGATGACTGAGTTCGGAAATTATTTTTTGTAATAGGAGTTTCACCTCAGTGGAGACAGGCGAGGAGAATTTTAACTGCGCGCGGCCTAATATACTTCCTATTGGATATAGAAATTCAGACGCATCATTGAGACAGCTCAATTGGGTCGACCACAACTCACCGCTCTTAATTATCTCAATCAGCCCGGTCCCAGTGGTATAGTGATACAGAGGCCGGACAGGTACGGGGAAAAACTTGAAGACGTGAGGCGCTACCCATGCGCCATATGCATTTTCGTCCTCGGTCCGAATATATTTCAATGTCGGCTGAGTAGGACCGTCAATCGAGGAGACTAGCATCTTCTCAGCAGTCTGAGCGGCCCGCGACAGCCGGGCCCCTACGGGAGACTAGTTGCGTGTGCTACCGGAATGCACTGACCAGTGCCCTTCCCCGAGCTTGAATTAAACTCATAAGCGCATTCTAGTATGGTCCCGGTTGCCAGATTACCCACGAACGCTACGCCGTTGCTGGCGCCGAGGCCGGTGGCGACGACTGAAACAAAACCGTTGCCCGAGTGGGACGCTACCTTGGGAATTCCGTCGATCATCGTGCACCAAGTCCCGTTAGGGATGGTGGTCGACTGCGTGGCGGCCGGACAGAAATAGACGTTGCCCGTCTGTTCGCTGAGTACCCACTAAGCCGGCGGTACTAGCCGCTTGGTTTAGGTACGGGGCTTGGGCAGCTGAGGTAGCCGAGACGGCGACGGTCCCGCAGACGATGGTGAGCGCGGTAACGAAGCCGAAGAGGTTTTTCAGGGAACGGCCCCCCTATGAGCGACCTTGGTCGCTAAAATTTGATCCTGCTCGCGCGTCGGTTCAAGTGACTTGAGGGACTTCCTCGCCCGGCCCACGGTACCGTCGCGCGCGCCATTGCCCGACTGAAGTCGGCATCGCGGCGAGTGGAGCAACCGTCCCGGTGAAGGCTCAGTAGACGCGCTCGCTCGGCGGGAAGGCCTGGACCTCGTTGGACAGCGGCAAGAGATGCACCGGGCGGTCGCCGAGCCTCACCCGGCCGGCATCGTCGCGCCAAGCCAGCGTGTGCTTGAGCCAGTTCTCGTCGTCGCGCTCGGGGTAGTCCTCGCGGGCGTGCGCGCCGCGGCTCTCGGTACGGTATAAGGCGGAATGAAGCACGACTGCCGCCTGGCCGATCAGATTGTCGAGCTCGAGCGCCTCGACCAGATCGGTGTTCCAGATCATCGAGCGGTCGGTGACGGCGAGATCATCGAGAGCCTGCGCCACCTCGGCCATCCTGCGCAGCCCCTCCGCGAGCACAGTTGCGGTGCGGAAGACGGCGCAGTGGTCCTGCATCGCCCGCTGCATCGCGCGGCGGATGGTACCGGTTTTGCTGCCGCCTTTCGCGTGGCGGACCCGGTCGAGCCGCGCGATCGCTGCCTCGGTCGTCGATTGCGGCACCGCGCTGTGCGGCGCCCCCGGCTCGACGATTTCGGCGGCGCGCTCGGCCGCGGCGCGGCCGAAGACGAGCAGGTCGAGCAGCGAGTTGGTGCCGAGCCGGGTGGCGCCGTGCACCGAGACGCAGGCCGCCTCGCCGACCGCCATCAGCCCGGGCACGGTGCACTCGGGATCCCCGGCCGCCGGGTTCAGGACCTCGCCGTGAATATTGGTCGGAATCCCGCCCATGTTGTAATGCGCGGTGGGCAATACCGGGATCGGCTCC
>Ga0074044_10005286_pt1 | contig 10534 bp, 12 predicted proteins | sample BogForMeECP23OM1_FD_94443 | JGI IMG/M metagenome (GOLD analysis project Ga0074044, IMG submission 94443) | Bog forest soil microbial communities from Calvert Island, British Columbia, Canada - Bog Forest MetaG ECP23OM1 | ecosystem: Environmental > Terrestrial > Soil > Wetlands ...
CGCTGGTTGAGATCGTAACGGCAGTGAACCGCTTTTTCACGTACAAGCACATTGGCGAAAAATACGCGACCATGGTGCTGGCGCGTTTGCGCAGCGACGGCGACCTGGAGTATGTCAACTGCGGGCATATTCCGCCGGTCTGGATCTGCGGTACTGAAGTGCTGCGGCCCTCGCATGGGAATCTTCCCGTTGGGCTGCTTGGCGAGGCTACTTACTCGAGCGACCGCTGCCAGTTGCGGCCCGGTGACCGTGTGATTCTGGTGACCGACGGCGTGACCGAAGCAGAGAACGCGCGCGGAGACATGTTCGACAGCGAGCGGCTGGAGCGGGTGGCGGGGAAGAGCAAGTCGATGGAGGACATTTTTACCGCGGTGGCCGATTTTTGCGGGGGCACTCCGCTGAATGACGATTGCACGGTGGTGGAGCTGGCGTACACGGGGAGCTAGGGCGCGGACCTGAAAAACAGGACGTACAAGACCCACACCACTACAAAGCACAAAAAGAAATCCACGCCAATCCACGTGCAGCCATATAGAGCTATGCTCTATTCGGGACCGGGACGGAACAATTTACTAGCCACGAACCAGCCCGGCGTCTACATGAAGGCCGATCTTCCCACAACTAGCAATAGCGCGACGGAAATTGCAATGCCAAACTGCGCCTGTAACGATCTTCCTGACGTAAGTAAGGATCATCTTTAATCCTCAACCAACTAAGGCTGCGCCCTCTTGTGGACCTCGACGGTTGACCAAGTTTTGTCGGCGGCGTGGCAGAGCTTCTCCAGCGCGCAGTCGGCGCACTTTGGATTCCGCGCCACGCAGAGTTTCCTTCCGTGCCAGATCACTTCGTGCGAGAAGTCAGTCCAGCGGTCTCGGGGAATGATCTGCATCAGGTCCTGTTCAATCTTCTGCGCGTCTTCGTGCTTCGTCAGTTCCAGGCGGCGTGAAATTCGCGTGACGTGGGTGTCAACGACTACTCCCTCGTTTTTCTTGAACCAGGTTCCGAGCACAACGTTGGCGGTTTTGCGGGCTACGCCGGGAAGGGTCAGCAGTTCGTCCATGGTTTGGGGGACTTCGCCTCCGAAATCGGAAACGATCTTGCGCGCCGCGCCCACCACGGATTTTGATTTGTTGCGGAAGAAGCCGGTCGAGTAGATGTCGGGCTGCAACTGCTCGGGCTCGAGCCGGGCGAAGCCCTGCACGGTCGGGTATTTTGCAAAGAGCTCGGGCGTCACCATGTTTACCCGCACGTCGGTCGATTGGGCGGAGAGGATGGTTGCCACCACGAGTTCCCAGGCGCTGCGATGCGTGAGCGCGCAGGTTACGCCGGGATACATCTGGTCCAGGCCGGCGATGATCTGCTGCACGCGCTCGGCGCTTAGCGGATCATAAGCCGAGGCCGACTTCTTTTTTGGAGTGGCGAGCTTCGATTTGTTTTTCGGCAACGCCGACGCAGCGCGCGCCGCCGGCCGGGGTGCGGTTTTCGTGGGCACACCAGTTGGGCGAGACACGCCTTCCTGGCGTCCGCTGCGGCTGGGTTGGCGCGGCATGTTTCCGCGGGGCATGGGAATCTCCTGGGAAGAAAGTAATGGTAACAAAAGCGAGGCAGAGGAGTTCTCGGGCTTGAGGCGGCGGGCGAGACGCCCGCCGGACAGCCGGCAGGATACCGGCGCTACAAACCGCCGCAGCGATGGAGCCTAACCAGTCGCCGATGTTAAGGCTGCGGTCTCCACCGCTTGCGGTTTGGCGCCCATGATCAGCAGCCACAGCATGAACGCAATCTCGCCAATGATGGCTGGCTGACAGTAGCGATCCACCTTGTCCTGATATTGCGGCAACAGCACGCTCGTAAGGCTCAGGATCACCCAGGCGAAGCCAGCGAGAGCGAGCCAGACGCCCAGGAACCGCGGCAGGAAGCGCGACCTGTATACAAGCAGCGCGAGAGGAAATAGCCAAAGACCCCAAAATATTTCGGTGACAACGAGTCCCTGGCCATGCAACTTGAGGAACAGCATAGCCAGAGCCTCCCGCTGAGGCTTGTCGACTATGGATAGGAAATCAGCCCCGCGCACCAGCACGAGGGCAGCGATTGAGTTCAGCTCATTCAGAAACGCGATCGGGACCGAGACCACAATCAATATCACCATGAGCGAGGCGTGTCGCCGGCTAACGCCTTTGAGAAGTTCGTACAAAGCGATGGCCACGAAGATAAAACCGGCCATGCCGATGAGTTGGGCTGCGATGCCGAGGCGAAAGAGCGTCTCGGACGCCGCGATGTTACTGGCCGTCGCTGCTGCGTTTCCGTGCACGATCAGCTTGCCGGGGACATAGCCCATGGCGAAGAAGCCCACTATTGAAGTGAGTACATACAGCAAGCCTGCGAATCTGCCTGGGTTCCTAGTGGAAGTCATGTGTCCTCACCGGTGACAGCTCAGCCTGAGGTACGGCGGAGGCTGCCTAAAAGTTCCGACAGGAGCAGACTTGACTCCGACCGGCCTTCTCGGAAACTACGCACTACCGGGTTCCTGCCGTGCTGTGCTCGCCCGTCCGTAACTGCTCGATCATTGACGGCTGCCAATGCGATTAGTAGTCTGGAACGCGAAGGTAAAAACTGTGGCCGTCAAGAACATTAAACTCGGACAGGTGTGGCGTCAGGATGAAAGTGGAAGGGATTTCCTCGTCACGAAGGTGTACAGCGAGGTGTTCTCGCAGTATGCGGTTTTGCGTCCGGCCGAGGTCACGGCGCCGGATCAGCCCACGGTCAAAGTGAAAGTAACGAAGGCCGCCGATGGAGTTTCTCTGCCGGGCTTCAGTTTTACGCAAGAAGGGGCGTTCTGATCGGGTAATCTGGCCATCGGGTCATCGGGCGATCTGGTCATCGGACAAACACGATTCGACCCGGAGATCCCCGCTCATTAGTTTTAGCTGTTTCAATGAAAGGTCTTTTGATGGCCCGATGACCCGATTTCATGACCGAAAAAATTCTCGCCATACTGTTCGTCTTCATTAAGTCCATCGTGGCCGCCACCGGATACAGCGGGCTGGCCATCCTGATGGCGATTGAGTCGGCGTGTATTCCGCTGCCGTCGGAGCTGATTATGCCGTTTGCCGGCTACCTGGTGTTTCAGGGGACGATGAAGCTGGTGTGGGTGGCGACGGCGGGCGCCATCGGGTGCAACCTGGGCTCGCTAGTGGCATACGAGATTGGCTGCTATGGCGGGCGGCCGCTGGTGGAGCGCTATGGGCGCTGGATTCTGATGGGCCGCCGCGAACTGGACTGGGCCGACCGCTTTTTTGAGCGTTGGGGAGAAGCGGCGGTGTTCATCGCGCGACTGCTGCCGGTGATTCGGACGTTCATTGCGCTGCCCGCAGGGATTGCGCGCATGCCGCGCGGAAAATTCCACATCTACACCTTTGTTGGATCGTGGCCGTGGTGCTTTGCGCTGGCGTATGCGGGCATGAAGCTGGGCGAAAACTGGCGTACGATCGGGAAGTATTTCCATCAAATGGATGCCGTGATCGGCGTCGTGCTGGTGACGGGTCTCGCGTGGTTCATCTGGTCGCACTGGCAGAACCGGCTACGGACTGACGAGAGGTAGCATCTGCTTAGTAAAATCGGCCATGTTTCTTCTTAATTTCTTTTTGCATCCCTGGATCTTTCTGCTGCAGGTGCTGGCGATTGTGCACTTCATCCGGCGGCGGCCGGATACGTATTGGCTTTTTGTCATTATTTTTCTGGGTCCGCTGGGAGCCATCGTTTACCTGGCGGTTGAGGCGCTGCCCGATATTGGCTTGCTCGGGCAGTCGTTCAAAGTCTTTCCGCGGCGCTCGCGTATTCGAGAACTGGAAGTCGCGATTCACGACAATCCGTCGGCGGGGAACTATGAGGAACTGGGCGATCTCTACATGGACGAAGGGAGAGTCGCCGAGGCGCGCGCTGCCTTCGACCGGGCGATTGCGGCGCGGGCCGATGCGCTCGATCCTTTTTATCGGCGCGGCGTTTGCGCCTTGCAGCTGGGAGATCCGGCGGCGGCGTTGCCCGACCTCGAACGCGTGTTCAGCAAAGAGCCGGACTATGATTTTCAGCGCGCGGCCGGCTTGCTGGCGCACGCTTATGCGTTAACCGGGCAGAAGCAAAAAGCGGAGGAGCTGTTTCGCAAAGTTACAGTCACTTCGACCTTGTCGGAGACTTACTTGAATTTTGCCGGGTTGCTTGCCTCGGAGAATCGCAATGCCGAGGCGCGCGAGTGGGCGCAGAAAGTGCTCGACAAGAAGCCTTCGATGCCGGGATATCTGCGTCGGCGGGAGCGGCCGTGGTTCCGGCGGGCGGGAGAATTTCTGAAACGGGTAGCGGCCTGAGCGCACACCGCATAAATGTCTTCTCACTTGGCGGGGAACAGTTGGTCGAATAGGCGGAGAAGCAACCGTTCGTGTGCCGCCGAGCCATGCTCCTGCACGTAACTCTGTTCAGCGAGGCGAATCGGATTCGGGTCGGTGTGCGCTTCAAGCCTGCCGGCGCTGTGTTCCTGCGGATTCGGGTTTGCCGCCCGCTTCTTGAGTTCCTCGGACGGCACAATGCCTTTTCGTAGACGATCACGCGCGCAGAGTAGATTTTGAAATAAACCGTCAAGATCGTGGATCACACGCAGAGTTTCAAGGGCTCGGCAACCGTCCGCGACCTTGCCATCGGTCCCGAGTGCGTACACATTTGGCATCGTCCAAATCTGTTGATGCCCCCGCGGCCACATAAACTGGGCGCCTGTAAACGACGCATCGCGCATATTGTGAATTTCGGCGACGGAGACAATCGCTTCGTCGGGCGCTCCGATCTCTTTCACATATTGGTTCCATACATCGACGACGCGCTGCTCAGGGATGAGCTTTGCTGGGGCGCGAACTGCCTCGTATTCGGCATGGGCAACTCGCTGTCGGATACTGCTGCTTGCCCAAGCCGAAGGCAGTTCTTTTGCAAAGAGGTCGGCGATTTCAGCAACCAGGGCGCTGGCATCGGCTTCCGAGCGAATTTGTCCGGCTAGTTCGTTGATACGAATCGCTGCTTGCTTGTGCCGCTCGTACGCGCTCTGCGCATCCTGCACGATCGCCTGCGAGTCGGTGGAACTCCCCTGCTGGGGAGTTCCGATGATCAATGCGAAGACTAATCCGAGGGCAATCATAAGGGGATGCAAAACCCGTTTGCGCGAGACAGGGCTAATAATAAACCAGGAGCGCGTTACTCGGCATAGGGGCAGAACTTCTCGCCATCCACCGCTAGATGCGTTTCAGCGGTTGCGGCGAGGACGCCCGCCGGACAGCCGGCGAGACGCCCGCGCTACAACGTTAGCGCTACGCCTGGTGCTATCCTTCCCTCGATGCGAATTTCCTACCTTGAATGCACGCGCTGCGGGGAGCATCTTTCCGCGGATCGGCCTCAGAATACATGCTCCAAAGATGGCGGCGTGCTTTTTGTTCGCTACGATCTTGCCGCACTGAAAGGGAAGTTTCGGCGCGAGGATCTTCGCGGGCGCGTGGCTTCCATGTGGCGCTATGCCGACGTCCTTCCTGATGCGGCCCCGGTCACGCTGGGCGAAGGGTTCACTCCCATGCTTGCGAGCCGCGAGCATGCGAATGTTTTCATCAAGGATGAGGGGCTGAATCCTACCGGATCGTTTAAGGCGCGCGGCATGTCGGCTGCGGTCACAATGGCTCGGCATTATGGGCTGAAGAAGCTGGCCGTGCCTTCGGCGGGAAATGCCGGCGGCGCGCTGGCGGCTTACGCCGCGGCTGCCGGCCTCGAAGCTTACATCTTCATGCCGAAGGATGTTCCGATTGCGAATCGCATGGAGTCGGAATACTTCGGCGCGCACGTTACGCTGGTCGATGGGCTGATCAGCGATTGTGCTCGCATGGTTGCCGAGCGTAAAGAGAAGGAAGGCTGGGTCAAAGAAAAATGGTTCGACGTTTCCACGCTCAAGGAGCCATTTCGCGTGGAAGGCAAGAAGACGATGGGCTATGAAGTCGCCGAGCAGTTGGATTGGAAGCTGCCCAGCGCCATCATCTATCCGACGGGCGGCGGCGTGGGCATGATCGGCATGTGGAAGGCGTTCGAGGAGATGGAGCAGTTGGGATGGATCGGAGCGGAGCAACCGGGGCCAACAGGATCCGGGTCAACGCGACCTGCGTCACCGCGACCAAAGATGATTACCGTGCAGGCCGCCGGGTGCGCCCCGATTGTGAAGGCTTGGGAGGCAGGGAAGAGCGCCTCCGAAATGTGGACGGGCGCGCAGACGTTTGCGGCGGGGCTGCGCGTGCCCAAGGCTTATGGCGACTACTTGATTCTCGACATTCTGAAGAAGAGTGGCGGCGCCGCGGTAAGTGCGACCGACGAAGAAATTGTCGCGGCCACACGTCAGTGGGCGAGCGTCGAGGGCGTGTTTGCCGCGCCTGAGGGAGCGGCGTCGCTGGTGGCTTATCAGAAGCTGCGGGCTACGGGCTTTCTGCGCGAGGAAGATTCAGTGGTGCTGTTCAATACCGGCACGGGCTATAAGTATCTCGACATGATGGAGGCGCAGGAACGCCGTGCGGAGCGGAAGGTACCTGCGACACGTAACATTGGCGGGATCATTGGGCCATATTGAAATTACGTAGGGACAGCCGCCCTCGGCTATCCCCAACCAGAGTCATGGCCTCGTCCTTTCAAAGCGATTTTTTCCAGGCACAGCGCGAACAAATGGTCCGCACGCAACTTGCCGAGCGCAGCATTTGTGATCCGCGCGTGCTAGCGGCTATGCGAGCCGTGCCTCGGCACGAGTTTGTGCTGGAAGAGTTCCGCGACCGAGCCTACGCGGATTACCCGCTGCCGATCGGCGGAGGGCAGACGATTTCTCAGCCTTATATTGTGGCGGCGATGCTGGAACATCTTGTTCTGCGGGAGACAGAGCGCGTGCTCGAAGTGGGCACCGGCTCCGGCTATGTGACAGCGTTGCTTTCGGTGCTCTGCGCTCAGGTTTTTTCGGTGGAGCGATACGCATCGCTGGCGGAGTCGGCCAGAGCAACGCTGGTGCGTCTCGGATACAACAACGTCGCGCTCCACGTGGGCGACGGAACGCTGGGCTGGAGCGAGGGTGCGCCCTTCGATGCGATTCTGGTTTCTGCGGCGACTGCTACAGTGCCGCCTGCTCTGTTTGAGCAATTGCGCGAAGGCGGACGCATGATTCTGCCGGTGGGCCCGGCGTGGAGCCAGGAATTGCAACTCATTCGCAAGGTCAGCGGGCGCGCCGAGATAACAGTGCTGGAGGGCTGCCGCTTCGTTCCGTTAGTCGCAGGGCTGACCAATCATCAATAGGCCCTCCAGACTAAGAACCCCAGGTTAGCGCCACAACCCGGCGCGGACCTGGGGCACCGATTTGACTAGATCGATTTCTTGCTTCTCGATTGCTTGGTTAGGGCGTGACCTTGAAGACTACGCCGTAGCCGTTTTGTCCGCCCTGTTTGGTTGTGCCGTACAGGTTGCCTAGCTTATCGGCGACCAGGTTGCTGAACGAGTACAAGCCGTCGGTTCCGCCGGTAAAAGTATAGAGCTCGCTGTACGTCCATGTGCCGCCGGAATTCGTGAGCTTGTAGACGGTGCCGGCGCTGTATGCGCCGTCGCAGTGCGTGGTGGCGTAGAGGTTGCCCGAAGAATCAAGAAGCAGATTGCGGAAGCTTCCGGAAATGCCGGAGCCGGGCAATACGTAGAGCGTGCTGAAGGTCCAGCTGGAGCCGTTGGGCGTGAGTTCGAAAATCGTGCCGCCGCCGTTCGATCCCACGATTCCGCCCTCGGTCGTAGCGCCGTAGATGTTTCCCGACCCGTCAAAGATCAGCCCGCTATAGGGAACGCCGCCGTCGGTTCCCAAAGCAAAGTCGTGCAGAGTTGTTTCTGCCCAGCCCGAATTTGCGGCCAACTGGTAGACGGTGCCATTCCCGTCGTGGCCGCCGGTGGAAGTCGTGCCGTAGATGTTGCCGGCCGCGTCAAAGGTGACGCCCGCGACAGGATTGGTGCCTTGGCTGCCGAAGCTGTGGAGAATGGTCTCCTGGCCGCTCTTTGTGACCTTGAAGACGGTTCCGGCGCCGGAAGCTCCGCCCGCGAAGGTGGTGCCGTATAAGTTATCTTCCTTGTCCTTGAAAACGCCAGCTTGGGGATCGGCTCCGTCGGCGCCGCCCTTGAAGCTGTAGAGGACCGTCTCGACTCCTTCGGGCGTAACTTTAAATACGGTGCCGTGGCCAAACGCGCCGCCGGCGCTGGTGGTGCCGTAGAGGCCGCCATTTGGCCCGCGCTTAAGACTTGCCTGGGGATTGGCTCCGTCGGCGCCGCCTTTGAAACTGTAGAGCACGCGCATCTTGCCGGCGGCAGTGATTCTGAAGACCGAACCGGCGCCGGAACTTCCGCCCGCGCTCGCAGTGCCGTAAAGGTTGCCGCTCTCATCGACGGCAAAACCGGCGAGCGGACTTTCAGCATTGTCAGTACTGGTGAAGTTATAAAGCACCTTGAAAGTCTGGGCATGAGATGGGGCGGAGATCAGCAGCGCAATCGCGATTGCCAACACTAACAACTGCCTTGGCTGGATGGCAGGTTGCGCTTTAGTCATGTTAAGTCCCCCTTGTTTTGTGCGTACGTCTACTTAACAGCTTCCGGTGATTGTACCGTCTGCCGCATGGTTCGCGACACCCAAAAGTGCATTCGGGGCTGGGAGGGAGGGCATCATTGGGTTATAAGACTATTTCCGGTGCAGGGCTGGCACGGGCTGGCCGAAGCGTGGCAGGGCTGCTTTACAATATGCCCGTGGGCTTGCTGCAAAACTTGAAGATTACGCTGGAAATGATCAAGTGGGAGCACTCGATTTTCGCGCTGCCGTTTGCGCTCTGCGGCGCAATGCTGGCGGCGGGAGGGCTGCCTACCTGGCATCAGCTGGGATGGATCGTCGTGGCCATGGTTTCGGCGCGGTCGGCGGCGATGGCGTTTAACCGGTTGGCCGACGCTTCGCTTGATGCGGCCAATCCGCGCACGGCGACTCGCGCGCTGCCAGCGGGAGTGTTGACTCACGGCTTCGTTACTACTTTTGTTGTGATCTCCTGTGGCATTTTTGTGCTGGCGGCTTCGCAGCTGAACCGGCTGACGCTTTGGCTTTCGCCGGTGGCGCTGGCGGTGGTGCTGCTCTATTCGTATTCCAAACGCTTTACACGCTGGTCGCATTTGTTTCTTGGCTTCGCGCTTGGGATCGCTCCGGCGGCGGCGTGGATTGCGGTGCGCGGGTCGCTGGATGCGCGGATTTTATTGCTTACGGCTGCGGTCACGTTTTGGGTTGGCGGATTTGATGTGATTTACGCCTGCCAGGATTATGAGTTTGACCGCAACCATGGATTGCATTCGGTGCCGCGCTATCTCGGAATTCATGCAGCGCTTTGGGTCGCGCGCGCGTTTCATCTGGTGATGCTGGGATTGCTGGTTGCGCTCGTTCTTGCCTTCGGTCTCGGCAAACTTGCTTTTGTTGGAGTGGCTGCCGTTGCCGTGCTGCTGGCTTACGAGCACTCGCTCGTTCACCACGACGATCTGAGCAAGCTGAACGCCGCGTTCTTCACGATGAATGGCGTGATTTCGGTGGTGTTCTTTTTGTTTGTCGCTGGAGATCTGCTGCTGAAGCGCGGCTGAACTGAGACGGTTGGAGTTGGTACCCCACATATATAGACGCGAGAAGTGGCGCGCCTCCAGTTACTTCCTCCATGCTCAATGATCTGGGCCAACCGGCAGGTAGAATTCAGAAATTTATGGGGGGTACCCCCCCTACCCCAAAATGAGTTAAGTTGATGATAGCAGGATAGTTACAAGCAAAGTATTCAAAAGATGGGACTTAGCGTTGCTTTTTCCTGTTTGGCGTGCACTTGCGAGGGTGCGACCGGGACCATATTTTGTCAAAGAGCGGTGAAAAGTTTGGGGCCGGAAATGCGTTCGTCTCTGGAGACTGACGCAGTTCTCGATGGTGCACTGTCGAGGTATCTTCGCAGCGATTGTGGTGCAAGTCTGTGATGGGCGTACGAGAAAAATGTGATGAAAAAAATTGGGAAGAAGGCTGTGGGGGCAGCTCTGCAGGGAGCGCGTACGCGGGCATTGCCGCTACTTTACGCTTCTCCGCTGACGCAGTCGCGCCCTGGCCTCGGGCCCTGGAATACCGAGGCCGCGATCCAGTTGGTCGATGGCGCGATCGATCTTCATCCGCACTTCCGAAAGCCGCTGCTGTTTGAGTTGCTCCTGCTCTTCCAGGAGTCGCAGGCCTTCGCGGATTACTTCGGAGGCGGAAGCGTAGCGCCCGCTCTTTACCTTGTCGTCTACCATCTGTTCAAGTTCTGGGGTTAGGGAGATGTTCACCGTCGGCTCCTGCGAGTACTATGCGGCGGTTCTCAGAGAATGTCAATAAATAGCATAAAATGGCATTTCCGAATTTGAGCTGCCAGTTGTATCGGCAGCATCGCCGCCCACCCCTTCGACTCCGCTCAGGGCAGGC
>Ga0074044_10005287_pt1 | contig 10534 bp, 6 predicted proteins | sample BogForMeECP23OM1_FD_94443 | JGI IMG/M metagenome (GOLD analysis project Ga0074044, IMG submission 94443) | Bog forest soil microbial communities from Calvert Island, British Columbia, Canada - Bog Forest MetaG ECP23OM1 | ecosystem: Environmental > Terrestrial > Soil > Wetlands ...
CGGCTGTGTGGCCCACCATGCGGCGGTCTTGGGATCCGGGACCGATGCGGGCAGCGTTTCCAGGTTGGCGGAGAACGTCCCCAGCAGCTCTTTGTCCGCCAGATAGGCTGCCGATCCAATGCTCAGCATGGAGTGTTTTCCCGCGACCGGTCCGTCGGTTTCTATATCCGTGCTGACGTAGATCTCACGCAACGGTGATTCGCTCATGGTCTGCGGTGACAGATTCGGGCCGACAATCATGTCTTTCAATCATTCCAAAATGTTAAGTTCAGGTTTAAGATCACCCGATGACCCGATTTATTTGCTCAACCAGATTTCTGGCGTCTCGGGCCGCTCCGGGTCAAGCAGTACGTATGGCGTGATCAGGATCAGCAGTTCGTCGTCCTCTTCTTGCTTGGTATTCTGCGATGTCATGACGCCGAAGCCTGGGATACCAGCGAACAACGGCAGACCGCTCAGGCTCTTTTCATCGGACTTCGTGATCATTCCCGCTACGGCCGCCTGCTCCCCGTTCTTGAGCAGCATTCCCCCCTTGTACTCGCGATTCAAAATGTCGGGAATGCCGTTTGTGATGGTGCTTCCCAAGGTGCGGAATTGCACCTCCAGCTCGAGCGCCACGTCGGAATTGTTGTGCACCACCGGTTTCGCCTTGAGCGTGAGTCCGATGTCTTCATAATTGACCGAAGGAAAGGGCGCGGTGTACGACTGATTTCCTAGCACCTGCGAGATCGCAGAACTGTTGGCAATCGGCGAGAAGCTCGCATTGAGGATGGGATAACGCTCTCCCAGTTTAAAAGTTGCGTCCTTGTCCTGGGAAGCGCGCAACTGGACATGATTGATCTGCCGGACGGAACTCTCGTTCATGGAAAGCACGGGGGATAATTGATCGAGGCTGAGTCCAAAGAACGTGAGGCCGCCACCGAAAGTGGCGACGGGCTGGCTAAAGATCGAATTCGCCTGGCTTTGTAATTGGGCGAGAAGCGCGGAAATGGTCTGATTGCCTGCCTGGTTGATGCCGCCAGAAGCAATCAGCTGGTTGATTAGCGACTGGATATTTTGTCCGGCGAGAGCCGCGAGCGCTGAGGCCGGAATGTTGAAAAGGTTGAAAGTGTTCGGAACATGCAGCCCGATTTGCCGCATGTAGGTGTGGCTCACCTGGAACACTTTCAGGTCGAGCATCACTTCCGGCCGGGGACTATTCAGTTGGCCGAGAAACTGGGTTGCGGCTTCCAGTGCCGCCTTCGGCCCGCGCAGCGTGATCGTGCTCGACGCGGTGCTGAGGCCCGCGAACTTAAACTCAAATAGCGCCCGCAGCGAGGTCATCAACTCGTTCAACTCCTGAGGAGAGGCGCCGCCAGGGATGTAAAAGGAACGCAGGCCCATGCGATCGTAGAGGCGGTGGTTCTCGGGAGTGTCAAGCGCGGCGAAAAGAACAGTGTCTTCCAAGGCCACGCTGAAGCTCTTCGTGACCTGGGAGGCCGCCTGCAAGGCGGTTGCGAAATCGACATTCTCCAAATCGAAGCGCACGCGGCGGCTGGGAAAGGTATCGTCGAAGACTACCGTCAGCCCATAGCTTCCGGCGACCGCGGTGAGAAGACCACGCGAATCGCCGCGGTAGTGGATGTCATGGCGTCCGTCGATCGGTTTAGCTTTAAGCACGTCGGCGCTGGCGACCACCTGCGGCGGGTCCGGAGTGTGTACCGGCATGGACCCCAAGGCGTCGCTCATGCGCTGCTGTGCGAATTCGTTCTGCGGATCGAGGTTCAGCGCCGTTCGGAATTCCGCCATCGCCTCAACTTGCCGGCCATCGAGCAGGTCGCTATTTCCGCGTTCCAGATGTCTTCCGGCCAGATGCTGCCGCATAATCTCCCGCGCAGTCAGGTACTTTACGTTTTGGGGCGCCAGGCGGGACGCTTCCTCAAATTCGTAAAGAGCCTCGTCGAGATTTTGCAAATTCTCGCTCTGCGCTTTCTCGAGTTTGAGGCCGCGTGCGAAAGCTTGGCGGGCGGCCTTCAGGTCTTTGGCGGGACCGTGGCAAGCGGACGCACCCCCGGAATCCGAGCAGGGCGGTTGCGTAGCGGCCGAGGGAGTGTCTGCGGCCAAACAAGACCCGGCAAGCAACAAAACAAATCCTGCTAGCACCCATCGCATATGACTACTATAGAATGCCCGCCTGCAGCTGTCTTGCAAGAGAAATTCAGTGTTGGGAACTACCGTCGTAACGGGCGGAAAAGACCGGTCACCGCAACATCAGCCGTTCCATCCGTGTAGCACGGCCCGTCTGGTCATCGCACTCGACCACCACGGCGCATAACCGGACGTCGCCGTTCGCCGACTCAAAGCGCGCCGGCATCCCGCTGAGAAACTTCTCGATCACTTGTTCTTTCTTCACCCCGATGACGCTGTCGTACGGCCCAGTCATGCCGATGTCCGTGATATAGGCCGTGCCCTTCGGCAGCACCGTCTCATCCGCGGTGGGAATGTGCGTGTGCGTGCCCACCACGGCCGTGACGCGACCGTCGAGATACCATCCGAAGGCGACTTTTTCGGAACTGGCCTCGGCATGGAAATCCACAAACACGATCTTCGCTTTGATCTGTTCCAGAAGCCGATCGGCGTAGCGAAAAGGATCGTCGCTCGACCCCATGAACACGCGTCCCTGGAGATTCAACACGGCATAACCAACGCCATCTTTTTGTCCTTCGTACACTCCCCAACCGGGTAAGCCCTGCGAAAAATTTGCCGGTCGCAGCAATCGGCGCGCCGGACTGTGGGGGTTGCCGTCCGCCATCTGGAAGTATTCGATGATCTCGCGTTTGTCCCAGACGTGATTTCCGGTGGTCATCACGTCGATACCCAGATCGAAAAGCTCGTCCGCAAGCGGCGGCGTGATTCCAAATCCAGCCGCGGCATTTTCGCAGTTGGCGATGACCAGATCCGGGGCGTGCTGCTGGCGCAGTTCAGGCAGGCGCTCTTTGACGATAATCCGCCCAGGACGTCCAAAAATGTCACCGATAAAAAGAATTTTCAAGATTCGATGGTAACACGGTGAAAAATTGCGGATGCTTCGCGCACCGGCAACTGGCTGCCGGCTACTGGGTACTGATTTCAGCGGTCTTCAGAAAGTCGTAATTTCCGGAAGGATTCAGGGCCATGTTCCGCACGCGGCGCGTGTGCACGAGCACGTTATCAAGAAACCAGAGGTTGATGTAGGGCAGATCGGTGGCTAGGATGGTCTGGATCTCGGCGTAAACCGCCTTGCGCCGGCTGGGATCGGTTTCCGAGCGGCCCTCTTTGATAAGCGCGTCGAGCCGCGGGTTTACATAGAAGCTGCGGTTAGCGCCGTGCGGCGGGAATTTATCGGAGTCAAAGGCGTATTCGAAAATGTCGGGGTCTTCGTTGCCGCCGATCCAACGCAGCGAATATATCTGATAGGCGCCGCTGGTGACATCGGCAAAGAATGTAGCGAACTCGAATGTGCGGATGTCGAGCGCAATGCCGACATCCCGGAGTTGTTGTTGCAATACGGCGACCATCAGCCGCGTGGTTTCCTCGGTTGAGGTTTTCATGGCGAGATGGAAGCGCACGCCGTTTACAGGTAGGTATCCCGCGGCATCGAGGATCTGGCGCGCTTTTTCGGGGTCGAACCCATATTTCGGTACGTCGGCATCATATGCCCAACTTTGCGGCGGGAGGATGCTAGCGGCCGGCTGCGCGAAATCGCGCCAAAGATAATGGATCATGGGCTGGCGATCGATAGCATAGGCGAGCGCCTGCCGCACGCGCACGTCACGCAGGATCGGATCGCGCAGGTTGAACGCCAGATAGCTGAGCACGGTTCCCGGTGCGCGCTGGGCGACGAGGTTCGGCTCCTTTTCGAGAGCCAGCACCATGTCGGAAGTAAGCGCGTTGCTGGCGATGTCGGCGCTGCCTTTACGGAGTTCGAGAGCGCGCGTGGTGGTATCGGGCACGACCACGAAGCGAACCCGAGAGACGCGCGCTTTATCCCCCCAGTAGTGGTCGTTACGTTCGACGATGACTTCCTTGTCCTGCTCAGCGCTGACGAAGCGAAAGGGGCCGGAGCCGACGGGATGGGTAGTCATTTCGGTCAGCGTGCCATAGGGAACAATTCCCATCGCGCCACCGGACAAGTTCCACAGCAAAGTCGAGAACGGCTCCTTCATGCGAAATACGACTGTGTAATCGTCCGGAGCGTCGACGTGATCGACGTACCTGTAGGCAGCGGCACGGGTGGTGCGGATCGTGCCTTGGAGCAGAGAGTCGAATGTCCACTTCACGTCGCGGGACGTGAGGGCGCGGCCGTCGTGAAACTTAACGCCGTGCCGGATGTGGAAGATGTAGGTGAGCGGATCGGGAATCTCCCAGCGCTCCGCCAGCGCCGGCGTCACATTGAGATGCTCATCGCGATCGAGGAGGTCATCAAAGATGAGCGCGTCGATGCGTTCGGACTGTGCGTCGATCCCAACCCGCGGGTCGAGATTTGTGGGGCTGCTCTCAATAATCATCACCAGCGTGTTGGGGTCGGGAGCTTGGGAGCAGGAGAGCAGAGGCAGCACCAATCCGCCGAGGAATAAAAACAGAATTGTCATTCTGCAGAGAGTTGCCATCCTGACCCTGAGCCCGCCGAAGGGGAAGGACCTGTTTCTTGCGTGCCCCCGCAATGGCGTTTCACGCATACGAGATCTTTCCCAGGATCGCCGCCCGCTTCGCTCCCGTAGCTGAAGGCACATTGCTTGGCCGCCGATGCCAAGTCTGGTGCGCGAGCAGGGCAAAAGCCACGGCTTCCTTCGCTTCCGCTGGAAGGCCGAACTCATCCGAGAGATGCAGTCCGATCCCGAGCGGAGCGATTTCATCGCGCAACATAGACATCAGCGTCGGGTTCTTCACGCCTCCGCCCGAGACAATCATCTGGTGAACGTGGCGCCGCGCACCGAATCGTGGCAATACAAACCGGCGCACTGCATGCGCAATCGATCGCGCCGTCAAAGCCGTGGCCGTCGCTACAATGTCTGGCTTACTGGCGCCGTGGCAGATCTGAAGAAATCGGCCCACGTATTCCCGGCCAAATTCCTCGCGGCCCGCCGTCCGCGGCGGCTTCTGCCGGAAGAAGTGCGCGCGCAGCAACCGTGCAATTACTTGGTCCAGTACGCGTCCCGAGGCCGCGACTCGGCCGTCGCGGTCATAGTGTCGTCCGAACAACTCCTCCATCACCGCATCCATCACCATGTTGCCGGGGCCGGTGTCAAAAGCTACAACCTGGCGCAGCGACGCGCCTGCCGGAATCGCCGTCAGATTCGCAATGCCGCCAATGTTTTGCGCAATACGGTTTTGCGCAATGCGGGTCACGCGCTGATCGCGGTACAGAAGATAATCGAGGAACGGCACCAGCGGCGCACCTTTCCCCCCGGCCGCGATATCCGCGGGCCGAAAATCCGAAACCACCGGCACCCCCAGCCGCGCCGCGATCACTGCGCCTTCTCCCGTTTGCCATGTCACCGCCAGGGTTCGTCCGAGAAATCGCTCGGCCTCTCCCTGGTGATACAGCGTCTGTCCATGACACCCCACCAGGTCAAGTTTCACGCGATGCTTGCGCGCGGTCTTTGCGACCGCCTCCGCGTACAGCTCGCCGAGAAGGAAGTTCAGCCGGGCCAGATCGGCAACGCGAGCTAATTCCGCGTTCATCATTCCCAAAATTGCGCGTCGAACCAGGGCAGGGAAGGGATATTCCTCGTGCGTAAGAAGTGTGTAGCGCGGACACTCCTGTCCGCGTGCCGACAGTTGCACCAGCGCCACATTGATTCCGTCGGCCGAGGTGCCGCTCATTACGCCGGCAACAATCATGCTCATGCGCGATCCTCGCAAACGAGCGTAGCCATGCGGATCTCTTCGCCGAATTCCCAGAGCTGGCGTGCCAGCTTCTCAACCCGCGCGGAAGTGGGAGCGGGATTGCGACGGCGCGCCGCTGATTTCTGATCAAACGCCTTCCTTTTGAACGCCAGCACCCGCCCGGCCGATTCCTGCACTCGGCGAGAAAATTTGCCATCGCGCTCCGCCTCGCGACCCAGGGCCTCGTGCGCACGCAGAATGAAATCCTCCTGATGGCAGATCAGCCCAAGATCGCCCCCGGCGCGGATGTGGCCGACTGTTGCCTGCTCGATCGGAGCAGCCGCCAGAACGCCACCCATCTCCAGATCGTCGGAACAGATCAGCCCGCGGTAGCCAATCTTCTTGCATAGAATGTCGGTGATCCACTTCTTCGAGAGCGAGGCCGGAGTGCGGTCTCTCGTGACCGCTGGAAACGCCGCGTGCGAAACCATGACGAAAGGCAATTCACGCCGCGACGATAACGACCAATAGGGAACCAGATCCTGTTCCCACAGTTTGCGCAGCGGCTTTTCGACGCTCGGAAGTTCATGATGCGTATCGAGCGCGGCCTCGCCCAGTCCTGGGAAATGCTTGCCGCAGCCAAGCACGCGGGCATCGCCCAGCCCGCGCAGAAACTCATGCGCGTAGGCCACCACTTGCTTGGGATCGTCCGAGACCGCCCGCGAGCCCATCACCGAACGCGAAGCCTCGTAGGCCAAGTCGAGCACCGGCGCAAAATCCACGTTGAAACCAAGCGCGCGGCAGTTCTCGCCGATCACGCGCCCGTGCTTGCGAAAAAGCGCGCGACTACCCGTGGCAAAAACCTCTGCCGGAGAAGGCGCCGAACCTAGCACGTTGCGGAAGCGGTCCACGGTGCCGCCTTCGAGATCCACACAAGTGAAAAGCGGCGTGGCCACGCACTTTTGACATTCCCGCAGTAGAGTATGCGTCTGCTCAGCTCCAGTGATGTTGCGGGCAAAAAGAATCACGCCCGCCGGCTGAATCTTGGTGAGCAGGGAAGCGAGACGCGGGGACATCTTCGTCCCGTCGAAGCCGATGATCAGGAGTTGGCCGATTTGTAAATCAGCATTGCGGGCTTTCGGCATCGCTATTCGATCTGCCTCTTCAGTTCCGCCAGCAAGTTTAGCGCCTCCAGCGGCGTCAGCCGGTTCAAATCGACTTCGCGTAGCTTTTCCAGTACTGGCTGCGAAAGCGGTGTGAAGATGGTCAGCTGCGTCGGACGCTCCGGCACTGTGGAAGATCCCGGCGTCAGATGTTCTGAAAGCCGGCGTTCGGACGATTCATGCTCCGCCAGCACCTCGCGCGCACGCACCACGACCTCGTTCGGCAATCCCGCCAGTTTCGCGACTTCGATCCCGTAGCTGCGGTCGGCTGCGCCCGGTTCGACGCGGCGCAGAAAAACTACGCTTCCGCCAGCCTCTTTGACCGACACGTGATAATTCTTCACGCCACTCAACTGCTCCGCCAATTCGGTTAGCTCGAAATAGTGCGTGGCAAATAAAGTCTTGGCATGCACTCGCGCATGCAGATACTCAACAGCGGCCCAGGCGATCGCCAACCCGTCATAGGTGGAAGTGCCGCGTCCGACTTCATCCAGCAGGATCAACGACCGCGCCGTCGCGGTGTGTAGAATCGCCGCCGTCTCCGTCATCTCGACCATGAATGTCGAGCGGCCACGGGCGACGTTGTCGCTCGCGCCAATGCGCGTGAAGACGCGGTCCACCATCCCCAACCGCACGGCACGCGCGGGAACAAACGAGCCCATCTGCGCCATGATCACGATCAGCGCCGCCTGCCGCAGATAGGTGCTCTTGCCTCCCATGTTCGGGCCCGTCAGCACAATGATGTTGTGCGAAGAAGCATCCAGAAACAGCTCGTTCGGAACGAAGCGCTCGCTCCCTGCCGCCAGTTCCTGCAGTTCGATCACCGGATGACGGCCTTCGACAATTTCCAGATCGCCCACGTCCTCGGCCTTCTCAGCTTCATCGAAGTGTGGCCGGCAATAGTTTCGCAGCGCCGCTATGTGTGCCAGGCAGCCCAGCACATCGACTTCCGCCAGCGCCAGCGCCGTTTGCCGGATGCGCTTGGCCTCGGCCGCGATGGCAGAACGCAACTCGGCGAACAGCCGCCGCTCGATTTCGACAATCTTCTCCTGGGCATCGAGAATCTTGGACTCATATTCTTTCAGCTCCGGAGTCGTGAAGCGCTCCGCATTCACCAGCGTTTGCTTGCGCTCGTAGTCGGCGGGCGAAAGATGCAAGTTCGCTTTCGAAATCTCAATGTAGTAGCCGAAGATGGAATTGAACTTTACCTTGAGCGATCCGATCCCTGTCCGCTCGCGTTCGCGCGTCTCTACCTGCGCCAGGTACTGCTTCGAGTTGCGGCTCAGGTCGCGCAGTTCGTCCAGATCCTTGTCGACACCCGCGGCTATTACCCCGCCATCGCTCAGCGTGAGCGGCGGCTCAGGAACCAGCGTGCGATCGATCTTCTCCCGCAGGTCGCCCAGTTCGTCAATCGCGATATGCAGCGTCGCCAGTCGCGACGCTGACAGCCCACCCAGCACAGTTCGCACCTTGGGAATTCGTCCGAGCGACGCGGCCAGAGCCAGCACGTCGCGCGGATTCGCCGTCTCCAGCGTGACGCGGCTCAAGAGACGTTCGAGATCAAGAATCCCGTCCAGCGACCGCCGCAATTCTTCGCGACGAACCGTATCTTTAACCTGCACCTCAACTGTATCGAGTCTGCCTTCGATCTCGACCCGATCCAGGGACGGGCGCAACATCCACGTCCGCAGCAAGCGCTTGCCCATGGGCGTTACGGTTGCATCCAGGCAGCGGAACAGGGTTACTCCGGCATCCGTCCCCGCGAACAGGGGTTCAATCAGCTCCAGGTTGCGCACCGTGACCGCATCGAGCACCAGGCAATTCTGCCGCTCGTAGAAGCCGATCCGGTCCACATGATCGAGCGTGCCGCGCTGGGTTGACCGGATGTAATAGAGAATCGCCCCCGCCGCCGAAGCCGCCGCCCGTTTGCCCGCCAACCCGAAGCCCTCCAGCGAAAGCACCCCAAAGTGATTCTCCAGCAGTGGAATGGCGTGGTCGGGAGCAAAGACCCAGTCGTCCAAAGGAGTCTCGGCCCACCCGCCGCCGGAGACCCGAACAACCGGTGCTGTGCCGGTGTGGGGGCGGATGACTCGCGAGCCTGCCCTGAGCGAAGTCGAAGGGTCCAGCGGAGCGAAGCTCCGCAGTTGCACCGCAGCCGCCAGTTCCAGCAAAGGCGCAGAAGATCCATATAACATTTCTCTTGGGCGCAATTGTTCAAGTTCTTCTTGAACGCGCCGCCCAGCCGACTCGCCCCCAAACTCGGTCGCCCGAAACTCGCCCGTCGAAAGATCCAAGGCCGCAAAGCCCACGCGATCCGCGACCGTCGCCACTGCCGCCAGAAAGTTGTTCTCCTCCGCGTTCAATGACGAGTCCGCCGCCGTGCCTGGCGTGACCACGCGCGTCACTTCGCGCCGTACCAGCTTCTTTGCCAGGCGTGGGTCTTCTACCTGTTCGCAGACCGCGACCTTGAATCCGCGCCGGATCAGCTTTGCGATGTAGCCCTCGGCGGCGTGGTAAGGCACGCCACACATCGGAATGTCCACGCCCTTTTCTTTATTGCGCGAGGTCAAAGTGATCTGCAACTCTCGCGCGGCCAAGATGGCGTCGTCGAAGAAAAGCTCGTAGAAATCCCCCAGCCGGAAGAACAGCAGAGCGTTGGGATGCTCTTTCTTGATGGCGGCGTATTGCCGCATCAGTGGCGTCGAGGGCTCGGACATGGATGAATTGGTAATTGCTAATTTGTAATGTGTAATTTGGTAATTTGCAATTCGTGTTGGAGCAAGGGGACTGAACGATCGTAAGGGTCCTTAAATCACAAATCACCAATTTGCAAATTACAAGTTCTTTTGTTCTCCTTACGCCATGGAACTCCGTAAAGATCCCATCACCCGTTCCTGGGTGATCACCGGTGACGATGTCATCGAGTCCACTCCACGTTCTGAAACCTGCCGGTTTTGCGGTCCGTCCGCTGAACCCGCCCATATCATTGCCAACCTGCCCGGCGTGGGTGGCAGCGCATGGTCGGCGCGCTCCGTCGTCCATCCCCATGCGCTCTACCACATCGAGGGCGAGGCGACCCGCCGCGCCGATGGCGTGTACGACCGCATGGGATCGGTCGGCGCTCACGAAGTTCTGATCGAAAATCCCCGCCACGACGGCCAACTCTGGAATGCAAGCGACTTCGAAGTCGAACAGTTCCTGCGTTTGGCCGCATTGCGCATTCAGGACTTGAAGCGCGACAGTCGCTTCAAGTACATCAGTATTTTCAAGAATCACGGCGAGGGAGCCGGACAGGAATTCGAACACCCCACTTCCCAGCTCACCGCAACCATCTTCGTGCCGCGCCGCGTCCTCTACGAACTCCGCGCCGGACGCGACTATTTCGAAACCAAAGAGCGCTGCGTTTTCTGCGACATTCTGGCGCAGGAGGAGCGGCAGAATGTGCGCGTGGTAGAAATTCGCGGAGACTATCTGGCCTTCTGTCCCTATGCCCCGCGCGTCCCGTACGAAACCTGGATTATGCC
>Ga0074044_10005288_pt1 | contig 10530 bp, 3 predicted proteins | sample BogForMeECP23OM1_FD_94443 | JGI IMG/M metagenome (GOLD analysis project Ga0074044, IMG submission 94443) | Bog forest soil microbial communities from Calvert Island, British Columbia, Canada - Bog Forest MetaG ECP23OM1 | ecosystem: Environmental > Terrestrial > Soil > Wetlands ...
GGCCGCGATGAACCTGGTCCTTGCCGACGATGGGAATGTTGTTTTCGCTCTGGCACGCGACGACGCACGTGCCGCAGCCAACACACGCCGTCAAATCCACCGTCAGGCCCCACTGATGCAGCGCCGTCTTCTTCGCCTTGTCGAGGGGGTTCGGATATAACGGCCCAACCACCGGCGGCTCCTTCGCGTGCATTTCTTTCGCGAAAGCCGGGTCCTTGGAAAATTCTTCGAGGTTGGCCTCACGCACCACCGGACGGCCCTCCATGGACCAATGATTTTGTGTTGTGGCAATCACATGCGTCTCGCCTGTCTTGCGCACAATCGCGCCGGTCTCGACGTATTTGCCGGAGAAAATTTTGTAGGCGTTAAAGCCGATGCCCGTGCCAACCCGCAATGCCCCTTCGCGTCCATACCCAAGCGCCAGTCCGAGCGAATAATCCGCCATGCCGGGCTGCGTCCAGATTGGGCCTTCGACGCTGCGACCGTTAAGCGTGATTTCGACGATGTCGCCGTTCTGCACGCCCAGTTCGCTCGCCGTCTTGCGGCTGACGAGCACCGCGTTGTCCCAGGACATCTTGGTGACGGGATCGGGCAGCTCCTGCATCCAGCCATTGTTTGCGTAACGTCCATCGTCCATCTTTGCGTCGCGGTGGAATACGACTTCGAGGTTGCTGACTGAAAGTTCCGAGCTTTTTATGGCTGGAATCTTCGCGGAAAACTTGCCGTCCACCGGCTTCCCCGCGGAATCGGCAAGGTAACCATTGAACAAAAATTTCTTCCACGCTTCTTCCGAACCCGCAAACGTCGCTCGAACAATGTCATAAGGATTTGTTTGTGAATCGCCGGCGATGTGCGCGAGAAATTCCAACTCCGTCAACCCGCCGAACAGCGGTTGGATCAATGGCTGGACCGGCACAAACGTTCCGTCGCTGATCGTTGCGTCACCCCACGATTCGAGATAATGCGCCGCCGGGAAATTCCAATCCGCCTTTTCGGTCGTTTCGTCTTCGTGATAACCAAGCCGGACTACCGTTTTCGGCTTCTGTGCCGGCGACCAGTTCAAATGGTAAACCGGATTGCCGCCGAGAATGACGAGCGTGTCCGTTGCGCTGCCATCGAAGTTCTTCAAATCCGCGCCGGGCGTTTCCGTTGTGGGAAGCAGCGTTATGGTATTGCCGATCGCATCCAGCGCGGAGTTGATGGCATGCGCGAGCAGATGCACCTCCATCGGCTGCCGTTGTCCCGCAATGACCAGAACCTGGCCACGATTGGTATGCAAGTCCCTTGCACATTCCCGAATCCATCGGTCCAGGAAAGGCGCCGAACCGGAAATTTGGGTAAAAATTTCATGCGCAACTTTGGAAATCGTGCTCGCCGGCACACGCATTCGATGGTCCGCGTTGGCGCCGGTGAGCGTGAACAACGATTCCACCGCGTAAAGCCGGCTCATGCCACCGGTTACATCCGGGTTGCGGCCGTTGACGAACCGCCGGATGTGATTGTGCGCGTCGTCCTCCGTGCCGAGAAAATCGCAGTCGAGCGACAGGATGATTTTTGCCTTGTCAAAATGATAAATTGGCCGGACCGGCTGGCCGAACGCCTGCGTCGCCGCGCGTTGGTGAATGCCCGAATCAATCGCGTCATAGGTGACCCAATGTGACTTCGGAAATTTCTGGCTGATGAGTTTCTGCAATCGCTGGCGCGATGGCGACGTGCTGCTTTCAGCAAGGAACGCCAGTCCTTCACCCTGGTTCGCCGCGAATTTTTTCGACAGGCTGTCGAGGAAGTTCAACGCCTCGTCACGCGAAACGGTATTGCGGCCGTGCGTAAAACGTTTCGCGCGGTCGGGATCATACAGATTCAAAATCGAAGCCTGCGCGTAACGGTCGGTGCCGCCGTTACTGCCGGGATAAAGCGCGTTGCCTTCAATTTTTATCGGGCGGCCTTCGTAGGATTTGACGACGAGCGGAATCGCCCCTGTGCGCGTCGGCATGGCCGTTGCGTAATATTCCGGTTCACCGAACGTGTAATTTTCCGGCTGCTGGCCGAACGGCTCCAGTTTTTCCTCAGGCCGGCGGCAGCCCGCGCCCATGACTCCGAGACCCGCCAGCGCGAATGATGCGGACATGATTTTGACGAAGTGGCGGCGGGAGACACCGTCCTCGAACTCGCTCGCGCCCTGCGGAAATTCGCGATGCAGCCAGTCTTTAAACTCCGGCGTGTCCGCCAGCTCATCCAGGCTGCGCCAGTAACGGCGACCCGTAGCCGCCGAAGTGACGAGGCGGCCATCTTGCACTGGAGCTGTTGAATTTGGGTTCATCGTTCAGCACCACGAAATACACGAAAGTTGGCAGGGCGGGCAGTCCTCTGCCCGCCGTTGGTTGATGGCGGCGCGCACGGAGTGACGCGCCCTACCCGGCATCAATCGTAAATCATAAATCATAAATCGTAAATTCATCTATGGCAGGCCGAGCAGTTTTGGAGCGATTCCACGTGCCACTCTTTAACCAGTTCGACACCGTTGGTTTCCTGCATGTGCGCGGCAATGGCCGGGTCGGAATTCCATTTCCAGCCCAAATCGGTGACCTTGTCGGCCGGACGGATGAACGCCGCCGGGTCGCGGTGGCAATTGAGACAGAAACTCATGCTCAGCGGCTTGGCGTGATAAACCTCGTCCATCTGGTCAATGCGCCCGTGGCATTCCACGCAACTGAAGCCGCGACGCACGTGGACTTCGTGGCTGAAATAAACATAATCCGGCACGCGGTGGATCTGCACCCACGGGATGGGCGTGTTGTTGGTCGCGCTCTCGCGAACGAGCGCCAGACGCGGGTCGTCCTTCAAAACCTGGTTGTGGCAGATCATGCACGTGGACGCGGAAGGGATGTTTGAAAACCAGGATTTCTCCACGCCGCCATGGCAGTAACGGCAGTCCATGCCGAGCTGGCCGGCGTGAACGGCATGGGAAAACGGCACCGGCTGGATGGGTTCGTAGCCGACGCGGGTGTATTTGGGTGTGAAATAGTAAGTCACGCCCGCCGTCACGGCGCCGCCAATCAGCGCCACTCCGGCGCCCACCGCCAGCGGCAGCCAGTTTGTCCACTTCGGAAAAATCGCTGACATCTCAAACGACCGGGCAGCCGGCCGAACCCCTCGCTTTCAAAATTACGTATTGAACTTTTCCCATTTAGAATCACGAATGGCGGCGATGCTAATTCGGGGGCCATTTCCCCGCAAGAAAGTTTGTGAAAAATTTCACGTTTCCGCCAGCGCAAGGTACGATCCGACATGGGAACCGTCACCGCCCCATGCATTTACGCTCAGCGCTAGCCACTAACCCAGCAACTCTTTCGCCCTGGACAAGGCCTCGTCCAGTTTGCTGGCGTCCTTCCCGCCGCCACGGGCGTTGTCCGGCTTGCCACCGCCCTTGCCGCCGACAATCGGCGCAATTTGCTGGATGATTTTCCCGGCCTGAACTTTCCAGATATAATCAGACGTGACCGCTGCGACGAGCGCCACAGTCCCGCGCTGCGGGCCGCCACCAAGAACGATGACGCCTTTGAACCGCTCCTTCAGCGAGTCGGCGACGGCCTGAAGGAAATCGCCATCCACCCCGCCGAGATTGTGAATGATCGCAGGTATGCCGTTCACGGTTTGTATCTGTTCAAGCAGATTGCTCGCGGCGTTCGAGGCTTCGCGTTGTTGCGCGGCTCTCAGTTGCTTTTCAACCGCTTTCTGGTGTTCGAGCAGTGATTCAATCTTCTTTTCCAGTTCATGAACGGGCGAGTTCACCTTGCCGGCGAGCGATTTGATAAGCGTCAGTTCGTCCGTGGCTTTGCGGTAGGCCTCAAGACCGGCAATGGCTTCGATGCGCCGGACGCCGGCAGCGATGGCGTTCTCGCCGACGATGCGGAACAATCCGATCTCGCCCGTCGCGCGCGTGTGCGTGCCGCCGCAGAGTTCCATCGAATAACCGTCGAGCTTCGCCACGTGACCGCCAATCTGGACGACGCGGACGGTGTCGCCGTATTTCTCGCCGAAGAATTGCATCACGTCCTTGCGCGATTTCACGTCGGCATACTGAACTTCCGTCCACGACACGCCGGCGTTTTCCACGATGCGTTCGTTGACCAGTTTCTCGACGTCGGCAACCTGCTGCGCCGTGAGCGGCGCGCTGTTGAAATCGAACGTCAACTTGTCCGGCCCGACGAACGAACCTTTCTGCGAAGCTTCCTTGCTCACAACTTCGTGCAATGCCCAGTGCAGCAAATGCGTAACGGTGTGGTGGCGTTGAATCGCGTTGCGACGAGGCTGGTCAACGAAAAGCACGACGTTCTCTCCTTGAATGGGGAGCACGGGCGTCTCGGATCGGGGAGCGCGACCGTCCCGGTCGCTCCGCTGCGCGTCTCGCGCAGCGGAACTCGTCGGCGAGACGCCAACGAGAGCGGGCGGGACGCCCGCGCTCCCCTCTTCAATGAAGTGCAGCCACGTGTTGCCGCTCTTCTGCGTGTTAACGACGCGCCAGAGCTGGCTGCCGTATTCGAGTTCGCCGGTGTCGCCGACCTGGCCGCCCATCTCGGCGTAGCAAGCGCTGGTGTCGAGAATCACGGCAGTCTTGTCCTTGAGCGACACGACCTCCAAAACCTTGGCGGGCGTCTCCAGTTTCTCGTAGCCGACGAATTTCGTGGGCGTGGTGGTCTCGATTTGCGAAAGCGAAATGACCTCCTTTTTCTGCGCGGCGCGGGCGCGGGCGCGCTGTTCCTCCATCAACTTCTCAAAACCTTCCTTGTTCACGGTCAAACCGCGTTCGCGCGCCATCAACTCGGTGAGGTCGAGCGGGAAGCCGTAGGTGTCGTAGAGTTGAAACGCGAAATTTCCAGGAATAACTCTCGGAGGATTCTTGATCGGCGTGGTCTCTGTCCTTGTAACGTCAACAAACCCTCCATCAGTTTTCGCATACAGTTCTGATTTGATTTCCAATGTGTGAGACATTGTTTCCACCTGAGCGTTAAATAATTCAATCCCCCGATCCAACGTCTTGTTAAACGCCTCTTCCTCGGTGCGGATGACTTCCTGCACGTGCTTTTTCCTGGCGCGGATCTCGGGAAAGACGTCGCCCATGGTGTCGGCGAGCACGTCCACAAGTTTATAGAAAAACGGTTCATGGAAACCGAGCGTGCGGCCATAGCGCACCGCCCGGCGCAGGATGCGGCGCAGAACATAACCACGTCCTTCGTTCGACGGCTGGATGCCATCGGCAATCGCAAAGCCCAGCGTGCGGATATGGTCGGCAATGACGCGGAAGGCGATATCGAGGGCGATTTGCTCGGTAGTGGCGCGGGCATCTTGCCCGTGTGTTTCTTGCACGGAAGGGTTGGAAGTCTCAACGCACAGGCAAGATGCCTGTGCCACTACAGGCAGCGTGCTGCCGTATTTCTTGCCGCTCAATTTCTCCAGCGCATCGAAAATGGGCCGGAAAATGTCGGTCTCGTAATTCGAGATTTTTGCGTTGGCGAAGTCTTTGAAGCCTTTCGTGCATTGGATAATGCTCGTGACGCGCTCGAAGCCCATGCCGGTGTCCACGTGTTTGGCCGGGAGCGGACTGAACGTGCCGTCCGCGTTTGCGTTGAACTGGATGAAGACGAGGTTCCAGATTTCGATGCAGCGGGCGTCGCCTTTGTTCACCAAGGTACCCTTGGTGTCGCCGCCGGGCGTGAGGTCCATGTGGAGTTCGGAGCACGGGCCGCACGGGCCGGTATCACCCATCATCCAGAAATTGTCCATTTTTCCGCCGGTGCAGACGTGAACTTTGGGATCGAGTCCGGCAGCTTTGAAGAGTTTTTCCCACTGGTCGTAGGCTTCCTGGTCAAATTCGGACGGCTCGCCGGGACCGGGTTTATAGACGGTGGCATAAAGCCGGGCCGGCGGAAATTTCCACTTCTCGACGACCAGCTCCCATGCCCATTCGATGGCTTCCTTTTTGAAATAATCGCCAAAGCTCCAGTTCCCGAGCATTTCGAAGAACGTGTGATGATAGGTATCCAGGCCGACGTCTTCGAGGTCGTTGTGTTTGCCGCCGGCGCGGATGCATTTCTGGGTGTCGGCGGCCCGGCCAGGTTTGTACGGACATTGGGTCTGGCCAAGAAAAATCGGGACGAACTGGTTCATGCCAGCGTTCGTGAACAGGAGGTTCGGCGAATTAGGCATGAGGCTCGAAGACGGCACGATGGTGTGCTGCTTCGACTTGAAGAAGTCGAGAAACGACTGCCGGATTTCTGACGAGATCATACTTACAAATTAAATGTAACCGCAGGCTTCAGCCTGCGCGCAACCTCAAAGTTGCGGCTACCACAGCGGTCACAGACCGCCGTTACATTAAAAATCAGGCGGGCAGTTTAGGCAAATCAACAGCGGCAAGGCGAGTTGGAAGTTTTACCGCTGCGACCTTGATACGCGTCTTGTTTCAAGGCCAAGTGATTTGCAAACGATAATCCGCCGACGGGCGGTTGGTGCGGGCGTCGGACACGCTCACGTTCACCGGATTGGTGGCGCCGGTTTCAGTCACGATGGCCGGCGGTGTCCACCCACCCAGGGAATTGGTTGCGATGGCCGTCCACGCATTGGAGTTATTTAGACCAGCGGTGCGCTGCAAAAGGAACGTTACGTCAGTGGCGTTGGTGTTGCGCGGGAAGCGGATCATCATCCCGTTGCCGGCCGAATTGATTGTGAGCGGAACGAAGGATTCGGCGTTGGTGGGATTGGTCCCCGTCGCCCATTCGTAACCGTTCCTCACCCCGTCGGCATCGGCATCCGCGTCAAAAGCGGCTGCTGAATTGCTGAGGCCGAACGAGGTAATCCAACGATCATAATCGAGCACTGGAGCCGTGTGGGTGTGGGGCGGCATTTGCGCGATGGTCAATACGGCTTGTTCCGCCCCATAAGTCGCGCCGGGTTGGCCGTTGGTTGAGCCAACGGGGATACGGCCTCGCAAATCCGGCAGGGCGAATGTCGTGACGCCGTCGCCACCGAAATAGTTGGAGATGACGCCGAACACGGCCGGATAGCCGGCGATTTGCAGCAAACTTCCGTCGCAGGGCGCCCAGCCGCCAGGCACGTTGGTTCCGGCATAAAGCTGAATCTCGCCGATCATTTCATTGGTCGCCTGAACGGAAGTGGACGGAATTTCTCCATTGGTGGCGATGAGATATTGAACGGCCAGCGACGGCTGCATAAGGGTTTGTGGCTGGTTGCTACCGGTGAATCCAGTCATGATTCCGAGGGAAGTCACCGTGTGCTGGTGAGCCGGCATTTGCGCCTCCGTCATCGTCACGGTCTCGACACCCGTTTGCTGGCCCAGCGACCACGCGCTGCCTGCTCCCTGACCTGTTCCCATGGGAACCCGGCTCCGGAGATCGGGAAGCGCGAACATCGTTTGGCCATCTCCACCATAATTGGTTCCCACCAACGAATACAACGCCTGGTTCTGATTGATCGACAAGAGTTGTCCGGAAGCAAAAGACGAACCGCCCACGAAGTAGCTCCCTGCAAACAGCATGATCTGGCCAAGGAACCGTTCAAAAACAACCTGGCCTCCTGAGAGTGGATATTGGCCCGCAACGGCAACCAGGTAGGACAGGCTCAGCGAAGGTTGCAGGTTTTGGCGAGCCTGGCCACCGCCAGCCGATCCAGTCACCGTGTCTGGAGGCGGAAGCGAATGTGTGTGGGCGGGTATCTCTATCGTGGTCAAAGTCAGCAGCGCGAAGCCATTGTTTTGGCCAACGACCCACGACGACAATCCCGGTCCTGAGCCAGCTCCAATGGCGGTGCGCGCTCTCAAGTCCGGCAGGGCGAAATTCGTTGCACCATCGCCACCGTAAGTCGCGCCAAAAACGGAGTACAATGAGGTATTATCTGCAAGGCTCAACAACTGGCCCTGGCAAAAGGCCCATCCTGCGGGCGCGAAATTGCCCGCAAACAGACGCACCTCGCCCAGAAAGGGAGGCAACACATTGCCGCTCGAACTTGGATAGCTTCCGTTGGTGCAAATGATGTAATTCAATTCGAGGGAAGGCTGCCGGATGTCAAACGGCTCGCCGCCTCCGGTCGTGCCACTGGGAGCAGCAGGGCCTTCGGGGACGGTGAAACTCATGTCCGCCCCAGCGACTTGGCTGGTACTGTTAGAGGCCACCACCCGAAAGTGGTACGGCAATCCGCGCGGCAGCGCGGTGACGAGGTTACTGACCGTGACAAAATTTATTCCACTGGCCAGCGTGCTGATGGGGGTGGTGCTTCCATAATTTGTCGTTGGTCCATGCTCAAACCAGTAGGCCGCAGGTTGGCTGTTGGGATTGATGCTCGCGTTCAAGGTGGCTTGGCCCGGCCGCACAGAAGCGGCAGCGCCAGTGATGGCCAGCGGCGGCACATACACTGAGTCAGGCGAAACCGCCGCTTCCAAAATCGTTCCTCCGCTGGCGAACCGCGCCCAACCCTGGCTGATCGGAGACGGCGCAACGGCGGGATTCCCGGCAAACCCGGCGTCATAAGTGGCAATGGCTCCCTGTCCGATGATTTCGAATTCCGCGTAGTGATTGTTCATCACGCCCATGCCGGGCGAGGCATTTGCGCCCCACGTGACCTGTTGAGGTTGTCCGCTGGAAGCCTCTCCTGGCCATGACGTGATTACCGTGCCGTCCATGCGATAGGTCGCATCGCCCGTAACCGGGTCATACGTCATTTCGTGCACGTGATAATTCGTCCCCTCCGCGGCGCTCGTCAGCGTGTAGGTCGTGTCTCCGAGCAATTGCGCTGTCAGCCGGCCGGAACCATCCAAACCAAAAAGAATACAGAAAAGCCGCGTGCCGTCTCCGAACGCCATGCTCTGCGTCGCTGGGCCGCCGCTATCGGACACCATCCGGCTGACCAAGTCATAGCGCCAGCCATTCGAGTCGGCGGCGGACACCTGGGTCGAGGTGAGGTCCGTGATGTATTGAATCACACCCACACCCGACCCGTTATCATTGATCTGCCAGGCGTTGGGCAGTTGAGCCGACACAACGAACGCGGGCAGCAGGGCAGTGAAAAACACATAGAAGAAGCACCTATGAACCAACCGAACCTTCATATAATTTGCTTAGGGTTATCCGCCGTCTCGCGACAGGCAGCCGGATTGGGCGGATGGCGCCCCGCGAATCCACGGTCAGCCTCCGCAGCCATCCGGCCACGGACCCTTTGAAAACACGGTACCCCTGATGCCAACCTGCCCTCACAGCTAATAAACCAAATTAAATCATCTGAAACATGTCCCGTCAACCGAAAAGTTTCAGGGAATTTGCGGCCCGAGGCTCGACGACGGCGCGATGGTGTGCTGCTTTGACTTGAAGAAGTCGAGAAACGACTGCCGGATTTGCGTGCTGGTCATCATGACAAATTTATTCCGAGGTAGGGACGGCGCGCTGCACTGTCCGGTCGTCGCGGCCCGTCCTCCGAAGCTCTGTGGAGGGTGGACGCGACGACCCTACCAAATTCAGGGGGAGTTTAAATCAATCCGCCGGCCTTAGGCGAGTTGGAAGTTTTGGGTGTCAGAGCGCGAATTGAAAGCAGCGGATGATCGAGTCGTTCCATTCACCGCATCCCGCGCCGGCTCGCCGCATCAGGGAAGGACACGAACCCGGTAGAATCGGTTACTCGGCGTCAGTGGGTCGAGTTTACTGGCGAAGTTGCTGAGGTTGGTTACGTCACCGGGGAGCGCACTCCAGTTGGAAGCGTTCAGGTCCGGGTTGAATTCCACCCGGTAAGTCGTGTTCGAGACGGCCGTCCAGGTAAGCAGCACGTTCGAGCCGGAAAGCGACGCCGACAACAGGAACGGCGGCGGTGGAGCGGCGACTGCGGTGACGAGGACGATCACGGAGTTGGCGGTGTTACTCAACTGCATGGTCACCTGGTTTGAGGGATAGAAGAACCCGGTGAAGGTGCCGTTGCAGGTGCCGGCGGTCAGGACCGTGAAGGAATCGTTGGTGGAAGGCAAATACCCGTTAGTCAAACCCACGCTGAGCGCGCCGTTCAACGCGACCGTGCCGGCCACTTGCATTTGACCATAGCCCGAGCCGGAATTCGTGCCGCCAAGCGCGCAGTTGAGCAACGCGCCGCTGCCGGAGGTGTAACCGCCGTACGCGGCCACGAACCCTGCCTGGATGTCCACCGTGCCGTAGTTGTTCAAGACGACGCCGCTGAAGGTCGTCGTGCCCGTGCTGGCCGACTTGCGAAAAGTACCGGCGTTGTCGAAGCGGCCGCTGCTCGCAAAAGTCGGTGTAAGGGAACTGGCGTTTTGCGCCTGGAACAAAGCCCCGGCCCGGTTGGTGATAACTGCGGCAGTGAAAGTGATGCTGCCTGCGTTCGTCCAGAGGGCCGTCCCGCCGATTTCCAAGGTGCGGTTGGCCAGAAACACGCTGGATGGTCCATTGATATTGAGGATGGCTCCGGGCGCAATGACCGTCCGGCCACTCCCGCTCATCGTGCCGCCGGTCCAGTTCA
>Ga0074044_10005290_pt1 | contig 10529 bp, 12 predicted proteins | sample BogForMeECP23OM1_FD_94443 | JGI IMG/M metagenome (GOLD analysis project Ga0074044, IMG submission 94443) | Bog forest soil microbial communities from Calvert Island, British Columbia, Canada - Bog Forest MetaG ECP23OM1 | ecosystem: Environmental > Terrestrial > Soil > Wetlands ...
CGATATAGGCGCCGTATTTCGCTGCGACGGCGCCCAGCGCTGCGGTGGTCGGCCCTGGCACCGTTTCGGCGACCTTGGCTAATTCAGCCCGGCTGAAATAGGCGTAGCCGGAAGTGGCCATCTCTGTATGCACGATCACTTTCGCGCCGTGTATAGCAGCGTCCTCGCTGAGCGCTACCAGCCTAGCTCGGTTGCCCGCTACGTCACCGAAAACGGGACCAAAATGCACTGTTGCGAACTTGACGGTCGTGGCGAGTGCAGCCTGACAAAGAAACACCCAGGCAAGCGCTGCCGCAAAAAACCCGAAGCTTGCACCGGCTCGTGTCATGAACTTCTCCTCCCCGGCCGTATGGCGTGCCGATTTAATCGTGCTGCACGCATCTACGGTCATTACGACAATGCTATTCCGCATTCTTCGACGGAGACTAGGGGCGCAAGGGTGGGGTTCAGTAGGCGCCGCGTCAAGAGAGTCCCACCCAGCCCGTCCGCTCTCGCGGGGCCGGTTGCGGATGGGGTTCTGCCCAGTGCATTCATCATGGCCGACTATGGCGCACATGAATTATGCGGAAAAAAGCGAGCTCGCGGAGGCTCTTAGCTCGCCTGCGAAATTCTTGATTTGTGCATCATAGTTGAACATCTGGTTTTTGATCGACAGCCGCTATTCGACAGCGGCACGGGCGGAGTCCGCCATGGGTCGATTCGAGCCATTCGATCCACATCCGTCGAACGCGTGCTCTTGGCACTTCCGCGTCCACTAGCGACAGCTGAAGAATTGGTCGCCTTCAGCCGGGAAGCGGACGTGTGCGCATTCATAGAGGCCCGATCAATGCCCGCTTATCGCGGCACGCCCGGGGCCGACGGGCATCCTTGCACCTCATCGGCTCAGAACGCCTTCTCGAGTCCCGCCTGCTTGAGCGTATGGTTCGCCCAATGGCGGGACTTGATGTTGTTGTCGACCATGAACCGCCGCCCGTTGATCGGGCTTTGCCAGATTTCGTGATCGCCTTTGCCGTGGCGAATAAAGATGGAGCGGTGCTCTTAAAGCATCGCCTTGACGCGCAGCGTGTAGTGTCGCGATTCGGAAGTTCGTCTCACCCGGCGATAACCGTCATTGCGAGCGTAGCGAAGCAATCCAGCGCGCCTGGTGCGAAACTCTCTCTGGATTGCTTCGTTGCCCTTCGGGCGCCTCGCAATGACAAGTGTTTTCCTGATGTGGTGAATTTCAGAACCAGGACTAGTTGTCCGGCATCAGGCCGCGCGGTATGCGTTCTCGCTGCGCTCGGCGGTAACGATGAAGGGGATCGCCTGCGTGCCCGCGGCAATCAGGCCGTTTTCTTCCAGGAGCTCGGGCACCACCGTCTTGAGCTTGTCGATCAGCGCCTCGAAGCTGTCGGCGCCCGTGGCGAGCCCGGGCACATCCTCGCTCGAGGCGACCCATACCGCGGCCTCGGCGTCCCACTCGGCCTTGACGTGATAGGGCTTCATCGCCCGCGCGCTCCTTTTCGTGATCGGCCGCGAATATAGCCGAATTTCCGCGACTTCGCCATCCGGCGGCGCGGCCCCGGCGGCCAAGGGCCGTGCTCGGTGCCCCCGCCCTGTCGCATTGCCGCGCGCTTGTTGACGCTGGTGATTGCCGTTATCATCCCGGTAAAAGAGGGCGTTGGGGAGGAAAAACATGCAGATAACCCGCAGAGCCGTGCTGCTCGGTGCCTCGAGCCTGGCGCTCACCCCGACGGCCTTGTTCGCGGCGAGCCCGTTTCCGTGGCGGGCGCGACATGGGATGCTCGCGCAAGAGTACCAGGCCACCTTTGGATGAGATGATGGCCCAAGGCTACCGCCTGGTGCATGTCGCCGGGTACGGCGTCAACGGCGTTGCATACTATGCCGCGATCTGGGAAAAGCGCGCGGGACCGCCCTGGCAGGCCCGCCATGGACTGACGGGCGGGCAGTATCAGCAAACCTTCAACCAGCTCTCCCAGCAGGGCTACCGCATTCGGCGCGTGAGCGGTTATTTCGTCGCGGGCGCCCCCTATTACGCCGCGATCTGGGAGCAACGGTCCGGGCCGCCGTTGCAAGCCCGCCACGGTCTCTCGGGGGCGGGATACCAGCAATTCTTCGACCGGATGCTCGCCCAAGGCTATCGCCTGGACTGGGTCAGCGGCTATCAATTGGGCGACGACGCCCACTACGCCGCGATTTGGGAGCAGCGCTCCGGTGCTCCCTTCCAGGCGCGCCACGGCATGACGGCACCGGATTACCAGCAAACCTTCAATCAAATGTCCGCCCAGCAATACCGTCTGCGACATGTCTGCGGCTATTCGGTGCTCGGCCTGCCCTACTTCGCCGCGATCTGGGAGCAGCGCGCCGGCCCCCCCCTGGGAAGCCCATCACAACATGACGGGCGCGCAATACCAGCAGACCTTCGACCGGCTCGTGTCGGGAAAAGGCTACCGCCTCACCGATGTGAGCGGGTACGACGCGGGCGGCCAGGCGATGTATGCCGCCATCTGGGAGCAAGCCTGACCAAGCCGCAGCACCCTTCTCCGCCAGAGCCGCGGCGAGTGCCTCGCGCGCGGCGTCCGCGCTCGCTTCCCTGCGCTTGACGCACCGGCGCCGCAAGTTATATTGCGATGCAATATAAAGCGGATGGATGGACGGACCATGCCCTTAAGCCAGGCGCGCGAGCGCGAGCATCTCCATACGCGGCGCATCGAGTGCCGCGGCTACCAACGCAAGGACGGCCTTTGGGACATCGAGGGGCATCTCGTCGACACCAAGACCTATGGCTGGCAGAGCGACTACCGCGGCGAGGTGGCGCCGGGTGTGCCGGTGCACGAGATGTGGCTGCGCCTCACCGTCGACGAGGATCTCCTGATCCACGAGGTCGAGGCGGCGAGCGACTTCCACCCCTTCAATCTCTGTCCCACGGTGACGCCCAATTTCGCCACGCTCAAGGGCCTCACCATCGGGCCCGGCTGGCGCCGGCAGGTGCGCGCGCGGGTCGGCGGCGTCAAGGGCTGCACCCACCTCGTCGAGCTCCTGTGGCCGATCGCCACGACCGCCTTCCAATCCATCTTTCCGGCGCGCGAGAAACGCGCGCGCGAGCACGGCGAGACGATGGGGCAGGAGCGGCGCGGCCGGCCCGAGCTCATCGACAGCTGCAAGGCGCTCGCGCACGACAGCGAGGTGGTGAAGCGCTATTGGCCCGAGCACTACAAGGCGGGCTGAGGCGGGCTCCGGCGCTCCGCCGTCGCGAGAGCGGTTCGCCTTGACGTTGCCCGCTTGCCCGTGCTTTGGCCCCGCCCTCCACTCGCCGTCCCGATGGGAACACCTTAGATCAGTCTGAAAATATACTTTCTCATCGCTTGCGCAGCGTCGTACACATGCTACCATCTGGGGAACTTTGCAGGACCAGCGCTTGCCGGCGAGGGGGCCATGGCGTGCGAAAAATGCCCGTTCTTCGGATCAAACCGCGGCGCAGACGTGCTGATCAAGATCCGCGGCCTTCATGGAGCCGGCGCACCTGACCATGGCGCCAGCGTACCCGACAAGGATATCGTTGACGCCCTCTATAACATCCTCACCATTCTTGATGCGAAGGCAGCGGGGATGCTGACCTTCAACAGCCTTGTCACAGCGATCCTTGCGGTGATCCTCAGTGCGACGGACGAGGTCAAGGCATCCTTAGGCGTTCCTTCGTTCTTTACGGCGGTTGGCCCATTCGACATGCTTGCCTTCGTCCTATCGTCCTTCTTCTGTCTGTTCATCATACAAGTGAAGTGGAAATTTTTCGGGCAAGTCTCGACGGAGACACCCGGCGATTTCGGAAAGGAAATTCGGCTTTTGGCCGAGGCCGTCGACGACCGCACGCGCTGCTTCTGGCTAAGCAGATATTTTACGCTGGGTGGAATGCTGCTGCTTTTGCTATGCTGGCTCTTGCCGGGGCCGATTCGATCCGTCGTCGTGAGTCTGGTTGGATAATGCACCGAACGCTGACATTGGCCGATCTCTCCGAGAGAGATCGGCAGCTCGTCGAGGCGGCGCGAGACGCGAGCGTTAACGCATACGCCCCGTACTCGGGTTTCGCGGTGGGTGCTGCTGTTCGGACAAAGTCCGGTCGGAGCTATTCCGGCGCCAATCTGGAAAACGCCTCCTATGGTCTCGGTATCTGCGCCGAAGTATCGGTCATGGCGGTCGCCAGCGCGGCGGCCGACCTCGATGTGGAGGCCATTGCCGTGGTCGGCCACAAATTCACGGAGCCGCAGGATAGCTCTCAGCTCGTCACCCCTTGCGGACGCTGCCGTCAGGTGATCTTCGAGGCCTCGCAGGTCTCCAATGTCGACGTGCGCGTTTTTTCCTGCACCGGCGACTTGAGCCAGATCGTCGAATGCACCATCTCAGAGCTGTTACCGGCCGCCTTTGGGCCGAAAAATCTCGGCTTGGACGAGGCGTGGCCGGAGATGCGTTCGCAGTTGCGCGCGGCGGCCGCTCGCTTGGCTGGCAAAGCGCGGGTCGGTACGACCTCGCATACAGGCTTGCCTCGAGCGCCTCGGCACGCGGCGAGCAAGCGCTAAGCGTTTTCCCGCGTGCTCAATTGCGCCTCTTGGCCTCGCCGGGCGTCAAGGTGGAGAGCGACAGCGCGTGAACGCCGCCCTTAAGCTCGTCCTTCAAGATCTCGTAGACGCGGCGCTGGCGGGCGAGCTGCCCCGCACCCTCGAAAGCCGCCGAGACGATCTCGACTCGGAAGTGCGTCTCTCCCCCGGGCTTGGCACCGGCATGGCCGGCGTGGCGCGCCGATTCGTCGATGACCGCGAGCCGCTGGGGCTCGAGCGCCTCGCTGAGCTTGGCGCGGATGCGTGCCTCGACGCGCATGGCTTTCTCCCCGTCGAAGGTCCTTGTAATGCTTCAGAAGTGCAATCTCGGGCGCCGCCCGTCAAGGAGGTTCGCCGCAGCCGGCTCTCCGGAGCGCAGGCTTGCTTGACGCGCCCGGCCGCCCCATACTGAGCCTATGCACAGACAGGCCTACATCGGCATGGATCCATGGGCTGCGGAAGCGCCGCCGAGTCTGCGCCGCTGCGATTCCCCGGAATGCGCCGAGGAGGGCCTCTACCGCGCGCCCAAGGACCGCGAGCGCTTGACCGACTATTATTGGTTCTGCCTCGCGCATGTGCGCGACTATAACCGGCGCTGGAACTATTTCGCGGGCATGGACGAGCGCCAGATCGAGCTCCATCTCCGGCGCGACACGGTGTGGGAGCGCCCCACTTGGCCGCTCGGCATCGGTGCGTTCCGCGCCCGGCGCTTCGATCAGGCCAGGCTGCGCGACTTCTTCGACCTCTTCGAGGAGGAGCGCAAGTCCGAGCGGGAGCGCGCGGAGCGCACGCGGCCGACCGCCGAGGCGGAGGCCCTTGCGACGTTCGAGCTCGCGGGGCCGGTCACCCTCGAGGAGCTCAAGGCGCGCTACAAGGAGCTGGTGAAGCTCCACCACCCTGATCGACACGGTGGCGACAAGGTTGCGGAGGAGCGCTTGAAAGTCATCAACCAGGCCTACACCACCTTGAAGAGCAGCCTCGCCGCGTGATAGCGATTTCATCCTCCACAACCGCTGGACAGACTAAATGAGCGCCACCATGCCTTCGGGGAAACTCGAAACCCCGCCGATCGATCTCCCCGACATCAAGGTCTCCGTACGGCAGACCTTCGGGATCGATGTCGACATGGAAGTCCCGGCCTTCAGCCGGTCGAGCGAGTTGGTGCCGGACTTCGACGAGGTCTACCGCTTCGATCGCGACACCACGCTCGCGATCCTTGCCGGCTTCGCCTACAACCGCCGCGTCATCATCGCGGGCTACCACGGCACCGGCAAATCGACGCACATCGAGCAGGTGGCGGCACGCCTCAACTGGCCCTGCATCCGCGTCAACCTCGACAGCCACATCAGCCGCATCGATCTCGTCGGCAAGGACGCGATCGTCATCCGCGACGGCAAGCAGGTGACGGAGTTCCGCGAGGGCCTGCTCCCCTGGGCGCTGCAGCATCCGACGGCACTCGTGTTCGACGAGTACGACGCGGGCCGTCCGGACGTGATGTTCGTGATCCAGCGCGTGCTCGAGGTCGAGGGCAAGCTGACGCTCTTAGACCAGAACCGCGTGATCCGGCCGCATCCCGCCTTCCGCCTCTTCGCCACCGCCAATACGATCGGACTCGGCGATACCACCGGCCTCTACCACGGCACGCAGCAGATCAACCAGGGCCAGATGGACCGCTGGAACATCGTCGCCACCCTCAACTACCTGCCGCATGACGAGGAGATGGCGATCGTGCTCGCCAAGGCGCCGCACTACGACAGCGAGGAGGGCCGCAAGCAGATCGACGCCATGGTCCAGCTCGCCGAGCTCACCCGCAGCGGCTTCATCGCGGGCGACATCTCCACCGTCATGTCGCCGCGCACGGTGCTCACCTGGGCGGAGAACGCGGAGATTTTCCACGACATCGGCTTCGGCTTCCGCGTCACCTTCCTCAACAAGTGCGACGAGGCGGAGCGCGCGGTGGTCGCCGAGTACTACCAGCGCTGCTTCGGCACGGAGCTGCACGAGTCCTTGGTCAAGGCGCATCACGCGTAACTCCGATGGCGAACGACCGCAGCCGCGACAATCCGCTCGAGGACTTCCGCCAGGTCACCGCCGCGGCGATGCGGGCGATCTCATGCGAGCCCGAGGCGAACGTCAGCTTCTCGCCCGATCGCCCGTCGCTCTCCGGCAACCAGGCGCGCCTTCCCATGCCCTCGCGCGAGCTGCCGGCGGACGAGGCCGCCGTCGTGCGCGGCGAGGCCGACGGTTTCGCCTTGCGCCTGCGCCATCACGACGCGGAGCTGCACGCCAAGCGCCAGCCCTCGGGCCCGACCTCGCGCGCCATCTTCGATGCCATCGAGCAGGTCCGCGTGGAAGCCCTCGGCGCGCGCCACATGGCGGGCGTGCAGAGCAACCTCGCGGCGGCGCGCGTCGAGGAATGCCGCCAGCGCGGCTTTCACCGCGTCCGCGCCAAGGAGGACGCACCCCTCGCCGACGTGGTCGGCCTTCTCGCGCGCGAGGCGCTCACCGGCGAGAGCCCGCCGCCGGCCGCGCGCCACATGGTTGACCTCTGGCGCAGCTCGCTCGAGAGCAAAGTCGGCAAGGATCTCGCCCAGCTCGGCCACTGCCTTGAGAGCCAGAAGCTCTATGCCGATGCGGCGCGCCAGCTCATCCGCGATCTCGAGCTCGACGAGCAGGACTCCTCCGAGAACGAGATGGAGGACGAGAATTCCGAAAGCGACGAGAACGCCGCGGACGCGGATTCGGAGGCCGGTGACAGCGAGGGCTCGAGTGCCGCCTCGGGCATCAGCCAGGAGGTCCAGGAGGGCGCCGGCCGCGACGGCAGCGAGGCCGACACCGGCGAGGCCGACGGCGAGATGATGCCGGGGGCGGGCGACGACGATTCGACGCGGCCGGGCCGCTCCTTCCGTCCGCAGAGCGACCTGCGCAACGCGCGCGGCGAGCCGCCCTATCGCGCCTTCACCACGCAGTTCGACGAGCTCGTCGATGCGGACAAGCTGTGCGATCCGCAGGAGCTGGCGCGGCTCAGGATGCACCTCGACCAGCAGCTCTCGCACCTCCAGGGCGTCATCACGCGCCTCGCCAACCGCCTCCAGCGCAAGCTGCTCGCCAAGCAGCAGCGCGCCTGGGACTTCGACGTCGACGAGGGGATTCTCGATACGGCGCGTCTCTCCCGCGTGGTCGTCAACCCGGTCTACCCCCTCTCCTACAAGGTCGAGCGCGAGACCGACTTCCGCGACACGGTGGTGAGCCTCCTCATCGACAACTCGGGCTCGATGCGCGGCCGGCCCATCACGGTCGCGGCGATGAGTGCGGACATTCTCGCGCGCACGCTCGAGCGCTGCGCGGTCAAGGTCGAGATCCTCGGCTTCACCACGCGCGCCTGGAAGGGCGGGCAGGCGCGCGAGAAGTGGCTGGCCGACGGCAAGCCGTCCAACCCCGGCCGGCTCAACGACCTGCGCCACATCATCTACAAGGCGGCCGACGCGCCCTGGCGGCGCGCGCGCAAGAGCCTCGGCCTCATGCTGCGCGAGGGCATCCTCAAGGAGAACATCGACGGCGAGGCGCTCCTCTGGGCGCACAACCGGTTGGTCGCACGGACCGAGCAGCGGCGCATCCTCATGGTCATCTCGGACGGGGCACCCGTCGACGACTCGACCCTCTCGGTCAATCCCGGCAACTACCTCGAGCGCCACTTGCGCGACGTGATCGACTGGATCGAGGCCTGCTCGCCGGTCGAGCTCGTCGCCATCGGCATCGGCCACGACGTGACCCGCTACTACAGCCGCGCCGTCACCATCGTGGACGCCGAGCAGCTCGGCGGCACCATGATGGAGAAGCTCACCGAGCTCTTCGACGAGCAGTCGGTCAAGGGCAGCGGGGGCACCCCCCGCACGGCACCCACCCGTCGCGGCATCCGCGCGCGCGGCTGATCGCCGGCGGCACCCTCAATCGTACTTCTTCAAGAAGGCGAGCGTGCGTTTCCAGGCGAGGTCGGCCGCCTCCTTGACGTAGGGAAATGCGGCACCGGTCGGGTTGGCGAAGGCGTGGTTGGCGTCGTAGCCGTAGACCGTGACGTGCTTCTTCGCCTCCTTGGCCGCCGCCTCGAAGCCCTCGACCATCTCGGTGGTGATGAACTTGTCCTGAACGCCGTAGTGCATCAAGACCGGGCTCTTCAAGGTGGCCAGGTCCGCCGCCGTCTTCTTGACGTTGCCGTAGTAGATCACGGTGGCGTCGACGGGGGTGGCGAGCGAGGCGTTCAAGGACCAGCCGCCGCCGAAGCACCAGCCGATCGTGGCCACCTTGCCGTTCACCTTGGGGTTCTTCTTGAGCCAGGCGATCCAGCTCACGAGCGTGTCGCTCGCCGCCTGGGGGTCGGTGCCGCCGGAGAGCGCCTTGGCCTCATCGGCCGTGGCGGCGACCTTGCCGTTGAAGAGGTCGACGGCGAGTGCGGCATAGCCGTCCTTGGCGAACTCGGCGGCGACGGACTTGATCTGGTCGTTCAAGCCCCACCATTCGTGGATGAGGAGAACGGCGTGCGCCGGCGTCTTCGCAGGCACGGCAAGGGCGGCACTCACGTTGCGCCCGCTCGCGGTCGTGAGGCTCACCGTCTCGAGCCCGGCGGCAACGGCGCGCGCGAGCCCGGGGTCGGCGAGAATGGTCGCGAGCGGCACGCCGCCCGCGATCCCCTTGACGATGCTCCTGCGCGAAATCTGCATGGCCCTCCCTCCCTTTCCAAGACGTTCGGGAGAAGCTTAACCACAGGCGAGTGCGGGGTCATCGTCACACTTGCGTGAGGGCGCAAGCAGGCCCGACAAAAGCGAAAGGCCCGCTCGGGGCGGGCCTTGCGACAGCGACGCGCGCGCGCTGCACCCTTCAGGCGGGCGCGCGCTTCGCCTTCGCCCGCTCGATGCGGCGCTTCAAGCGCCTCGCCTCGTCCGGGAGTGCCGCGTCGGGGCTGGAGAGGAGAAAGGCGTCGAGGCCGCCGCGATGCTCGATCGTCCTCAAGGCCGAGGTGGCGAGCCGCACGCGCACGGTGGTGCCCAAGGCATCGCTCATCAAGGAGGTGCGCTGCAGATTGGGCAGGAAGCGGCGCCGCGTGCGGTTGTTGGCATGGCTCACGTTGTTGCCATACTGGACGCCGACGCCGGTCATCATGCAACGTCGCGACATGAGACTATCCCTTTGAGCGGAAAGCGAGAGCGCGCTTATTACAGATTCGGGCGGGGCGCGTCAAGGGCTGAGCCCCACCCTCCTTCGCCGCAATTGCTGACCCCTCTCCCGCTTCGCGGGAGAGGGAGGGACCCAGCGCGTAGCGCTGGGAGGGTGAGGGACGGCTCCGACATTGGGCTGTCCCTCACCCTTCCCATCCCTTCGGGATGGGCCCCTTCCCTCTCCCGCAAGCGGGAGAGGGATTTCTTGCCTTCTCCCGTCAGCGCAGGAGAGGGACCTATCGCGACTGGCGGCGGCGCGACGATGTGTGCATCAACTAGCGCTTGCGGGAGAGGGAATTCGCCTTCTGAGAGAAGGGGGTCACTCAGGCATAAGGCTTGAACTGCTTCGAGAGCTGCAGGCCCTGGCGCTGGTAGGAGGAGCCGAGCGCCGCGCCATAGAGCTTGTCGGGCACATCGGTCAAGCGCTCATAGACGAGGCGCCCCACGAGTTGGCCGTCCTCGATCATGAAGGGCACGTCGTGCGAGCGCACCTCGAGCACCGCGCGCGTGCCTTGGGCGCCCTCGCCGGCATGGCCGAAGCCGGGGTCGAAGAAGCCGGCGTAGTGGACGCGGAACTCGCCCACGAGGGTGTCGTAGGCGACCATCTCGGCGGCGTGGTCGGGCGGCACGTTGACCGCCTCCTTGGAGGCGAGGACGTAGAAGTCGTCGGGGTTGAGGATGATCGCGCGCTCGCGCCCCGCCGCGATCGGCTCCCAATAGTCGA
>Ga0074044_10005291_pt1 | contig 10526 bp, 7 predicted proteins | sample BogForMeECP23OM1_FD_94443 | JGI IMG/M metagenome (GOLD analysis project Ga0074044, IMG submission 94443) | Bog forest soil microbial communities from Calvert Island, British Columbia, Canada - Bog Forest MetaG ECP23OM1 | ecosystem: Environmental > Terrestrial > Soil > Wetlands ...
AGCAATTATCTCGATGTTTACGTCCGCGACAGTCTCAAACGCGTCCCCGGCGTCGCCGATGTCCTTATCTTTGGAGAGCGCAAGTATTCCATGCGTCTTTGGCTCGACCCCGTTCGTCTCGCGGGTCGCTCCCTCACCGCCGACGATGTCGTCAACGCCCTCTCGGAACAGAACGTCGAAGTGGCCGCCGGCAGCGTGGGCTCGCAGCCCGCAGTGCCGGGGCAGAACTTCCAGATAAGCGTCCGCGTCGTTGGCCGTCTCTCGGAAGCCGATCAGTTCGATAACATCATCCTCAAAAGCAATCCCGACGGAACTCTGGTTCGGCTCAAAGACGTAGGTCACGCCGAACTCGGCGCCGAAGACTATAGCACCGACCTCGATTACAACGGCCGCGACGCGGTCGGCATCGCCGTCACCCAGCTCTCCACCGCCAACGCCCTCGACGTCCATCAAAAGTGCGTTGCCGAACTCGATCGACTTTCTAAGCGCTTTCCGCCCGGCATGAAGTATGAGATCGCCTTCGATACCACCGACGCCGTGAGCGAATCCATACGCGACGTCGTTTTTACCGTGGGTTCTGCGATCCTACTGGTCATCCTGGTGATCTTCGTTTTCCTCGGCGACTGGAGGACCACGATCATTCACTTCATCGCCACTCCCGTTTCGCTCATCGGGACGTTTACTTTCATTAAGCTACTTGGCTTTTCCATCAACACACTGACGCTCTTCGGCATTACGCTCGCCACCGGCCTGGTGGTCGACGACGTGATCGTCGTGATTGAAAACATCGAGCGCCACTTACAAGAGGGCGAGACCAGTGCGGCCAAAGCCGCCTCCGACGCCATGCGAGAAGTCACCGGCGCGGTCATCGCCACCTCGCTGGTGCTGGTGGCTGTCTTTGTGCCGGTTGCATTCTTCCCGGGCACAACCGGCATCCTGTTCCGGCAGTTTGCTTTGACGATTGCCTTTTCTATATCGATTTCTGCCTTTAACGCTCTCACCCTGGCGCCTGCTCTCGCGGCGCTGCTGCTTGGCCGTCTGCACGGAGAAAAAAACCGGTTCTCCAAGCTAGTCGATCGTGTGCTCAACGCCGTAACCAACGGCTACGAACGCGCTCTTCGCGCGTTTCTGCGCTTTGAAGCCGTCGCGCTCATTCTCTTCGTCCTCGGCCTCGGCCTTGCCTACTACACATTCCGCCACGTGCCGCAAGGCTTCGTGCCTACCGAAGATCAGGGTTACCTCATCGTCGCCATTCAGGCTCCAACCGGAGCTTCGCTCGAATACACCCGCGACATCGGCCGACAGGTTTCGGCTATTACAAAGAATATCCCTGAAGTTCGAGGCACCTTCTCGGTCGCCGGCTTCAGCTTCGGCGGCGCCACTCCCAACGCCGGTCTCGTGTTTCTTCCGCTCCAGCCTTACGGTAAACGTAAGGGTGAAGAGCATACCGCCGCTGCCGTCTTGAACCGCCTCCGCGGCCCGCTCTTCGGAATCTCCGGCGCCATCGTGATCCCCTTCGAGCCGCCTGCCGTCCAGGGTCTCGGTCAGTTCGGCGGCTTCCAATATGAACTGCTCGATCAGGGCAGTCACACCTTGCAGGACATCGACAAAACTACTCACGACCTGATTCGTGCCGCCGCCCAGCGCCCCGAAAAGGACCTGACTGGACTCTTCAGCACTTACACCGCGAACGATCCGCAATACGTCGTCGCCATCGACCGCGAAAAGGCCAAGAGCCTGCACATCCCGCTCGGCCAGATCACCGACACCCTCAGCGTCTACATGGGTTCGTCCTACGTCAACGATTTTGATTTCAATAACCGTTCCTATCGCGTCTACGTCCAGGCCGACAAACAATTTCGCTCGCATCCGCAGGATATCGGCCAGTACTACGTGCGCTCCGACTCCGGCGCAATGATTCCGCTCCAGAATCTCGTCACCATCACCCAGAGTCCCGCGCCGCAGGTCATCAATCACTACAACCTGTTCCGCTCATCTGAAATTAACGGCTCCGCCGCGCCCGGATTCAGCTCGGGACAAGCCATCGCCGCCATGCAGCAGCTCTCTGCCAAGACCTTGCCCCAGGGCTACACCTATGAATGGTCGGGCATTTCGCTCGAAGAGTTAGCCTCGGGCTCGACCACGATCATTCTCTTCGGTCTTGGAACCCTCGTCGTCTATCTCACGCTTTCGGCACTATACGAGACCTTCGTGCTCCCCTTCATCATCCTGCTCGCCGTTCCCATGGCCTTGCTCGGTGCGCTCGGCGCGCAATGGATCCGAGGCCAGCAAAACGACGTCTACTGTCAGGTCGGCCTCGTCATGCTCGTTGGCCTCGCCTCCAAGAACGCCATCCTGATCGTCGAATTCGCCGAGCAGCTCCGCGAGCGCGGCATGACCATTCTTGAATCGGCCATTGCAGCAACCCGCATCCGTTTGCGTCCCATCCTCATGACGTCGTTGGCCTTCATCATGGGCGTCGTTCCTCTGGTCGTCGCCACCGGCGCCGGAGAAAACGGACGCCACTCCGTAGGCACCACCGTCTTCGGCGGCATGATCATGAGCACCATCCTGAACCTGTTCTTCATCCCCGTCCTCTATCTATTGATAGAAGGCTTCCGAGAGCGCCGCCGCAAACCAAAAACCGCCGAATCAGTTTGACGTGCTCGTGTGGTGACGGGGCTCCGCCCCGTCCAGTCCGCCTAGGGACAGCCGCCCTCGGCCGTCCGTCCTCGCGTAGGGGCGGACGCATTCGTCCGCCCCAGCCGAGCGCAGCTCGGCAATCGCCGCCGCCTCCGGCCGCAAGAAAAAGCAACTTTTCATCTCTCTCCAGCGTCTCAAAAGTGCGAAGAATTTCAGGGCCTCTAACCACGTAAGAAATCCAGTGTGAGGTCAACCCCATGAAGAAATCACTGCTCGCAGTTCTCGCTCTCTCAGTAACGATTCTCTCAATGACGGCCCAAGCCAGTCCCCTCATCCAGGACATCCCACCAGCCAACGTGCTCCCTCAAAAAAGCTACGATCGCATCGTCAAGGAAGTCCGTCACGAACTCGTGATGCTTCCCTACTACGGCGTGTTCGACAACCTCTCCTACAAAGTCGACCCCGATGGCACCGTCACCCTGCTCGGCCAAGTCGCGCGTCCCACGCTCAAGTCCGACGCCGGAAACGTGGTCAAGCGCATTGAAGGTGTCGAAAAAGTCGTCAACAACATCGAAGTCCTGCCCACCTCCTTCAACGACGACCGAATCCGCCGCGCTGCCTACCGCGCTATCTACGGCAACAGCGTCCTCAGCCAGTACCAACTCCGCGCCGTTCCGCCCATTCACATCATCGTCAACAACGGACACCTCACCCTCGAAGGCGTAGTGGCCCGCCAGATGGACAAGCAAATCGCCGGCATACAAGCCAACACTGTCCAGGGCGCATTCTCAGTGACCAACAACCTGGTAGTCGAAGAACCGGAAAAGAAGGACGACAAGAAAAAGTAATTGTGGGTTTGCCAGTGGAGCGCCGGGCGGGCCTTCCTCTGTGATCCTCTGTGTCCCCTGTGGTTGGGCCATTGACTTTCGCCATCTACAATCAGCTATGCCCCCAACCGCCGATCCCGAAAAGATCGACCACGCCGCCCATCTCCTCCGCGCCGGTCGTCTCGTTGCCTTCCCCACCGAAACCGTCTACGGTCTAGGCGCCAACGCCCTCGACGCCGCAGCCGTAGCTCGCATCTACGCCGTCAAACGCAGACCTCTGACCAGCCCGCTCATCGTCCACGTAGCGTCGACAGAAATGGCGCAGTCCCTGGTTGCCGACTGGCCCGAGGCCGCCGAACGCCTCGCCCGCGTCTTCTGGCCCGGCCCGCTAACACTGGTTGTCAAGAAGCTGGTCGTCAAAAAGCAACCGAAGATTCCCGACATCGTCACCGCCGGCTTGTCCACTGTCGCCCTGCGCATGCCCGCCCATCCCATCGCCCAAGCCCTGATCCGCGCCGCTGGCGTTCCAGTCGCCGCTCCCAGCGCCAACCGCTTCACCGAACTCTCTCCCACCACCGCCGATCACGTCCGCCGCGGCCTCGGTTCCGAAGTAGATCTCATCCTCGACGGGGGACCCTGTCAGGTAGGCATCGAATCCACTGTCCTCTCCCTGGCCGGCCCCACTCCGATCCTGCTCCGCCCCGGAGGAATTTCGCGCCTCTCATTGGAAGCGATCATCGGCCCAATCGCCTCCGCTCCGAAACCTCAAACCGGAGCCCATCCCTCTCCCGGCCTCCATCCCCGCCACTACAGCCCGCGCACGGCCTTATACCTAGCGCCCCATGGAATACTCCCCGACCCGGGACAAGAACAAGAAGAAAGGCAAGGAGTCTATCTGCAGCACCGCCATCCGCCCAGCCGCACCAACCTCACTATCCGCCAGATGCCCGAATCCCCTGCCGACTACGCCGCCGTACTCTACGAAGTTCTCCACCAGGCCGACGCCGGAAACTACCACTGGATTGCCGTCGACCTACCACCCAGCACCCCCGAGTGGGAAGCCATCCACGATCGCCTCCGTCGCGCTGGCTCGAATTCCTGAGTAGCTTTCCCCGACACGCACCGCCTTCTTCAGACGTTACTTCTGTCACTTGGGTTTTTGTGACTAAAAGGCTCTAATTTTTAAAATGGGGGGTATAGTGCGTCTTCGATTGAGCTCGAAGATCTGGGCTTTGGCCGTTGTCTGTCTGGTGGTCGCACAGGCAGTCGCGTCCCTGCTCCTCCAGAAATCCTATCTGCTCACCGCCATCACCGATTGCATCGCCCTCCTCCTCATGGTTTCCGCCTCGGTTGCCTTTGCCGCGAACGCATTCAGCAGCAACCGCCAGCAACGCCTGGTATGGATCCTTCTGGCCGGCGGTTACGCCGTCGAAGTCGGCAGTCAGATCTTGTGGATGTACTGGGAGTTGGTGCAGAAACAAACGCCCACCTTGAGTCTGGGCGATGCCTTGATTTTTCTAGCTTGGACCATCCTTATTCTAGCCTTTGCTCTGCGCCCTCACGTGGAGCCGACCCCGCAACACCAGCGCCTGGGCACCCTTGATCTCCTTTTGCTTTTGTTGACCGGCCTCTACCTGTACCTGTTTCTCGTTATCCCATGGCAGTACCTGGCTCCCGATGTCCAGTCCTACGGTGCGGCTTACAAGTTCCTCGCCCTGGCCCAGGACGTGATCCTGTTGGCCATCGTCATACTCGGCTGGCGCCACAGTTCCGGCCGATGGCGTCATTTCTACGCCCTGCTCGTCGTCGTCATCGCCTGCGACACCGTCATGGAATACCTCCAGGATACGCTCTCCGATTCCGGCGTCTACTTCAGCGGCAGTTGGTACGATTCCACTACCGCAGTCTGCCTCGCCGGCATGACCTTTGCCGCGCTGATGGCGCACGGTCTGGAACCCGTGGCGGAACGCGGCAATCTCGATAGCGAACGTTATTGGCGATGGGCTTCTCGCCTGGCCGCTCCCGTTACCCTGGCCCTGCCCGTGCTCGCGGCTTGGTCGTTCCTCGACCGCAGCCTCCCCAATTCGGCGTGGACGTTCCGCATTCTTCTCTCACTGGCCGCCGTCGTCGTGTTCGCTTCCGTCGGCATCGTCAAACAGGCCCGCCTCGAAAAAGAGCTGGCCAATGCCAATCATGACTTGCTCGACGCTTCGCTCACCGACCTGCTTACCGGCGTTCGCAACCGCCGCTTCTTCGCCAATTCCATCGACTCCGACGTGCAGCAGATCCTGCGCTCTTTTGTCAGCTATCCATCCCCTGACCTGCGCAATCGTGATCTCGTTTTCTATCTCATCGATATCGACCACTTCAAGAACGTCAACGACCAGTTCGGTCACACCATTGGAGATCACGTCCTGACCGAGGTCGCGCGGCGAATCAACTCTGCCGCCCGCCTTTCCGATGCCGTCATCCGCTGGGGCGGAGAAGAATTTCTCCTTCTCTCGCGCTACACCGACCGCAGGGAAGCCCACATTCTCGCCACCCGCATTCTCGATTCCGTCGGATACCGCCCTTATCGGGTTGAAGGCAGCGACGCCCAACTGCGCGTCACCTGCTCCATCGGCTGGGCAGCTTTTCCCTGGCTGGAGATGGACCCGAAGCTCGTCTCCCACGAGCAGGTACTCGTGCTAGCCGACTATGCGCTCTATCAGGCCAAGGGCTCGGGAAAAAATCGCGCAGTTGGTCTCCTGCCCGCCGGCGAAACCGTCCGCGGCGGAACCCTCGCTTCCCCCATCTACATCAACGGAATCCCCGCCTCCCCAGTAACCACCGAAGGCCCAAAGTTCGAAGAAATCTCGTCACCCGCCCAACCCGTAATTCCGCCGAAAACCGCCTCCGCCTCCGCCACCGACTGATCGTGGAAGAGCGGCCCTTTACGGCCGCGTAAGCCCCAGATCAATGTGGGCTGGGTGCCCCATCCTTGCGCGTCCTTTGCGCAAGAGCCTGCCCTGAGCGAAGCCGAAGGGGTGGGATTCCCCAAATGTATCGTGCTTGGGATTTGTCGCACTTAGTTTTTGGGTGGCGCGACTTGTCTCGTTACCCCCGAGCCACCCCCGGCACCCGCACCCGAATCGTCTGCGGAACCGCCCGCAACTTCGCCAGCAGCGCCTCATCGCAATCCCGATTAATATCGTAAATCGCATACCCCAGCGGTCCGCGAGTATCCAGCACTTGCCGATCGATATTGATCCCGCGATCCGCCAGAATATCGTTGATCGCCCGCAAGATTCCCGGCACATTATGGTGGATATGCATCAGCCGGTACGATCGCGGCTCCGAGTTCGGATCAAAGTCCAGATGACAATGCGGCAGGTTCACGCTCAGCTGAGAATTCCCGCTGGCAAAATAATCGATCATCCGCGCCGAAACAAATTGCCCAATATTCTGCTGCGCCTCCTCCGTGCTCCCGCCAATATGAGGAGTCAAAATCACATTACTCAGCCCCCGCAGCGGACTCGAAAACGCCCCACCCGTCTCCGGCTCCGAAGGAAACACATCCACCGCCGCGCCCCCCAGCTTCCCGCTCTTCAAATGCCGTGCCAAACCTTCATGATCCACCACAAACCCACGGCTTAAATTAATCAGGCAAGCTCCATCCTTCATTCCGCGGATCTCATCGTCCCCAAACAGCCCCTGGTTCTGCGCCTTCCCGTCGACGTGCAAAGTGATCACGTCAGCAGTCTCCAGCAATTCGCGAAAGCTGACCGCCCGCGCATTTCCGCGAGCCAGAACATGCGCCACATCATGAAACACCACGCGCATGCCCATAGCCTCGGCCAGATCCGATACCTGCGACCCAATCTTCCCGTAGCCCACAATCCCCAAAGTCAGTCCGCGCACTTCATGCGATCCCTCCGAAGATTTATTCCAGGCCCCGCCGTGGAGCCGAGTGCTAGCCTCAAAAGTCCGCCGCAGCAGCAGGATGATCTCCCCCATAGCCAGCTCAGCCACCGACCGCGAGTTAGAGTGCGGATCGTTAAACACCCCAATCCCCCGTTCGCTCGAAGCCGCGCGATCGATCTTATCGACCCCAATGCAGAACGCCCCCACCGAAACCAGCTCCGGAGCCGCATCCAAAACCGCCGCCGTAATACGAGTCTTAGATCGGACGCCCAGAATCGAAGTCCCGCGCACCTTCTCAATCAGTTCGCGCTCTTCCAGCGCCCCCGGAAGCGACTCCACCACAAACCCCGCCTCTTCAAACTGAGAAGCCGCCACCCCGCTGATGTTCTCCAACAATAAAACCTTCAAAGACCCTCCCGGACCACCCTCACATGATGAACGAGAATTATAAAGGCCGGGTGCCCCATCCTAACGTCGCGCTTTTCGACGTTAGGGTGGGATTCCCCTGCTGCATTAAGCTAGGGTGTTGCACGTGATTTTGGGTGGCGCAGCGCTTCAGCGCTGCGGTCACACCGTTTACTTGAATGCGGCTTCAGCCGCTGAGGTCACACCCTTCGCCGCGGCACTTCATTCTTCCCCCTAAAATGTTACAAATATAAGGGGCCGCCCGAACAACCGGCCCTGCATGAATCCTCCAACCGCACCCCGTCATCCATAACGCTTTGGAGGAAAAGAAAATGCCCCAAGTTTTGGAGGAGAAGAAAATGGCGCACGAACTACCCCCCCTGCCGTACGACTACACGGCGCTCGAACCCACCATCGACGAAAAGACGATGCACCTGCATCACGACATGCATCACGCCGCCTACGTCAAGAACCTGAACGCGGCCCTCGACAAGCATCCCGAACTGCACAAGAAAACCGCGGAAGATCTCCTCCGCGACCTGAACGCCATCCCCGAAGACATCCGGGGCGCCGTCCGCAACAACGGCGGAGGCCACGTCAATCACACCATGTTCTGGCAAATCATGAAGCCCAAGGGCGGAGGCGATCCCTCCGGCCCCATAGCCGAAGTAATCAAAAAGACTTTCGGCGACTTCAAGACCTTCCAGGAAAAATTTAACGCCGCCGGTGTAGGCCAATTCGGCAGCGGATGGGTCTGGCTAGCCGGAGACGCGAAAGGCGAAGTAAAAATCCTCAGCACTCCCAATCAGGACAGTCCGATCTCGCAAGGCCTGCATCCCATTTTCGGCAACGACGTCTGGGAGCACGCCTACTATCTCAAATACAACAACCGCCGTCCCGAATACTTGCAAGCCTGGTGGCAGGTAGTCAACTGGGAAGAAATCAACAAGCGCTATCAAGCATCAACAAAGAAGTAGCTCGTGTGGTGACGGGGCGGAGCCTGCCCTGAGCGGAGCCGAAGGGCCCCGTCGGAGTGCTCGCGTAGGGGCGGACGCATTCGTCCGCCCCAGCCGAGCGCAGCTCGGCCCTCACCGCCCCGCTTGCCCCGCAGCGTAAGATAGATTGCAGATACGCCGTAGCACTGTTCGGAGGCCGCCATGCGCAACCCCGCGCCAGCTCTAACCCTGATCCTCCTCAGCGCATTCTTTTCCGCCGCGCAAGAAACCAAGCCGGCCCCCAAGACCGCCTACAGCCCCGTTCCCGTAAAAGCCGCCCGCGAACCCAACCCGGTGAAGCCCACGCCCGAGTCCCTCGCTGAAGGCAAGAGGATCTACAGCTACGACTGCGCTCAATGTCACGGCGCCACCGGTGACGGCAAAACCGATGTTGCCAAAGACCTGAAGATCCCCGATCTCACCGACCCTGCGCTTCAAAAAGATCGCACCGACGGCGAACTCTTCTACATCCTCAAGAACGGCCACGGCAACATGCCTCTCGAAGGCGATCGCGCCAAGCCCGAACAACTCTGGGACTTGGTCAACTACATCCGATCCCTAGCCAGAAAGCAACCACCCGCCGACCGGAAACCCTCCAACTAGCGAGTGCAGAAGAAGTCGGTGTTTCACTTGATTTTGGGTGGCGCATTTGATTTTGGGTGGCGCAGCGGTTCACCGCTGCGATAATCGGATTATTTTCAGAGTCGGCTTTAGCCGCTGCGGTGAGACTGCGGCGGATGTGTGCGCGCCAATCGGGATGGGATTTATTTATCTTCGAAAAACTCCCGAATCTGTGGCCAATACTTGCGAACCACCAAGTCCGTGCTCAAATGCCCGCCCCGCCGGAGCAACTTCAACCGCACTCCCGTAACCCGCGCAAATTCCACGACCGACCGATAAGGCACATAAGGATCATCCTGCGCATGAAACATCACGATCTTCGAAGGATTAATTTCCGAAGCGTGATAGATAGGGTTATAAAATCGTCCACCACCGAGCTTCTTCCAGTTTTTGTCCGACAGCCGATACCCATTCCCAAACGCCGCCCGAATATAAGCGGCGTAGCTAGGATTCGAAGTCTCTTTCTTCTGCTCGCGCCGAAGAATCCCCCAATCCACCACCGGACAATTAGCAACCGCCTTCTCAACCCGAGCATCAAGCGACGAAAGAATAGCCGCCGCGCCGCCAAAACTCCCTCCAATCACAAACACCTCATCCACCCGCACGCGAAATCGCCGTCCAAACGCCAAGTCGCGAAACTCTTCTGAGAGTCCGCCAACCACGTCCAGAACATCCAAGTGCGGCGATCGCTCCAGAAACTCCCCGCCACTCTCCCACGCTCCCCGATACCGCGGATAAAACACCCAGTATCCCTTAGAGGAAAGAAATTCAGCGAGCGGCTGTTTGTGAGGAATCGAAGGCATCCCATCGCAAAGAATAATCGCCCGCTGCATCTTCCCAGCACGAGCCGGAGGCAAAAATTCCGTAACAATATCGCGTGCGAATCGTGTCCTGAACATACAGGCTTTGCAGTCCCCTTTTATGAATTGTCATCCTGAGCGAAGCGAAGGACCTGCTTTTTGCCGCAAGATGCACACCTGTCGCCACGCTCCGCGAATTGCTAATACACTCCCAAATCCCGAGCCGACACCCACTCCCCCGAATACTCCTTCCCAATCTGCTCCACCAGATCCGCCTCCGGCAATTTCTCCAAAGACTGGTGATAAACCACCAGCAGCTTAGGCCGAGCCCG
>Ga0074044_10005292_pt1 | contig 10526 bp, 9 predicted proteins | sample BogForMeECP23OM1_FD_94443 | JGI IMG/M metagenome (GOLD analysis project Ga0074044, IMG submission 94443) | Bog forest soil microbial communities from Calvert Island, British Columbia, Canada - Bog Forest MetaG ECP23OM1 | ecosystem: Environmental > Terrestrial > Soil > Wetlands ...
CATTGAGCCGGACAAGCTCCTGCTCCACGTCCGCGAACGCAGGCAAATGTCGCCCAGCCGATTTTGCCTGGCTATCAGTTGGTTTGGCGTTGGCATCGGAGCCGACTGCGCCATTTGTCGTCAAGGCGCTCTTCAGGGCCTTAAACGGGCTCCGCTCCCAATCATTGACCCACCAATCGTCGAGCAGAAGTGGCTGGACGGATTTGTCATCCCTGAGTTTCCGCAGGAGGCCGGCCCGCACGAGCGCTGATTTCCCAGAGCCCGACTCGCCTTCCAGAAACACGATCTGCTTGGCGAGGCATTGCTGGAGAAGATAATTGATGTCATCCGCACGCCCGACCAGATGCTCTGCGTTGTCACGATCAAGCCTAAGTGCATCGGGCTTTAGGAGGTGAGAATGGCGCGTGCGCCATTTTACCAGCATCCAGATGCCAAAGATGAAAATTGCGGCGTAGAGGGCGACAGACGCCGAAAGCGGCAGTCCCTTAATACTATTAATGATCTCGTTCCCCGTACCAATTAGCCCGCCCACTGCGGTGAGAATCCCGGAGATGAGCAGAAGCTGCTTTTGGGTGCTGTCGGAGATCATGTTTTTGTCAACCTTCGAAGGTTTTCTACATGATGTTGAAAAACGCAAAGCACTCGCTGAGAGTTAGACCGCGTCCCGTGGCCGAACCGGATCTTTCTCCCCTCCAATTCCTAAACTAGACCACTCCGGCACGAATGTCCGCACTTAACACCGCTCGGGCGATGTGCCGAGGGCTCCAAGGTCCGCTTCGGTGAAGGGTTTCGGACGCCGGCCGTTTCTGGGCGATCACTGGATGTCAGCAGTCCACCAATCCGGGCGTAATGGGCGGGCGCCTATTGTCCGATTTTATCCAATAGGTCGACGTTGCATCATTTCGCCGGCATCTGCCCAGACCGACGCGTCCACTCCGCCCGCTCAAAATCCTCGAAGGCGGCGATCATGGCGCGATAGGTGCGTTCCGCCACGGTCGCGTCGAGGCCCTGGGCCTCCGCGTCCGCACGCACTTTCGCGATGATCGCCTCGACCCGGGCCGGCGCGCTGACGGCCGCCGGGTCCTTCTTGAAGCGGCTGGCCTCGGCGACGTATTTCCCGCGCTCGGCCATCAGGGCGACGATCGCGTGGTCGATCCGGTCGATGTTTTGCCGCACCTCGGCGAGCGTCTCGCAGCATTTGCCGCCGTCGACCGAGGGGCTGCCCCAGTAGGCGGGATGGGTCGCCGCATCGTCGGCGCGGGCGGCGCGGAAAACGAGGAGCGAAAGGGCGAGCAGGATTTTGCGCATGGGCGGACGTCGCTTGGGCTCAGGACGGGCAGGGATACTCCGGACTGCCGCGCCCGACAAATTTTCGGAACAAAAGCTAACGTGGAAGGCGGAGTCCATGCTAGTGTGTTCTTGTTGCGTTCTAATAAGGCGTACGGGCTTGGGCAATAGGGGAAGTTTTCCGGGAAAAATAGTTTGGCGTCATGGCCGGGCTAGTCGTCGCTTGCCGGCCATAACCGGGGAATCCGTCCGCAAAGAGCCCCAAAAGAAATTTCTCACCGAATATCGCGTGGAACCTCTTGATATGTCCGGATTCGCGGTCAGAAATGGAAGGAAACGGAAGCACAATTTTGTGGCATATCGCGCTTGGGACGCGTCCCAGGCGCGTTGCGCGCGCGTTTCGGAAGGATCGGCCCCTGCGGTTTGGACGCTGGAGCAAACATCGTAGTCAAGCTGTGAAAATTGCAACGCAGCTTGGCGCGCATCCGGCCGCGCCACGATTTTCGCCGAAGCAAAAAGCCGCCGCGTCGGGTGCGCCCGCAGATATGCGTGAATCCGAGGAAGTCGAATGTCTCCGGTTTGCCCGCGCCGCGCCGCTTTCGGTTCGGAAGTTGCAGACTTTGGCGCCTATCCCTCTGAAATCGCTTTGCCGCATTGTGCTCGTGCGGCCTCGCCAAGGCGAAAGCGACGCTGGAGGCCGTCGAGGCCGATCCGAAGAAGCGCGGCCGAGCGTCAGCGCTCGGGCGCCTCCTCCTTCATCGCGGCGATGAACCTGCGGATGCGCGCCGCATTGGCGCCGAAGTCGTGCTTGCCGATGCGCGAGACGCAGCGCACGTCGATCGCCGTCCGCGTCGCCCCGGGTTGGATGCGGATCGCGATGTCGCTGACGAGGCCGAAGAACAGCGACCGGTCGGTCGCCTCGATCAGAGCCGAGCCGTCGCCGGCGAGGTTCGGCGGCTCGGCGTCGACGATGCGCCAGCCGAGGTCGCTCGCGACGCTGAGCGACTGCCGATAGGCCTCGGTCGGGTCCATCTCGACCTTCACCGTCTCGATGTCGGGATAGGCCGCCTGCTGCGCCGCGCGCGTCTCGTCGTCCAGTGGCGGCGGCTCGGCTCCGGCGCGCGCCGCGCGCGCCTTGGTCGAGAGCATGAACGGCGGAGGCGACGCGAGGTCGGTCGAGACCTCACTGATCGGCGGCAGGGCGAACGCGACGACGGCGAGATAGGCGGGATAGACGATCAGCGCCGCGGCGAGGGCGAAGCCGAACGCCGCCTGTCCCGCGCCCTTGAGCCCGTCGCGCCAGATCGTGACGGCGGCGGCTCCGGCGAGCACGACGGCGACCGCCGCGATGACGAGGGCGGCGGCGAAGACGGTCAGCGCGGCCGGCGGATCGGCGGCGTGAATGCGCGCCAGCGCGACCGCCACCACCGCGATCGCCGCGGCGAAGATGGCGAGCCGCCGCGACCATCGGGCTGCGCCTGCGACCGGCTCCTCGACGATCAGCCGGCGCAAGGTCCCGCCGCTCGCTTCAGGCTATTTGACGCCCCCCGAGGCGAGACCGTTACGGGACGTGATCTCGCCGCCGGCGTCGTTGAAGTTCTTCGGATCGTCGCCAAGCTGCACCGTCGGCATGCAATCGGGGTTGCAGGAGTAGGATACGCGCGAAGCGCCGTTCTGCAAGACCACGACCGACTTGTTCGGAAGAACGCGCAGCTGCCTTTCGAGGATGACCTTGCCCTCGGGATCGAGGGCGATGAGGTTCGTCTCTCCGTATCCCTTGCCGGTGATGACCATCGCGCCGCCGGTTTTCAGCATCGTCACGTCGGCGATCATCGGATTGCCGACGACGAGGGTCGACGTTCCCTCCGGAAGCTTGGCGATCTTGGCCTCGTCGAGCGTGATCGCCAGCACCTCCGAGGACGCTTCCGCGCGGGCCGGCTGCGAGCCGAAGGCGACCATAAAAGCGAGGGCGAGCCAAAAGCGCGACGACATCGAAACGACCTCTTTACGCGGGTACATGGTTACGCGGGCACGAGGCCATTATGGCCCGCGATTGGTGAACGAAACTTCAATGTCGGGCGAGGCGCCGCGCCGTCATGCGGCGGGAAATATCGTCGCCCCCTCGTCTGCGGCGCCGATGAAACCGCGAAACGCGCCGAACAGCTCGCGGCCCATGCCCACATGCGCCGCCGCGAGATCGCCGTGCGCCTGCGGTCTGGCGTTCCATTCCTCGGCCGGGACCTTCACCTCGAGCCGGCCGGCCGGCGCGTCGAGGCGGATGACGTCGCCGTCGCGGATCCTGCCGATCGCGCCGCCCGCGGCGGCCTCGGGCGTCACATGCAGCGCCGACGGCACCTTGCCCGACGCGCCGGACAGGCGCCCGTCGGTGACCAGCGCCACCCGGTGGCCGCGGTCCTGCAACACGCCGAGCGGCGGCATCAGCTTGTGCAGCTCCGGCATGCCGATCGCCTTCGGTCCCTGGAAGCGGAGGACGGCGACCACGTCGCAGTCGAGTTCGCCGGCGCGGAATGCGGCGTGCAGCGCCTCCTGGCTGTGGAACACCCGCGCCGGCGCCTCGATCACCTGCCGCTCGGGCGCGACGGCGGATGTCTTGATGACCGCCCGGCCGAGTGGCCCTTCGAGCACGCGCAGGCCGCCCGTCGGTTGGAACGGATCGTCCATGCCGCGCAGGACGCTCGGGTCCCCCGTCTTGTCCTGCGCCGGGCGCCAGCGGACCTCGCCGTCGCCGTCGAGATGCGGCTCGATCGCGTAGTCGGCGAGGCGCTCGCCCCACACCGTCCGTGCGTCGCCGTGCAGGAGACCCGCGCCTTCGAGTTCGCGGATGAGGACGCCCATCCCGCCCGCGGCGTGGAAATGGTTCACGTCCGCCTTGCCGTTGGGATAGATCCTCGTCAGAAGCGGCGTCACCTCGGCGAGATCGGCGAAGTCCTCCCAGGTCAGCGCGATGCCGGCCGCCGCGGCCATCGCGATGAGATGGATGGTGAGATTGGTCGAGCCGCCGGTCGCGTTGAGGCCGACGACGCCGTTGACGACAGCGCGCTCGTCGATGACGTGGCCGATCGGGGTGAATTCGTTGCCGAGCGCGGTCAGCTCGAGCGCTCGCTTGACGCCGAGCATGGTCAGCGCGTCGCGCAAGGGCGTGTTGGGATTGACGAACGACGCGCCCGGGAGATGGAGCCCCATGATCTCCATCAGCATCTGGTTGGTGTTGGCGGTGCCGTAGAAGGTGCAGGTGCCGGGCGCGTGATAGGCTTTGGCCTCGGCCTCCAGGAGGTCGGCGCGGCTCGCCTTGCCCTCTGCGAAGAGCTGGCGGATCTTCGATTTCTCGTCGTTGGCGAGCCCCGACGGCATCGGCCCGGCCGGCAGGAACACCGCCGGCAGATGGCCGAACGACAGCGCGCCGATCAGGAGCCCTGGCACGATCTTGTCGCAGACGCCGAGATAGACGGCGGCGTCGAACATGTCGTGCGACAGCGCGACCGCGGTCGCGAGCGCGATCACGTCGCGGGAGAAGAGCGAAAGCTCCATGCCCTTTTCGCCCTGGGTGACGCCGTCGCACATCGCCGGCACGCCGCCTGCGACCTGCGCCGTGTGTCGTTGTAGCTGGTGACGATCGCGAGATTGGGTCCCGTTCCGTCGCGCAGGGCCTCCTTGTCGCCAGCCGCGCAGGCGGCGAAGCCGTGAGCGAAATTGGCGCAGCCGAGGCGCTTGCGCGTCGGCCCCTTGGCGACCGCTGCGTCGATCCGGTCGAGATAGGCGCGCCGCGAGTCGCGGCTGCGCCCGGCGATCCGTTGGGTGACTTCGCCCATGCGGGCGTTCAGTTCGGTCATGCCTGCCTCCTCTCATCGCAAAGCGGGCGTAGCGGCCGCAACGACCGCGGACGTCCCGTCCGAAACCCGCCCCGCCTTCGAAGCTCAATAGCCTATCTGGCTGCGAACGATCCTGGTGAAGCGGCTGCGCTCGTCCGCGGTCAGATTGGCGGTCGCAACGTCGAGCCCCTGGTCGGTCAGGCCGCCCGCCTTGGCGAAGGCGTTCCAGGCGGCGGCCTTGGCGAGATCGCGCTCGACCACGCGTCCGACGACGTAGAGATGGGCGAGGCGGTTCTGGGCGATCGGATTGCCCTTCGCCGCGGCGATCCGCAGGATCTTGACCGCGCCCGCTTCGTCCTTCGGCACGCCCTCGCCGTTGAACAGCATGATCGCATATTCGACCTGGCCGGCGATGATGCCGCCGTCGGCGGCGCGCTTGAGCCAGTGCGCCCCCTCGGCGATGTCCTGGGGCACGCCTTTGCCCTCGCGCAGCATCACCCCGTAGGAATAGGCGCCATTATAGTCGCCCGCCGTGGCGGATTTGAGGAAAAATTCTGCTGCCGCGGCGTAGTCGGGCGTCCGGCCGTTGGTCGAATCGAGCGCCATGACGCCGAGATTGTAGAGCGCGCCGGGGTGGTTCTTGGCCGCGGCGCGCTCGAACTGCTCCTTGGCGGCGGCCGGGTCCTTCGGCACGCCGTTGGCGCCTTCGAGCAGCAGCACGCCAAGCTCGTAAGCCGCCTGCGGGTCGCCGAGATTGCTGGCGATGCGGTACCAGCGCGACGCCTCGAGGTCGCTCTTCGCGACCGCCGCGCCGTCGTGGTAGGTTTCGCCGATCAGCGTCATCGCCGCGGTGTCCTTGGGATTTTCGTCGATGCGACGCTCAGCCTCCCGGAGGGCGAAAAGGAAGTTGCCGCGCTGGTAGGCGCCGAAGGCGTAATCCGGCGGCTTGCCGTCCGCGCGCGGCGGCAGGGGCGTCGGCGCCGGCCCCGGCGTCTCCGACGGCCCTGGCGCGGAGAGATTGCCGAACGGCGAAACGGCCTTCGCGTCCGGCGTCTGCCCCCAGGCGGAGGCGGCGAAGGCGAGCGCGACCATCGCGGCGAGCGCGAGCCTCGTCATGGCGCCCCCGCGGCGGCCTTGGAAACGAGCGCATAGGCTTCGCGGGCGGCCTCGGCTGGCGAGTCTGCCTCCCAGACCGCATCCTCGAGCGCGACGAAGTCCGCGCCCGCGCGCGCCAGCCGGCTCGCCGCATCGATCGTTTCGGCATAGGCGACGCAGGGAGTCTCGAAGATTTCCGCCCACCAGCCGACCCGTTCGAGGAGGAGCTCCAGCGCCATCGCCGGCGCGCCCCCGCGCGGCTCGCCGAACATCACGTAATCGGCTCCCTTTTCGCCGGCGGTCATCGCCTCGTCGCGCATGCGCAAGCTCCCCGCGCCGACGATGCGCTCGGGTTTGAGGCTGTCGAGCGCCTCATCGAGGGCCTCGCCCGCGCCGGCGACATGGACGCCGTCCGCGCCGAGCCGCGCCGCGAGCCGCGCGTCGTTCTCGAGAATGAGCGCGCAATCGGCCGCCACGGCTGCGGCGACGAGAGGACCGACGATCGCCTTCGCATCGCCCGCCGCCTCTGGCGCCAGCCTGACAAGCGCGCTTGCGACCGGCGCCGCCGCGAGGACCTCGGCGAATGTCTTGGCGAACCCAGCCGAGTTCGCCGTCGAGAGGCGCGGCGTGACGAGATAGAGCGAGCAGGGCGGCGAAGAGGGCATGGCCAGAGGGTTGGTGAACGGGACCTTTGCCCGACCAATGCGGCCAAACATGGAACGAGGCAAGCCCCTCCGGCGCGCCATTGCCTGGCCCCTCCTCCCGCTTGGCGACCGCCGCGCCAAACGCTTCCGGACGGCGGCCGGGTTTGCTGGTAACAGCGGCGAAAATAGCGGATTTCGCCAAACGGGGCGCCTGCGGCGCGGCTCTTGCGGCCAAAAGGCTTGCAAGTTGAGGTCCTTGGCCAGAAACCTGCGCTGCCGGCGGAACAGCGGAGGAATTCGCAGGAACAGCTAATTTTGACGGCGCGGCGGATTTCGATCAGCGGAAGGCGGCGATCCGGGCCTGAGCCGGCAAGCCTGCCCGAGGGCGCTTCGGCGCGTTAGACTGAAGCCCATGAAGAGCGATTCGACGAGCGCAAGAGGCGGGGCGGCGCGCGGCGGGCCGATAAAACTCCGCGACGCGCCGGCTTTTCTTTTCGCCGACGACTTTGCCAGGCTCGCTGCGCTTAAGGGCGGGGAGGCGGGAGCTCTCGATGCCCTCGACCGCCCCGATCCGGGGATCCTCGCCTTCTACCGCCGCGAGGCCCTCGCGTTCAGCGCCCTGTCCGTCGGGCAGCGCCAGGAGGCCGAGGCCCGGGAGGACGCCGACCTTCTCGCCAGGAAGCTCGTCGCCCGCTTTCGCGAGTCCGCCGCCTCCGGGCGGCTCGCCGCCGCCGGCCTGTTCGCCCGGACCGGGCTCAGGCAGGAGATTCCCCCGGAGTTTTGGGCGGACGCGAAAATCGAGTTCGCCGCCGGCCGGCTGACTCTTGGCGAATTCGCCTACGCCGCCGTGACCGTCCGTGAAGCGGCCCCGAACGAGCCGGCCCCGCCGCCAGCGCAGGGCGATTCGGCCGCCGCCATCCGCGCCTTCCTCGACGACCGTCGGCGCCGGCGGGGCGACGAGCTCAAGAAGGCGCTGCGCGAAGCCGCCCGCGAAAGGTTCGGGGAGGCGTTCACGGTCCGGCGCTTCGACGCCGCCTATTCCGCCGTCTACGGCCGCAGGCGCGGGCGGCCCGAAAAAGCGACAAGCAAATAAACAAATGAACGGGAAAGTTTGCCCGCTCGGAAGGTTCTCTGCGGTCAAGGTTGCGCGCACGACGCTGATCCCGAGGCATGCGTAGCTGGCCGCGAGCACAGGTCCCTCGGCCTGCCACGTCGGATTGAACCCGGCTCCGCCCTGGCGACAGACGATCACGACTATTGCGCTGAACTTCAGAGGCCCGCTCGCTTGCGGGGCTCGGCTAGTGGTTCGAATCTGACACTCGGCACCCGCTTGGATCGGCGACTGGAGGGCCGGAATCGACCCAAAGCGGACGTCGCACGATGACCGAGTTTAATCCTAGTCGATCACCGCGCGCACGACGTCGAGACAGACTCAGGCCGACGGCATTACAACGACGTCCGGCCGCACGGCTCGCTGGGCTGTGAGCCGCCTGCGCCAGAGGTCTTCGTGCCCGCCATCGCAGCGCGGGCGGCTGCGCAACCCCTGCCAACTCCGCCGCCCGCGCTGCGACGCAGTCGTGGTCAACTGTGACTTCGATCCCTTTTTTCAATCAACGCGGATATGAACGCAAAAAGCCAATTCGAGAACTCTTTGTCCCAAATGCCACCGTGGCCATTTATAATATCCGACGTCGTCCTGGCGACGAGGAACGGGTCATGAGGCGTTATCTCCGGAATGGCCCCGTCCGCACGGGACGTGTTGACGATCCTAGCCAAGCATATTCCTGAATCGAAAAACCTCTCCGAAAGCGAGTTATCTTCGCTGGACAAGCACTTGCTTTGATCGGTTTGGGTTAAAGTATGGGTCTGATACTCGAAATAATTCCCGATCGTTGTAAGCTCCAAGTTCGATCGTTCTGAACCGACAAATTGCCCAACGGGGAACGCAAATTTAGTTGCGTAATCGTTATCCGTCGATACTGATAGTAAAATTGGAATTTGCTCTTGGGAAAACGATTCGGCATTTCTACTTAGGTCGTCAAGAGCAGTGAATCTTGCTGCGTCAAACGCAGGATTTAATAAGATTATGGCGTCCGCCGCTCCTTTTATTTTCTTATATGTTCCACCCGAGTGTCCTGGATGCGCAAGCTCGGACTCGTAAACCAAAGTTTGTTCGGTAGCAGAAAATAAAATACGGGCGCCAAACGAATGCCCGATCGCAATAAATTCGTCCGGAAACTGCTTCTTGCGATCAAGAATTGCGCCGATTGCACTGACTATTTCAGTGACTGACGAAGACTGAGCGGTGCGATCTGCGATCGTTTCCTTGGACCAAAACAACAAATAATTTAGCGGAAATGAGCCCCCAAGGGGATTCCAGCCAATATAAATCCCAACAACGTTCTTTTTCTCGCGATTAGCCTCTCTAATGTTGCGAATTTGGCTTTCGAACGATTTCAGATTGTCATCATCTTTATCAGCGCTATGTTGCCAACCATGTATGTATAAAATTACCAATTTCGGTAACGATGCTATTGCGTCAGGAGTTCTGGGCAACGGGGTATTATGAGCGGCCGGAATATCCCAATTCAAATCTGACAACGTATCCGTCAATTCACATCTATCGACAAATTCACCGGAATTTGTGAGACGTATTATCTTTATTTTCTCTGTCGGCCTTGGAATATTATAGGGGTCCGTCCTATTTTTATCTCTGTAGGCCGTGCATTTGTTCTGATCCGGATCTCGTTTCGGACTGGCGTTGTCAAGAATTGATGGTATCGCAAGATAACCAAAAGCAATGGCTATGACCGAGAATAACGCTGTTCTCATAGGTTGCCCCTAAAAATTGGGAATGCGTGCGCAAGGCCTAGTAGCAAGTTACCGAATAACCAAATCCAGTACAGGTCACGGGGGTTGAGGCGGTCATAATCGCTGCACTTTGCATCTGAAGATTCTGCGCGTGGTTTATCTGTTCCACCTTAAACTTGGTCCATCTTTGCCACGCCTCACCGTCTGATATTTCGTTATGAGATACGCTCTCGCTAAGCGCGTCCGCGTACTGCACGGTAGCATTGCCAAGCGCTCAGCATGAATGCATTTGCTCACAATTCTCGTTTCTTGCTTTCTTGCCGCACGCAGCGACATTCACGAACGATGTGGATTCGCGCGCGCACGCATTGTAATAGGAAAACGCCGAAGGAGCGGAATTACAGGCACATAGCGCAAGAGCAGCAAAAGCTGCCGAGAACACTCCAAGGCACCGGTTCATTCCATTCCCCTCCGAAAACTTTCGTCTACCCCGAGAACGTGCGCTCACAGGCGATAAGAACGCGATATTCCGACGTGAATTGCAAGAGAAAATTTTCGGCCGAACGGCGATCAGGTTTCCGGAGGCGGTGACTCGCCCTCAATCTGAGGGCAGACCCAGGCGGCGAGCTATTTCGGTTCAAGCGCGTGGATTGCCGGCTCAAACTCAATCATCGGCTGCGCCGCGTCCCACATCCGCTCAAAGTGCGCATCGAATTTCGGATTACGGTGACAGTTGCAGTGCGCCCCGAAGGCGCGTGTTGCTAGTGGAGGGAGGTTCCACCCGGATAATTGTCGATGAGTCCGGTAGCTGACGAGCGGTTCGGCCGGGTGACTGGCCGGGCCGAAGCCTCGTGACAAA
>Ga0074044_10005293_pt1 | contig 10526 bp, 11 predicted proteins | sample BogForMeECP23OM1_FD_94443 | JGI IMG/M metagenome (GOLD analysis project Ga0074044, IMG submission 94443) | Bog forest soil microbial communities from Calvert Island, British Columbia, Canada - Bog Forest MetaG ECP23OM1 | ecosystem: Environmental > Terrestrial > Soil > Wetlands ...
GCATGCACAGAGTACGACAGGGCGGGATCCGCTCTCCGTGACCTATCTCTCATCACCATGTGTCCAACATCACAAAAGAGCACAAGTTCAAGCCCAATCTCGACCCAGAATTGCCGTGTTTGCTATGCCCCTTAGTAAAAATTACATAGCCGCGAAGGTACGTAAGCGACCAAGCTCACGAATCTACAGTGTTTCCCGATTTGGCAAAGATGGTGCTCTCACCAAAACAATCTGAAACCGCGCTGCTGAAGTCTTCTCTGGCAATACATTTCCCTCGAAGGTCGGGTTGACTGCGTTCACGCGGGCAAGCCCGAGTAATGGTCGCGCCGTCTGGCGCCGCTTGGGTTCAACAAGCAGATTCGCAGGAGGTGTCCCGTGGCAGCATTTCGCATCTTGGTAGCCGACGATCACGAAGTCGTGCGCAAGGGCCTGATCGCTATCCTGAAACAAAAACCGGAGTGGCAGGTGTGCGGGGAGGCGGCCGATGGGCGCGAGGCAATCGAGCAGGCCAAGCAATTAATGCCGGACGTGATTGTTATGGATATCAGCATGCCCCGCCTCAACGGACTGGAAGCGACGCGTCACCTCATGAAGGACAACCCGGCCACAAAAGTCCTCGTTCTCACCTTTCACGATTCCGATCACGTCATTCGGAGCGTTCTCGACGCCGGCGCCCGCGGCTTCCTGCTGAAATCTGATTCGGCCTGTGAACTGGTGGCAGCGGTCGATGCCCTGCTTGGGAACAAGACATATTTCACTTCGAAGGTGGCAGCCATGGTGCTGGAGGGCTATCTGCGAGGAGGTTCAATGTTCGGCGCACACCCGAGCCCGCTGACTCCGCGCGAGCGCGAGGTCGTGCAATTGCTGGCGGAAGGAAGCAGCACCAAGGAAGTAGCCGTTTCGCTGGGCTTAAGCTCCAAAACCGCCGAAACTCATCGTTCCAATATCATGCGGAAACTTCAAATCCACTGCGTGAGCGATTTAGTGCTTTACGCGGTGCGCAACAACATCGTGCAGATTATGCAGGCAGGAGCGGAATAGTCTGGGAGTGGATCGAACCCGGCAACAATTTACTCCGGCCGGCCAATCCACCACAGGATCTTGGCTACGATCCGCCATCCATTGGTCGAAACCGCAGTCGATTCATACTCCCGGTTTTCCGGAACCAGGACCTCGGTGTGATCGAAGCGCTGCAGCCGGGATACGATTAGACCGTGCTCCTTGTGGGCGGCTATCACGATCTGGCCATAAAGCTTAGGGTGACTGGTCTGCGAGGTGTCGATCACGACGATGTAGCCGTCATGAATCAACGGCATCATGGAGCGGCCGCGAACTCGCAGGCAACTGGTATGCGCCGGGTTGGGACACCACTCGCTGGGCGCGGCCAACATTGATTCCGGAGGAACGTGATTTAGTTTCTCCGCCGGATCACCCGTGCCTCCATGGGTGGCCGCCACAACCGGCAGAACGGGAATGGCTATCAGTTCACTCCCGCGCTTAGGAGCCCGCCGCGATCCGGCGTGCACAAACTCCAGCTTGACCTTACGGTCCTGCCGCATGCGCGATCGAGCCGCGGGCAAAACCCGCATCAAATCGTCGCTGCTCAAGCCCGCCTGTCCCCAGAAATACCAGCAGTCCGGATCGCCGGTGAGATTGCCGAGCTGAATGTAGATGTGTGCCGGGGGTTCTTGCACGCCGCGTTCCCAGCGAGAGACGGCCATGGCAGAAGCGTTCATCTGCTTTCCCAGCTCAGATTGGCTCATTTTGCGGCCACGGCGAAGGGCAAGAATTCTTCTCGCCCACTCAATCTTCGGATCGCTTGTATTGCTCATGGCCAGCCTGCTAGACTCAGACTAACGCGGTCGATTTAACGGCCGCGTTAGGCGACACCCTGTCGCCAGTCTTTAGGAAAGGTTGTCATGTACCGTGACAATGCTAACACAAATGTGAATCCGAAAAAACCGTCTCCGCAAGCATTATATCGCGGATTGTACGTAAGAATCGCGCGAAAACTCGGGGTCGACGCTTCCTATGTAAGCCGGGTTGCCCGCGGCGACCGGCGTTCAGACGAAGTCGAAAGCGCCTTGCGCCTGGCACTCGACCAAATCGAGCAGCAACTGGGGCGCGCCGCATCCTGCGCCGACAGCGGACGTCCGCGTCCCGCAAACGCGGCCAAGCGGCTGAAGATTCTCGTGCAGCAAAATCGCGGCCGTATCCGTCAGCAATGGCTGACTCATAGCCAGGCCGACCCCAATCTCAACCGGGTCAAAATCGCTCCCAAAAAACGCGCCGCGCCCATCCTGCCGGTAATTGACGAAACCATGAAGGTCATGAAGTTAAACGTGAAGGATATGCCAGGCGCGTCCATGAAAGCAGCCGAGCTACATGGCCGGTTGCGGCAGAGTCAAGGCTTCACGCCCATGGGACTGGTCGAGGAGTACAACCTGGTCCGGCGCTGCGTCTTTGCCTTAGCCCAGGAACATGCTCGACAAATGGACGCGCATGTTCTGATTCAAGATCTCACTCAATTCGGCGAAGCGCTCGATCTTCAAACCCAACGCGCGTTGCAAGACTATCTCGCCGCCAATTAACAAAAAGCCGCCAATGTAGCCGCGGGCGTCATCGCTCGTGCTGAATCGGAATAAACTGCATCGGTCGGTTAGCACAACGTGGACGCTCGCGCCTACACGGGCAAGCGCTTCAGCAGAGCCGCGGCTTTGCGGAACCAGGGCCGTTCGCGGCGACGCAAATATCCAGGCATGGTCGGCTTCTTGTCCAGAATGCGCTGCGCCCACACCCGAGCCTCAACATTTCGCTGCTGCGCCGCCAGGAAGCAGGCGTAGTTATAGTAAGTCTCCGACGAGGTCGAGATTTTCGTCACTTCCCCAAACAAGGCGCCGGCTTTGTCAGGCAGCCCGGTATTGGCGTAGGCGTGGGCCAGCAGTGCGGCCGCGCGCTGAAAATCATATTTGGGATCCTGCGAGACTACCCGTTCAAGATCAGGCACGGCCGCAGCGAAGTCGCCCATAAAAGTGGCCGCCATCCCCCGGCGATAAAACGGATCTGGCGAGTCGGTGCGCGAGGAAATCGCCTTGTCATAACACTGACGGGCGCGCGCGTAGTTCCCTTCCTCGAGGTACAGGTCGGCCGACTCCTCATAATTTCCGGCTGAGGGATTGTCCAGAATGGCTGACTCGAGTTCGTGAATCCTCCTCCGCCGGGGAAATACTTTGAACGACTGGCGCATCAACCCGGCATCGGGAATCACCTCGACCGCGATATAGATCAACGCCCCCAGCCCGCCGAAGAAAATAATGATCCAAAGCCAATAGCCATCCGGGCGCCGGCGAATGAAGTGGACGATAGCCACCGCCTGGAGAATCAAACCCCAGGGAAAGAATAAGAAAATTAGCGATCCCATGCTGTGATCGGACTATAGCATGACGATGGAGGACGGGGCCCTGGGCCGTCTGGGTCGATACGTTGACTAACGTGAGTAAGAGCGGCACAGTGTTTAGGGCGCAGAGCTCCAATTCTCGGCAACCAAGGAGAACTCTCATGCATGCCACCTCCCCGCAATTTCATGAACCAAGGTCCAAGCCAGCTCAAGCCATTTTCTGGGGCGGTCTGATCGCGGGCGTATTGGATCTGACGTACGCCGTCACCTTTGTCACTCTCCAAGGTCTCAAGCCAATTGTCCTGCCGCAGGCCATCGCCAGTGGACTGTTCGGCATGAAATCCTTCGAAGGCGGCCTTCCGACCGCGATTCTCGGCATTGCCCTGGAGTTCCTCATCACATTCGTAGCCACGGCTGTCTACTACTTAGCCAGCCGAAAACTCACATTTTTGACCCGCCGCGCGATCCGATGGGGGCTGCTTTACGGGATCGCCATCTATTTTTTTATGAATTTCATCGTGGTGCCGCTCTCGGCCGCGCCAAAATTCGATCACACCGTAGCTTCGAGGGCGAGCGACTTAGTCGTACACATGATCTTTATCGGCCTGCCCATGGCGCTGGCGGTTCGCCGGTATTCCGGGCGCCAATGCTAAAATCATTCGTGGTGAGACCTCCTATCCGTCTGCTGGCCGCCGATATCGACGGCACCCTGCTCAACCCACAGTTTCAGATCTCGGAAGCGGATCTGGCAGCTCTGCGCCGGGCCCACCAGGAGGGAGTCGAGGTCCTACTGGTAACCGGTCGCCGGCACAAATTTGCCCTGCCCATCGCCCAGCAACTTGGCTTCGATCTCTGGCTGGTCAGCTCCAATGGCGCCATCACTCGCTCTCTTTCTGGGGAAACTTTTCATCGCGATATGCTTCCCGCCGAAACTTGCCGCAAACTCTGCGCCACCATGCGCGAGTTTCGCGGGAACACCGTCTTAACATTCGACATCGAAAACAAAGGCGCTATCGTGCTCGAGCACATGCGCGATTTAAACGAGAGCATTCAGCGCTGGCTCGAAAAAAATCTGGAATATATCGACTTCGTCATCCCGCTGGAGAGCTCTCTCACTACCGATCCGGTTCAGGCCATGTTCTGCGGACGCATCGAGCGCATGCATCAAGCCCTGGGGATTCTGGCAGCAAGTGGGCTGGAAAAAGACATCACCGTGCTGCGAACCGAATATCCTGTGCGCGATCTCTCCATCGTCGATGTCCTGAACCAGGGATGCTCCAAGGGCCACGCCCTCGAGCGATGGGCCAATTACCGCGGCATCCCCCGCGAACAGGTCATGGCCATTGGTGACAACTATAACGACATTGAAATGCTTGCCTTCGCCGGTCAGCCATTTATCATGGGAAATGCATCCGAAGAATTGCGCGGAAGGGGCTGGGCAGTGACTCTGCCCAATGATCAGAACGGGTTAGCCGCTGCCATTGAGCAGGTGCTGGGCGCGCGGGTGGGGGTTTAGCGACGCAAGTTCGTACCGTGTGACCGTTCATTCTTCATATGAAGTTCCTGGCTCAACTCGCGTTGGGACTTAGCCTTCTGGGCGCGCCGATCTTTGCTTCCGGGGCCGACCTCGCCGTGTTGCGCAACGGCTTTTCCATCCGTCACGAGCGGCGGGAGGTGTTGGGCTCGGTAACGCGTCTTTATTTGGGCGCCGACCGCGACGGATTTGTCGATGTTCCCACCACCGAGATCGATCGTTTTGAGCAAGACCTTTCGGTTCCACTTGCGGCCCACGGTGCTCAACCGATGAACGAGGCCATCAACGCCGTCAGCAGCCGTCACCACCTCGATCCGGATCTGATCAACAGCGTGATCCACGCGGAAAGCGGCTTCAACCCAAAAGCAGTGTCGCCCAAGGGAGCCAAGGGCTTGATGCAACTGATGCCGCAAACCGCCTCCCGCCTGGGCGTGGTCAACGCCTTCGATCGAGACGACAATCTGGAAGGCGGCACTCGATATCTGCGAGAGTTGCTGGAGCGCTACAACTTCGACCTGATCAAAGCTCTGGCCGCTTACAACGCCGGCCCGCAGCGTGTGGAACAGTACCACGGCGTCCCCCCGTACTACGAAACCCAGGCGTACGTTGCCCGCATCATCCGTGATTTCAATCGCAAGAAGCTGGCCGAACGGAAGGCCGCAGCAGAAAAAACAACCGCTAACCGAGAGATCACAACCCGTCATACTCCCACCGTAAAACAAGCCGCGCTTTCGGATGCAACCCCGCAAACCTCCCGTTGAAGCGATCCACAAGGCATAGCCCGCGCTGTGGGTCGGAACCAACTGAAGCTGCTGCTTTGACCCGTGGCATGCCGTCATTTACCTTGGCAATGGGACAACTCTTAAAGCATCCAGTGCGGAGCGCCTGGTATCAATGAAAACAAAACGCTACCTGGCCTACGCGGTCGTCGCTGCCATTCTCGCGATCCTCATCTACATGCAGTTCCGCACCTGGAAAAATTTCGACTGGGCCACCTTCTGGGAGCAATCGAGACAGGTCAGCCTGCTGCATATTCTGAACGCCGTCCTCCTGATCTACCTCAGCTATTTCCTGCGCGCCGTGCGTTGGAAAATTTTCCTGCGGCCAGTGCGCAGGCAAACTTCGACCCTCGCTCTGATTCCCCCGACGCTGATCGGGTTCACCGGCCTGGCTCTGCTGGGACGCCCGGGCGAATTGATTCGCCCCTACCTGATCGCGCGTCGCACCAACCTCACCTTCTCCTCGCAAATGGCTGCTTGGGCGATCGAGCGCATTTTCGACATTGGCGGCTTTACCGTCTTAATGGTCAGCGCCATATTCCTTCCAACCCAACTGCGCTATCTACCCAATCCCGAAATCTATCCCCGGCTTCGCGTCGGAGGTTTCCTGCTGGTCGCGCTGGTGGCGGGGCTGGCGCTGGTGGCTTTCTTAGTCGCGAAATTCGGAGACGCAGTAGCTGCCTGGATCGAAATCCGCTTCGCTCACCTGGCCGCAAATTTCGCCCATCGCGTGGCGCAGAAAGTGCGCGAATTCCACGGTGGATTGGACACCATCCACAGCCCGCTTGCCTTCCTGCAATTGTCTGCAGTCTCCATCTTGATGTGGTGGTTCATAGCGCTTGCGTATCTCGAGGTCACTCATGCTTATGGGGCAGCTCTCGAGCACATGACAGTCTCCAAGGTTCTGCTGCTGATGGGGTCCAGTATGTTGGGCTCACTGATCCAGTTGCCCGGTGTCGGTGGAGGCTCGCAGTTAGCCACGATTTCCGCCCTGCAGCATATTTTCCAGGCATCGCATGAACTCGCTGCTAGTTGCGGCATTCTACTGTGGCTGGCAACGTTTGTCTCCGTGGTTCCCGTCGGCTTGCTGCTGGCCCACCGCGAACGGCTTTCCTTGCGCAAGCTTTCAGAAGAAAGCGAGCAGGAGGAGACCCGCGCCGAACTTTCGCCATCGCCTCCTGCCTAAAGCGCGTTCCGTCCCTGCTACAGGCGTCCTGCTACAATCAATCAGACCACCGTTCTAAGCGCCATGAAGTGTCCTTTCTGCGGGTTCGCAAATGACAAAGTGGTGGATTCGCGCGAGAGCAAGGAAGCCGATTCCATCCGCCGCCGCCGCGAGTGCCTGAAGTGCGGCAAGCGCTTCACCACCTATGAGCGCATCGACGAAATCCCGTACATGGTGGTCAAAAAAGACGGCCGCCGCGAAAAATTCGACCGCCAGAAAGTATTGAACGGATTGCTAAGGGCGTGCGAAAAGCGCCCCGTTCCCATCGGCAAACTGGAACAGATAGTAAACGAAGCGGAGAGTTTCGTAATCGAATCGGCAGAGCGCGAGCGCAAAACCAGCGAACTCGGCGAGCTGATCATGAACCGTCTGCGCCGCTACGACAAAGTAGCCTACGTCCGCTTCGCCTCGGTCTATCTGGACTTCAAGGATGTCCAGGAATTCATGACTGAACTAAAAGACTTGCTCAAGACCAAGGAGCCGGAAGTACGCGGCAAGCCCGCGGCCAAGAGTTGAGCACGCGTAGAAATGTAAGACCGCTCAGTTTCTATAAGAGTTGTAGATTTGTAGGCGACCTGTGACGTCCCATTGAAGATATGCCATACAAAATCACTCTCATCCCCGGCGACGGCATCGGCCCCGAAGTAACCCGGGCCACCGTCCGCATCCTCGAAGCCACCGGCGTGAAGTTTGACTGGGAAACTTTCATGGTCGGGGCTGATGCCTTTGAAAAATACAAGGAATACATTCCGAAGGAAGTGATCGAATCCCTCGAGCGCACTCACGTCGGGCTCAAAGGTCCTGTGACCACGCCCATCGGCGGCGGTTTTGCCAGCATCAACGTCGCCCTGCGGCAAAAGTTCGAGCTCTACGCCAACTTCCGTCCCATTCGCAATCTACCCCACATTCCCACCCGCTACCCCAACGTAGACCTGATCATCGTGCGCGAGAACACGGAGAGCCTCTACTCCGGCATCGAACACGAAGTTGTCCCCGGCGTGGTTGAGAGCCTGAAGATCATCACCGAGAAAGCCTCCACCCGCATTGCCCGTTTTGCTTTCGAGTACGCCCGCAAAAATAAGCGCAAGAAGATCCACGCCATTCACAAGGCCAATATCATGAAGCTCTCGGATGGCCTCTTCCTGCGCTGCGCCCGCAGCGTCGCCAAGGATTATCCCGAGATCATCTACGGCGAGCACATCGTCGACAACACCTGCATGCAGCTAGTCATGAATCCCTACCAGTACGACATGCTGGTGATGGAGAATCTTTACGGCGACATTATTTCCGATCTATGTGCCGCCTTCGTCGGCGGCCTGGGCTTCGTCCCCAGCGCCAACCTCGGCGATCATTGCGCCATCTTCGAGGCGGTGCACGGTTCCGCTCCGGATATTGCCGGCAAGAACCTGGCAAATCCAACCGCCATCCTGCGTTCTTCCCTGCTGATGCTGCGCCATCTCGGCGAGTACGATGCCGCGCTCAAGATTCGCCACGCGTTGGAAAAGGTTTATCGCACCCGCGACAAACTGACTCGCGACGTGGGCGGCAAAGCCGGCACCTCCGAGTTCGCCGATTTCATCATCGAAGCAATGGAGTCAGCAGCCGGAGGAGAACCTGTGGCGGAATCTTCCCACGCGTGAAGAGGCTGCGAAAATCCGCGTTTAGTGTAGGCGCGAGCGTCTTCGCTCGTGCGGGGCGCGGCAATTCCTGTGCGGGGAGAGATACTCGAAGATTTCTTGTTTACTGAGCCAAGACTCTGCCCCACGGCGCGAGACCCGCCTGCACGAGCGGGACGCTCGCGCCTACACTTGCTCTTTGAACACTCCTAAACGCCGATCTACAGTTTTTCCGCAGTCCGCTAAGCCTCAACCTCACTTCCGCGTTGACTAACCCTTCCACTATTCAGTAACATCCTTTTTCGCCAAGGAACCCGGGGGAATGGCTTACACAACACGGCGTATAGGTGTGGTGCTCTTCCAGCTTGGCGGACCTGACACGCTGGAAGCGATTGAGCCTTTCCTTTTTAATCTGTTCTGCGATCCCGACATTATTGATTTCCCATTCGCCCGCATCGGCCGAAAGCCGCTGGCCAAGCTGATCTCCAGCACTCGCGCCAGAAAAGTTCAGCATCACTACGCCACTATTGGCGGAGGCTCGCCCATCCGCCGCTTTACTGAGCAGCAGGCCCGCCGTTTGCAGTTGAAGCTCAAGGAATCCGGCTTGGACGCCCGCTGCTTCGTTGCCATGCGTTATTGGCACCCTTTCACCGCGGAAGCGATCGAACAACTTCGTGCCGCCGGCTGCGACGAGGTTGTGCTGCTCCCTCTCTATCCGCATTACTCCAGCACCACCACCGGCAGCAGCCTGAACGAGTGGCGCCGCCAGTTTCGCGAACGCATTCCCGTTCATTGCGTTGAGCCCTTCTATCATCACGAGCTTTACTTGCAAGCGCTGGTGGAAAAAGTGGACGAAGCCCTCATAAAATTCGCCGACCCTGCCCGCCCAGAGCTTGTTTTCAGTGCGCACAGCGTTCCCGTCGCCGTAATCGAAAAGGGAGATCCGTATCAGCGCCAGATCGAAGAAACCGTCGCCCTGCTGATGCAGCACGGGCGCTGGCCCAATCGCTATCGGCTCTGTTATCAGAGCAAGGTGGGCGCCAGCAAGTGGCTGCAGCCATCGCTGCACACGGCCTTGCGCGATCTCGCCCTGGAAAAAAATCACGAGGTTTGCATTGTGCCCATATCGTTCGTCTCCGATCACGTGGAGACCCTGGGAGAGATCGATCACGAAGCTCGCGCCGAAGCCGCGAAGCTCGGGATCAAACGCTTTGAGATGACCGCAGGGTTGAATGATTCCCCAACCTTCATCGCGGCATTAGCCGACTTGGTAGTCAGCGCGATTGGAGTTGATTGGGAAAGAGAGCGTGCGGCGGAATTTCTCGCCGCCGCTGCACCGTGAACGGCAAAGAATTAGAATCAGCGTGGGGCTGAGTCACAGAAAAAAGAGGTGAGGTCGGATGGCAGACGAGTCCGCCAAAAGTGGCGTTCTGGGGCATCTTCCGCCGTGGCCGCGGAAGGCGCTCAATAATTCGGTCATCGGGATGGAGCAGGCCTACCGCCAGCGCAAAGGCTTGCCCCTGCTCAGCGATGCCGACATTGAAGCATTGAAGGCGGGCCAGCCAATGGCGTGGGAAAGTGGGGACGGCGCATCAGCACCCCTCGCCGCGAGTTCCGCTCCTCCTGTCGCGCCCGTCGCTCCTCCGCCCCCCGCAGCGACCGCAACATCGACGGCGGCAGCAGGAAATGCCGCCCTCAGCGACGATGTCGCCAAGTGGGTTGCTGAGGGAAGGAAATGGAGCAAGTCCACCATCGCTGCGGAACAGGCGCGGCGCGGCCGCAAAGGTCTTCCCGCACTCAACGACATCGAAATCGCTGCTCTGCTCGGAGAGCCGGTTGAGTCTGTAGCGGCTGCTCCGGCCGCAGCAGCGCCAGTGCCTGCTGCCCCTCGGCCTGCAGCCCCATCCGGGCCCATCAGTGCGGACGTCGCCAAGTGGGTTGCAGAAGGCAAGAAGTGGAGCAAGTCTACCATCGC
>Ga0074044_10005294_pt1 | contig 10525 bp, 8 predicted proteins | sample BogForMeECP23OM1_FD_94443 | JGI IMG/M metagenome (GOLD analysis project Ga0074044, IMG submission 94443) | Bog forest soil microbial communities from Calvert Island, British Columbia, Canada - Bog Forest MetaG ECP23OM1 | ecosystem: Environmental > Terrestrial > Soil > Wetlands ...
GCAGTTTGAGTGCACCGAGCCGATTCCGGAGCGCATCCCGCGGAAAGACATGAAGAACGACTGCACCTTCTTCGCCTTTCGCATGCTCATGGAGAAAGACACCTCTCCGGCCAGCGCCGCGATAAAGCCTGTGGTGAGCCCCGGGGCCGGAGTGACCACGGATTCCGCGCGCCGCGCCTTCGACAACCTCTTCAAGAAGTAGCGCTGCCTTTGTCAGATTTGTATTCCGCGCCGTGCTTCCTTTGATTTTCTAATTGGACCGGGTTTGGTGTGGCTGGATTAAGCGTGCGGCCGCGTGCCGCAGTCCAAAATCAGTTGCGCTGCTTTCCGGAGCTGGTGCCCAGGGGAAACAGCGTGGCTTCGCGCGGGGCTTCGGAGGCGATGGACTCGAGCTGCGGATAGTGCTGCCGGAGCGTTTCCGGCAGCTTCACTTTTTGCCCGGTGAGCAATTGCACGAGCTGCAGCGCGTTGACGATGGCTTTCCCCTGGTAGTGATTGTTGGTGATGACGAAGGTGGTTTTCGAGTGCCCGGCGATTTTTTCGATGCGTGCCGCCCAGGGGTCGAGATCCTCCGTGGAGTAGAGGTAGTTGTAGCGCTCCTCGGGCGGCGAGCCGGGATCGTCGGTGAACCAGGTGTCGTACCGCCGGCCATGCAGCCGCACGTACCCCACCGGCGACGTGGCGCGCTCGCTGGGCCGCATCGAACGTCCGATCACCGGCTGGTCAATGTTGCAGAAGCCCGTGCCCCGGCGGTGCAGAAACGCGAAAAACTCCTTATCGCTCCACGTCGAGTGCCGCATTTCCACCACCAACGGGTAATCGCGGAAAAGTTCCAGGAGCTTTTCCAGGTGCGCGCGCGACTCCGGCGTGTTGTGGAACGAGAACGGAAACTGGAGCAGCACGGCCCCCAGCCGCCCGGCGTCGCGCAGCACGTCGAACCCCGCGCGGACCGCACGCACATCCTCGGCTGCCACGCTGCCTTCGTGCGTGAACCGCTGCCACAATTTCGCGGTAAACAGGAAGCCGGAGTTCTGCGAGACGCGGGCCAGCCACTGGCGGCACATCTCGGGGCGCAAGGGATTGTAGAAAGAGGTGTTGATTTCAATCGTGTCGAAGAACTCCGCCAGGTATTCCGCTTCGTGGAAGCCCCCCGGCCGGTGCGCGGGGTACACAATTCCTTTCCAGTCGGGATACGACCATCCGGCGGGGCCCACCAGGATTCGGGCGCGCCCAGGCACGTCTGGCGATTTCTTCCCGCGGCGTGGTTTCTGCTCGTCCATGGGAGCTGCAGGCAGGCTACGGCCTCGGCGGAGCAGGTGTCAATTGCGGTCGTGGGACAGACATTCTTGCCTGCCCTGAGGAACGAAGGGTCTGTCCATCTGCTCCCCGTTCACAGAACTGAGCCGGCGTGGCGGGGTGGAAACCGCGCCGCAGGCCGCGGATTGCTTTCCAGCAAGTCCAGTGCTAGCCTGAATTTGCTGATGAGTGCCCACAGGCATTCGCGGCTTCTCTGCTTCCTCCGAGCCTACCGTCCAGGGTGCATCCATGAAAATCAGCCTGAGTTACAGAGGTCTCGAAGCTCATGACGGCTTCGAAAAGCTGGTGACTCTCTACTGCGGAAAGATGGGGAAACTGCTCACGGCCTACGATCCGGATTTGGTGCAGTGCCACGGTGCCGTCGAGTTTCGCCCCAAAAAGAGCGAGTACGCGCTCTCGGTAAACCTGGTGCTGCCAACCGCCACGCTGCACGCCGTGCACAGCTCGAAAGACGTGCACTCCACCGTGCAGAAAGCCTTCCGTGATCTGGGAGGGCAGCTCAAGAAGCACAAAGACAAACTCCGGCACGAACATGAGTGGAAGCGCAAGCGCCGGCGCACGCCCGTGGCCGCGGCGTGATTCCGCGGCGCTGCGGAACCAAGCGCGAATTGGTCATTGTTTGGGATGCTGGGAGAAGAATGCCCACATCAAGTCGGTAGCGGCCACGTGGTTTCCGCTGAGCGAGGTCCCGGGCCACATGTGGTGTCCGCCCTGGATGGCGTAGAGCTCGACGCTGGTGCCGCTCTTGCAGCCTGAGTAGGTGTCCACGTGGACTTCCGCGGATTCCTCGTGGTACGGCGCGGGAGAGCAGCCATCCTGTTTCACCCAGAACGCCACCGCGGCGGCAACGGAATTGTCCGTGCGTACCGGGCCCACCTGATATTTTGTCGTGCCGCCGTCGAAGAACACCAGCCGGTCGGCCGTGCCGTGAAACACCAGGACGGAGACAGGACCGGACGGACGGCAATCCACGTTTTGCGCGCCCTCCACCGGCGCGATTGCTGCGATCTTATCGGCCAGCTCGCAGGCCGCTCGATACGACAGAATCCCCCCGTTGGAAATTCCCGTGGCAAACACGCGTTTGGGGTCAGCCGAGTACTCCCGCTCGAGCTTCTCGATCAACGCTCGCAGAAAGCCGATGTCGTCCACGCGGTTGTCCATGGCATAGCCGCAGCAGTTGCCGGAGTTCCACGTGGGCATTTTGCTGAGCCGGCCGGTGCCGCTGGGATAGACGGCGATGAATTTCTCTTTGTCAGCCTTCTGGCTCATTCCCGACATGCGCTCCGCGCTCTCCGGGCTCTGCCCCCCGCCGTGGAGGACCAGGACCAGCGGAAGCGGGTTGTGGCCGTCGAACTGTGGCGGCAGATGAAGGAGATAGCTGCGCGTGCGGCCGCCTGCTTCGATTGTCGCCGAGACGGTGCCCCCGCCGGGACTGGCAAGGCCGCGCTCTCCGGAAGCGCCGATGCCTGCGGCGAAGCAACCGAGCAGAAGCAATGGGCCGATTGCCGCGGCTCCCGGTCGTCGAATCCTCATGGCCCGCCCTCGCGGTCTCCTCGCATAGAAAGAATCTCCCTACAACCAGACAAACACGGAAGGACCCCTCCAGTTGCAGCGCGGCGAGGAGAAAGTGACGGGCGAGGGCGTCGAGATGAGCTGAAAATGGCGCAGCAAGTTGCAGGGTAGGCATCCCTGCTGCGGCTCAGCGGCGGTTAAGCCCCACCGGCTGAAAGCCTGCGCCACTAGTGGTGCGCCTGCTCGATGAGGTGGGCTACTTTGGAGTTCGTGCCTACGGTCTCGACGAACAGGATTTGCGAGGGATTCAGATACATGAGGTCCGGCTCGTGCATCTCCTTGCCGCGCTTCACCAGTGTGGGTGTCACCTCTTTGGTTTCAGGATTGGTTTGGCTGACGATATAGAAAACGTCGCGGAGCACCGGGTGCGGTCCGCCGTAGCCCTGGATCTGGCCAAAGTAGGCGGACCCGTTGCTCAGCAAAACGGCCTGATAGGGCGTGGTGAACTTCACGGCGGCGTGGTCGAGTTCGTGGACAATGTGAAACGTCGCCGCGGCAATGACGCACACCGCCGCCACGCCCCACAGCGTCTGGAAAACGCCAAATCCCCGCTGGTTTTTCTTCATATGCCGGCCTTCCGCATGGGATTCCCGCGAGATGCAAAATTCGAAACAGCGCGACTGAAAAGCGAGCCTACCATTGCGGCATCTTGAAGGACATGCGCGCGGCGGCCGGTGTGACCTGCCCCGCAATGGCAGCCGCGGGCGCACTGCCGTCGAGCGTGGGTGCTCCGGGACAGATACGGTAGCGGGGAAGAGTTTAAACAGGAGAGAAAACCACTCAGCGGGAATGGACGCTCTTCCGCTTGCGCAGGTAGCCGCAGCACGCCGCCAGGCCTGAGCCCAGCAGAAGCAGGCTGCCCGGCTCTGGCGTCGACGTGGGCGGCGCGGGGAGAATTTCCAGGGTCAGCGTGCCTGAGCCGAACACGTCTTCGCAAACCGCACCTACGGGGCAGCTCCAGCCGGTCAAGACGATGTCGGCGAAGTTGCCGGCGGAAGAGCCGAAAGTGAGAAAAGTGAACTCGTCACCAATCGTGGGCGTAAACCCGGGATCGAGCGTGAAGTCCACGGTCCCGCCGAGATGGGCGATGCCGGAGACGGAGAACACGCTGTTCGTCTGGCCCGCGGGCGCGTCCCCAATGTCGATCACCAGCGTGCCCCCTGGCCCCTGGATGAAGTTTCCGCTCAGGCTGAGTGTCCCGGGAATTCCGGGCGCACCGGGGAGAAGCGTGCCTCCGGTCAACGAGAGATTCCCGGTGATCGTGCCAGTGCCCTGGAGCGTGCCGCCGGAGATGTGTACGGAAGTCGCCGAAAGGTTGCCGCCCGACTCGACTGTGGTCGCGCCGCCGCTCTGGGTGAACGATCCCGCCGTGAGCGTGCCGGCAACGTCCGTGGAGCTGGCGCTGCCTGACTGATGGAATGTGCCCCCGGCGCTCAGTGTGTTGCCCTGGCCTACCACGACTGATCCGGTGTTGTTGAAATTCCCCGTGAGATTCAGCGAGTTTCCTGTGCCCATCACGGCCACCGATCCAGCATTGGAAATGGCGCCGTTCACGTTGAGTGAGGTCGGCGAACTGGTGCCGACCGAATCGCTCACGATGATGGCGCCCATGGATCCGATCGTGAGCGGCCCGCCCATCGGCGTCACCTGGGTCGCTCCTCCGTTCTCAAGTGTCAGGAAGCCTTCGACGGAAGTGAGCTGGGCCAGTCCGCTCGTGGTCCCCCCGGTCAGGTAGAGATTGCCGGCAACGTCCAGGGACGAGCCCGCCGCCACATCCGTGATGCCCGTTCCGAGAAACATCGTGGTACCCGCGCCGATCGTCACCATCGCTCCGGCCATATTGTTCAGCGAGCCCAGGGTGACCACGTCTCCCGCGCCATTCGTCATGAACATGCCATTGTTGGTAAACGTGCCGCTGATCGTCAGGCTGTCGTTGCTGCCGCCGTTCCAGCCTGTGGTGAACATCCCGTTGTTCATCACATTGCCGTTGATGTTCAGCGTGCTGCCGGCGTCCAAATCCATCGAGCTTCCCATGGCCAGCGTCAGCGTGGCGGGAGTGCCGCCGGGCGTGATGGTCGTGGTCAAGCCGTTTTCAAGCGTCAGGCTGCCTTCGATGCTGGTCAGGTTCGCCAGCGCGTTCGTGGAGCTGCCGCCGTTAATCACGTTTACCGCGCCTCCCACGTCCCACGACGCGCCCGCGGCGATGTCCGTGATGCCCAGTCCCCCGCCGGTCAAATTGAGGGTGGCTCCGGAGCCGGCCAGCAGGGTGACCGAGCCCGTACCCGACAGCGAGAGGACGTTCACCACGTCGTTCGTGCCGAAAACGGAGAACACGCCGTTGTTGATCAGCGCCCCGCTCACCGTCGTCGTGTCCCCGGTCCCGTACATCACGTACGAGCCGTTGTTGGTGAACGTGCCGGACACCGCTACGCCATTTCCGTCGGAACTCAGCCCCGTGTAGATCGTCCCATTGTTCAGAAGACCGCCGCTGTAATTGGTGGTGGTGCCGCCTTCCAGGTCGAGAGCCTGTGTGCTGCTGATGGTCGTCTGGCCAAAGGCAGTCCCCGCGCACACACAAAGCGCGAGGAGGAGCAGGGGGAAGTGTGTGGATCTCGTTCTCACTGGCAGCTCGCCGGGACGGCAGAGAAACCTCGTCCTAGTACTAGCTAGGAGCACCCCGCGTTCCATTGTGAATCTTCTACCTATCTCGTTGTAAATATTGACTTTCCAGGCCCAGGAATCGAGACTGGCATGTAAAGGAGGAGAAACAGAATTCCCAAAAGCGGAAGCGGGCTGGACCTGTCGGCTGGCCTCCGGAGAAGAAAATAGCTGAAAAAGTGCCTAAATCCGGAACGGATCTTAGATAACCATCATAGAATCAATCTGTTGCTGTGTCAATTCCACCCTTCTGGCGACCGCTCACTGCTGGGCGACAGCCCCTGAAGACCCAGGGTGCGCGCCGCCGCTCGGGGGATCAAGCGGCGCGCCTTTGCGGTTCATGAATCTCCCCTCGTTCTTCTGCAGCCACATCAGAACGGGCCACAGGATCACTAGCCCGATGAGAAAAAACACGAACCCGCCCTGGTGGTGGAGTTTTCCGGTCAGGAAGCTGGGATCCACGTGGATGGCCAGCAGGGTCAGAGTGACAATGCGAATCCCGTTTTTGATCACCAGCACAGGGACGGCCGCCACCAGCAGCGCCGTGCGCGCCCACTTCGTCTGCAGGAAAAGGTACCCGGCCAGCAGGCAGGTAATAAACAGCGAAATGGCGGAGCGAATGCCGCTGCATTCCGGCGCGATGTCAATGGTTGCGCCCGGCACGGCGAAAATGAAGCCGTGGCGAAACACCGGAGTTGCCGTGGCGCGGAAAAGCCAGTAGGTGACCTCCGCGGAGCCCTCGCGCAGCCACTCGATCAAACCGTCGATCACGAACTGCGGCATCGGAACTGCCAGACCAAGGAAAATGAGCGGAAACAGCAGGGAATGAAACACTCGCGAACCATAGAAGTGCAGAAACCCCGCCCACACCAGCAGAACCAACGCCAGGATGGAAAGCGTCGGGGGATTGTTCCCAGGAACGAGAGAGCCCCATCGCCAGTTCAGCCCGAGGACCAGCAGACCGGCCAGCGACAGCACAGCAGCGGGCCGCGGGCTGCTTCCCGGGTTATCAAAGAGCCCGTGTCGCTTCATCAGGATCAGGCCGAGACTGATGAACGGCACCAGCAGGATGTGGGAATAGGTGTCTTCAGAAAGCGCCAGCCGCGCCAGTTGGAGGACCGGGCTGAAAAAAATGGCCAGGCAGGCCGCCAGGAATGCGGCATACCACAGGGTTTTTCGCGTCACTGGCGTCATGATTTGCTGATTCGCGCGCGGAGCCGATGAGCATCGCCCCGGCCAAACCGGGGCGCTTCCTTCGCGCGGTGCAGTCCCATTCCGCGGCCCCCGACGCTCGCCGGGTTCATCTACCTTACACGCCCGCGGAAAAAATGCACAAGTGAAAGCTGGAAGAACAGGCGTTAAGGGTACACTCCGCCGGCGCCATCGCCGCGGGTGCAGAGAGTGTTGACGCTGGAAGACTGCCCGGAGCCTTTGCCGGAGAGAATGCCGGACGGAGGCATTTCCGGTAAGATGGATCAAGCGTCTCCAGGGGCGTAGCTCAGTGGTAGAGCAGCGGCCTTTTAAGCCGTTGGTCGTGGGTTCGATCCCCACCGCCCCTACCAGCTTTCTCTTTCACTCCATAGGACTTGCGAAAACCGCGAGGCAGCAAAAGGCAGCATTAAGAAATCCGGCGGCGTCGGCGAGCAAGCAAGACCTCGCGGCACGGATGGCACACCGACGCATACCCGTTGGGCTAAAACCGAATGGTGTTGGCTTCGACCACACGCTTCCGCCAGATCCTTTTGAAGTGACGGATGTTACAAAAAGGCGAGGCAGCAAAAGGCAGCAATGAAAGATTTTGGATCCGGTTCTTGTGCCAATTCAAGCGGCGGCATGGACGGTAGCTTCCCATAATGGGACTTCTGGCCCCGATTGCTGCCCTGTATTCCGTCAATCGAGCACGATCGGCGGCAATCGTTATAAACGACGTCAGCGGGATGTCCCGCCTATCTGTCACAAGTGACAGTTCCCTCAAACCGTGAGGAGTAGTGAACTAAGAGATTAAGGCAAGCCTTCTCCTGGCGGAGGCTAACCAGATTTGGTTACGAGGTGACTCGCCATGGATCTTGGAGTAAGTGCCCGAAAACTGGCTTTGGGAACGCTCGCCGCCCTCGCCTTTACCCTCTTCACCGACTGCAACAAGAAGGGCGACGCCGTCTCCAACGCTGGGAAGGCCGACAAGGAAGCCGGTGCCGCCGCGCCAAGTATCGCCGAAACCAAGGCCAACGCCGAGGAAGGGTTCATCTATGGCCTGCCCATCGTGACGAACTACGCGGTCATGTATGAGTTCTGCGTGGACAAAAGCTCGAATCAATACAAAGCGCCCTTCAACCAGATCCTCAACGAATCCCGCGTATTCACTTACAAGGACACGACGATCGTGACCCCCAACAGCGACACCCCTTATTCAATGGTGTGGCTCGACCTGCGCGCCGAGCCGATGGTGCTGTCGGTCCCCGCCGTGGAAAAGAAGCGCTACTACGCGGTGATGCTCGCCGACGGCAACACCTTCAACTATGGGTATATCGGCAGCCGCGCCACCGGCAACGAGGCCGGCAACTATCTGGTCGTTGGACCCGGCTGGAATGGCGAGACCCCGGCCGGCATCAAGAAAGTCTTCCACTCCGGTACGCAGTTCTCGTTGGCGGCCTATCGCACCCAGCTCTTCAACGCGCAAGACATGCCGAACGTCATTAAGGTTCAGTCCGGCTACAAGGTGCAGCCGCTCTCGGAGTATCTCCATCAGTCCGCACCGCCCGGCGCCCCGGCCATCAACTTTCCGAAGATTGACAAGGAGATGGTAAAGACCGGTTTTTTCGATTACCTTGATTTTGCCCTGCAGTTCGCGCCCCCCGGACCAGAAGAAAAGGAAATTCGCGCCAAGCTCGCTCGCATCGGTATCGGCGCCGGCAAGACCTTTGAGTTCAAGGACCTCTCCCTTGAGCACAAAGCAGAAGTGGGCTTGGCCATGAAAGCGGGTGAGGAAAAAGTGGTGGCCGCAGTTGCCAGCATGGGCAAGAACCAAAACGGTTGGCTGGTGGGCGGACTCTCCGGGGGCGACCGCTCCTACTTCAACGGCGATTGGCTAAAGCGCGCTGCTCTGGCAAAGGCCGGCATCTACGCGAACGACTCAGCCGAAGCGATGTACCCCATGACCCGCGAGGACAGCCACGGCGAGACGCTCGACGGAAGCAAGCACAATTACTCGCTCACCTTTCCTGCCGGGAAGTTCCCCCCGGTGAACGCTTTCTGGTCGGTGACGATATATGACGGCAAGACTCAGCTACTCATCAAGAATCCCATCGACCGCTATCTCATCAACTCACCGATGATGCCGGGCATGAAGAAGAACGCTGACGGTTCATTGACCATCTACATCCAGAAAGACTCCCCGGGCGCGGACAAGAAAAGCAACTGGCTCCCCGCGCCGGACGGCCCCATTTATTTGGTTATGCGCCTTTACTGGCCGAAGACGAAAACGCCCTCGATCTTGCTGCCGGGTGAAGGCACTTGGCAGCCGCCAGCCGTAACGGTGGTGCAGTAAACCCAAAAGCAAAGTGGTTTTCATTCAAGACGAGAAGGCTACGACAACATGAAGAAGCTAATAATCGGCACCATATTCTTGCTCGGTGTTTGCGCCTTCGCCCAGCAGGTCAAACTCAACCCCGGCGCGACTCTGGGCAAGGTCGTACACAAGGCCGATGCGCGCGATTACGCGTATTGCGAGATTGCACCGGTCCTCGGCAAGGGCCCCGAGATGATGGCCCAGTTCTACAACTCGAGCGGTCCTGAGGATCATTGTCCTGTAGACAAGATGGAGGCGATCGACGCGAAGAAACTTGCCGCAGAACTCGGGGCGGACTTCGTGTACATGAATCCGACACCCCAGAGCGCGAGACGCCATTGGGTCATGGATCAGCTTTGGCTCTACGAAGCGGGCGAGTCTGTCGATTTCCACGGGGTCAAGGCAACATGGGCGGCAAGCATGTCACCAGAGTCCATGAAGGGTATGGTGAGGGGGGACTATCAGCCGGGGCAGATCCATCGTCAGACGAAGTACTTGTATTCGAAAGGGAGCAAGGTATTCGTGTTGCGCAGTCCTGACGGGAAGGCTTGGGTGATGCAGTCCTATGCGACCGAAGTCGACAAGGAGCTCACATTCGAGAAGCTGCCAGAGCTGGGCAGTAGGCTCAAGCTGCCGGATGGGTTCAAGTTCGAGGCGGTTACGCTGACCAAGGACCTGACCGTTGATCCCAGGAAAGCACATGGCTTGGCTCACATCATTCGCGACGACCACCATGATGTCTACGAAGGCTGCGGCTTCGATGCGGCATGCAACTACACGCCGTAGGCGCGGGAGTCGTATCAGTTCACTGTAACCAGGCGGCTCTCGCGGGCTGTCCCTAAGCTGCACGCTTCACGAAGGCAGGATAATCGTCCCTGCCGCGTCCAGTGGGACATACTCAGGCAAGATTATTGGCAATTTGACTATCCGCTTAGGATCTGCTGGCTCCTAGAGCCACCTGCCAGTGGCGTGCTGGCGGTGCGACGCTGGCTTTCCATGGCTTGTGAAACCCACACTGTTACTTCTGACAGTTCTACTCATTTGACTAAAAGAAGAGGATTTGCGGTGGTCGATTGTTTAGACTAGGTCGGCGACGTTCGATAAAGAGGGGTTGGAAACCAGTGGACGACCGATACATATCATCCAGCAGGAGTGAAAGAATGAAGAACCCGCATACCGCCCGGATGCGACGGATTGCCGTTGCGCTAACGGCGGTGTCGCTCGGCACTTTCGCGGCTGCGGGAATACGGGCCCAACAGCCTGCACCCGAATCCTGTTCGCCGGCCGCGACACAGACACTGGACGGGAGACAATTGCCACCGGAAGCAAAACCGTTCGGCGGTGTAATCAAGAGGAATGCGCTTGATTCGAAGCCATGTTGGGAACCTCGGGTAGTTCCACCCAAAGGCGCAC
>Ga0074044_10005296_pt1 | contig 10524 bp, 11 predicted proteins | sample BogForMeECP23OM1_FD_94443 | JGI IMG/M metagenome (GOLD analysis project Ga0074044, IMG submission 94443) | Bog forest soil microbial communities from Calvert Island, British Columbia, Canada - Bog Forest MetaG ECP23OM1 | ecosystem: Environmental > Terrestrial > Soil > Wetlands ...
TTCCCGCAAACCAACGGAATATGCTCTGGCTCGTATTTACCAGATTAGAATTTCGCTCGTTGATGGTCGATTGGGGGGCGCGAGCCCAGGACACGCTGGCCAGATTTCGTGCCGATTATGGCCATCATGCGGGCGATGGGCATTTTGTTCAACTGGTCGAGCAGCTTAAGTCGCTAAGCTCGGAGTTTGCGGAATGGTGGCCACGTCATGACATACGGCAAATGAGCGAAGGCCGCAGAGACTACCAGCATCCGCTGGGTGGCCGAATGATCATGGAGCACGCCACGTTCCTGGTGGGCGACAATCCAGAACTTAGACTGTTTGTGTTGCACCCGGCTGCTGAGTCCAATTCTATCGCCAAAATGCGGAAGGTTATCGCAGGATTCCGAGGCGGCAACTCTTCGCGGTTGTCGGCCAGCAAGGAGTCGAAATAAACGCGAGCCAGCTGTCTCGGATCAATGCGTCACCATCGCTTTCTTGGAGCGCGGGTCGTTTCCCTTGAGCAACGGGAAGACCGGCAGCATACAGAGGCAGATGAGCGCGAGGATCTTGAGCGTATCGAGGTAAGCCCCGAGGCTCGCCTGCGTTTGCACCATGAGGTACATCCGCCCTAGAGCCTGATGGCTGGCGTCGGCGCTGCTCATGCCTGCGTGGAAAAGGTTACTGCTAAGCCCGGAGAGTTGGGCGCGCAAGGCCGGATTGAAGGTGTTCACGTGCATGCTGAGAGTGTCCTGGTGTATCTGCGCTCGTCGCTGGGTCAATGTCGTCACCATCGAGATGCCGACACTGGCTCCAATATTGCGGAACATGTTTATCATGCTCGAAATTTGATTGGTTTTCCCGGGCGGGACATCGAGATAGGCCAGCGTGTTAATCGGGATGAACATGAAAGCAACACCCAAACGTTGGAAGACGTAATCGAGCGTATAGGTGCTGAAACTGGCTTGCAGGTCGAGCCGGGTCATGTGCCAAAGCGCGAGCCCGGTGAGCAGGAAGCCGGTAGCAGCGAGCCAGCGCGCCTGTACGCGCGACGATAGTTGCCCTGCGATTGGCATGGTCATGATCATCAGGAGCCCGCCAGGCGAGAGCACCAGCCCGGCCAACTCGGCGGTATATCCGGCTAACTCTTGCATAAACAGAGGCAGCAATGCAGTGGCGGCGTAAAGCGCCACGCCCAGCACGAACATCATCAGACTGGCAGCGGCGAAATTGAAGTTCTTTAGCAGGCGCAACTCGATAACCGGCGTTTTATGCCGAAGCTCCCAGATGACCAGCGCTACAATCGAAGCAGCGGAGATTGTCGAGAGCGTGGCAATGAAATGAGACGCAAACCAGTCATCCTCCTGACCTTTGTCGAGCACCACCTGCAGACAGCCGATGCCTAACACAATCAGACCTATTCCTATGTAGTCGATGCGAAGCCCGCGATGGCTGCGGCGCTCTTGTTCCATCTTATCTTTAAGATAGTCCGGGTCCTGAACGAAGTGGTTGGTGAGCAGTAAAGAGATAATTCCGATCGGAACATTGATATAGAAAATCCAGCGCCAGCTATAGTTATCGGTTATCCAGCCCCCAAGTGTCGGTCCGATCGACGGCGCGAGCACCACCGCCATCCCATAGATAGCGAACGCCATGCCTAAGCGTTCGGGTGGAAAAGTATCTGCCAGGATGGCCTGTTCACTGGGCTGCAATCCCCCGCCGCCAATTCCCTGTAGCACGCGAAACGCGATTAGCATGCCGAGCGAAGGAGCGATTCCGCACAGAAACGAACAGATCGTGAACAGTGCTACGCAAGTCATATAAAAGCGCTTGCGTCCCAGAACCTCCGACAGCCATGCACCTAGAGGAAGGATGATACCGTTGGAAACCAGGTATGAGGTCAATACCCAGGTGGCCTGGTCCGCGGTCGCAGACAGGCTACCTGCGATATGCGGCAGCGCGACATTGGCGATGCTCGAGTCGAGTGCCTCCATGAAGGTGGCGATCGTCACGGTGAACGCGATCGGCCATGGGTTGATCGCATACTTGGGGCCGGAGGCTGGCCCCGACAGACCTCCAACCGGAGCCGCGCTCACTTGAGCCACACGGTGGGTTCAACGGACATGCCCGGCACCAAACGATGGCCGATGTCCTGGCCCGGTGCGAGAGCGATACGAACCGGAATCCGCTGCACCACTTTTACGTAGTTGCCGGTGGCGTTCTCGGGCGGGAGCAGGCTGAAGCGTTCACCCGAAGCAGAGCCCAAACCATCCAGATACCCTTTGAAACTGCGGCCCAACGCGTCGACGTAGATGTCGACCGGTTGGCCCGGCCGCATTCGACGCAGCTGGTCCTCCTTGAAATTGGCGGTAACCCAGACATCGTCGAGTGGGACCACTGCCAGCAACGATTCTCCCGGTTGCACGCGTTGTCCGGGCTCGACGCTTTTCTTGCCAACCACCCCGCTCATTGGCGCGGTGATTTGGGTGTAGCCATAGTTGAGTAAGGCGCGGTCGAGGTCGGCCTGGGCTTCCTTAACTGCGGCTCCGTGCGAAGTTATGTTTGTAAGCGCTGCGTTGGCGCTCGCGCGATCGGCATCGACCCTCGCCCGAGCCACCTTTGCGATGCGCAAGCTCTCCTGATAGTCCTCGCGTCGGCCGGCGCCCTCGGTCGCAAGGGTTTCCAGTCGCGGCACATCATATTCAGCCTTTGCTCTGGTCGCCTCGTCCTCGGTGACTTTGTTGAGCGCCGTTTGGTAGTCGGCCTTAGCCGATTCCACCTGCGCCTTGCTCTGAGCTAGCTTGGCGCGTGCACCTTCGACCGCTACCACGTAGTCGGAGGGCTCGATGTCCGCCAAAACCTGTCCTTCCTGGACGGTCTGGGTATCCTTCACATAGACCTGTTCGATAGTGCCTTCGATGCGGGAGCTGACCAGGATGATGTGTCCATCGACCTGCGCATCGTCGGTATCTTCGTATGAGGAGATGTAGCTCCAGCCCGGCGCCACGATTGCCGCCGCAACGATAAGCAGCAAGATCACTGGAATGAGATTTCGACGCCTACCAAATCGTGACGATGAAGGCCGTCCTGATCCTGCAGCAGCTGAGCTATCGGCGCCGTTGCTGACGCGATCCTCCGTTCGAGATTGGCAGTCGTCGTGCTTGTCACCATCAAGGCCGATATCGTCGCCGTCACTTTCGTCACGATCGGCCGCCTCAGATGGCGTGGAAGGAAATTCGCTGCTCAAGTCACATTCCTCCGGCGTTGTGCCTTGGCCGGTTAGACCTTCGGCTGATTGGATTTCACTTCGGTCTCCCAACCGCCGCCGAGCGCCTTATAGATAGCGATCAGATCGCCGATTAGTTGTTGATCGTTCTGCGCCAGTGAGTCCTGCGCCGCATAGAGCGATCGCTGCGCTTCAAGTACGTCGAGATAGTTGGCATAGCCTTCCTCGTAACGTTCGCGCGCGAGCACTTCCGAGAGCTTGAAGTCCTGCGCGGAAGCCGCCAGCGCTTGATGCCTGGTTCGCTCTTTGGCATAGGCGACGAGCGCGTCTTCAACCTCGGCGAGCGCGCCCAGCACGGTCTTCCGATAGTTGAGAAGCGCCTGTTCCTCCTCGGCATTACGCGCCTCGATATATGCCCGGATCCGGCCGCCCTCGAAGATCGGCCAGCGCACCGATGGACCGACCGACCACATCCGGCTCGTCCCGAAAAGGAAATCGCTGGCGCTTATCGATTCAAGCCCGGTGATACCGGTGATGGAGAATTTGGGATACAGGTCAGCTGTGGCCACGCCGACTTGGGCTGTGGCCGCCGCGATTTCGCGCTCGGCACGGCGAATATCGGGGCGCCGCCGGAGCAGGTCAGAAGGAAGGCCGGCGGGAATCCTCAAGGCTATGGCATCGGGATCCGTGATGCCTGGAATCGGCGCCATATCGGAGAGCTGCGCCATCAGCGCATCGGGCTCGCGGCCCAGCAAAACGCCGATGCGGTGGATCGTTTGTGCAAGCTCGGTCTCTATTTCCGGCACCTGCGCTTCTGTGTTCTCCAACAGAGATCGCGCTTGAATCACATCGAGTTCTGGCGCAAAGCCTTGCTCGAATCGAGCTCGAGTCAGCTTTAATGAATCATTCTGGTCGCGCAGGTTTTCCCGAGCGATCTGAAGGCGGCGCTCCAACGCGCGCACGGCAACATAATTACGCGCGGCCTCGGCCAGTAGTGTTACCCTTACGTCGCGTGAGTTTTCGATCGACGCGGCAAGCTCTGCCTGCGAGGCTTCCACTCCGCGCCGCAGCCCGCCAAAGACATCCAGCTCCCAGCTCGCGTCGAACCCGGCCTCATAGGTGTTCTCCTCTCTTGGAACAAGTTGCGGGAACTCTCCGAACGGCGTGTTGGCGCTGTACCGCTGGCGAGTGTACGAACCATCCAAACCGATATTCGGGAGTAACGCGCCTCGGCTGCTTGCCAGATAGGCGCGCTCTTCGCGAATCCGGGCAACGGCAATTTTCTGGTCGAGATTCGACGACAGCGCCTGGGCGACGATCACGTTGAGAACGGGATCGTCGAAAGCCATCCACCATAGTGCGAGGTCGGTTTTGGTTCCCGGCTGGGCGACCTGCTTGGTCTGCTCATCGGTATCGTTCCAATGAGCCGGGAGCTTCATCGCAGGAGGTTTATAGTTGGGACCGACCGCGCACCCCGCTAAGTTCACAATCAGCAGTGCCGCTGCGACCAACGGCAGCCACTTTCCGATCGACCACAACAGGAATGCTGGACGTTCCTCAATGACCAGCCGTGACACCACTCTTCGATCTCCTTCTCGAGTCGCGCTGCTGGTGGGGTGGCGGATTGCCATCTGGGTTCCCATTTGTCTGGACGCAAGGAGCCGACGACCAAGATGTGCGCGAGGTCGAAACCGTGAGGCATCGGGCAGTTTTAGAACCGGCGAGGACTCTTCCACGTTGCGATTGCGTAGACCGGCGACCCTCGCCCGAAGAGCGCCCGGCTTGCTGCTTGTCGGCGCAGCGTCTGTTCTTTTCCCAGCGAACAATCAAATCCCTCAAAAGGGGAGGTTCTACTTCCAGCGCGGTACACAGGTCCTCGAACGAGAAAGGTCCTTCTCCCCTGTCGTGGAAAATCCAGAACTCAGCTTCTTTAAATTCCCCACGTCTTTTCGCATCACGGGCTTTGAAATTACGCTGGAAACACCGCACCGCATCGATGAGGAGGCCGGCCGTCAGGCGCAAGATTGGCTCGATTGAAGTCGAGCGCCGGCGCGCGGGGTAAAATTGTGAGAGCATGAGGGCATCAGCGCGGTCCGAAAGTTCGTCGCATGCAGAACCTATCTGATTGATTTCCGTGCCTCGATCGTCCATGAACTCACCTCTTCAGGGTTTGCCGTACAACGAGAAAGCCCACACCGCGAACCTGTTTTTTCCGGGAGATGGGTGGCTGACAGAAAGCCGCGTTCTGCTAGGGGGACAGAAAGTCGAGCCATGTTCAGAACGTGTGCGCGAATTCTTGCGGCACTGAACAGTCTCATTAAACAGCTTTGTTGTTTGACCTGGTGGCACATAGGGTACGAAGTCACAAATTCTTGCGATCACCATGGTTAAAGGAATATATGCCGGCACCAACCCGGTACTAGAAATATCTTTTATCCTGGTATAGAAACTCCCACCCAAACTCTTCTGCTCCCAAACGGCCACGACCAACTCGTGTTCGCCATAAAGACCTGACAGATGGGTGCGCCGGTACAATGCGTTCAAACAAGAGATGTCAGTAAGGTGACGCTCTAAAGAGAAACTTTAGAAGGATCGGAGTTGCCGAAATCGCAGGGCGCGAAGGCGTCGGAATGCTTTACCCAAGTGGAGGTCGGCGGGGGGCTTTCGTAGAGCGCGGACTTCGCGGCGTGGGGAGATGGATTCGAAGGCCCGCAGCCGTTACGCTTCACCGCCAAGAAAAAGGCCGCCGTGCTGCCCGCAGTTTTTTCGAGAGATGAATGGTTTGATGCTCGTTCGCACGATCCTAAGATCGGAATTAGCGGGAAACCGATCATTTTCCGCGGTTCTGTGGGCGCGCGGACTTTTCAGATCGGCGAACGAGCATACAAGATTTAGCGCCAAAGGATCATGGAGGCTATATAGAAATTTCTCGCGGCGGCTCAGTTCGAAGGGGCGCGCAACGCCGGCGCCGCGCGAGGGGCAGGCCGGTGCGATCACGTTCTCAACGAATCAATGACGGTTCGCTACTTGTTCCGCGGATGCTCTGGGAGGCCTGTCGGTCAAAGCAAGCGATCGATATCGACAATCGCAGGCCCTTCGGATCCCCTCTCCTGCGACGCAAGTTGAGAGATTTCTTAAAGTAACTTTCACTTCAGTTGTGGGAATACTTTGGAAACTTTGCTGAGCAGGTAGTCGTCATAGCTTCCCCTGATGGACGCCAAGTCGGTGCCGGACCATCGACGCACGCGCCACCGACCCGCCGCCGAAAGATCGGGCGCGAGCGGTGCGATGGGACTTGATCGGAGCCAATTCGGCATCGAAACTCGGGTCCGGAAAAGTGACATCGACACTCGATCTTGCGTCAACTCGTTACTTGTTCTCGCTGTTTTGCTTCAAGTTGAAGTCGTGGTTGAAGGCCGCGTGGATGACAGCGTCGGCCGATCGTCAAGTAACCCGGTTTCAGCGACCACGAAGGTGCCGATGCAAGCTGCCGCCGTCATCGCGCCGTGCCCCACCCATCGCCGCAACGCATGTCCGGCGTCAATGACATCGGAACGCCCGAGTGCTGCTATCAACGGGTCAGGCATTTTGTAGCCGAGCGCGGGAACGACGACCAGATCCGGCCGGGCACGTTTGGCAACCGGAATTACCGGGACCTTCAACCCTTGCGCGGTACGCACGGTCGATCGCACCCCTACCGCGCTGACTTCGAAGCGCAACGAGATGATGCCGAACAACTCGGCTAGCTCGTTCGCGGTAGCGAATACGCTCGGCTTTCTCGTCACGACTTCTGGATGGGAACCGACTCTCGGCTTTCCGGCGCTGCCGGCGATGCCCGGCCGTGCCACCCTTATCTCCGTGATTCATGCGATCCGACGCTAGCCGTACCGAATTCATCTGATTTGAGGGCTGATCACTTCCGGCCGTTTTAAACCCAATTCGTACTTAGATTTGACTCGCACCGACATTTCGCAATCCCCCTTAAACTGCAGTTGTAGTACCACCGTTCAATGGTAGAGGCGTACAAATGAAATGTGTGTTCGAGAATGCATCGAGCGGCGATAACAGATGTTAGATAGACGAATTAGCTTTCACCGCGACATCGAGAAAGCGGCCGCCAGCCACGTAGCGCCGAGGGTAGAAGTAATCAAGGACAAACATGCCCACCATGTTAAGCCAAGCCCGGCCTCGCAAGTCGAAGTCCAGGTGGTCTGGCAGATTGACGGACAAGGGCTGCGTCGAATCGTTCAATTGACGCATAAACGCTGAGCGTAATCACTGAGAGCGTATGCAACTGGTTTCGACACTCCTGCCTAACGAGTTCGATAAGGGCATACGACGTTCTGAAACTCAGGGGCACTACGAGGTGGCCAAGCGTTATAGCCTCTTAACTGAAAATCTATAACGCAAGCACCGGAGTCATAGTTTCTGGTTCCGATCGCTACCGGAAGGCTGTAAATCGCAGCGTAGGCTGGTTTTCTTCCATATGGGGTAACCGCGCACCGTATGGTGCGGTATCGTCTGCAATCCGTGCCCCGAAGAGGATCTTCGGGTCATTTGCGACGATTACTATAGGCATGCCGATTGCGTCTTAACATCGCGAGCCGATGAGAATCTCTCCGCTAGCCTCGCCTAACCTTTCGGCTTCTTCCTATTTCGCAAGAAGGAGATCTTACTGTGGATTTTGCAACAGATTCGCGCGCTGACATCGTGACGGTCAAGGAAGTATCGGAATATTTTCGCGTGCACCCCTCGACGGTCTATCGCCTGTTATCGAAAAACCAACTGCCGGCTTTCAGAGTCGGATCCGACTGGCGTTTCTCGCTGAAGGCGATTGATCAGTGGCGCATGGACGCTGAAGTTACGAAACCAAATTCCTAAAAACAACGTAGCGGCGAGGAGGTCCACCTCCTCGCCCGCGATCAGGCCCCCGCCGACTCAGGATTGCGAGGCCGCGCCCCCAGCATTTCCCGTGCTGCCCCTGCGCCTGCGGCAAAGGCCAATGCAAAGAGCTTCGTCTCAGGTAGGTCGCGCCCTGTCATTATGTGGCGACCGACTACGAACGCTGCATGCTTGCGCCCGCCGCGAACAATCATGCGGCGGTAGAGCGCCGAGAGTGCGGTATTGCGTGTCCGACCGGCCGCGTTGCCGGATTCCACTAGCATAGTGCGCAGCCAGCGATCGCCCTTACGGGCTTTGGCGCGGACTTCATCGAGGTCCGCGCTGGAGAGAAGCCCCTGATCCAGGACGACGCAAACCTCGAGAAGCTGTCCGAAGCCAGCCAGCCCTTCAGTCGACCCCCAAACTTTTTCACGGTTCCCTCCCCGCGATCGCGGCGTGCCGCAATCCTGATCTTACGGGACCAGCTTACGCAGCAACCGGGACCATCAACCGGATCGTGAAAGGGCTACAGGTGGTACTTGCACGTAGCGATCGGCGGAAACCATCCGCTCCGGCCTAATGTGTCTGATTTCCGTTAACAGAGTCCGTGATAAGAGGCAAATTGAATTGGATTTTCGCGAACTTACACGCGCTTGCGCTGGCCGAGAAGCGCAATTGAAAGGCAATTTAGGCCAGGGTGGATCCCGGACGGGTAGGAGCTGGCGCGCCCGATTTTCAATTAAGGGGGGAACCAAATTTTCCCGTTAATCTTATCCCCCAAGTTGATTGACCCGCTTCCTGTTCTAAGAGGCGTCAGGATCCTCGGCGTCGAGGTTCTCCGGCTCTCTCTGTAAATCAGTGGCGATAGGATATCGATACCAATGTCGCAGTATCATTGGTGAAAAGGCCCGTTTACGCTTTCATCGCGGGGTACGAATCGCCCCTGCTTTGAGAACCGCAAGTGGAAACGAGATCGTTCACGATTGGGACGAGTTTCAGCAACGATACCAAGACGAGCGACTCGATTTGATGAATGCGGTGCTCAAGAGAATTCCGTCCGTCGAAGGAACTGGCGAAAGCGGCGCTGAATCAGCGAGAGCGCGACAACGGCCAGTGCCCCGCTCCTCACGCGTGACGAACTGAAGCGGCAGGAACGGGAAACCGTCATCAACGCACTGAAACATACAAATGGAAAGGTTTTCGGACCGGCGGTGCAGCCGAATTGCTCGGCATGAAACCGTCGACCCTGGCATCTCGCATCTCCGCGATGGGTATCAATCCTAAGGCACTCCGCTGATGACCGGGACGCAGGTCGCGTCAGTCGAGTTGGGAAAGGAGTAACGCGGCTTCGGTGAAATCGGGGTCAGCGAAACCTTCAGTGATGCTGGCGACAACCGGGACGAGACCGGCTTTGGCTTCATCGCGGCGATGACGACCAACTAATAGGCGTGCGAGGCTGGCTGCGGCGCGCAATTCCCATGCGCGTGCTTCTTGAAGACGCGCAATTTGTAAGGCGCGCTGAAAACTGTTCTCGGCCTCGGTATCGGCGCGCCCGAGCAAGATGAGCAATTCGCCACGCAGCCGCCAGATCTCCGCCTCGTGCATCCGTTGGCCGCTGGCCTCGATTTCCTTGAGGGCTTCAGCCACGGCGGCGAGGCCCTTTTCGGGCTCGCGCGCCTTGAGGTAGGACTCGGTAAGAAGACTGAGGGCGTAGCTGTGAATCAGCTCACCGCCGGCTTCCCGCAGGGTGCTCATCGCTTCGCGCATCCGGACTATCCCGGCGTCGAAATTGCCTTCGCCGACGAGCACGCGTCCGATGTTCATCGCAGCGACTGCGGACCAGTAAGGAAAGCCGTTCTCCCGCGCGACCTGCAGTAGCGATTCGGCACGCAGCCTGATGTCAGTATAGTCGCCGCGAAAGTGACCAAGAGCGATCATGTACATCAGCGTGAAGGCCATGCTGAACGGGTTGCCGAGGCGGGTTGCGAGCTCAAGCGCCTCGGCGGCACGCTTCTGAGACTGCTCTGAATAGCCGGTCATCCAAAGCGCCCACGACATCTGGCTTCGCGATGGCACTACCAAAGCCTGGCTCATCGGTAGGTATCGCGGAATATCTCGATCATAGATGGCAATCGCCTGTTCAAGATGTTGGCGCGCGACGGCGAACTCGCCGCGCCACAGGCAGGTCGAACCCAACGCGCTCAACGCGCCGGCTTGCGCCACGTCGCTGTTTATAAGGCGCGATAGGTTCAGAATTTTCTCCGCCAACTGCTTGGCATCATGCATGCGATTACGCGAGAGATTGAATCTCCATAGGCCGAACATGACGCTGAACAGTTCGGGCCCTTCGCCAATACGCTGACAAAGCACCAGTCCGCGATTGAGGGATTCTGCAAGTTCGGGGGAAGAATAACCGTGAATTGCGGCCAGAAGCGGAA
>Ga0074044_10005297_pt1 | contig 10523 bp, 10 predicted proteins | sample BogForMeECP23OM1_FD_94443 | JGI IMG/M metagenome (GOLD analysis project Ga0074044, IMG submission 94443) | Bog forest soil microbial communities from Calvert Island, British Columbia, Canada - Bog Forest MetaG ECP23OM1 | ecosystem: Environmental > Terrestrial > Soil > Wetlands ...
CGATTCAGAAGCGATTCGTGAGTCATCCCACTTTGAATCACAAATCGATTCCTACCTCCAAGAACATTTTAACGCCTATGCGCTTCCGCGGGAATGAGCGGATAGCTAGACTGCGAGGCAGCGATGTCAGGCAAACCGTTGATCGCGATCATGGCCCTCGCCGTCCTGCCGCTGCTCGCCACGGCGCCACAGGCTGCGGCACAGCGCGAGACGTCACCGATTACACGTCCCGGCAAGCCGACCTTGCCGCCGCGTGTCGTGAGGCGGCGTATCGAGATCCACCCGCGGCCCTTGCTCTACCGGCGCTGTGTCGACTGGTATGAGTTGCAATACCGGCCGAGCGGCACGGTGCTCTATCCGCAAATGCGCTGCTGGTGGGTGCGCGGGTAATGTCTCCCTTCCCCCTTGTGGGGAAGGGTTGGGGATGGGGGTCGAGAGGTGACGCGCAAGCGTTGACGTTATCGCTTCACCTCGCCACCCCCACCCCTAACCCCTCCCACAAGGGGGAGGGGAATTGCTCACTTCCACTCCCGCACGTCCACAAAATGTCCCGCGATCGCCGCGGCGGCGGCCATCGCCGGCGAGACCAGGTGGGTGCGTCCTTTGTAGCCCTGCCGGCCCTCGAAATTGCGGTTCGAGGTCGAGGCGCAGCGCTCGCCGGGATTGAGCTTGTCGGGGTTCATGGCGAGGCACATGGAGCAGCCGGGCTCGCGCCAGTCGAAGCCGGCCTTGAGAAAGATCTTGTCGAGGCCCTCGGCTTCAGCCTGCTCTTTGACCAGGCCTGAACCCGGTACGATCATGGCCTTGACGTTGGCGTTGACGGTTTTGCCGTCGACGACCTTGGCGACCGCGCGTAAATCCTCGATGCGTCCGTTGGTGCAGGAACCGATGAACACGCGGTCAAGGGTGATATCGGCGATCTTCTCGCCGCCTTTCAGTCCCATATAGGTGAGCGAGCGTTCCGCAGCCTGCCGTTTGTTGTCGTCGGCGATATCTTCGAGGCGCGGCACGCGGCCGCTCACCGCGACGACCTGCTCGGGGTTCGTGCCCCAAGTCACCAGCGGCGGCAGCTTGGCGGCGTCGAGCCTGATCTCGCGATCGAAATGGGCGCCGTCGTCGGACTGCAGCGTCGCCCAGTAGCGCATGGCCTCGTCCCAGGCCTTGCCCTTCGGCGCCTTGGGGCGATCCTTCAAATAGCTGTAGGCTTTTTCATCGGGCGCGATGAAACCGGCCTTGGCGCCGGCCTCGACCGACATGTTGCACACCGTCATGCGGCCTTCCATCGACAGCGAGCGGATCGCCTCGCCGGCATATTCGAGCGCGTAGCCGGTGCCGCCGGCAGTGCCGATCTCGCCGATGATGGCGAGGATGATGTCCTTGGCGGCGACGCCCTGCGGCAGCTTGCCGTCGACCACGGCGCGCATGTTCTTCGATTTGGTCTGGATCAGCGTCTGCGTCGCGAGAACGTGCTCGACTTCCGAGGTGCCGATGCCGTAGGCGAGCGCGCCGAAGGCGCCGTGCGTGGCCGTGTGGCTGTCGCCGCACACCAGCGTTACCCCGGGCAGCGTAAAGCCCTGCTCCGGGCCGATGATGTGGACGATGCCCTGGCGCCTGTCGAACTCGTCAAAATATTCGAGACCGAAGATTTTCGCGTTCTCGGCAAGGTAGGCGATCTGCGCTTCGCTCTCTGGGTCGGGATTCTTCTGCCGGCGGTCGGTCGTCGGCACGTTATGGTCGACGACGAGCAACGTCTTATCCGGCGCGCGCACCTTGCGGCCGGAGAGCCGCAATCCTTCGAACGCCTGCGGGCTTGTCACCTCGTGCACGAGATGCCGGTCGACATAGAGGAGGCAGGTGCCGTCCGGCTGCTCGTCGACCAGATGATCGTCCCAGATCTTGTCGTACAGGGTGCGGGGCTTGGCCATCGATTACTCCGCCGCCTTCTCCACCGCGCCAGTCGCCGCCACGCCATGCTCCTGCCGCTCGGTAATGCGCGCGGACTTGCCGCGGCGTCCGCGCAGATAATAAAGCTTGGCGCGACGGACCTGGCCGCGGCGCACGACCTTGATCGAGTCGATCAGTGGCGAATAGAGCGGAAAAACGCGTTCGACGCCCTCGCCGTAGGAAATCTTGCGGACGGTGAAATTCTCGTTCAGCCCGGCGCCGGCGCGGCCGATGCAGACGCCTTCATAGGCCTGGACGCGGCTGCGTTCGCCTTCGACGATCTTGACGTTGACCACCACCGTATCGCCCGGCTGAAAATCGGGGATTTCCTTGCCGGCGGTGAGCTTCGCCATCTGTTCTTGTTCGATTTCTTTGAGCAGGTTCATGGTGAATTCTCCATCGGCTGCGCTTGCGGTGCGCGGCTCCTACCGGGGGCTAAACGGGTTGGCGCAGCTTCTACGCCACCCCGCGGGCTTTGTCACCTTCCAGTCATCCCGCCCGGGAGCCGCTTCGCAAACGCCGCAGAAAGGCCGCCCAGAGGTCCGGCCGGCGCTCGCTGGTCAGCCGCTCGGCCTCAGCGCGGCGCCAGGCGGCGATTTTGCCGTGATCGCCCGAAGTGAGGATTTCGGGGATCGGCCGACCCTCCCAAAGCTGCGGGCGGGTGTATTGCGGATATTCCAGCAAGCCGTCGGCAAAACTCTCCTCGGCGCCGGAGGCCGGCGCGCCCATGACCCCGGGCAACAGCCGCACGCAGGCGTCGATCAGCGCCATCGCCGCAATCTCGCCTCCGGACAGCACATAATCGCCGATCGAGATCTCTTCGAGGCCGCGCGCCGCGATGACGCGCTCGTCCACGCCCTCGAACCGGCCGCAGACCAGGATGACGCCGGCGTCGAGGGTGAGGGCCTCGATCCGCGCCTGCGTCAGCGGCACGCCGCGCGGCGACATGAGCAGGCGTGGCCGTGCATCGGATGCCGCCGCGTCGATCGCGCGGCCCAGCACGTCGGCCTTCATCACCATGCCGGGGCCGCCGCCGGCCGGCGTATCGTCGACGGTGCGATGCTTGTCAGTTGCGAAGTTACGGATATCGACGACATCGAGCGACCAAGCGCCGGCCGCCATAGCCTTGCCGGCGAGGCTTAAGCCCAGCGGCCCCGGAAACATTTCCGGGAAAATGGTGAGAACGCTCGCGCGCCACATCTTACCCTCTGCCTTTGCGGGAGAGGGTGCAAACGTTCCCTCCGGCGCAGCAACAACCAGCTGCCCCGCCGCAAGATCGACCTCTGGAACGGTCGCCTCGTCGAACGGCAGCATCTGCGTCGGCTCGCCTTCCGCTTGCCGCACTTCGATCAGGTCACCGGCGCCGAAATTGTGGATCGCGACGACGGTGCCGAGTTTCTGACCCGCAAGATCGACGACAGCGAGGCCGACGAGATCGGCGTGATAGAACTCGTCGGCCTCGACGGGCTCGGGCAAGCGGTCGCGCGGCACGTAGAGCCTGATGTTCGTGAGTTGCTCTGCGGCATTGCGGTCACAAATTCCCGCAAGCCTCGCCACGAAATGATCTTTGGCCGGCCGCAGCGACTCGATCGCGAACACGCGGCCGTCCTCGGACTCGAGCGGGCCATAGCTGGTGATTGCAGCCGGATTGGACGTGAACGAGCGCAGCCGGACTTCCCCGCGCATGCCGTGCGCCGCGCCGATTTGACCGAGGCAGATGCGAGCGCCGCCCGCCATTATTCGTGCCTGCTAAGCGGCCGGTGGCGCTGCGCCAGCGGCGGGAGCCGCGCCAGGAACCGCTGCGGCCTTGGCGGCTTCCTCCTTCGCCTTGCGTTCCTTGCGCGGGATCGCTCGTTCCGGATTGTTGCGCTTTTCCCGCTTTATCACGCCGGCGGCGTCGAGGAAGCGCATGACGCGGTCGGAAGGCTGCGCGCCCTTGACCATCCAGGCCTTGACCTTTTCCAGATCGAGCTTCAGCCGATCTGTCCGCTCCTTGGGCAGCAGCGGATTGAAATAGCCGAGGCGCTCGATGAAGCGCCCGTCGCGGGGGCTGCGGCTGTCGGCTACGACGATGTGATAAACCGGCCGCTTCTTGGTTCCGGCGCGCGCCATGCGGATTACGAGAGACATTCAGTTTCCTTTCGCTTGTTGAAATTTCACATCCGCCCCCGCGGAGCGAAGCGTAGCGGGGGAGGGGGCATAGGCGGCCTTCGGCCGCCGTTCTTTACGTAAAGTACGCCGACGCAAAGCGTCGGCTGTGGCGAAGCACGGTGGAAGGGGCGTGCGGCATCGAGGTTGACCTCCTCGTCGACGCCACTTCCGCCGCCCTTCGGGCGGTCCCCCTTCCCCGCTTCGCGGGGCAGGATGAAGGTTCTATTCACTTCTTCTTCCCCAATCCGGGAAAGCCGCCCGGGAATTTAGGACCAAGACCCGGTAGTCCACCTGGTAGTCCCGGAAAATTCGGTGGTAGTCCCGGCATTGTCGGCGGCAGCCCGCCCGGCATCTTTTCGGCAAGCTTCGCCATCTGCTCCGGGCTCGGCGTGCCGCCGCCCATACCGAGCATGTTGGCGAGGCCGGCCATCGGTCCGCGCTTGGCGCCGCCCATCGCTTTCATCACGTCGGACATGGTGCGGTGCATCTTCAGCAGGCGGTTGATGTCCTCAGGCTTTGTGCCCGAGCCGGCGGCAATGCGCCGCTTGCGGTTCGCCTTGAGCACATCAGGGTTGCGCCGCTCTTGCGGCGTCATCGAATCGATGATCGCCATTTGCCGCTTGAGCACCGTTTCGTCGAGATTGCGTTCGGCAAGCTGGTTTTTGATCTTGGCAATGCCCGGCAGCATCGACATCAACCCGGTCATGCCGCCCATGTGCTGCATCTGTACGATCTGCTCGCGCAGATCGGCGAGATCGAAGGCGCCCTTGCGCATCTTCTCGGCGACTCGCGCCGCCTTCTCGGCGTCGATCGTTGCTGCGGCTTTCTCGACCAGCGAAATGATGTCGCCCATGCCAAGAATGCGGTCGGCGATCCGCGCCGGATAAAAGTCCTCGATGGCGTCGAGTTTCTCTCCGGTGCCGATGAGCTTGATCGGCTTGCCGGTGACGGCGCGCATGGAGAGCGCCGCGCCGCCGCGGCCGTCGCCGTCGATCCGTGTCAGCACAATGCCGGTCAAACCCACGCGCTGGTCGAACGACCGCGCGAGATTGACGGCGTCCTGGCCGGTCAACGCATCGGCGATGAGGAGAATTTCGTGCGGGTTGGCCGCGCGGCGGACCTCCGCCGCCTCGGTCATCATCGCCTCGTCGAGCGTGAGGCGGCCGGCAGTATCGAGCATCACCACGTCGTAGCCGCCGAGACGCGCCGCCTGCACCGCGCGGTTGGTGATCTGCACCGGCGTCTGGCCGGCGACGACCGGTAGCGTGTCCACCTCGACTTGGCGGCCGAGCACGGCAAGCTGTTCCATGGCGGCTGGCCGGCGCGTGTCGAGCGAGGCCATCAACACCTTGCGCTTGGCGGTCTCGGCGAGGCGCTTGGCGATTTTGGCAGTGGTCGTGGTTTTGCCCGAGCCCTGCAGTCCCACCATCATGATGACGACGGGTGCCGGCGCATTGAGGTCGATCGGCTGCGCATCCGATCCCAAGGTCTCGATCAGCTGGTCGTGCACGATCTTCACGACCATCTGGCCGGGCGTGACCGACTTGATCACGTCCACCCCGACCGCGCGCTGCTTCACCTGGTCGGTGAAGGTGCGCGCGACGTCGAGCGCGACGTCGGCTTCGAGCAATGCCCGCCGCACCTCGCGCAACGCCGCATCGACATCCGCCTCCGACAACGCCCCGCGCCGGGTCAGGCGATCAAGGACCGCATTTAGCCGTTCGGAAAGACTGTCGAACATTTGTCGGCCTTCTTCACTCGTCATGCCCGGGCTCGACCCGGGCATCGATCCCCACCCTCACCCTCGCCCGCTTGCGGGGGAGGGATGGGAGGAGGAGCTGGATTGCCGGGTCAGGCCCGGCAATGACGAAAATAATAATCGGCGCATCTTCGCGTAAGACATCTTCGCGTAAGACACGGCAAAGCAAACACTTATAGCGCCCGAGGGCGCATCGCGCTGTCGGGCGATTGCCTCCGGCCTCCGGGGCCGGTCGGCGGTTGCAAAGTCGATCTCTTGCGAGAGCGGCCGGAACCTAGTGAGCCGGTTCCACGCTGTCAACCGGCGTTCATTTGAGCAAGACGAGGATGTTGACCGTGAGCTTGTTCTGGTCGCTCGACACGGGGTCGGTCACATATTCCTCAATGAACATGTCCTTGGCCTCAAGCCGCTTCTCGTCGAGATAATTCGTGATTGCCTCGTAGGTGTTGTCCAATTCGTCATAAGAGCCGTGATGGATGAATTTCAGCGCATGACCCTCCGGCAATTGGCCGACAGCGATCTCGCCATGCGGTGGGTTTTTGGGCGGCTCGGCAATCGGGACGGCTGCCTCGTATTCAAAGCCGGTATCGTCGGTCGCGGTAAAGATCGTCATCTCCAGGCCATCCGTCTTGAGGCCCTCCTTGTCGACATAGGTTTTGAGCTTCTTGAAGGAATTGGTGATCGTCGCGAAAGCGTCGTCCCAGGTACCCTTGCCCTTCACGTACACGATCGTCTTCGCCGTCAGCATCATATCCTCGCCGAACGGCTCGGCCGGCTCGGTCGGCACGGCGGTCGGACCTTGGGGAGCAGCTTGCGCCGGCTCGGCCGGCTTGACGGCGGGATTGGTCGCGGCTGCCGGCGGCGGCGTTTGCGCCCATGCTGGTTGTAATTCGGCGAGCGCCAGCGTCATGGCGATCGCCATGGCCGCCACAGCGGTACACAGCGCAAAGCGCGGCAACATCAGGTTCTCCTTGCATCGGCGATCTGCGCTGCCCGGCGGCGCCGTCGCCTCATGGTTCTTTCGTCCCTTTGAAATTCTAGCACGGCAGGGCGCACCCGACGTGCCCAATTTGCGATTAGCCGACTGGCGCTCAATGATCGAGTCCTCATATAAGTGGTTCACATTCGGGCATTATCATGAGCACGCTGGCGAATCGGGATTTCGTCAAGATGAACGGTCTCGGCAACGAGATCGTGATCGTCGACCTGCGTCGCGCGCCAAATCTGAGTGCACAAAGCCCGATTTCCGCGGCCGAGGCGCGCGCCGCCGCGCGACACGAGCCTTACGACCAGCTCATGGCGCTCTATCCCGCGCGCGGCAGCACCGATGCTTCGATCCGCATCTACAACAGCGACGGGTCGGAGGCGGGCGCCTGCGGCAATGGCATGCGCTGCGTCGCCGCGCTCGTCAGCGCCGAGACCGGTCATTCGAAACTGACATTCGAAACGCCGGCCGGGCTCATCGCCTGTTGGCGATCGGGCAACGGGCTATTCACGGTCAATATGGGCAGGCCGCGCTTTCGCTGGGACGAGATTCCGCTTGCACGCGAAATGCCCGACACGCGCGCGATCGACCTTACGGTCGGTCCGGCTGACGCACCGATCCTGCATTCGCCCTCGGTCGTCAGCATGGGCAATCCGCATGCAATCTTCTGGGTCGAGGATCCGCAAGCGTACGATCTGCGCAAAATCGGTCCGCGACTGGAAAACGATCCGATGTTTCCGGAGCGCGCCAACATCACGCTCGCCGCCATCGTCGCGCGCGACCACCTGGTGATCCGCACTTGGGAGCGCGGTGCCGGTCTCACCAAGGCCTGCGGCTCGGCGGCCTGCGCCGCCGCAATCGGCGCGGCGCGGCTTTCGCGCACCAGCCGCAAGGTGACGGTCACCCTGCCCGGCGGCGACCTCGCGATCGAATGGCGCGAAGCCGACGACCATGTGTTGATGACTGGCCCCATCGAATACGAACACAAGGGCCGCTTCGATGCGGCGCTGTTCGTCGATGCGGGGGCGGCGTGATGAGCGTCGACGTTGTCACCTTCGGCTGCCGGCTCAACTCAGCCGAGTCGGAAGTGATCCGCCGTGAGGCGGAGCGTGCCGGCTTTCGCGACACGATCGTGGTCAATACCTGCGCGGTCACCGCGGAAGCGGTCCGTCAGGCGCGGCAAACGGTCCGGGCGCTGCGACGCGAGCGCCCGCAGGCAAAGATCGTCATCACCGGCTGCGCGGCGCAGACCGAGCCGCAAACTTTCATCGCCATGCGCGAGGCCGATCAGGTTTTGGGCAATGCGGAGAAGCTCAGTGCCGCGGCGTGGGCGCAGGCGCGTGCCGCCTTCGACCTCAACGATGCGCCGAAGGTGATCGTCAACGACATCATGGCGATCAAAGAGACCGCGGCGCACCTTATCGACGCCTTCGAGGGCCGCACCCGCGCTTTCGTTCAAGTGCAGAACGGCTGCGACCACCGCTGCACCTTCTGCATCATTCCCTATGGCCGCGGCAATTCGCGCTCGGTGCCGATGGGCGCGGTGGTGGAGGATGTGCGCCGGCTCGTTGCCAACGGCTATCGCGAGGTCGTGCTCACGGGCGTCGACATCACGAGCTACGGTCCCGACCTGCCGGGCGCGCCCAAGCTCGGCCTTCTCGTGAAGCAGATTCTCAAGCACGTGCCGGAGCTCAAGCGACTGCGCCTATCGTCGATCGATTCGGTTGAGGTCGACCATGATCTCCTCGACGCGTTCGCGCAGGACGGCAGGCTGATGCCGCATTTGCACCTTTCGCTGCAGGCCGGCGACGATCTCATCCTCAAGCGCATGAAGCGACGGCACCGGCGCGAGGATGCGATTGCGTTCTGCAACAAAGTGCGCCGATTGCGGCCGGACGTGGTGTTCGGCGCCGATTTGATCGCCGGCTTTCCGACCGAGACGGAAAAAATGTTCCAAAAATCGCTCGACCTCGTCGAGGATTGCGGATTGACCCATTTGCACGTCTTTCCGTTCTCGCCGCGGCCGGGGACGCCGGCGGCGCGAATGCCGCAGCTTAGCCGCGAGATCGTGAAGGAACGTGCGCGGCGCCTGCGCCAGTGCGGCGCGCTCGCTTTGCGGCGGCATCTCGACGCCGAGGTCGGCGCGACGCGACGCGTGTTGACCGAGTCGCGTGAAACCGGCCGCACCGAGCAGTTCACGCCGGTCAGGCTCACGACGCCGACCGAGCCGGGAAGCATCCTCGAGCTGAAAATCAGCGCACACGACGGCCGGCAATTACTGGCGGCGTGAGCGCGACGTCATTACTGCCGCTTCGGATTTTTGCTCACCTTCCCAGCCGCATTGCGCCAGCCGTTCGCGCATATGTTCTGGCACCGGCGCCGTAACCTTGATCGGCGCGCGGTTCTTGTAGAGCGGCACGACAATCTCGCGGGCGTGGAGATGCAGAGGAGGCCCGCCGGCACGCGGAGCCCTGCCGTAGATCGCATCGCCCAAAATAGGCCAGCCCATTTCCGCGCAATGCACCCGGAGCTGGTGGGTGCGGCCGGTCAGTGGTTCAAGCGCGAGCCAGGTGAATTTCCCTCCCCCCACCCGGGTCGCGCTTGCGCGCGCCCGAGTGCAAGCTTGTTGGGGGAGGGTAGGGTGGGGGGTCGGGAGGTCGTGCGGGGCGTCGACGGGCGTGGCTGGCCTCACGACCCCCACCCCTAACTCCTCCCCACAAGGGGGAGGGGAACCCAGCACCTTCCACCGCGTCACCGCCGGCTGGCCCTTGGGATCATGCTTCATCCACCACCCCCGCGTCACGTCGAGGCGGCCGAGCGGAAGCTCGATGACGCCTTCGTCCGCATCGGGCGCGCCTTCGACCACGGCCCAATAGGTCTTGTCGATCGCGCCGTTCTTGAACAGCCGGCCGAGTTGCGCGAGCGCCTTGCGGTGGCGGCCGAGGACCAGGCATCCGGACGTGTCGCGGTCGAGCCGGTGGGCGAGCGCCGGCGGGCGCGGCAGGCCGAAGCGCAAGGCGTCAAAATGATCTTCGAGGCTTTCGCCGCCGTTGGGGCCACGGTGAACCGCGAGCCCTGCCGGCTTGTCGATCACCAGCATCAGCCCATCGCGATAGAGCAGCCGCGAAACCATCTCTTCCGGGGTCATGATCTTATTTCCACAGACAATCATCATATCAGATACTTGTAAGAACGCAGTCAGATACCCGCGCCAAGGCGGGTCATGATCATGATAACGATGATCGCGGCCTGCATCGCTCCCTGAGTCGCGACGGCATAAAAATATCGCCGTATCCAAGCGCTGATTTTGTTTAAATCAGGCTCGATCTTTTGCAACCAGACGAGACCGTTGATCGGGTTTTAGGAAGCCGAAACCTTGGATCGCCATCGGCGTGAAAAGAATGAGAGCCGGGGCAATCCAACCGGTCCCGGCGTCAATGCAGCAACAATACGGGTATATCGGCATGCCGGATGGCCGCCTGCGTACATCCGCCGAATATGCGTTCGCGCATCGGCGAGTGACCGTAGGCTCCCATCACCATGAGATTGGCGCCCCGGGTTTGAGCCACGGCCAACACGACCTCCGCGACCGAACGGCCTTACGGCGCGCCGAGTTCTACGTCGGTGAGAACGCCATTCCGTCTGACTTGCCGGGCTACGTCATCGAACGCGTCCGCCGTGACA
>Ga0074044_10005299_pt1 | contig 10522 bp, 8 predicted proteins | sample BogForMeECP23OM1_FD_94443 | JGI IMG/M metagenome (GOLD analysis project Ga0074044, IMG submission 94443) | Bog forest soil microbial communities from Calvert Island, British Columbia, Canada - Bog Forest MetaG ECP23OM1 | ecosystem: Environmental > Terrestrial > Soil > Wetlands ...
GGCTCCTGGCACTCGTAGCAGGGTTCAGTCGGAGGAAGGGTCACCGTCCCGAGTAGTCCGACGTTCCCGAGTCGAGTGTCAGCTTCCACCCTTCGCCGGCGAATGCCGCTTCTTAGACCCGGACTCGCTCCGCCGTGTCGGTGGCGACCGGGATGGCCCGCGGGACACGGATTTCCAGGGCGGGAGCCCTAACATCGTCCTCCCGGCCGCCATCTCTCCCGCGCTTCGGCGGCGCGGACCTTCTGGTCTCGCTGCGCGAAATGAAGGCGATGGCCCAGAGCCTGGAACCGTCCCACCCACTTCGAATCCTGATCCTGGGCGAACCGGATGAGATTCCGCGTCAGGAGTATGCGGCGAAGGTGGTCGGTTGGTTTCGTCTTATCGTGACGCCGGCGGGTTCAGTACGACCTGATGGCCATTGACCGCAGTCACGACCGTCCAGCCCTGGTCGAGATAGCCCGGCAACTCGTTCGAGTCCACCAGCCTCTGCTTCGCCTCCGGGCCCGCCGCGCCGAGCTTCTTGGTCACAAGGTCCTGGAAGTGGGCGACGTCGAGATTCTCGAAGTCAACCTTCACTAGGTCCTCTTCAGTGTAGCCGAGACCCATCAGCATGGTTTTCGTCATCTTCGCCTGGGTCTCTTGCTCGGACCTGCTCGGAACCGTCGACAGAAATGGCTCGCACCGCTGATAGGCGCTCCGCATCTCCTCAACCAGGTCGGGGGGGAGGCGACGCTTGTTCGTCGTGTATCTCGCGTCGATCGATCCGACGTGGCCCATCCAGTAGACGCGGAAGTCGTGGGCGACTTTACCTCTCGATTCGGCCGTAAGAAGTTGAGTGTCGAAGTAGTGGCGGAGGACGTACGGTCGCCAGGAGAATCCCGCGGTCCGAATCGCAGTCCTGATCGCGTCGCCGATGTTGATTGTTCGAATGAATCTCTTCGTGACCCGGCCTGGGTGAATGAGATCCGACTCCGACGTCAGCTTCTCACCGGTTCGAAGGCGCAGATCGAGGTACTGCCGGATGTAATCGCACCCTTCCGAGGAAAGGAACGAGAGGTAACCGTTCGAGTTCTTGGACAGCTCGGGCCGGACCCGGATGACCGCGGGAGTACGTTCGAAGCGGGCGGACCCACTTTCGATTCTCAGTTCGGGGAAGTCGCCCACGATCAGTCCGTCGTTGCCCAGGTAATTCCCCAGGACCTCAGGCCGGAGCCCCGCGTGTGCGATGAGAACGCAGGCGGTTCGGATCCGGGGAGTTCCGGCCAAGAAGATTGCCCGCAACTCCTCTTGGGTTGGCACCCGCTCGTTCCGCAGCGTGGGCGCGTCATCCGAACCGCGAATTCTCACGGGGCGTGAGACGCGGACACCGTTGAACGTCAGCCACGATTTGACCGCGATTATCGTCCGCATCACGTACGATCCCGCGACGTTTCGCCGCTCTTCCCGGCCGATGAAGTCGAGCAGCAGGTCGTGGAGAGCCTTCTCGTCCAAGCGGAGCAAATCGGCCGGACGCTTCCGGACCGCTGAGGTGAACGCAGCGAGGCGGCGGAGGTTGACGTCCGCGTTCGAGGGGGAGCCCCGACCGAGGTTGTCGTACCATCGTCTAATGACGGGGTTGGCCAGGAGTTCTCTCGAGGGCAGGGCTTTATTCCGCACTGTAAAGGGTACGGAGTTAGCACTATCTAAACCCGTATGGGAGTGGACTGGTCGGGATTTGAACCCGAGGCCTCCGGTTTGCAAAACCGGCGATCTTCCGAGCTGATCTACCAGCCCATCCCGGGCGACAGGGAGCGGCCGGTGTCTTATCCTTTCGGAGGAGCGGCCGTTACGGATTCCCAGACTCGGTCGAGCTTCGGGACAGTCGGTCGTCGTCGGATCTCGGTCGGGTCGACCCACTCGGCGCGGTTGTGCTCCCAATCGAGGCGGATCTCCGTGCGTCGGACCCGGAACCGGAACGGATGCACGACGAACACCCGAGGCCCGTCCCGGGCGAGCACCGGCGCCCCTTGAACCCTGAGCTCGAGGTCCTCGGCGCCGAGGCCGGTCTCTTCGAGGATCTCTCGGTACGCCTGCTCGGTCGGGGTCGAGGCTTCGAGGAACCCCGAGACCCCTGCCCAGTGACCCTGGAACGACCCCACCTTCGCGGACCGTTCGAGAAGGAGGATCCGACCGTCGTCCCGTTCGAGGAACGAGGTGACCACCCCGACCTCCTCTACCCCGTCGATCCGGAACCGCCCCAGGGTTCCATTGACTTCCACGGTCTCCCCTTCCCGAAGGACGTCGGGGTCGACCCGTGCGACCGTCGGGACCTCCGCTATGTGTGCGGACTTTGCCGGGACCCCGTGCAGGACGATCGCCACGACACCGGACGGGAGCGGATGGTCGGGTGGCCACCATAGCGCCGGGAACGCAAGGACCTCGGGAGCAGGTCGCTCCGACCTCCAACGGAGCGGGTCCCCGACGAGGTGGACCGACCCGGTCGCCCGACCGGGAGCGATACCGATCGCGGGCAGCGTCATCGTCCGACGAATGCCGGTCTCGCTCTTCGTATTATGGGAGCCGAGAACCGACCGCGACAAACGCCTTCTACTCGGGGTCCGTCGGCGCGCCGTGCGGCTCAGCGCCTTCACGGTCGTCGACGAATACCCCTCCGACGCTCCGACCGACCGTCTCCTCGAGGTCGTCCGTCTCGCCGAAGCGGCCGAGGACGGCGGGCTTTCGGCGCTGTGGGTCGCAGAGCACCACTTTCACTCAGGAGGTGTTTCTCCCTCCCCTCCGGTCCTCCTGGCGGCCCTCGGGGCCCGTACCCGTCGCCTGCGCCTCGGCGCGCTCGTGAGCGTCCTCCCGTTCCACCGTCCGGTCGAGCTCGCGGAACAGTACGCCATGGTCGACCGGCTCCTCGAAGGTCGTCTGAACCTCGGGGTCGGCAGTGGCTACATCCCTCTCGAGCTCGAAGGGTTCGGGGTCGACCCCGCGGAGAAACGGGCGCTCTTCGACCGCGCGCTCGAGACGATGCTCGCGGCCTTCGAGGGAAAGGAGGTCCGCGCCGATGGGCCGCATGCGGCGCCGGTGCGGATCAACGTTCGTCCGGTGCAATGCCCACATCCCCCACTCTGGATCGCGGTCCAGCGTCGTGAGGCGATCCCCTTCGTCGCCCGCCGGGGAGCCTCGCTCGCGCTCGTACCGTACGCGACCCTTTCGAACCTGGACGAACTCGCCGACGAGGTCCGGGAGTACCGAAGCCACCTTCCTGCCGGAGCTCATGGGGAGGTTGCGGCCGTGTTGCATCTCTACGCAGGTCCGCGCCCCGAGCGGGCCCGTCAAGCCCTCCAACAGTACCTCGAAAGCCGGCTCGCGACGCAGAGCGCGTTCTATCAGGAGAAGGTTCGTCGGGACCCGTCGCACGCCAACGCCGCAGCGATCGAGCGGAGCGGCTGGGCGATCTTCGGCGCTCCGGGAGAGGTCGCCGAACGGTTGCACGCGTTTCGCGCCACGGGCGTGGACGAGGTCCTCGGCATCTTCGACTTCGGAGGCCTCCCGATCGACGAGGTCGAACGGTCCGTTCGGGCTCTCGGGGCCGCGTTCGTCCCGAGCCGGCCCGCGGCCGAACCGACTTAACCGACCCGACCTTCGCCTCCGCGAGAGAACCCATGCCCGAGATCCTACCGGGAGTGCACCTAGTGGAAGGAGTCGACCCAGCGCCGGACTTTTCGACGCACGTCTACCTCGTGAAGGACAAGGGAGCGTCCTGGACGCTCATCGACACGGGGCTGCCGGGCGCTTCCACGGCGATCCTCGCGTACCTGGCGAAAGTCCATGTCGAGCCGACCTCGGTGAAGAAGATCCTGGTCACGCACCTCCACCGCGACCACACCGGCTCTCTGAAGGTGATGCTCGAGAAGACCCACGCCCGCTCGTTCGCCCACTGGATCGAGGCCGCGTACATCGCGCTCGACCCGAAGTACGACGGCCCCGGAACCCCTCCGGCGGAACCGGTGATCGTCGACGAGGCGTTCAAGGACGGGGACCCGATCGATGCGGCCGGCGGGCTCATCGCCTACCACACGCCCGGCCACACGCCCGGGCATTCGTCGTTCTACCAGCCCGAACGTAAGCTCCTTTTCTCGGGAGACCTGTTCTTCGTGGAAGGGGAAACGGCGACGCTCACTCCCCCCGAGTTCACCCACCACATCCCTACCGCCAAGATCTCAGCGCGCCGGATGGGTCGTCTCTGCGTCGACTCCCTCTTGAGCTACCACGGCGGCCCGATCCTGAAAAATGGCGGCGGAGCTGTTCGCGCTCTCACCCAGAAGCTCTAGGACCCGTGGGACGGCGGCTCGAGGGCCGCCGCCCCGTCGTGACGCGCGAGTGGGACTGGCCAGATTTGGACTGGCGTCTCGGAGTCCCGAACCCCGAAGGATGGACCAAGCTACCCCACAGTCCCGGACGCGGGGTTTACCAGCCGCCCCCGCTATTTGAACGTGAGGGCGCGAGGTGGGACCGAGGGTGCCCCTCGGGGCTGTTTCACCACCTCTCCCGCCGGCTTTACATTCGGGCCATACGATAGAGGGTGCGAACCGAGATGGACGTTTCCACTTCCGTCCCCCCGATCCCGGGGCTCGCCCCCGTCGGCGCGCTCTCCTGGAGCGTGCCGGGCCTCGAGGAGGACCCGACAATGTGCCTGCGGTGCCGTTCGGCACAGCTGCTCTGTGGGAAGCCGGTCTGTCCGATCCTCGTCAAGTACCGAGCGTTCGAGAAGACCCTCCCGATGCTGGAGGGCGTCGACCTCAACGGAACGTCACCTCCCGCTCTCTTCGTGGGTCGGTTCGGCTACCCCAAGGTGTCGGTCGGCCCGCTCCTCAGCCCCGAGCACGGATCGACCGAGCTGTTCGACACCCCCGAGGAGTGGGTCGGTCGCTCGGTGGCCGAGGTCGTCTCGTTCCGGACCGGTCTCGTTCGCGGCACCACCCCGATCCGGGTGACCGACGCCGAGCGTCCGATTCCGATCCTGGAAGAACTTCAACTGCTGGGGATCGCCGGGGAAACGGTGGACAGCGAGGCCCATTTCCGCCGCCCTCCTCGCGGCCACCTTTCTCTCAGCGATTCAACGCCTCCGTTCGGACCGTCAGCTCCCATCGAGACCATGCACCTCGACGTCCGTCGGGTGGACCCGCATCTCGACCGCCTGACGTCCGACATCCACGCGAACGCCCGGGTCGCCGTCGAGGAGCTCTACCACCGGGGCGTCCGGGTGAGCCGGATCCAGCGGGCGTTCAGCGTCGGCACCCTGGGTCGACGGGGCCGTCGGCGTCTCGTTCCCACCCGTTGGAGCATCACCGCCGTGGACGACCTCCTCTCCAAGATGAACCTCGAGCGGGTCCGCAACCTTCCCGAGCTTTCGGAGATCCATCTCCACCGCTTCACGGCCCTCGACAACCGCTGGGTGATCGTCTTCCTTCCCGGCTCGTACCGGTACGAATCGATCGAGGCCTGGTATCCGAACACCCTGTGGAACCCGAACACGAGCCGTATCGTGATGATTGGGGACCACGAGGGGTACCGGGGCCGAACGACGTACGCGTCGATCGGAGGGTGCTACTACGCCGCCCGCCTCGCGACCAGCGAGGCGCTCTTGAACATCGGACGACAGGCGGGTGTGGTGGTCCTCCGGGAGGTCCACCCGGGCGAGATCCTTCCGCTGGGCGTGTGGAATGTCCGAGAGCATGTCCGGGCGGCTCTCGCCCGACCTCCGGAGAAGGTCGCATCGCTCGCCGAGCTCTCGGAACGGATTCGAGAGTCGTTCGCTATTCCGCTGCCCCGCTGGCTCACGGCCAGCGCGCTCCTCCACGACGCCCGGACTCAGCGTCGACTCGAGGAGTGGCTACCCACGAGCTCCTAGGCCCGCTCCCGACTAGGGGAACCGGGACCCACAGCGCCCGCAAAACGGCTCGTCCGCGCCGCGCGGCGACCCGCAGGTCGGGCAGGTGAGTGGCGTGTGGGGACGGCCGCAGCCTCGGCAGAACGCATCTTCGGGGAGGGTGGGGTACCCGCAGTCCGAGCATCGTTCTCCCCCAGCAGCGGTCTCGGCCGCCTGGGCCGGGTCGGAGGCCGGTCCCCCGACGTCCGCCGTCCTCTTCGGGGTCCCGGGGGTCGCACCGCTCGGCGGGGGGATCGTCTCGAGGGTACCCCCGAGGGTTCGCCGTCCTCGGAGGGCGAGGCGGAACGCCCCGGTGTAGTCGCCCCGTTCAAAAGCGGCCGACGCCTGTTTTCTCAGCGCGGCCGCTTCGGTCGCGGGCGCCTGCCGCGTCCGGGCCGTCGGGAGGGCGTCGAGCTCTTCGCCGAGGAGCTGGAGCTGGAACTGGGACTCGGCCCGGTTCTTGGGGATCGCGGGCCGTTCGGGGGTAGCGGACGCGGAGTCAGGAACGGCGGCGGGCGCAGCCCCCCCGGTCGCTCCCAGAGGAGGAGCCGTTCCCGACGGCTTTGACGGAAGTGACGCTCCCGCGGTCCTCGAGCCCGCCTGCCGAGCGTTCACGAGGGCCTCGTGCGCGGACTGGGCGACCCGGTAGGCGTGGTCGTACTGGTGCGTGTCGAAAGCGCCCTGGGCGTCGGCGATCAGGTCCTGCGCACGGCGTACATCGACACCCTGCCCGGCAAGGATCCCGGCCTCTCGCCGGGCCATCGCGAGACGGTTGAACGCCCGGTCCTGGTTGAGCACGGGCTTGTCGTTCAGCTCGGCCACGAGGTCGGCGCGGCGCTGTCGCAGGCGCCGGATGACGTAGAGGCCGACGCCGACGAGGATGACCGCGAGGACCACGATGAAGACGATGGCGATGATCTCCGTGCTCGTCAGGACCGTCATCGGGTCTTCCGTCGTCCCTCCCCGATCGGGAGAGGACCGAATCGTCCAACTAGGGGTCGGTCAGGTATTTAGAACGCCACTAGAGAGGAGTTCCGAGCAGATAGGTCGACCGAGCGCCATCGACCCGAAGCTCTACGTCGGCCCCGAGCGGCGGTCGGCGGTCGAGAACGACGGGAAGATAATTCCCGAGTCGGGCGACGGAGCTGCCTCCCGGTCCGTGCTCTAGGACCCGGCCGACGGCCCGGGTCCCGATCCAGCGCTCGAGCCGGGCCCGCGAGATGCGATGCCGCAGCGTGGCCAGTTCCCTCGATCGACGCTTCGCCACCCGGGGCGGGAGCATCGGGAGGCGCGCGGCGGGCGTGCCGGGACGTGCCGAGAAGCGAGTGACGTTCACGGTCTCGGGGCCCACTTCCTCGAGCAGCGCCTCGGTCGCTCGGAAGTCGTCTTCCGTCTCTCCCGGGAAGCCGACGATGACGTCCGTGGCGAGGTGAAGGTCCGGAAGCCGTCGGCGGGCGGCCTCGACCTGCTTCCGGAACAGGTCCACGCCGTAGCCTCGGCGCATCGAGTCGAGGACCCGGTCGGAGCCGCTCTGCAGCGGCAGGTGAAGGAATCGATAGGCCGGCCCCTCCGCGAGCGCGTCAAGGTACGGGACGAGGTTCGGTTCCAGGCTTTGGGGGCTCATCATCCCGACTCGGACGCGGAAATCCCCGGGAACGTTCGAGACCGCCCGAAGCAGGTCGGGGAGTCGCTCCGGTCCCGGAAGGTCCTCCCCCCACGCGGCCGTGTCGAGACCGGTGAGCCGGATCTCACGAACCCCCCGAGCGGTCGCTTCGCGGACCCGACGAACCACGTCCGGCACGCTCACGCTCGAGAGCCGGCCGCGAGCGAGACGGCTGAAGCAGTAGGTGCAACCACTCGTGCACCCCTGGGCGATGACCACTTCCTCCGCCAGGATGGGCGACGAAGGCGGCTCGGTCGGGGCGGGGGCCTTGGGCAGCGTCCCTGAGGCACCGTCGGACCACGAATCGAGCAACGCGGGAATGTGGTCCTGGTCCCGGATCGGAACGAACGTCGTTCGCTCTCGGCCGGGCCCGGTCATGAGGTCGGTGCGGAGGGGTACAAGGCATCCTGTCACGACCACGCGAGGGACCCGGGCCGAGAGGGCTTGCCATCGGCGGACCATGCGAGCCTCGGTCGGGCCGATGACCCCGCAGGTCACGAGGATCCCGACGTCCGCGCCGGCCGGGCTGGGGGCGATCCCGTGGCCGTGGGACGAAAGGTCCCGGACGATCCCGGCCCCCTCGCCCTGGTTCTGGGAGCACCCGAACGACTCGACGTAGACCTGCACGAACGCGCCCCGGAGGGCCCGATCCCTAGAAGACCGATAGCTTACCGGTCAGGAGGAGCTTCGGGATGGTGTCGATCTGGTCGAACCACTTCTGGGCCACGGTCTCGGCGACCGGTTTCACCTGGGCGAGCTTCACCCCGTTCGCGGGGAGGATCTGGATCCCCGCGACCTGGGGCTCGTCCACGGGCTTCCCGATCTGGGAGAGGATGCGGACGTGGACCTCTCGTACGTCCCCGCCGGCTTCCTTGACGATGTCGTTCGCGATCAGGTTGCCGAGGAGGTTGTAGATCTTGCCCACGTGGTTGACCGGGTTCTTGCCCGCCGACGCTTCGAGGCTCATCGGGCGGCAGGGAGTGATGAGCCCGTTCGCGCGGTTCCCCCGTCCGACGGACCCGTCGTCGCCGGCCTCCATCGAGAGACCCGTGACGGTGAGGTAGTAGCGGCCGAGCTCGGGGTCGTCCGCGGTGTTGACGTCGATTGTGACCTTGCGCCGGGTGAGCTTCGCGGCCTGGTCGGCGAGCTTGTCGTGGATCTCCTGGCAGGTGGCGGCGTACTCCCGTGCGTCCTTGAGCTCGCTATCGACGAGGGCAGCGGCGACGGTGAGGTGGATCGCTTCGCCCTGGCGGTATCCCATCACCTTGACGTCCTCCCCGAGGGCGTGGAGCTTCTTCTTGAGCTTCAGGGTGAGGAACCGCTCGCTCTCGAGCACGAGTCGCTCCGTGTCCGAGAGGGGCGCGAAGCCGACCCCGAACGAGGTGTCGTTCGACAGGACCGACTTGTGCTCGAAGACGCCCCTCAGGTCGACCGAGCCCTGTCCGATCTTGCAGTCGAACTCAACGTGCTTTTCGATGTCGAGGTGCGCGCAGATCGATTGGACGTACTTCTTCGCGGCGTCCACGGCGACGTCCCGGTATGGCAGCTTTTCGCCGTTCACTTCCGTGGTGGCGCGCCCGACCAGGAGGATGTAGATGGGGCTCGTCACTTGGCCCCCGCCGAACTTCGGCTCGGAGCCTCCCCCGACGACCTGGGTCTCGTCGGTGTTGTGATGGAGGATCTTTCCGAACTCGTCCAAGTACAACCGGCAGAGCGCGCGGCTCACCGATTCCGAGACCCCGTCGGCGATCGAGTCGGGGTGCCCGAGCCCCTTTCGCTCGACAAGTTCGATCCCTTGCTCCTCGATGTGGACGGTGCGCAGTGGTTCTACCTGGATGTTCCGGTCCATAGAGGCTTCCTTCTGTCGGCGGAGCCGGGGGTGGGTTTAAGGGTTGCGCGGCCGGCGGAAAGCCAAACCGTCGCACGGTCCCGTCAGGGATTGTGCCCGGCGAAAAGACTCTTCGCCATGTGCGGGCCGGCCCGTTCGTACCCCCGGCGTCGGTAGTACTCCCGGGTCCCGACCGCACTGGTCACGTAGACGCGGGAGAACCCTTCGTCCCGGACGCGTTCTTCCGCGGCCGAGAGCAGCCTCCCCCCGAAGCCGCGATGCTGGTACTCGTTCGGCCGAGAGCCTTCGTGCCCGACGGGGACCTCGGTGCCTACCACTTTGAGCTCACGGATGACCGGACCGTCGAGCCCCCCCTCGGTAGAGCCCGAAGGAAAGCGAAGCCGCAGGAAGCCGGCGACCGTGTCGGTGACCGGGTCCTCCCACGCAAAGAACCGTTCTCGGCCGCCCGAGGCCCCGTACTCGGTCTCGGTCAGCTCGAACGCTTCCGGCAATGGCGTGGCCCGTCGGCCCGCCTCCCGGCACCGCAAGCACCGGCAGTGGCCGCCCTCCTTTCGGAGGCAGTCGAGAGCCTTCTCTCGAAGGTTGCTCGACCGGACGCCGGCCGCGATCAGCCGTGCGGGGATGTCTCGCTGGATGCGCTGGATCCGGACCCACGGCGGGAGACATCGCTTCATCCGAGCGAGGAGCTCCGCCGCGACGGGCGTGTCGTACGGTTGGTAGCGCCCCGCTCGCCAGTCGTCGTAGAGCGCGGTCCCGGGGAGCACCAGCGTCGGGTAGATCTTGAGAAGGTCCGGGCGGTAATCGAGTTCGTTCCACAGCCGCTCGAAGTCAGAGAGGTCGGAACCCGGGTCCATCCCGGGGAGTCCGAGCATGAGGTGGTAGCAGACCTTGAGGCCCCGGTCCCGCGCCTCCCGCGTCGCGCGGGCCACGTCCCCCGACGAGTGCGCTCGGCCTACCGCCTCAAGGACGTCGTCGTGAAGGCACTCGACGCCGATCTCGACCCGCGTCACCCCCGCTTCCAATAGGAATGGGAGGACGCGTCCGTCGCACCAGTCCGGGCGGGTCTCGACCGTCAGGCCCACGACCCGGTGGA
>Ga0074044_10005300_pt1 | contig 10522 bp, 16 predicted proteins | sample BogForMeECP23OM1_FD_94443 | JGI IMG/M metagenome (GOLD analysis project Ga0074044, IMG submission 94443) | Bog forest soil microbial communities from Calvert Island, British Columbia, Canada - Bog Forest MetaG ECP23OM1 | ecosystem: Environmental > Terrestrial > Soil > Wetlands ...
AAGGCCTCGATCTTGCCGCGCCGTTGTTCGCGAAACGGTTTTCCCTCTTTGGTCAGCCGGACCGGCTTCGCCACTGTGACCGCTTTTACTACTTCTGGTTCCAGCGCGTTGGCCATGACTCACCAGTACTTGCGCGGGCGCGCCACGCCGGCGGGGGCCTTGGTGGTATACTCGACCACGTCGACTCCGGGCGCGGTGAGCTGGGCAAACCAGATGTCGCATTCTTCGCCTTCCAGTTCGATCAGGCCGAGGTCGCGCAGGTACGCCAGTTCGCGCCGCAGCTGGTTGAGTGAAAGCGAGAGCTTGATGTCGGTCAGCACCCGCCAGACAATTTGTTCGGACACCGCGATGGGCCGGCCGGCGTCGACCACCCGCAAGATTCGCCAGCGCGCTTCTTCGCGCTGCCGTTGTTCCAGATCCAAGCCATCAGACATAGAGTTTTTCCTTTAGCGGACCGATTTCCTCACGCATCTCTTCGCGCAGACCGTCCATCTTGGCGTCCAGCGTCGCGGAGAATCTGATCCAGTCTTCGCGCCGCACGTATTCGATAGGCAGCAGCACGCGCAGTTCGTAAATCGCGCGCTCCAGATGAGTCCAGCGTTCCTCGTCGCGGTTGGACAGGTGCTGATGACGTTCGAACATCGCATGCACCGCGGCCAGATTAATTCCGACGAGCGTCACCAGTACCGAGGCGAATGTCGCTACCGCTTCCCAGCTCATTGCGTTCCCTTCCCCAGGACCCGCCCGGTTCCGGTTCGGTACTCCTTTTGATTGTGCAGGCACCCGCCATCGCGAGCAGCACCACCGCGAGTCCGCGGCCATAGGCCTCGGCATCGGCGGCGAGGAACTGGCGCGCGAGTGCGACCTGGATCGACCAGAACACGATGTAGGCAAATGCGCCGAGGACGCCCACCACGCGCGCCGCGTCGTAGGTCAGGTTGTCCTTGCCGGTGAAAATGTCGTTCAGTACTTTCACTCAATTGCTACCTCGGTGGACTAATTTTCGGCCTGGTCCCTCGCGCACGCACTCCGAAGAATGTCCCCTCGCTCGCTGCGAGAGAGGGTGGCTGGCGCGCTGGTCGCTCCTGCTCTTCGCGACCCGCGTGCCAGACGGGTGAGAGGCGCGCGCGCCTCGCGCGCGGTGGTGGAGCCCCACGCACTCCGCGAAATGTCCCCTCTCTCGCTCGCTGCGAGAGAGGGTGGCTGGCGCGCTGGTCGCTCCTGCTCTTCGCGACCCGCGTGCCAGACGGGTGAGAGGCGCGCGCGCCTCGCGCGCGGTGGTGGAACTCCACGCACTCCGAAGAAATGTCCCCTCTCTCGCTCGCTGCGAGAGAGGGTGGCTGGCGCGCTGGTCGCTCCTGCTCTTCGCGACCCGCGTGCCAGACGGGTGAGAAACGCGCGCGCCTCGCGCGCGCGGTGGTGGAGCCCCACGCACTCCGCGAAATGTCCCCTCTCTCGCTCGCTGCGAGAGAGGGTGGCTGGCGCGCTGGTCGCTCTTGCTCTTCGCGACCCGCGTGCCAGACGGGTGAGAAACGCGCGCGCCTCGCGCGCGCGGTGGTGGAGCCCCACGCACTCCGCGAAATGTCCCCTCTCTCGCCATGTGAGAAAGAGTCGCTGGCCCCGAGCGCCACGGACTCCGATGCCCCGCGACCTGCCGAACGCCGCGACCTGCCTCCTCCGCGCATCCCATCCTGGCGGGCCGCAATTTCTTCCGCGCGCTTTGACCTCGCCCAGTCACCGGCAGCGTCATCCCAACCGGATTCTGCTCGGGTCGGCGGCGTCACCCGCGCCGCCGACCCGAATGCGCCACCCCGCCCGGAGCCGCGCATCGCGCTCAACTTCATCGCGTTCATTTGATGACCCCCGGGACTGCGCCGCTCGCTGCTCCACTCACTGTCACCGCCGGCGGCGGACCCGTCACCGGCGCGCCGCATCCCGCCAGGAGCAAATCCCGCTGTTGCACGGCGCCCTTCAAAATCGCCACCGTCGCCGCATAGGCGCGGATCGTGTCCGCGGGCGCCGAATCCGCTTTCAATGCGCCGATCGGAAGCTTCGGCTTGTCCAGTTTTGCTACCTGGCAATAGACCGGGGTCGCGATCGGAACCTTGACTTCGATCGGGGTCAAAATCGGCTGCGCCGATGCGGCCGCGCATCCACCAATCGCCGCCGGGAGCAGCAGCAACGCGAAAATTTCTTTCACCACGATGACAGCGCTCCCGCCTGCGTGTTGCCCCATCGAATTGCGCCTTCGCATCCCGTGTTGGCGTCGATTGGCGCGGTAATCAAAGCCTGACCCTGCTGTTCCGCCGCGCCCGCCGCCGCATTGCCCGCGCGCGCTGCGCCATCTTCGCTCGCCGTCATCGCGTTCTCGGCCGCATCGGCTCGGGCCTTGAGTCCGGCGACCGCCTCGTTCTGACGATCGATCATCGCACCCAAGGCCTGGTTGCTGGCGCGCAGGGCCGCCGCCTCCGCGGTGAGTTCGGCGAGCTGCGCCCGCGCACGGTCGCGCTCATGAATCAGGATCGCGCGATACGCGAACGCCGCCGCGATCAGCACCGCCAGCGCCAGCGGTTTCCAATAGCGGGTTAGAAGCACTCCGATTAGCGGCATAGATTAATGCTCTCTAAGCCGCTTTCCCGGTTGCCGCCGTTTTGGTCGCCGCCGCATGCGTTTCAACCGCCGTCGCCAGTTTCTCGGTCGCTTCGGCGTGCGATTTGATCGCCGCGGTGGTCGCATCAGTCGTCGCCGCCGCGGTCGAGCCAGTCAAATGAAGGGCGGTTTCCAGCGCCACCACCCGCGCTTCGAGCGCATGCACGATTCCGCCGAGGTCCGAAACGATGCTGCGTCCGAACAGCGTTCCGAGCACCAGTCCGCCGGCGAGTACCGCCGCGTAGCCGACAAAATTGAGCGTTACCAGACTATCCATTTTCCCTTCCTCCAATAGTTGTGGGGCATGGTCGCCGCATTTTTCTACTTTCGTTGAAAACTATTCCCGGCCTTCTCACTTCATTTAGGGTCGCGCGCCTTACTGATACGCTCGGCTGAGCCATCCATCCAAAGCGATCACCGTGCAGCTCGCATCTCAAGCGACGATCCTTTCCCCCGCCGACCGATAGTGGCCGGCCGCCTCCGAGCGCAGCGCCGCCAGCAGCGCGCCGCCGCGCACCCGCTTCGCCGCCGCGACCGTTCCGTTCCCGATCGCGGCATCCTCCCGCACCGTGCTCCCGCACGCGCGCAGCGCCCGCTGAAGACAGCGTGTCGCATGCGCCGCGCCCAGGTTGACTGACAGGTCGAACAACTTGATCGCGATCGCGGGAGGCAAATCCCCGTAGCGGCCGGCCTTCCAGAAGTCCCGGAAGTAAATCGCGATCGCCCCGTCCCGCTTGAGTTGGGCGAGATCGAGCCCCGGATAGTCGCGGTGCGAAATCCCGAATTTGGTCTGCCCGCGCGGATCGCCGGCGGGCCGCAAACGATGGTCTTCGTTCGCGAGCACGCGGGCCACCGCCCGCGTGAACAAGGCCGGGTAAACCGTCTTGCTGGGCGGCGCCATCAGCTTCCGCTCCCGCCCGCCCGCTGGCCTTCGCTATCACGCAACTGTGCCAACACTTTGTAGACATATCGTTCGCTCAGGCTTAGCTCGCGCGCGATCCGGGAGACGCTCGAGCCCCGCCGCCGCAGCAGCGAAATCCGCCGCCGCGTCAGATGGCCCGCATCATTCGGAAACCAGAGCCGCTCGCCACCAAAAATCGCACCCAGCATCCCGGCCGCCTCGCCCCCGATGACTCGCGTCAGCGGGTCCCCCGGGCCGGGATTTTTCGCGATATAGACCCGCCCCCCTCCAAAAGTAGAAATGAGCCGGGCGGTGGCCCCCGCACCGATCACGCGTGCGATGTTCTCCACCGCCGGTGCATTCGGGTCGAGCCTGCGACGCGGTCGCGGAGAACTCGGCGCCGGCGCCGATCCGCGAGCCGCCCTCACCTCGTCCGCAGAAAACCGTAAGGCGGTATTCATAACTTGTAGGCGGCGCGCAGATTGGCCGGTATTTGACCGATGTTCTGCTCGCGATCGTAAACGGTGCGCCAGCCGAACTCCTCGATCTCGGAAACACACAGTCTGCACACGCCCGCACTCAGCATTGCATCGACCAGGGCTATCGGTTCGCGGCAGAACACGCACTTGACCCAACGCTCGGCGGTGACGGTGGTTTTTCTGACTCGACCTACCGATTCCATCTACATCTTCTCCCAAGGATACCTATCAATTACGGGCTCGTTTTACTAAAGTAGGAGACGGAGGCGGTCTGCGATGATGGCGCTTCAGGGTTGCGAATTTCACATGGCACGAAATCGCGGACATGGTCGGGGAAGGAACCTGGGTGAGACGCGAGCTGGGTTCGCCGGCAGCTGGGAGCAAGCAATCGGGAAAACTCTCGCTCGCAGTCAGCATGAATATCGGCGCGGGCGCGGCCGCTTCCAGGTTGGAGGTGGGTTTCGGACCTCTCGAAGGATTCTTGGGGGCAGGCATGCACGGCAAGTTTCTCGCACTGGCACCTACGTCAAACGTTCTCGAGGGACATTCAAAAGCCACCTGCACGAAGTCCCCGCAGATCAGCCCGGCGGTGCGACCCTCGGCGCCAACCTCGCGCCTCGACGTGCAGAACTCGACCGCCGCAGCCTCGAGAAGAGTCGCAGTTGAAACTGGCGAGCTTTCCGTTTGCGGCGGCCGGGCCCTTGAAAACTGTGCGACGGAGGCCCTCGACTGGCGGCGCCTTGCGTTATCGATGGTACCCATGCTTAATGGACATATTTCACAACTGAAGGAGGTTGTCAACTACAGTGGGAGACACACTCGACAGTCAAACCCTCCAGGCCCGGCTGGATCAGATCCTCCGGAAATTTGCCTCAGTAGCCCAATTGGCGCGTGTTATTGGCGTATCCGACAATGCCATTTACAAATGGCTTTCTGGGCGGGGCCAGCCAAGCGTGGCGAATTTGGTGGCGCTGGCAAACGCCGCCAAGGTTTCGGTTGAATGGCTCGCGACCGGACACGAAGCGGTTGCCCTTAAACGATCGAGTGTTCAAAACGTCGAGCTAAACGGCTTCGCCTATTTCGGTGGTTACAATCTCAAAAGCCCCGGCCTCGGACGCGAGGTGTTACGAAGTGAACAGATAGTTGACTATCTAGCATTTAAGAAAGAATGGGTCGAATCACGGCTCAATGTCGAGCCGCGGAGCCTGCTACTAATTGAGGCGATCGGTGACTCTATGGCCCCCACTTTAGAAGACTCCGATCTACTGTTGGTGGATCTGAGTGAGCCCCGCTTCCGGCATGATGGGATGTACGTCGTCCGACGCGATGATGAGCTGGCAGTGAAGCGGATCCAACGACGCCCCGACGGTGCTTTTAACATCATCAGTGATAATCCCGCGTACCAACCGTCGGTCGTCTCCGGTGACAGTCTACACATCATCGGCCGTGTGATTTGGGCGGCGGGACGTCTATGATTGGGTCGATCCTATGATTTACAAATGCCGCCATTCGGCGGAGGGGGTGGGATTTGAACCCACGAGGGACTTTCATCCCTGCCGGTTTTCAAGACCGGTGCCTTCAACCACTCGGCCACCCCTCCCAACGCGCAGGTGTCATACTCTTATAGCATTGTCCGTCGCGGCGGCCCGGTCAAATTCACGACCTATCTTCCGCTACCGCTCACGAGCGTCGCAGATCGATTCTTCGGAAGCCAAAATTGCCGCGCAGAGGAGTGGCTTGATTGCTTTGTCGTCTCGCAATTGCGGCCTGCGACACACGAGAGAGCTACCAGCAAACGCTCGAGGAGTTGGCCACGCGATTTTTATCCATTCAGTAACTCTCGCGCGTTCAAACCGAGGATTTTTTCTTCGTCGCGCGGGTTCAGCCCCAGCGCCTTGACCTCCTGAACCGGATGCGCAAGGCCCGCGGGCAGGGGATAGTCGGTACCGATCACGAAACTATCGGCGCCATAGGTCTTGACCAAATGACTTAGCATCTCGCGGTTGTGCGCAATGATGTCAAAGTGGAATTGCGACACGTAGGTCGAGGGCGGACGCGGAATCGCGCTGCGGCACTCCGGCACCAGACGATATCCCATATCGAGGCGTCCTACGAGCGCCGAGAGCGCTCCGCCAGCATGATATAAGACGACGCGCAGTTTTGGGTGGCGCTCCAGCACGCCGCCATAGATCAGAAGCGCCGCCGCAAGACCAGTGTCATATAAGTTACCGACGAGATTTCCCAGGAAATAACGTGCGAGGGCTCCGGTCGGCGCAGCCTCAAAGGGGTGGATGCAGACCACCATCCTCAGCGCCTCGGCCGTTGCCCAGAAGACTTCGAAATCCGATTCATCCAGCTGGCGCTCGATGACTTTGGGTGGAATTTCTACTCCGCGAAGTCCCAGCGCGGAGGCGCGCTCCAATTCTTTTGCGGCCGCCGCCGGATTCTGCATCGGTACTGACGCCAACGGCACAAAGTGCGCGGAGTCCTTCGCCGCGAGGGCTGCCATCGCGTCATTGTTCACCTGAGCGATAGCTAGCCCCGACGCAGTGTCCACATCCGGATACATCAGGAACGGAACGCAGGACACCGCCTGCTTCGCGATGCCCTCACGATCCATGTCGTCGATCCGCGCCTCAGCGTTCGAGATGGGACCGTCGATCGGGCGCAGCGCCTTTTCCCGGATCAGGAAAAAGCGGCGCCCCTCGCGCTCCACTATCCGTGTAGCGTAGTGCCCGCCATCGCGCGCCAGATGATCGATGACCTCGGGCGCGATGAAGTGGTTGTGCATGTCGATGACGTCCATGCGCGCTCCGTCTGTTGCTAAAGGATGAAGCTAATCTTTCCGTGAGGGCGAAGCGCCTCGTTGTCGAGGATAACTCTCCGTTCCCGTATCTTCAGAAGCTTGCCGTCACGAACCAATTTGAGGTCGTAGTGGCCGATGTAGGTATCAACCGACTCATAGCGCATCCGATGCACCGCGAAATTAGCGCTCACGAGAATGTTGTCTCCCTCGGCGCCGAGCACTCGCACGTTCGCTATCATTCGGCGCGTGCGCGAGTGAGGGTTCTCCGCCCATGCGAACTTGCTTAGCAGTTGTTTCACGCGCGATCTGATCCGGATCGCATCGTCGGCGACAATGAACAGCGTATTCCTTGAGTCGCCCTCGGGAACATCGGTCGGCGGAATCTGATAGACAGCGTCTTCAGTAAGCAGTTCGAGCCATTCTTCGAGGCGCCATTCGTCAAGCAGCGCGGCTTCCTTATAAAGGAAGTCCTCCACTTCGGTCCGGCTGGGAAGTTCGTTCGTACTCACGCGACTTTCCTGGCGCGGCGAATTTGAGGCTCAGTCATCAAATCGTTCCATCGGCGCCAGAACGCGCGCATCTGCATTTCATCGGTGAGCGCCGGCTGGTCGCGTTTCATACCGCGTGAGATATCGGACCATCCTACCTCCCGGTTAGCAAAGCCCCGCTGACAGGACTCCAGCATCTCGACGTCATCGGGAGTTGCAAACCCCCCTGGTCCGAGGAAGGTCAGGAAATTGTCGAGCCGCAGGGCAGAGTCCTCGGCGCTTTCTTCAATCGGCGCGAGCGCCCACGCGTTAACTTCCATATAATCGGGCGAGACCGGAAAGAAAGTCCGCACGGTTATCGCCATGATGTCGTTGATCACCAGATTGGGGAAGATTCCGAGGTTGCGGCTGGTCTCGCAAATTCGTCGCGAGCGCTCGGGGCCGAAGCGTTCGTCGAAGCGACGCCGCACCTCCTCAAAATGCGGTTTGGTATTCTCACCGAATGGGGGTACCCAATGGGCGATTGGGCGTCCCCACGCACTCTGATATTCGAGCACCGCATGACCATTGCCGAGATCGGCCACCTTCTGTATCGGCGGAGCAGACATGTCGCGATCCTTGAAATTGATACCTATGTCGGCAAGAAAGCTGAAATAACGCTGATGCGTCGGTAACCCGTGATAGCCGTCATAGCTATTTTCGACCAGTAGCTTCCAGTTAGCACGAGCGCTATAGGATTGTTGGCCGGCGACGATCTTCATTCCCAGCTCTGACTGATCAGCAACCAGGTCGAGGTATTCGCGCGCGCCGGCTAGGTAGTTATAGAGGCTCTGCGCGTTGCGATCGAAGCAGGCGAAGATGAATCCTCGATAGTTATCCACCTGCGGAGGCGCAACCAGCGCCATGTCTTCGCGCTTGAACCCATCGCTATAGGAGTCCTCGCCCGGCACTCCAATCAGATCGCCCCGCGAGTTAAAGGTCCATGCATGATAGGGACACTGGAAGGTCTTCGCGTTCCCGGATTTCTGGCGGCAAACCATGGTGCCGCGGTGAGTGCAGGTGTTAAAGAGAACTTTTATCTTGCTGTCATCACCGCGCACCAGAATCAGCGGACGACCCGCGACGTTGCGCGACTGATAGTCTCCGGCGTGCGGAACTTCAGATTCGTGGCCGACATAGATCCAGCACTTGTCGAAGATGCGCCGCCGTTCATCTTCGAGGCACGCGGGATCGGTAAAGGTGCGGCGATTCACCTTAAACAGTCCCGCTTTTTGATCTTCGATGATGTAGCTCTCGGTCACTTTATTCATGATGGTTTCCCTGTTGAGGCAGGCAGTTCCGCTAGTTAGACTTCGAGGTTGGGTCCCATGCCCAGTATTGAGCGATCGCGCCCGCGTCGACGCGCAGATCGACACCAGTAATCATCGCGGCATCATCGGAAGCGAGAAATGCGGCAGCTTTTCCATAGTCACTAGGACCCGGCAACTTCTGCATCGCTACGCGATTGCGAAACGGATCGAAAGCCTGCCTGAGCCGATTGGCCAGATCGGCGTTGGGCGCTTTGCGCCCCCATCGCGCGGCGCGGTCCAATGATTCCGCCGGGTCGGTCGCGGTGGGGGTCAGACTATTCACGCGGATACCGTGCCCGATCAGCTCCATGGCGGCCGAACGGGTGAAGTTCAAAAGGCCACTCTTGCCGGTGCAGTAAGCGATGTTATTAGGTTCGCCCTGATGACCGGCGGTGGAGATGATATTGATGATGCTGCCCTGGCGACCCTGATCGATCATCAGCTTCGCGACATGCTTGGTGAACAGAAAAGTGCCGCCGAGAATGATCGCGAGCTGCCGCTGCCATTCATCCAGCGGCATATCGAGGACGCCCTTCTTATTAAAGATGGCAGCGCAGTTGATCAGAATGTCGATGCCGCCGAACGCTTCCCGCGCCGCACCAACCGCGCCGATCACCTGACGCTCCTCGGTCACGTCGCACGTCACGGCACTGGCGCGGGCGCCGATGCTATTGAGGTAGCGCGCGCAATCTTGGGCATTTTCCGGCCGCGAGTCGACACATACTATCGCGGCGCCCTCGGCAGCGAGGCCCTCGGCGATTCCACCGCCAATGTTGGCGCTGGTGCCGGTCACCAGCGCTACTTTTCCGCTAAGTCTCATTTCTGCTCTCCGCGAAATCCGATTAGCGCGGCGGCGCCGTCAGAAAACATTTCGAGGAATTGAAAATCCAGGTCTCGATGAATTCGGTTTTCGCCGGTTTGCGGCGCAACTCGGAGAGCGCTCCCGCGAGGCACATCCAGTTGAGGATTTCCTGCTGGCCGCTCGCCTCGACGGCCGACGCCGGATAGTTGCGCCATGCCTGGTAGTTGCCCGCGCGCAAGGCATCGTACAAAGTCCGGTCCGCGGGCGTGTCCGGATAGAGGTAGAAGTTCTTTTCAGTGAGAAACGCGTGCGACCATCCCGAGGAGGCAAGCAATGCCACTCGCCACGGACTCGCGGCAAAGATCCGAGCGGTGGCCGCGCCGAGGTCGAAGAGTCGCCGCGGGGTAGGCGCCGGCGGATCGAGTTGGGCCTCGGTAGGCGGATCAATAAAGATGGGGAACCCGCCGCGCTGCGCGATCACCTTGCGCCCGTAGCAATTTATCGCGAATGGAATCAGCGGATGGAGAAATCCTTTGCGATCGTAATCCAGGTACAACACCGCGTTAGCAAAGGCATGGCCTAAGGGATGATGCAGCGGCTTGTAGGAGTAAGCGGTATCGAATCCCGCATCGATCAGGCCGCTCGCAAGATACTTCGCGGCGGCAACATTACCGAGGGAGTGAAACTTTCGGTCTGAGGGCTCGTTCCAGATATTGTTCGGCATCGAGCCGGGTCCAAACTCGAAAGATTCGTGGGCATAAATGCAATACGGCGGAATTACATCCTCGCGAAAATTTTCGTACTGATCGTCGCCCCACACCACGATGAAGTCAGGATGGAAGTCGTCGATCTGTGCGCGCGTCCTGCGCAGCGCCTGTAGCAGTCGCTCACGATGACTACGCGCCGCGGCGGCGCCTTCGTCGGTGCTCCACTCCTTGCGCATCGCTGCGGGCCAGTTTTCTACTCGGCGCCATTTCTCTGGCAGGTTCGGATTTTCCAACATCCGCTTCAGAATGAAGGCCATCGACTCGTCGCGCCCGGCGAGCGG
>Ga0074044_10005303_pt1 | contig 10519 bp, 7 predicted proteins | sample BogForMeECP23OM1_FD_94443 | JGI IMG/M metagenome (GOLD analysis project Ga0074044, IMG submission 94443) | Bog forest soil microbial communities from Calvert Island, British Columbia, Canada - Bog Forest MetaG ECP23OM1 | ecosystem: Environmental > Terrestrial > Soil > Wetlands ...
CTCGTCGTAATTGCGCTCATAGCTGCGCCCTCAAACCGGTTTCTTTCTCGTGCTGGTGCGCTTCTTCTACGTGTCCCTTTACACTCTTGCGGATCACCTGTACCAGGCCCGCGTACAACAGCGCGGGCAGCGCGAAGTACTGGTAGAACCGCCGCTGCCAGCGCAGCGTCTTCTCTGGAACCGATTCCTCTCCCAGTTCCGGCAATCCCAGGTCGTCGAAGGGAACCCGCGCCAGATACAGCGACTGCGTTCCTCCGTTATCCGTTTCGCCATACACCTTGTTCTTGTAATAACGGCCCGGGTTCTCTTGGATCCGGCGCTTGGCGTCCATCAAGAGGACGGTGCGCGGCCCAAAGATCACGGCGCCGGTCGGGCACACGCTCGTGCAGCCCGGCTTCAGCCCTTGCGCCAGGCGATGACTGCATAGCTCGCACTTCGTAACGCGCGGGTTATAGCCCACCCACTGAAAGCGCGGAACATGGTACGGGCAGGTGATCGTGCAATAACGGCAGCCGATGCACTTGTCCGCCGTCCAATACACGATGCCGCTCTCAGGATCTTTATGCAGCGCCTGGAACGGGCAGCCCGCGGCGCACGCCGGATCCAGACAATGCATGCATTGCCGTTTCACGAACGAGGCCGGAGACCCATCGGTCGGCTTGTAGAGCTTGATGATGTTGCGTGTCAGATCGTTGAGGTCGGTGGGAGCCTGGTGCAGGCCATCGCCGCGCGTGTCTGGCGTTTCGCCGTTGGCTTCGGCGCACGCGGCCACGCAGGCTTTGCACCCGATGCAAACGGTCGCGTCATAAAGCAGGCCGACGGCTGCGCTCGGGATCCTGGGCCCTTCGCTCTCCGCGTGCAGCGTTCCCGTTCCTACCGTGACCGCCACGGCGGCCGTTCCGCCCGTCATGGCGATCGTCGTGATCAGTTCTCGCCGAGTGATGGCCACGTTATTCCTCTTTCTTGGCGGCAGCAGCGTCCTTTTCAGCATGCGCGCGGTCGACTGCGATCCGTTCGGCTCCCGCCTCCTGACTGCTCTTGAAGCGCTCCGATGTCACCCAGGATGCGGCTCCAATCCCGCCCGCAATCGCACCCACCAGTACGGCAGCGCCGGTCTTGATCGCTCCCGTGCCGCTGTAGATCGGCGGATAGGTATCGGGCGGCGTCGCCAGATGGATGGGCACGGTCTCAACCGTCGGAATCTTCCAGACCACGTTTTTCTCCGTGCATCCCAGGCACGGCACGCCAATGCCGATCGGCCAGACGCCCGGAATTTCGCAGAAGTGGCGCGTCGAACAAGCCGCGTGCGTCACCGGGCCCTTGCAGCCCAGCTTGTAAAGGCACCACCCGTTGCGGTGCCCTTCATCGCCGAATGCGAAGGCGAAACGGCCGGCATCGAAGTGCGCCCGGCGCGGGCAGTTCTCGTGGATTACGCGCTCATAGGCAAATTTGGGACGGTGCAGGTCGTCCATTTCGGGCAGCCGGTTCATGGTCACGTATTCCAGAACCACGGCCAGCAAGTTGTAAGGATTCGGCGGGCAGCCCGGCAAATTAACGATGGGCTTGCCCGAAACTACCGTGTCCACACCGACCGCGCCCGTCGGGTTGGGGTCGGCGGAAGGAACGCCGCCCCACGATGCGCAGGATCCAATCGCGATCACCGCCGCCGCTTTCGAAGCCGCCTCTTTCACGACCTGCACGGCGGGGCGCCCGCCCAGCTGCATGTACACGCCGTCATCGCGCGTCGGAATCGCGCCCTCGACCACCAGCACGTATTTCCCGGCGTTGTCGGTCATCGCCTGGCGCAGCGCGGCTTCCGCCTGCGCTCCCGAAGCCGCCATCAACGTCTCGTGATAGTCGAGCGAAATGACGTCCAAAATCAGGCTCGCGGCGTCGGGCGCCGACGTGCGCAATAAGGTTTCCGTGCATCCGGTGCAATCTTGAAAGTGCAGCCAGATGACGGAAGGCCGTCGCGCCTTGCCGACCTTGGCCGCAACTTCGGCTACCGATCCAGCCTTGGTCAGCGCCAGTCCTGCGGGAGCGGTGGCGACGATAACTGAGCACAAACGCAAAAAGTCGCGGCGAGACACCCCCGCTGCTTCCAGGTGAGACTGGATGGTCGTTTCCGGCTTGACAGAGTTCGCCATCGGCACTCCTTCTTCAATTGTTGGGTAGGGCTCAAAACTGGCGCGCTGCCCGGATTAAATCACCACGCCACTCGGATGGGGCCTCTTGCAGCGCAGTAGCATCTTCGGATACGCAGCGGGTGGCGGAATATGAGTCGAATCACATTTCAGCGTGCGGCTCGACCTTCATTGTTGTGAGCAGCGTCACAGAGAGTGGCTAATTATTGGTGAGGGGAAGCGGCATTCGATCACCGCGCGTGAGCGATCCGGGCAAGCATGACTGCGAGTTACTGCTGTACCGTCTGCCGGAGCTCGGGCCGCACCTGCTCGTCTTGAATCTGCGAGGCATCCCATCCGCCACCGAGAGCCTTCACCAGAAATACCGACGTGACCATTTGCTGGCCGAGTAATTGCGTAGCCAGCCGTTCATTCGTCAGCAGTGTGGACTGTGCCGTAATCACATCAAGGTACGTGGTAACGCCGCCGACATAGCGGTTGTTAGCGATGTCGAGAGCCCTGCGCGAATCTCCCACCGCTACCTGCTGCGTTTTCGCAGCCTGATCGAGAAACTCCAGCCCCGAAAGCCCGTCCTCCACTTGCTGGAACGCTTCCAGCACCGCCTCACGATAATTGGCAACGGACTGGTCATAAGCCGCTTGACTGGCCGCCAGGTTGGCCCGATTTTGCCCGCCGTTGAAGATGGGCTGCAGTAAGCTTCCACCCAACGCCCAGATCGCACTCGGCGCGTTTACCAGCGTGGCGATGTCGCGGCTCTGCCAGCCACCGCTGCCGCCCAGCGTGATATGCGGATAGAACGCGGCCTTCGCCAGCCCCACCTGCGCATTCTGATAAGCCATCTGGCGCTCGCTGGCCGCGACGTCAGGCCGGCGCTCCAGAATCTCCGACGGAACTCCAGTCGGAATCGCCGGAGGAGTGACATTAAAGGGCGCCTTGGCCAGGCTGAAATTCGAAGCCGGATTTCCCGTCAGCACCGCGATCGCGTGTTCGTATTGCGCGCGCTGCTGCAAAACCAGCTGCAGTTGCGTCGCCGTCGAATCGAGCAGCGCTGCCTGTTGCGCGACCGCCAGGCCGGATGCAATGCCCCCTTCGTGCTGATGGTTTACCAGATCCAAACCCTTCTGCTGGATCTCGACCGATTCGCGAACCACATCGCCTTCGCGGTCGAGTTCGCGCAGGTTGAAGTAGTCGGCGGCAAGTTCGGCGCTCAAAACCAGGCGCGTGTTTTCCAGATCAGCCGCGGTCCCCTGCAACGTAGCGTTGGCCGCCTCCAGCCCGCGGCGCACGCTGCCAAACAAATCGGCCTCATAGTTGACGGAGAACGGGACAGCGAAGGTGTTTTCGGTGTCAGGCTTAACGAGCGCGGGATTCGCGCCCTCAAGGTCGCGGTTGCCGGAGACGCGCTGGCGCTGGCCGCTAGGATTTGCGCTCAGAGAAGGAAAGTACGCCGCCGTCGCAACCCGCGCCAACGATCGCGCTTGCCACAATCGGTCGCGGGCCGCCACGAGCGACTGATTGGCTTGCATCAGTTCTTGCTCCAGCCGATCTAACTCCGCGTCGTGATAGACCTGCCACCACGTTCCCTTGGGAATCGAATCCTTCGGCGCCGCCGTCTGCCACGGCCCTTCGCCCTTCCACGTATCGGGAACTTGCGCTGAAGGGCGCTTGTAGTTCGGTCCGACGGCGCACCCGCTTAGAAGCATGGCGGCGAGAAATGCGGCCACCCACGCGGGTCTCATGAACTTTGCCTTAGATTTGGATCGCATGCTATCAGTGGCCGTTGCCCTGACTGGGTTTGGCGATGCGCACTTGCTGCCCTGCCTCAAGCGAGTCCGATGGATTAATAATGACCTGATCCGTCGGCTCAATCCCGCCCAGAATCTCGATGGTGCTGCCGTAGTCGCGGCCAATCACGATGGAATGCAACTGCACCTTGCCGTCGGCGCCCACCACCGCCGCCTGCGGTCCTTCCGCGCGGAACAGCATCGCGTTCACCGGAATCGTGATCCGCGGAACCGAATTCCCGGTTACAAAATGCACCTGGCCATAGGAGCCGGGCAGCAGTTTCCCATTCTTATTAGGCACGTCCACTTCCGTCAGCAGCGTGCGCGTCGACTGATCAATCGCGTCCGCGGTCCGGGCCACCGTACCGGTGAATTTCTGCCCAGGGAACTCCTGCAGCGTTACCGCCGCTTGCGCTCCTGGTTTCATCATCGGCGCATACGCCTGCGGCACGCTCACGTACACGCGCAGCGGATCGACGCGCGCTATGTTGAACAGTTGTGCGCCGGTTGAAGACCCGGCGTTAATCAGCGCGCCAGGATCGACGTTGCGGCGAGTAATCACGCCCGTAAAAGGCGCATATACATTTTTGAAAGATTCCAGCTCTTCCAGCCGCCCCACATTGGCGTCGGCGGCGGCCAGATTCGCCTTGGCCTGTTCATAGCCGCTCGCCTGCTGATCGGCCTCCTGCTGCGAGACCGAATCCGTCTTCCGCAGATTCTCCCAGCGATCCGCGGAAATCTTCGCCAATCCAAGTGCCGCCTTGATCTGCTCGCGGCTGGCCCGCGCCTGCGAAAGTTCCTGATCTACTTCCGGAGTATCGATTGCGGCCAGCAGTTCGCCCTTCTCCACATGGCTGCCCATGTCTCTGTACCACTTCAGAAGGTAGCCGTTGGTGCGCGCAAAAATTGGAGACTCTATAAATGCCTGCAGATTTCCCGGCAGGATGAGTTCGTCACTGCCCGGCCCCTTCGTCGGTTGCACCACCGCGACCGTAGGAACCGCGATCGTATCCGTTTCCTTCGCCAGCGCATCGGCCTCCCCTTTCTTCGTCAGGAGAGTCACCGCGCCCGCCGTGATCAGCACCAGCAGCACGGCCCCGACCATAATCTTGCCGCGGCTCGCCGGAGCAGGCGGCAGGTCCGGTGGCCGTTCAATTTGCGGATGCGGGCGAACCGGGTGGCTTTCTGCTCCACTCTGTTGCTGCCGTACCTCAGGTTGTTCTATCGACATAATTGCCGTCTCCGAAACTCTATCTCTCGCGCGGCTTCAAGTGCGTCTGCCGTCGCCCGTGAATGATCACGAACACGCTCGGTACAAAAAACAAAGTCGCGACCGTCGCAAAAAGCAGGCCGCCAACCACCGCCCGGCCCAGCGGAGCGTTCTGCTCGCCGCCTTCTCCGAAGCCCAGCGCCATTGGCACCATACCGATGATCATGGCCAGCGCCGTCATCAGCACCGGGCGCACGCGCGTGTAGCCTGCTTCGACCGCCGCCTGCAACGCGGGCACGCCCATATCCATGCGGTCGCGCGCAAACGAAACCAGCAGGATCGAGTTCGCCGTGGCTACGCCCATGCACATGACCGCGCCCGTCAGCGACGGAACGCTCAAGGTTGTGCGGGTAATCAACAGGAACCAGCAGATCCCCGCCAGCGCTCCCGGCAGCGCCGTAATAATGATGAACGGATCCAGCCACGACTGGAAGTTCACCACAATAAGAAGATAGACGAGCACGATGGCGCCAAGTAAGCCGAACCCCAGCCCAAAAAACGAGCTCTTCATGGTCACTACTTGCCCGCGCATCATGATCTGGGTCCCGCGCGGCAGATGGTCCTGGAAGGGCTTGAGCGCCTTGGTGATGTCGGACGCCACCCCGCCCAGATCTCGCCCTTGCGTGCTCACATAGACGTCAATCACGGGTTGCACAGCGTAATGGTTCACCACCGCTGGGCGCACCATGGGAGTGAGTTGAACGAGATTGCCGAGAACCTGCGCGCCTCGCGCAGTCGGACTGTTCACCGGCGTATTCATCAAGTCCTGCACCGATGTCATCCGGTATTGCGGCGATTGAATCGCGATCGGATAGCTCACGCCATTTTTCGGATTCAGCCAGAAATTCGGGGCCGTCTGGAAGCTGCCGCTCAGGGTGATGAGCACGCTCTGCGCCACATTTTGCGCCGTCAGTCCCACCTCGTTGATGCGGGTCCGGTCCATGTCGAGAAAGAGCGTCGGCAGGCTCATCAACTGCTGCGCGTGCACGTCGGCCGTGCCGGGAATCAGGCGCAGCCGGTTGGCGATTCTCTGCCCAATCTCATAATTCGAGCGCATATCCGCGCCCACAATCTGAATGTCAACCGGCGCGGGCACGCCAAAATTCAGAATCTGCGAAACGATGTCGGCAGGCTGGAAGAAAAATTCCACGCCCGGAAAACGCGCGGGAAGTTCCCGCCGCAATCTGCGAATGTACTGCGCCGTCGGATGGTGGTGTTCCGGATTCAGCGAAATCAGAACTTCCGCATCGCTCGTGCCAATTACGCCCGAATTGCTGTAGGTAAGATTGATGCCCGAGTAGGGCACGCCGATGTTGTCGAGCATCGTCTCGAGTTCATTCTTCGGGATGGTGTCGCGCAGCACCGTCTCCACTTCATCGCAAAGTTTCGCCGTCTCCTCCACGCGCAGCCCCGAGCGGGCGCGGAAATGCAGACGAATCAAGCCCGCATCGACTTGCGGAAAAAAGTCCTCTCCCAAAAAGAAGACCAGCCCCAGAGACAAAACGCAGAAAATCACGAAGCAAATTGCGAACAGCCCCCGGCTTTCGAGCGTGGTCTCTAGCAACTGCTGATAGCCCGCGCGAAATTTGTCGAAGCCCCGCTCGAAGCGCCGCTGGAATTTTGCGAAAACATTCGTCGGCTCCAATGCCCGGTGCTCGTGCCCGCGCATGATGAACATCACCATGGTCGGAATCAGCGTGCGCGAGAGCAGGTATGACGCCAGCATCGCGAACGACACCGCCTCCGCCAAAGGCACGAAAAGAAACCGGGCCACGCCGGTAAGAAAGAACATGGGCACAAAAACAATGCAGATGCAGAGCGTCGAAACGAACGCCGGCACCGCAATCTGCGATGCGCCGTCGAGGATGGCCTGCTTCATCTCCTTGCCCATGGCAAGGTTGCGCTCGATGTTTTCTATTTCGACGGTCGCGTCGTCCACCAGTATTCCGACGGCGAGCGCCAGACCCCCGAGCGTCATGATGTTGATGGTCTCGCCGAGAGCGCTCAGCAGAATGACCGACACGAAAATGGACAGAGGAATCGAGACCGCGATGATAATCGTCGGCCGCCAATCGCCGAGGAACAACAAAATCATGACGGCCGTGAGGCAGGCAGCAATCAGGCCTTCCCGCACGACTCCCTGGATCGACGCGCGCACGAATAACGATTGGTCGAACAGCGCCCGAATTGTAAGCTCCGGCGGCAACTGCTGCGCCGCCTTCGGGACCATCGCTTTGATCGCGTTGACCAGCGTTAGCGTCGAGCCGCCCAATTTGTACATCGACATCAGCACGCCGCGCACGCCGTCCTGACGCACGATGTTGGTTTGGGGCGCGAACCCGTCACGTACATGCGCAACGTCGCGCAGGTAGAGCGTCGAACCAGTCGAACTCTTCACGGGAAGATCGTTCAACTCGTCCACCGTCCGCGGAGTCCCATTCATCTCGACGTTGTACTCGGTCGGCCCGATCTTGGTCGTGCCCGACGGCAGAATCAGGTTCTGCGCGGCCACCGCATTCACAATGTCAGCAGGCGTCAGGCTGTAGGCCTGCAACTTCGCCGAATCGAGATCCACCTGCACCTGCCGCGGCTTGCCGCCGTAGGGATACGGAGTTGCCGCACCGGGAATCGTCGTCAACTGCGTGCGCAGAAAGTTCTGTCCCAGGTCGAACAGTTGCTGCTCCGGCAGAGTCTTGCTGCTCAAGCCCAGTTGCACGACCGGAGTGGTTGAGGCCGAGTACGTAATCACCAGCGGCGGATTCGTGCCTGCCGGCAACCCGCGCAGTACGGTCTGGCACATTCCCGTCACCTGCGTCATCGCCATGGAAATGTTGACGCCGGGGCGGAAGAAAATTTTAATTACGGCGATTCCGCTCAGCGACTGCGATTCCATGTGCTCGATGTCGTTGACCACCACCGTAAAGCCGCGCTCGGAGTTGGTCACAATGCGGTCCGCCATCTCGCCCGGATCGAGGCCCGAGTAGCTCCACACCACGCTGACCACGGGAATGTTGATGTCAGGGAAAATGTCGACCGGTGTGCGCAGAATAGTGATGGGCGTGAGGATAATGATCAGCAGCGCCATCACCACGAACGTATAAGGGCGCCGAAGCGCTAACGCGACTATCCACATAGAACGACCACGGCGACAAACGGAAGCCGTTGCAAGGAACCGCCCCGCCTTGAACCCGGCAGCCCCACAGCTTGCCGGACTTCCTAGCAAAGATTCAAAACAGTACGTTTCGGATTTAAATTATATTAGACTTTAGCCATGAGGCAAACCCGCACTTTGCCGGCAGCCGCGCACAACAGTAACAACGGCAAGCGTCCGCCCGGACGCCCCCGCAGCGAGCAATCGCGCCTCGCCATTCTGCGCAGCACGCTCAAGCTGCTTCGGCAGCAGGGAGGCTTCCCGGAGCTGAGCATCGAGGCGATCGCCGCCGATGCCAACGTCAGCAAGGCGACCGTCTACCGCTGGTGGCCGAACAAGGCCGCGCTGGTCGCCGACGCGTTTTCCGCCAGCGCCGAAGACGAACTCCGCTTCCCCGACACCGGCTCTGTGCAGAGCGACATGAGCCTTCAGATGCGCCGGTTGATTCGCATCTTCCGCTCCAAGCGTGGCAAGGTAGTCGCCGCATTGTTGGCCGGCGGACAATCCGATCCTGAGTTGATCGAAGCCTTCCGCGAAAGGTTCCTCTGGCCACGCCGGCGCCAGGCCTACAAGACCCTGCAACGCGGCATCGACCGCGGAGAACTGCGCCGCAACAGCGATCTCGATCTCATTCTCGACTCGCTCTACGGCCCAATCTATATGCGCTTCCTGATCCGCCACGACGAACTCCGCGAAGAATTCGCCGACCAAATCTGCGCCCTGGTCCTGAACGGCTGCGAGCGGCGCTAGGCCTCGAATCGCGAGTTATTTCGCTACATGGTGCGGTGATGCCTTGCCCAACAACGCCAGCAGCCGCGCCGCCGACGCCGGAGCCTTCACTTTCCCTTCCCGCACAATTTCCTTCGCGCTCATCTCCCGGCCATACAGCGCCTTGTTCGCCCCATCGTCCGACCGCATCGTCGATCCCTCCAGCGACACGCCGGCAAACAGCCCCTGCGCCCGCGAATATGAAAGAATCTCCGCCTTCATCACCACGTCGGTCTCCGCCGATGTGTCGCGTCCCACCGGCCCCGCTGCCGCCGACGCGTCCGCGCCCAGCTTTACCTTGCTCGACATAATCGAGTTCGCGCCCGATTCGTTCATCACCAGCAACACAAAGTCCGTCGCCTGGCCGCCAATCTGGAACCCAACGCTCGCGCCTTCCAGCGCAAACATCGCCGGCGCGCTCCACCCACCTGTAAACGCCACGCCTCTGCGGCAGGTGACCACGCCCCGCCCATAGCTCCCTCCTACGATGAACGCCGCTTTCTTTACCGACGGATAAATCACCACGCAGTCCGCCTTATTCAGCAGATCTTTTGGAATGCCCTTGTCCGGCGTCCCCAGAATCTCCTTCATTACGTTGGCCGCCGCCTCGATTCTCTCCGTGTCCTTCATCTCTTCTTTTTTCTCGTCCGCAACAACGGGCAGCGCGCACGCCGCCATCATGACAAACAGCAAAATGTTCTTCTTCATAACCGCTCCTTTTTAAATGGATTTTCGACTGATTAATGCTTCTCGCGCCAAGCTGCCTCCGAGCATCGGCGGAATGAATGATGCTACGACCACAGCAGTGATCCCCGGTGCCTGAAATTATAATCCCGCTCGTCAGCGCGGCCAACCGTCGTCGGCCGATTCGCTCGTTGGGCAGGCCTCAATTTTCGGCGGTCTTTTGCCGCGAGCCTTCGCCGCACCCGCCAATCAGACGCCGTCTATTGCCAGACCCAATCCCGCGGGATTACCATTACCCCACGCTCGCAGTGGGATTTCGTCACAACATCTTTGCATCGCACGCTTAGGAGGACATATGGCCACGACACTCGCTCCCGGAATTCATCCGCAGGTCGCCGAATTTCTGGACAAACCGCGCAAAATGCTCATCGACGGCAAGTGGGTAAACGCCGCATCGGGCAAGACTTTTCCCACCTACAATCCCGCGACCGGAGAAGTCCTGGCCAAAGTCGCCGAAGGCGACAAGCAGGATATCGACGCCGCCGTGAAAGCCGCGCGCAAGGCCTTCGACAGCGGCCCGTGGTCACGCATGACCGCGTCCGAGCGCGGCCGCCTGATCTGGAAACTCGCCGACCTCCTCGAAGAACACACCGAGGAATTCGCCACCATCGAAACCTTAGACAACGGCAAGCCGTTAACCGTGGCGCGCGGCGCCGAC
>Ga0074044_10005304_pt1 | contig 10517 bp, 7 predicted proteins | sample BogForMeECP23OM1_FD_94443 | JGI IMG/M metagenome (GOLD analysis project Ga0074044, IMG submission 94443) | Bog forest soil microbial communities from Calvert Island, British Columbia, Canada - Bog Forest MetaG ECP23OM1 | ecosystem: Environmental > Terrestrial > Soil > Wetlands ...
CGTCTTGCCCACTTTGGAGTGCGGCGGCTCGCCGCCGCTTTTGCGTTCGCCGCCCCGCGCTCATCCCCTGTGGCCCAGAGCTCCAGACCTGCGGCCTTTTCTTAAGTTTTCCTCGCATTTTCCTCCCGAGTTGAAACGTCCAGCGAGTCGCTGTACCATTCGTTGTTCCTAAAATATGACTGTTTCGTAAGTCTGCTTGACACGCGTATTCCTCTGCGTCATCATGATGGCAAGCTAGTACCCCTTCCTTTGGTTTTTTGCTGAGTCTTTGTCGCGTCAATCCGTTCCTTGCCACTTGGGAAGATTCGCTCGTATTTTCATGTTTCCTGACTTGCAACTGCACGACCGAATTGCCACGTGCCCCCAACTCACCCCCGATTTGCGCCCCGCCTTGCCAGCGGAAGCGCGTGCCCGGTTCCTCCGCGGCAGAGGGGCCAGCTCAGGAGCCCGGCTCGCAAGCTTGAGAATCCTGAACGCGCCTCCCGTTTCCTCACTTTTCCCGTTGCTTCGGCCCGGCGCTCTCTCCCGCTCGGAGCCTGGAGGTTCACTATGCCAGCTCACCCCCTAAAGCTCGTCCTCAAGCCCGGAATCTCTAAGTGCCCGACGGGCATCGCCGGCCTCGACCAAATCACCGAAGGCGGTCTGCCTAGGGGTCGGCCCACTCTTCTCTGTGGCACCGCGGGCTGCGGCAAAACCATCCTGGCTACGGAATTCCTCGTGCGTGGCGCCGCCCAGTTCGACGAGCCCGGCGTGCTCATGACGTTCGAAGAGACAGACAAGGAGTTGAGCCAGAATGTCGCCTCCATGGGCTTTGATCTCCCCGCTCTCTGCGCTCGCAAAAAGCTCCTTGTCGATTATGTTCGCGTGGAACCCAGCGAGATCGCGGAATCCGGCGAGTACGATCTCCAGGGGCTCTTCGTCCGCCTGGAAAGCGCCATCAACGCCATTGGTGCCAAGCGCGTCGTCCTGGACACCATCGAGTCGCTTTTTGCCGGCTTTGCCAATGCCAATATTCTCCGTGCCGAACTTCGCCGCCTTTTTCGCTGGTTGAAGTCCAAACGAGTCACCGCCCTCATCACCGCCGAGTCCGGCGATGGTAAACTCACGCGTCACGGCAGCGAGGAGTACGTTGCCGACTGCGTGATCCTCCTCGACCATCGCATCGAGGACCAGTCTTCCATCCGCCGCTTGCGCGTCGTCAAGTATCGCGGCGCCATGCACGGCACCAACGAATACCCCTTCTTGATCTCGGAAACCGGCATCTCCGTGCTCCCCCTGAGTTCCTTGAAGCTGGAGCATAAAGCTTCCACGCGCAGGATTCCCACTGGCATTCCACGCTTGGACGCCATGCTGGGCGGAAAAGGCTTCTATCGGGGCACCTGCATCCTGGTCTCCGGCGGCGCCGGCACCGGCAAAAGCAGTGTCGCCGCCCACTTCGTTCACGCCGCCTGCCAACGGGGCGAACGCGCTCTCTATATGGCCTCAGAGCAATCCGCCAACGAAGTCATCCGCAACATGCGCTCCATCGGAATTGCTCTGGACCCTTGGCTGCATCGCGGCCTGCTGCGCTTCTATGCCGCACGGCCGGGCTCATTTGGCCTGGAAAAGCATCTCGTTACCATTCACGATCTGGTCACGGCGTTTAAGCCGGAGGTTGTGGTCATCGACCCCATCACAAACTTTGCATCGGTGGGCAGCTATTCGGACGTGAAGTCCATGGTGACTCGCCTCCTCGAAATGTTCAAGTCTCGGCTGATTACCGCGATGTTCACCAGCCTCAGCCCCAGCGACGCCTCGGCTGAAAAGAGTGAGATCGGCGTTTCCTCGCAGATGGATGCCTGGCTGTTGCTGCGCGAATTCGAATCCAACGGCGAGCGCAACCGCGGCCTCTTCATCCTGAAATCCCGCGGCATGGCTCATTCCAACCAGATTCGCGAGTTCGTGCTCAGCGACCATGGAGTGCGATTGCTGGATGTGTATCTCGGGCCTTCCGGACTCCTCACAGGTTCCGCACGCATCGCTGAGGAAGGCAGGGAACGCGCGGAGATTGCGGCTCGCCACCAGCGATTGGAGAGTAAGACACTGGAATTGCGCCAAAAACGCGCCCAACTCGAAGCCCAGATTGCCAGAATGCGGTCCGAATTCGAACTCGAGGAACGTTCGTTGTTGCGTGACGCCCGCGCCATGGAATTGCGGGAAAATCAGCCCGCCCTCGACCTCGCGAAAATGGCCCACATCCGCGAAGCCGGCGCCACCTCCGTACGTGGCCACAGCCGGGCCTGAATGGAACGGGACATGAAGCGCACGACACCACACAACGATAACTGCCAGCAGCACCCCGGACCCGCGGTCCGCAATCTTTGCCTGTTCTCCGCCAGCGAAACTGCCCCATCCATCGCCGCACCCGGCAGTCTGCAAAGTCCTTGTGAACAGCACTTGGCCGGCAAGCACCTCCTCGAGGCGCTCGCTCTCATCAACAACCCTCGGTTGGCTGCGGCAGACCGGATAATCTCCCTGCCCAACTGGCTTCGGCGGCTCCCACCCCCTATGAAGAAGACCATCGGAGATTCGACAAACACGCAGCCCTTAGCGGGAGCGCTCGACCTGCTCCATGGAAAGCTACCGGAATGAGAACGGGGCCTCACCACCGCGCCACCACGGGGACTCCCCGCTCGCCAAGTGCCCCAAAGTATGTGCTTTGTCTCTACGTGACCGGCGCAACACTACTCTCCCGTCGCGCCATCCTGAACATCAACGCCATTTGCAAGGAACACCTGCAAGGAAGATACGTGCTGCAAGTCATCGACATTTACCAGAAGCCCGCCTTGGCTAAGGCCGCGCAAATCGTGGCCGCGCCCACATTGATCAAGAGCCTCCCCCTCCCTTTGCGCCGCATCATCGGTGACTTGTCGGACCACGAGAATGTTCTCTTCGGCCTGGATTTGAAACACAGAACCTAGGGGCGGTCAGCCATCCATGAAAAACCAAACCGAGCTTGATTTGCAGGCCGAAATCCAGCGGCTGCAAGCTCGCCTCGCCGATCTGGAAGCCACCATTGCCGCCATACGCAGCGGACACGTGGACGCCATCGTGGTTGAGGGACCTCACGGCAGCCACATCTTCACTTTGCAGAGCCCCGAAGAGCCTTACCGCATCCTGGCCGAATGCATGAACGAAGGCGCTGCCACCCTGACCCAGGACGGCACCATCCTCTTCTGCAATCGACGCCTCGCGGACATGGTTAGCCTTCCCGCCGAAGCCCTCCTGGGTTCCTCCCTTGTCCCGCTGTTGCGCGAGGACGAACGCATCCTCTTCTCGGACTCGGCCCGCCTCTCCCACCACCAGAACCTCCGCGCCGAAACCCACCTCCTCCGCAGCGATGCCACGCTGCTCCCCGTGCTACTCTCCCTTAGCTCCATCCCGCTTGAAGAATCCGGCCAAGGCGTTTGCCTGGTCGCCACCGATCTCTCCGCTCAGAAACGCACCGAGGCCGAGTTGCGCCGAAGCAAGGAAGACTGGGAACGCACCTTCGACGCTGTTCCCGACATGGTCATGCTCCTCGATGGCGAAAATCGCATCCTCCGCGCCAACAACGCTGTCTGCTCTTTTGTCGGCCAGCAAGCCAGCGCGCTCCTCGGCAAACGCTGCTATGAGGTTGTCCACAACCGCACTTCACCTCACCCGGACTGCCCCTTTCAAAAAATGCTGCTCACGGGAGTCGGACAGCAAGCCGAAGTTGCCGAGCCCCGCTCTGACAAGATCTTCGATGTCACCTCCACCCCCGTCTGGGAAGGCGAACACCTGCGCGGCGCCGTTCACGTCATGCGCGACATCACCGCTCGCAAACACGCCGAGGCCGCCCTGGAGATTAGCCGGGCTCAGGCCGTCTCCGCTGAGCGCCTCTCCGCTCTTGGCAGGATGGCCGGAAACATCGCCCACGAGATCAACAATCCTCTGGCCATCATTCATGCTTCCACCAGCGACCTCCTGGAAATGGCCAAGGCCCAAAATGTGTCCTTGGACACTCTGCAGAAAGCCGCCACGCGCACCAAGAAGACTGCCAATCGCATTTCCAAGATCGTGCACAGCCTGCGCCAGATTTCCCGTGATGGCAGCGCCGACCCTTTTCAGCACGCCTCCGTCGGCGAGCTTGTCGAGCACGCTCTCGAGTTGTGCAAGGAGCGCTTTCGGGCGCACTCCGTGCGCCTGGATCCTTCCATTGTGGACACTCGCCTCCATGTCTTTTGCCGCGAAGTCCAGATTGCCCAGGTTCTTCTCAACCTCTTGCAGAACGCCTTCGACGCCGTGGCCGACCTTACCGGGGACCGCTGGGTCCGGCTTGAAGTGACCCGCCATGAGCAGTCGGTTGTCTTCGCCGTGATCGATAGCGGGCCCGGTGTGCCTCCCGAACTCCGGGCGCGCATCATGGAGCCTTTCTTTACCACCAAGCCCGTCGGCAAGGGAACGGGCTTGGGATTGAGTTTGTCCAAAGTCATTGTCGAAGATCACGGCGGAGAGCTCAAACTCAGCGAAACGACAAACCACACTTGTTTCTCTTTTTCTCTTCCCCTTTCCAAGGAGCCGGAAAATGCTGCTGCAGAATGCCTCAATCCTGGTTGTTGATGATGAACCCGATTTGCTCGAAATCATGGCCGAGTGGTTTCGCCGCGAAGGCGGCACTGTGTTCGTCGCGGAGAACGGCGCTGAAGCTCTGAGCCTGGTGCACGATAATCAGGTCGATGTCGTCGTGTCAGACATTCACATGCCCGTCATGGATGGCGTCACCATGTTGCAAAAAATCAAATCCGCGAGCACTTATCTGCCCTCCGTGATATTTATCACCGGCTTTTATGACATCGAGCCTCGCGAGGCTTATGAACTTGGCGCCGAGGCCATCATCTCGAAACCCATCGAGCGCAAATATCTGATCGACATTGTTTCGCGCGTCTTGACCCCGCGCGAGGATCTCTGGCGCTTGCCTCCCGCCGATAAAGCCGATGCCGTTCTCCTGGCCAACTTTGAGAGTCTCGCGGCGGCGCTCACTCGCGGCCTCATCGCTTTTGGGCGTGGCGGTTTTTGTATTTACTCCACTCTCCAACTCCTCGAAGGCCCCGTGGATCTCCTCCTCGATTTTCATGCCGATCATCGCAGAGTTACCGGGCAGGGAATCGTTCGCTGGTGCGATCTTGCCGAAGGCCAAATCGGCATCGAAATCATCCACATCGACGATGCCAATCGTTCCTGGATTCTCAGTTTCACCGAACCCAATCGCTCCGCTTCCTTCATCCCGCGGACCAGCTTCACCGAGCATACTCTGGCGCGTCGCGCTCCTCTGTGAGCCCTCCCCCGCTCGCCACATTCCAGCCGCCACAACAAACCGTACCCGCTGTTCCTGGATATCCATGGTCTTCCATGCCATCGCCCTGCTCCCACTCGCGCTTCGCGCGCGCGAGTGTAAAGGACGTCTAGGGACAACCTGTATAGGATGTCATGGGACCGAACACTTTGTGGTGCGTGTATAAGGGCACCGTTCCTTTCTTGTCTCCTCAGACCCCTGGGCAGCGTTTGGAGGCACAGCTAGCACGTTGCGACGCAAGGACTTACTCTCCACGAGGCTCACGGTCATCCCGCCATAATCTGGAGCGAGTGTTTCAGCGAGAACGCTAGGGGATGAAGTTTGCGTTAAACGCGGATTTCCAGAGCCCGCTGATCTCGCTTGCGCCCGCTATGGCGGGGAATTCGTTGTGTGCAGGGAAGGAAAATCGCAGGATGCGTACGCGCGAGGGGTCCAAATGTGAGCTTCGTGACGCCTGACCATAACATTGTGACAATTAACATTTCTTGCGAGCGTCTGTAACATTGCCCGGCTAGCATCACTTTCTTGCAGTCAGATTTCCCCGAAGTATGCCAGATCTTTTTCAGATTGAGGACAGTAGGAAGACGCGAACAAAATTGTTTTCCGTAAGACAGCTTGCCCGCTTGCCTACTGGCAAGCAGGCTCTGAGCATGTTGTTAGCAGCGGCGATTCAGGCTGGCCGGTCGTGAGAATTCTGGTCATCGAAGATGAAGCCAAGACCGCCAAGTTCCTGAAGAAGGGACTTGGGGAGGCTGGTTTTGTCGTTGATGTCGCCCGCGATGGCTTGGATGGCTTGCACCTCGCGCAGGAATTGCAGTTCGACCTCGTCATTCTCGACGTGATGCTCCCGGGCCTGGATGGCTGGCAGGTTCTCGCTCGCTTGCGCCAGGAAGGCCGCCGTGCGCCGGTTCTTTTTCTGACCGCTCGCGATGCCGTGCACGAGCGCGTACGAGGCTTCGAACTGGGCGCGGACGACTATCTGGTAAAACCCTTCGCCTTCTCCGAATTGCTGGCTCGCGTCCGTTCGCTCCTGCGCCGTGGGCCTTCGCGCGCGCAAGAAGCGCTTCGCTTGGCCGACCTTGAAATCGACTTATTGCGTCAGCGTGTCACGCGCGCCGGTCAGCGCTTGGATCTCACTTCCAAGGAGTTCCTCCTCTTATCCCTGCTGGCGCGGCGCGCCGGTGAGGTGCTCTCGCGAACCCTGATCGCCGAAGCGGTCTGGGACATGAACTTCGACAGCGACACCAATGTCGTGGACGTCAATGTGCGCAGGCTGCGCAGCAAAGTGGACGATCCTTTCTCCCTCAAGTTGATCCATACCGTTCGGGGCGCCGGCTATGTCCTGGAATCCGGCCAGTAGCCTCCCGCCGGTCTCTCGCCTGTGGGGAACTCTGGCCTTCCGGTTAACGGCCGCTTACGCGCTCGCCGGTTTGTTTCTGGTGTTCTTCGCCACTGCCAGTCTTTATATCGTGCTGGTGAGCGAACTCCAGAAAAGCACCGACTTGTTCCTCGCGGACAAGGTGAACGTGCTACGCACCATGTTGCGGGAGAGGCCCGGCGACTGGGACGCACTGCGGGAGGAAGTTGAGCTGGAATCGGCCGCGCGGCGCTACGAACAATTCTATATTCGCCTGCTGGATGAACGAAACACGCCACTCTTGATGACGCCAGGCATGGCGGATCAATTGGACCTGGCGCAGTTAGCCAGTCAAACTCAAAACCGCCCTCTTGGCAGCATCCGGATGAAGGGCAGGAACGCCCAGGCCTTTCGCGTGAGCAGCGCCTCGGCGCCGGTCGGTTCCCCTGCAACTCAAATTGACACCATTCAGATTGCCATTGATACCTCGCAAAAAGAGGAGTTGCTGGCGCGCTATCGGTTTTGGTTCTGCGCCATTCTGCTGGCGACCTTCGCCATTTTTCCATTGGTCGGGTACCGCATCGCGCGCCACGGCATTCGTCCGGTCGAGGAAATGGCCACCACCGCGCGCAACATCAGTTCGGCGAACCTGCGCGAACGCATTCTTCCGGAAGGGTATCCATTCGAGCTGGCATCCCTGGCCAGTACCTTCAACCAAATGCTGGACCGCCTGCAAGACTCCTTCGAGCGCATTTCCAGATTCTCGGCGGACATTGCGCACGACCTGCGCACGCCGGTGAATAACATTCGCGGCGAAGCGGAAGTGGCCTTGGCCCGCGCGCGCAGCGCCGCCGAATATCGCGATGTGATCGAGTCCTGCCTCGAGGAAGCCGTGCGCCTCTCTGCTCTCATCGGCGACCTCCTGTTTCTGGCGCGTACGGAGAGCCCCTTGACCCTGCGCCGCGAGCGCGTGGATGTGCGTGAATTGCTGGGCGGCGTGCGGGAATATTACGAAGCCTCGGCTGCGGAGGGCGGGGTCTCGCTCACCACTACTCTCGCCGGTGAACCGGTCATTGCCGAACTCGACCGCACGCTCTTGCAGAGAGCCGTGGGCAACCTGGTCTCGAATGCCTTGGCAAACACGCCACCCGGCGGAGCCGTCGTGTTGGGGACGCACGCCGATTTTTCCACGGTTCGCATCGAAGTCTCCGATACCGGCATTGGCATTCCAGCGGAAGCCTTGCCGAGGGTTTTTGATCGTTTCTTCCGTGTCGACTCGTCGCGTTCCCAGGGTTCGGGGGGCACTGGTCTGGGCTTGGCGATCGTTCAGAGCATTGCGCTGCTTCACGGCGGTAATGTGGCCATTTCCAGCCAACCCGGACACGGCACCAGCGTCACGCTCCACATGCCCGTCTCCTGTCCAAGATGACAAAAATGTAATTCCCACGTCATCTTGGCGTTTGCGCTCCGCTGCTAGGCTTTCAGCCCTCAAGGTGCACCAAGCTCCTGATGAAAAAAAATCCAAAGAGGAGAACCGTATATGTTGCGAAAATTCCCTCGAAGTAATTCGAGGATCAACCTTCTGCGTCCGCTCGCCGGCCTGCTGGTGGCGGGGCTGAGTTTTGCGGCGCTCGCCTCTGCTCAGTCCGTACCGTTCCCGACGTACCAGGTCGGCGCGAACCAGAACGGGTCGCAGGGCCCGGACTACCCGTCGACCTTGCCCGGTCCGTGGGTCGTCAGTGATGGCCAGATCATCACCCCCGCCGGCACCCAGGTCTACCTCGGCATCACCACCCGCGCCAAGGCCGTCGCGCTCAACCCGAATACCAGCACACACACCGCCGCCGTGCTTCAGATGAGCGCCCCACAGGCCGTCTCGATTTTTGATACGCGGACAGGCGCTGTCCTGCAGACCTACTCTGCAGCTGCCAGCACAGATTCAGACGGCAGCAACCTTGGCATCACCTACACCCCGGATGGCAAGTATCTGCTGTTCAGCCAGGACGGCAACTCCTTCTACGGTACCTTGCAACAGGGCGCCTTCGTTGCCATCGCCAAGGTCGACCCGACGACCGGCTTGCTCTCAGACTATGCCCAAGTACCCGTTCCGATGGCCGTCAACGCCGAGGGCTATCTGAACAACGTCACTTGCTTCCCGAACAGCCCGGGGGGGACTAACGGCAGCTTCAATATCCCATGCGGCTTTAGCGTCTCGATGTTCTCCGATGCGGTATTGACCTCCTATCCTACCGGCATTGCCGTCTCTGCGGATGGCAAGACTGCCTACGTCGTGCTTGATAACAACGATACGCTGGCCAAGATCGACCTGACCACGACGCCCCCGTCGAAGGTTGCGGAGATCCGCGTCGGCAATGTGCCGCACAGCGTGGTGATTTCGCCGGACGGCAAGACCGCCTATGTCTCCAACGAGGCCGGCCGGATTGCCACCGCAAAAGACTTCCAGGAATACTCCAACGGCACCCCGGTCGTCGCCAAGTATCCTACCGGCTCCACTTCCACCGGCACCGTTTCCGTGATCGACTTGGCCACGTTTGCAGTTAGCGGCCAAATTGAGACCGGCCTGCACCCGACCGGCATGGCTCTCTGGGGCAAGTATCTCCTGGTTGCCAACGCTTATAGCGACAGCCTTTCCGTGATCGACACTACCTGTGACCGAGAACTGGGGAAGATCGACCTCGGGCTGCCGATCCGCGTGCCCGGCGAATGGGAGCCAGCCTATGGCGCGGGTCCGAACTCCATTGCCGTCGACGCCGCCAAGAAACTCGCCTACGTTGCGCTCTACAACTCGAATGCGATCGCCGTAGTCGACCTCAGCAGTTACGACAATTGCGACCGCTGGGGCGACCAGGGCTGGGGTGGCGGGAATGCCGTGATCGGCATGATCCCAGTCGGCTATGCGCCGAGCTCGGTTGTGCTGGATTCTGCCGACGACGCGCTGCTCGTTGCCAACGATAAGGGCATCGGCACCACGGGCTTCGACGTGGTGCCCCCTCCGACGAATACTGCCGAAAATTCGTACGCTAAATATTACGGCGTACACTCCTTCAACACGCACCAGGACCTTGGCACCGCCAGTATCATTCCTGTGCCAGAGCGCTCGATGCTTTGGGCAATGACGAATCAGGTCTACAAGAACAACCACTGGGACCTGTTTGAGAATATCTTTAGTGCCTCCGGCGGGAATCCGTGGGCCAAGCCGCGCGCAATCCCCGAAAAGGTCGGCGATCCTTCGAAGATCAAGCACGTGTTCGTGATCATCCGTGAAAACCGCACGTACGATCAGATCCTGGGCGACGTGGTTGGCGGCAATGGCGACCCCTCTCTGGCAGTCTTCGGCGACAACTCGTCTTATGCCGAATATCCCGTCGTCACCCCCAACGCGCATTCGCTGGTGCAGCGCTTCCCGCTTCTAGACAACTTCTACGACCCGAGCCGCCAGTCGGCCGACGGTCATAACTGGATCGTGCAGGCCATGGCGCCCTACTCCGACGACGTCCAGTCGCCCGACTGGCTCCGCGACTATCCCTCCAACGGCGGCGATGCTATCGCCTACCAAAAGAAGGGCTTTCTGTGGGATATGGCGGCCGCAGCCGGCATCAAGGTGAAGAACTACGGCGAGTACGTCGAGTACAACACGTTCACCGTGCCGGGTTGCACGCCGAGTAATTTTACCCAGTCCAACTCTTATAACGGCCCCGGGTACGCGGCGGAGCTCCCCTTTATTGTTTCGAACAGTTGCGAGCCAAGCTGGACCCAGTTCTACAACGACGCTCTGTTGTACGA
>Ga0074044_10005307_pt1 | contig 10516 bp, 9 predicted proteins | sample BogForMeECP23OM1_FD_94443 | JGI IMG/M metagenome (GOLD analysis project Ga0074044, IMG submission 94443) | Bog forest soil microbial communities from Calvert Island, British Columbia, Canada - Bog Forest MetaG ECP23OM1 | ecosystem: Environmental > Terrestrial > Soil > Wetlands ...
GATGGTCGAGATCACCGCCTGGGAGGCGAGGATGCCGTGCTTGAGGGCGTTGCGCCGCGACCACGATTTTCCTTGCGCGGTGCGCGGTCCGGTGGACCGGGAGGCGTTGCGGCGATTGGCCGCCGCCTTGCGGGGGGAAGTGGATTTGGAAGATGTACCGGCAGATTTGTCACTCATGAGAGAAACTCCGTGGCGGATTTAATCAACACATAGTCGGCCACGGGACTATGCATCGGGGCGGGATCCTCAGGATTTTCCGATTTCAGGCGCGAGTAAAGAGGGGTGCGGTAAAAAGATGTGACCGACCGCATTTTCCGGTAGGGCGGTTCGCGAAGCGCCGCCACCAGGAATGAAAGCCGCTATGCCTCGAACGAAGGGCGGAGGTCTTTCTAGGCGGCGCCTTTGCGGGCCAGCCGTACGGCAGGATTGGCTGGGGCCACGGAGCCGCCGGTGAGCGCCTGGCGCAGCGACATTCCGCGCTGGCCGGATTGGATGCCCCGGATCGCCGTGAGGACGATTTTATCGAGCTCTTTCTCGGCGTGAGCGCGCGCGCGAATCTTTTTGCTGATGGGATAGGCGAGCAGGTTGGCGACGCCGACACCGTAAAGCGTCGCCACGAAAGCGCTGGCAATGCCGTCGCCGAGTTTGGCCGGCTCATTGAGCATCGACATGGTGTGGATGAGTCCGAGCACCGCGCCCATGATGCCGAAGGTCGGCAGGTATCCGCCCGCCGCTTCGAAGACCTCGGCGCCGGCATTGTTGATCCTGGTGTTCTCGGCAAACTTGCGCTCGAGGATCGCCGTCATGGTTTGGGGATTGATGTTGCTCACCAGCAGGTTGAGCGCCATCGAAAGTAAAGGGTAGGGCTCCTTCTGCACGGACCCTTGCAGGGCAACCGGGCCGTCGCGAGTCAGGATGTTGCTGTAGTCGACGATTCGATCGATGACATCGAAGGAGTCAGGCGTGCTCTCGCCAACCACTTTGACCACATCGGTCGCCGCGGCCTTGAGAAAGGCCGGAGAGAACGACAGCATGCACGCGGCGATGCTGGCACCGATGACTATCAGGGCGGCGCTACCCTGGATGAGGGTACCGAGGTGGCCGCCTTCGATAAGCTGTCCGGCGATGATACAGCCGGGGCCCGCCAGCAACCCCATGACGCTTGCAAGGTCGATTTTCATAACTGATTCAGTTGTCCAGCCGTCCAGGTATTCTCAACAATGCGGTTGGGCCTATTGCGCCGCGGCGCCCTGTTCGATCGCCTTGCCGAGGTAAGCCATCAGCTTCTGGGTGATGTTGCGCGCGGTCTTGAAGTCTCTGCCCTCGATGGCCTGCGCCAGGGTGCCTCCGAATTCGCTAATCTTGCTGAAGCCGTAGTTGGCGCCTTCGCCCTTAAGCCGGTAGGCGAGCTGCGTCACGGTATCGACGTCGCCGGTATCGATCGCGGCGAGGGCTACTCCGATCTCGCGCTGCTTCTCGGCGAGGAAAATCGAGCGCATACCCTTAAGGCCTTCCTGCTCGACATTCTCCTCTTCCTTTTTTGGAGCGCCTCCGCCCCATAGCTTGGAAAATCGTCCCCCGGATTCTTTCGGAGCGGGTGCGGGAGCGGCAGCAGCAGCAGCGGGCGCGGCCTCGCGGCCCAAGACTTTGCAAATCGCTTCCGCCAGAACGGCTGGTTTGAGCGGCTTACTGACGAAAGTGGTGCATCCGGCATCCTTGGTCTTGGTCGCCGCCTGAGTCGGGTCCATCGCAGTCACCGCGATGATGGGAGTTTCCGGGCGGCTCTTGGTGCGCTCCCACGCGCGAATCAGTTTGGTCGCCTGGTAACCATCCATCACCGGCATGTGGATATCCATCAGGATGAGGTCGTGGAGGCCGAACTTACACTTTTCATAAGCGACGTTGCCGGAGTCGCCTTCTTCGATTTCAAATTCGAAACCCGCTACTCCCTTGAGGCAGTTCTTCACCATCATGCGGCTCGAACGCGAGTCGTCGATGATTAGAACCTTGATCAGCGAGGTTTCATGGTTTTCCGTAGCCATAGATGGCGCGCCTCCCGTGGCGCTAGTAGAAGCAAAATTCCTACAGTGTAAAGTTAGCGTTGGTCGGCGTACTTACGCGCAAGTAATGGCCGGCAGGAAGACCCCTTGCCATGGACATACTCTCTTTCCAAGGATGGCTTTTGAGCGGCCCAAACTTCGCCGTATTCCTACTGGAGCGCATGGCCGGTCGAGCCTTCGTCCTGGGCTTCGAAAACCACGATGTTGAAGGGCTCCTCGCAAAAACGGAAATGGGCCTGGTTCAAAATCGCGCAGCGCGGCAGCACCAGTTTGTAGTCTTTGCCTTCCACTACGGATGGAGGCGAGAGCTCCGAGGGCGAAGGCATCAGGGCTTGCACCGCGCCGGCGGTCAGGTTGGCGAGCTCGCCCACGGTGTCGGAAACCTCCTCATCGGCGAGCTCCGCGGCGCCGAACATGGTGGCAGCGAGCTGCGAGGCCAGCTTGTAGGAGCATCGCACCACCGCGGCGCCCTCCCAGGCGCCGGTCAGTTGCACGCATCCGGTCAGGTAGCGCGGGTCCTCGCTATGTCCCTCACGGTCGAGCCGTTCCAGGCCCTCTCCGAACATGGCGTCCCAGATTCGATCCGCAAGCTGATGAATATCGTCTTGTTCGATCCGTGTTCTCATTGCCTTCCTCTTTTCACTTCTTGACCCGATGCCAACCGCCGCGGTCATCCAGCAGTCGTTCGAAGCCGTCATGAATTCCGAGCGTAGTCTCACAGTTACCAAGGAGCAGGTAACCGTCGGGCCGGAGTTGCCGGTGCATGGCCGCGAAAATTTGCCGCTTGACGGCAACATCGAAGTAAATGAGTACGTTGCGCAGAAAAATGATGTCGACCCGCGGCAGCGGCGGCCAGCCCCGGGTCAGGTTCATTTCCACGAACTCCACCATCGAGCGAACGTCTTTCTTGATCTCCCAATCCAGCTTGTCGCGGACGAAATAGCGGCTGAGGTACTGGACCGGCAGCCCGCGATTGACTTCGAGCTGGCTATAGCGGCCGCTTTGCGCGCGCGCGAGCACCTCGCGCGAGAGATCGGTCGCGATGATCCGGCATGACCAGTTAATCAGCTCCGCAAAATGCTCCCGGATGATCATCGCGATGGTGTAGGGTTCCTGGCCGGTGGAGCAGGCGGCGCTCCAGATGTTGATGCGGCGCTCGTTGCGGCGGTTTTCAATGACGCGCGGCAGGATGACTTTCTTCAGCGATTCGTAGGGATGCAGGTCGCGAAAGAACGAGGTCTCGTTGGTGGTCATCGCCTCAATGACGCGCCGCCGCATTCTACCAGCGGTGGGCATCCGCAGTTGTTGAATGAAATCCTGGACCGAGGTGAGGCCGGCCTCCTGCGCGAGCGGGCGCAGTCGCGCTTCGACCAGGTACTCTTTGCCGGCTTCCAGCACCAGCCCGGCGTCGGTGCGGATAAGTGTGCTGACGTATTCGAAGCCTTCTCGATCGATACTCACAGACTTGCCCCCGCGGTCGTCAAGGTTCGCACCCGTGCCGGAGTTTCGGCCTTGCGGGTACGGCGCACAATTTCGGCCCCCAGCTCCGACAACGGGACCACTTTGTCCGCCAGCCCTGCGCGTGCCACGAAACCCGGCATTCCCCATACCACCGAGGTGGCTTCGTCCTGAGCTATAACCTGACCCCCACGGGCGCGAATGGCTTCGCAGCCGCGAAGACCGTCCTGCCCCATCCCGGTCATGATCACGCCTAGAACGCGGGCACCATAAGTATCGGCCATCGATCGAAACAAGGGGTCGACCGAGGGCCGGCAACTGTTTTCCTGGATATCGTGATTGGTCTGAACAACGACTTTGAGGCCGATCCTTTTTACCGTCATGTGATAGTCGCCGGGCGCCACGAAGACGCGGCCGGCTAATGCCACATCACCGGGGCTTGCCTCGGTAACCGGTATCTGCGCCTTGCTCGAAAGGCGTTCGGCCAGGAGTTTGGTGAACAGACGCGGCATGTGTTGCACGATGAAAACCGGCACCGACAGATCGGTCGGAAGCGAGGGCAGCAGCACCGCCAGCGCATTGGGGCCGCCGGTTGAAACACCGATGGCGATGGCTTCGATAGGTCCTGGCGCGGAAGGAGCCGGCGGATACAGTCCGGTTGACACCATCGATGGCGGGAGGACGAGGTGCGGGGCGCCGGCGGCTGAAGGTCGGTCCCCGGAGGAGTCATTGACGGTGCTGGTGTCGAAATGAGTGTGCGCGAGTATCTTGTCGACCAGGTCCTTATAAACCAGGCCGAGCTGTCCGACGGTTCCGCTCCGGGTGCTGGGCTTGGTGACGTAGTCATTGGCGCCCAACGCAATCGCGTCGAGGGTGGCCGCCGCCCCGCGCGCGGTGACGGTACTGAACATGATTATCGGCAAGGTCCGGTTGAGGCGCCGGATGGCCGCCACCGTTTGCAACCCGTCCATCTCGGGCATCTCGACATCGAGGATTATCGCGTCGGGGTTGATCTGCGGTATTCGCGCCAACGCGATCTTACCGTTGGAGGCAGTGGCGACCGCTTCGACGGCGTGGTGACTGGATAGCATTCCGCTCAGCATTCGGCGCACCACCACGGAGTCATCGACGACCAAAATTCTGAGTTTGCCCGGCACTGCTAGGCCTCCAGGATTCCGAGCATCTGCAGCTTGGAAACCATCGCATCCTTGGTAAAGGGTTTCATTAGATATTCGTTGGCGCCGGCCTCGATCGCGGTATTGATGTGTGCCAGATCGCTCGCGGTAGTTACCATGAGCATTTTCAATGCCGAGCAGCCGGGCTGGGCGCGGACCGCGTGCAGGAACTCGATCCCGTTCATCTCAGGCATGTTCCAATCGACCAGGATGAGCTCGACGTCGCCGTGCGTCTTGAGTTGCTCCAGGCCTTCGAGGCCATTGCCCGCTTCCAGCACTTCGAAGCCGATTTGCTTGACGATACGTCCCACGATGGAACGCATGGCTTTTGAATCATCGACAATCAATGCACGCACGTGGTTTCTCCCCAAGAGCCTGCTAGCGGCCCATTTCGCTTCGGCTGTTCTGATGTCCGGTGCTTGAAACAAGCTGGAACTGGCTGACCACACCGGCGAGTTTGACCGCGAGCTGCGAGAGCTCCTGCGCCGCCTTCAACGAGGCGGCGGCCGAGTGCTGCGTCTCGGTCGCAGCGCTGGCGACCCCGGTGATGTTGCTGGCGATGTCGGAGCTGCCTTTGGCGGTTTCCGAGATGTTACGCGAGATTTCGTTGGTGGTGCCGGTCTGCTCTTCGACCGCGCTCGCGATGGTGTTCTGAATATCGTTGATACGCCCGATGACCGTGGTGATCTCATCGATGGCCTGGACCGCGCCTTTGGCATCATTTTGGATAGCCTCGACCTTGGCGCCGATGTCCTCGGTGGCTTTGGCGGTTTCCTTCGCCAGCTCCTTGACTTCGTTGGCGACCACGGCGAACCCTTTGCCGGCTTCACCAGCGCGCGCCGCTTCGATGGTGGCATTGAGCGCGAGCAGGTTGGTTTGCTCGGCAATCGAGGTGATCACTTTAATGACGTTGCCAATCTCCGCGCTGCTCTCGCTCAGCTTGGTCATGGTGCTATTGGTGGTTCCCGCCAGCCGCGCCGCGGAGCTGGCCACCTCAGCCGCCTCGCTCGCGTTCTTGGAGATCTCCTTGATCGAGGCCGACATTTCTTCGGTAGCGGTCGAGACGGTCTGCACGTTCTGGCTGACCTGCTCGGCGGACGCGGACACGGCGGCGGCCTGGGTGGTGGTCTGCTGCGAGTTGATCCCCAGTTGTTGACTGGTGGTGGAGAGCTCGGCGGAGGCGGTGGACAGGATCCTCGCATCGGACCCGATTTCAATCATCACGCGCGAGAGGTTCTCGACGGTTTCGTTCAGCGCGAGACCCATCTGCGCGATTTCATCGGTCCCCACCACCGTCATGCGGCGTGTCAGGTTACCTTTCGAGACTTCATGAAGTATTTCCATGGTCAGCTTCAATGGGGTGAGAATTCCCTTTCCTATGATGAAGGAGACGGTCAGAACCACCCCGACCGCCAGCAACGCAACCAGCGTCAGGGTGAAGGTGCGGGAAGCAAGCATCTCCTGAGTGCTCTTTTCAACTTGCTGGGTCTGGTCCTCGGCGATTTGAGAGAATTCAGTCGTCGCAGCTTCGTGCAAGTCGAACTGAGGGTTCATTTCCTCGGTGCGGAGCTTGTCCGCCGCCTCGACGTTGCCTTGTTGTATGAGTGGAAAATACTTGCTCCACGCGAGGTCGAGGTAGGCGTGTCCGGTCTCGTAGATCTTCTGCATCAAAGCCATCTGCCTGGGATCGGTAATCTTGCTCCGCCAGGCCTGGTGGCCGTCTTCAAAGGCTTTCATCTGGTCCTTAAAGGTATCGGCTTCCTTCGCCAGCTTGATTTTGTCGGCCACATCGGCGCGCGCTTGATAAACCAACAACCGTTCCTGGATCGCGAACTGGGTGGGTGGGGTAAAATCGCTTCCGATGGCGGCCGCGGTCGCAATAGTGTCGTACGCCTGGCCGCCGATTTTGACCGCGCTGATAGTGGCGAACGCGAGGATTCCGAAGATCGTCATTCCCGCCAGGAACATCGCGGACAAGACCAGCAACTTGGCCTTTATCGACAACTGCGTAAGACTCATCGTGGTCCTCCGGTTCCGTTCCCGCCTGATTTCAGATCTCGTTCAAACATCATCAAATCCGGCCGCGATGGTTTAGTGGCCGGGCGGCGAGTACTGGCGATGGTGCCCGTTGCCGGAAAGCTGGAACTGGCTGACGACGCCGCCGAGCCTGACTGCGAGTTGGGATAGCTCCTGCGCCGCCTTTAGGGAGGCGGCGGCGGAGTGCTGGGTTTCGGTGGCAGCGTGGGCGACCCCGGTAATGTTGCTGGCAATGTCGGAGCTGCCTTTCGCGGTCTCCGAGATATTGCGCGAAATCTCATTGGTGGTGCCGGTCTGCTGTTCCACGGCGCTGGCGATGGTGTTCTGGATGTCGTTGATCCGCCCGATGACCGCGGTAATCTCGTCAATCGCCAGCACCGCGCCCTTGGCATCGTTCTGAATCGCTTCGACCTTGGCGCCGATGTCCTCGGTCGCTTTGGCGGTTTCCTTGGCCAGCTCCTTGACCTCATTGGCGACCACGGCGAAGCCCTTGCCGGCTTCCCCGGCACGCGCCGCTTCGATGGTGGCGTTGAGCGCCAGCAGGTTGGTCTGCTCGGCAATCGAAGTGATTACTTTGATGACGTTGCCGATTTCGGCGCTGCTCTCACTGAGCTTGGTCATGGTCGCGTTGGTGGTTCCCGCGAGGCGCGCGGCGGAACTTGCGACCTCAGCCGCTTCGCTGGCGTTCTTGGAGATTTCCTTGATTGACGCGGACATCTCTTCGGTCGCCGTCGACACCGTCTGCACGTTCTGGCTGACCTCTTCCGCCGCGGCCGACACGGCGGCGGCTTGCGTGGTGGTCTGCTGGGAGTTGGTCCCGAGCTGCTGGCTGGAATTGGAAAGCTCCTCGGACGCGTTGGAGAGGACTTTGGCGTCGTTCTCGATTTCCGACATTACCCGCGACAGGTTGTCGATGGTTTCATTGAGGGCGAGGCCCATCTGCGCGATTTCATCGGTTCCGGTGACCTCCATCCGCCGCGTGAGGTTACCCTTCGATACTTCATGAAGGATCTCCATGGTGGCTCTCAGGGGGGTAAGAATTTCCTTGGCGATGGCGAAGCAGATGGCCAACACCACCCCGACCGCCAGCAATGCAACCAGCGTCAGGGTGAAGGTGCGCGACGCCACCATCGCCTGCGTGCTCTTTTCAACTTGAGCCATCTGATCCTGCGCGATTTGCGCGAATTCATTCATCGCGACTTCGTGCTGCTCGAACTGCGGATTCATTTCTTCGGTTCTGACCTTGTCCGCCGCCTCAAGGTTGCCTTGTTGCAGGAGTGGCAGATACTTGTTCCACGCGAGATCGAGGTAGGCGTGTCCGCTCTCGTAGACCCTCTGCATCAGAGCGATCTGTTTGGGATCGGTAATTTTGGTCTGCCAGGCCTGGTGGCCGTCTTCAAAGGCTTTCATTTCGTCCTTGAAGGTTTCGACTTCCTTCGTCAGCTTGACTTTGTCGGCGATGTCGACGCGAGCTTGATAGACCAACACCCGCTCCTGAATCACGAACTGGATAGGTGGCGCAAAGTCGCTACCAATCGCCGACGCGGTCGCGATGGTGCTGTAGGCCTGGCCGCCGATCTTGACCGCGCTGATAGTTGCGAAGGTGAGGGCGCCGAAGAGCAGCATGCCCAATACAAAGGCGCCCGCCAGCACCATCAGCTTCGCTTTCAAGGAAAAATTCTTAAGCCCCATGGTTATCCTCGTCTAAAGTTCTGTTGGTCTAAGGCTCGATCGGAAGCCGGCGGACCTGCTGGCCCACGGCTACGCATGCGGGCCGGCCGCGGATGATCTCCCGCTGCCCTGCAGCACCGAGGAAAGGGTGGCGACGACCTCGGTGCTGACCCGCGCCGAATCGGTCATGCTGCGCGCGATCTCGTTGGTGGCGGCGGTTTGTTCCTCGACCGCGCCCGCGATGGTGTTGGAGATATCGTGGATCTGGTCGATGACCGCGCCGATCTTCCCGATCGCATCGACGGCGTTGTTGGCGTCGCTCTGAATTGCCTCGATGCGGCGTCCGATGTCCTCGGTCGCCTTGGCGGTTTCCTTGGCCAGCTCCTTGACCTCATTGGCGACCACGGCGAAGTCCGTGCCGGCGTCGCCGGCGCGCGCGGCCTCGATGGTCGCGTTGAGGGCGAGCAGATTGGTTTGCTGCGCGATGGTGGTGATCACTTTCAGGACCTGGCCGATTTTCGCGCTCGATTCGCCGAGCGAACTCACCACCGCGTTGGTCGCGGACGCGAGCTGCACCGCCGAGCTCGCGACCCGCGCGGATTCGGTGGCATTGCGCGCGATCTCGGCGATGCTTTCGGTCATCTGCGCGGTGGAAGTCTGCACGTGGTGCGACCAATTGGAGAGTCGCTCAACCATCGAGGTGGTGGTCTCCAGCAGTTTGGCGAGCCTGCCGCGGACCCGGTCAAAGGCGTTGCCCGCGACCTTTTTGCCCACCGCATCGAAAATCGGATCGGTCAGGCGCATGTCGGCCAGCGCCTCGGCCTGCTGCATCATCACCGAGGACGCCCGTTTGATCTGCGCGAAGTACTCGGTGCGATCGGTCCCCGGCTGCTTCTCGATCGCTTCGATATCGAGGCCGACCGCTGCCAGCACACTCACCAGGAAGGAATCCCCCACCGCCTGCATGTCGTAGTTGAAAATTTTGAAGATGGCGGCTTCGGCGGCAATTACTTTTTTAAGGGAGAAGGACTTGGCCAGGTAGCTGCGCGTGAGGCGCTGCAATTCGGCGTACGCGCCGATGTACCATTTGAAGGGCAGGTTGATCTGATCGTGGAGCCATCCCACGTGCGGACGCTGCTCGAAGTATTCCGCACCCCAATTGGTGCGCGCGCCCTGGAAAATGCTTTTGTAGTAGCCGGTCCGCGCCGCTTCCAGATGGCGGCGCAGCGCCTCGAGGCGCAACTGGCGCGATTCGGCGTGATGCTCGAAGAAGGCGCGGGTGGGCGGAAAGGCAAACTGCCAGTCGTAGAACTCTTTCACTATCGGCGCCGCCACCTGCTCCGACCACGGGAGCAGGCTGAGCAGCAGCTCGCGCTGTTCCTCGCTCAGGCAGATGAACGCGCGGCGGCGCGCCAGGCTGGCCTCGTCAATCCCCAGTTTGTCACCGAGGCGCGCATGGCTGGCGGCATCCAGGCGCAAATGGCCGTTGGCGCCGGCCGCTTTCCGCGCCGCGGTGGCGACTGAAGCCGGGCTGCCCGCGGCATGAAGATTACTCATATGGCTGCTTCAGTCCCCCCAAGTTGGCCCGCAAAGTTGGCCCGCAAAGTTGCCGGAATCGTCCCCTGGCTCCCGCATCTGGATGACGGCCAGTTAATCGGCGGCGACCGCCACCGTCTTGTTGGTGTCGAGCACCAGCAGCAGCCGATCGTCGAGCTTATAAACCCCGACGATAAGGTCGCGGACCGCCGGATCGATGTTGTGGAGCTTGCGCTCGAAACGCGACGCTTCGACCTGCAGCACGTCGCCAATCTCGTCGACCAGCAGGTTGATGGCTTCCTCGCCCGACCGCACCACGATGTTCATCGGAACGGCGCCGGCCTCGCGCAGGGGCAGCTTGAGGCGGCGGCGCATATCAATCGAGGTGACGATCTGGCCGCGCAAATTGATCAGCCCGCTGACTACTGCGGGCGCCAGCGGCACCCGGGTGTTGACTTGCGAGCGCAGCACTTCCTGGACCTGCATCACCTCGACGCCGAACAGCATGTGGTCGACATAGAAGGTGGTAAAGCGGCCACCCTTTTCGGGCTGCGAAGCGTCTTCAGCGCCGGTATGAGC
>Ga0074044_10005308_pt1 | contig 10516 bp, 7 predicted proteins | sample BogForMeECP23OM1_FD_94443 | JGI IMG/M metagenome (GOLD analysis project Ga0074044, IMG submission 94443) | Bog forest soil microbial communities from Calvert Island, British Columbia, Canada - Bog Forest MetaG ECP23OM1 | ecosystem: Environmental > Terrestrial > Soil > Wetlands ...
CACCTTCAGTGACAGTAGCACCCAGCAGCTTGCTTCGGTAACTTGGAGTTCATCAAACAGCGCAGTTGCCGACATCACCGACGATGCCAGCAATCTCGGCGCGGCCTATGCCGCGGCGGCAGGCTCGACGACAGTGAGCGCTTGCACGGGCGCCGTGTGCGGCTCGACGACCCTGGCGTCGATTGTGCCCGCTGTGCACTGGCCGGGACCTATCGTTCTTCCACCTCGGCCACCGGGCCCGGTCCCGGGGCAACCCATTCGGGTGCTCCCTCCCGCACCAATTGTAACTGCGCCCATCTCCGTGCCCGTGCCAGTGCCCGTCCCAGCACCCGTGCCCGCGCCCCTCGTCCGCTTGGCGTCTTCTTCACTAGCCTTCTCAGCTCAAGGCGTTGGAAGCAGCAGCCACGCCCAGACCGTCACGCTGACCAACACGAGCAATGTGCCGCTGACTATCTCCAGCATCACGGCCAGCGGGGATTTCTCCGAGACGAACACCTGCCCGACTAGCTTGAGTGGGGGCGCTGACTGCACAATTTCGGTGACTTTCACGCCGGTAGCAGAGGGGGCGAGGACCGGGACACTCAGCATTTCCGGCGATCCAAACGCCAGTCCGCAAACTGTCAAACTGAGTGGAACGGGCTTGGTGTCCACTGGTGGACTGCACCCTCCGGTTCATCAGCCGCAGCCGGTCAACCCACACCCTTCAGAATAAGTGTGGGCGGTCGAGGAGGGTGGAAGCAGACGGTGACCTTAACCTCGACGGGGACTCTTTCCGGGGCCACGCCTACGGTCTGGTTTGGCTTGGCCCGTTGACTCCAGGCAGTGCTTCGATCCACATCACGGCCTGCGCTACTACTGCCGCTGGCTGGCTCGGAGCGCAGCTATGCAGCCCACGGACAACACCGAGATCAGGCGGAGCCAATCACCCTCAACATGCTTGTGGCGGCGACCCGCGCCGAGACCGAACGCAACTCGGCCCTACACTTCCCTGCGGGTGCCCCTTGGCCGAACGCGGTTCGGCCCTACAAGACGCCGTCCCCGACCCGGCAAAGTCGTTTCCGTCTACCGCAAGACCCCACCCGCCCCGTGCTACTCGCGCCCGCTTCAGCAAGATTGTGACAACAGGAGTCAGGAGCCAGGAGGCAGCAGACAAGAGGCAAAAGGCGGGCAACGCGGGCTGGTATGTAGCGCTGACCCGCGGCCGAACGCCGTTCGCCCCTACCCCGACCGTCAACCCTCCATGGTGACCGCTACCGTACGTCCGATAAATTTACCGCCAAATATTCACATTTGCTGGTAATATTATCGGGCATGCCCTCACGACGACCAACTCAAGACCGCCCCTCCTTCGCCCGGGGCATCTTCCGGCAACACGGAGGTGTGCTCAGAACGAAAGATGCACTGCGCCTCGGCATTCACCCCGAAACGCTGTACAGGATGCGCGATTCCGGGACCCTCGCGTGCCTCGGCCGAGGCCTTTACCGCCTCTCCGATCTACCGCCGCTGGGGAGCCCCGATCTGGTCACCGTGGCCATGAAGGTCCCGAGCGGTGTCATCTGCCTGATCTCCGCGCTGGCCTTCCACGAGCTCACGACGGAGATTCCGCACGAGGTGTATCTTGCCCTGCCACGCGGCACGGAAGCACCGCGCCTCGATTACCCTCCCCTCCGGGTATTCTGGTTCTCAGTTTTCGAATTCGGCATAGAAGCGCACCAACTCGACGGGACGCAGGTGCGAATTTACAGTCCCGAAAAAACCCTTGCGGACTGCTTTAAGTACCGGAACAAGATAGGCCTGGACACCGCGCGCGAGGCCCTAAAACTCTATCTGGAGAGGAGAAAGAAGAACCTCGACGGACTGCTCGAAGCCGCGGAAGTCTGCCGTGTTGCCAAGGTGATGCGTCCCTACCTGGAGGCGCTGGTGTGACCAAACGAGCCCCTACCAACCTCCCGGCCTCGATCCACCAATTGCTTTTGAACAAGGCGCGGCAGACCCATCGACCTTTCAATGAACTCCTCCAATATTATGCGATGGAGCGCTTCCTCTACCGCCTCTCCAAGTCCCCTAGCGCCGCTCGATTCATTCTGAAGGGCGCGCTCATGTTCACCGCATGGAAACTGGAGTCTTACCGCCCGACAAAGGATATTGACCTCTTGGGCAGGACGGCCAACCAAGTCGAGAGCGTCGTGGCCATCGCCCGGGAGATTTGCGCCCAGCCGGTTGCGCCCGACGGTCTCGTGTTCAATCCGGCGACGGTCAAGGGGGCAAGAATTGCCGAGGACGCCAACTACGAAGGAGTTCGCATCCGGTTCCAAGCCAACTTGGGCACAGCCCGAGTGACTCTTCAGCTCGATATCGGGTTCGGGGACGTCATCTTTCCCGCTCCCCAGCCGATCGAATACCCAACCCTTCTCGATTTCGAAGCACCGCGACTGCACGGCTACAGCAAAGAGAGCATGGTGGCCGAGAAATTCGAGTCGCTGGTTAAGCGCGGCATCCTCAATAGTCGAATGAAAGACTTTTTTGACATCTGAACGCTATCCCGGCAGTTCAACTTCGACGGACAGACCCTCGGTCACGCTATCGTTAAGACATTTTCCAATCGGGGAACGAAAATTGTTCCCGAACCCATCGGCCTGACAGCCAAATTCACGGATGACCCTACGAAGAGGAGCCAGTGGCGCGGATTCGTCCGAAAAAGCCGGCTCGGCGCTTCGCCGGAGCTCCGAGATGTGCTCGTCGTCATCGCGAATTTCGTTGGGCCGTTGGTAACCGCTTTGAGCGCAGGAAAGAGCTTTCGGCGAAAATGGACGCCTCCCGGACCATGGGTGGACAAATAGGGAGGAGCTTAGACTATAGACCGAGTTAAGAGGTCAGATGTACAAGGGAAAAAACCCTGTGCCCCTTCTTTTCCTTTGGATTAGCTTTGAGCAAATCGCGTGCAGTTGCTGGTTGCAATGTCCACACCCTCGCTAACGGCTTAGAAGATTCGCCCAAAGGGTCTCGACCGATTTCTCAAGCTCAATCCCTTTTGGCAATGAGTAGCCTTGTCTTCCGTGCTGGGTCACAAGTCCGCCAAACTTTAGCCAAGCAAGGCAGACGTAAGACTGATAATCCGGAAAAACAGATCCGGTCACGGGGTCCTCAAGCGGTAGCACTTTGTCCATCATGATTCGTTTCCCATTTGCGCTCGTCAGGGACTCGCAGAGAACCGCTAGCAACCGTTTCGGGCTTTTGTGCTCATACTCAGCGCTTTGGGATTTAGACCATCCGATCTTAACTAGGTTGTCGCCTTCGCGGACAAATCTTGGGTACTGCCCTAATTTGTTGCGACCCCGAGTCGGCGTCTTGCTTTCTGCGACGGCGTGAAGCCTCGCCGACGCGCCCAGAGGATTGGGCGCGTCGGCCGCCTTCGACTCGGTGCCTTTAAACTGATCACCAAGTTGTTTAATCTTGCGCGCCAGTTCGATGAGCGACGCCGCCTGATCATAGTCGCGGGCGGCCCCGGCCTCGTTCGCGAGTCCAACCAAGTTCTTTTCAGTCTCAGCAAGCAAATTCTCCGTTCGCTGTAGTATGTTCATAGACTATATTCTATACCGAAAATATAGGAAGTCAAGAATTATGTTTCGCCCCCAGGTCTAGGTCCGTCTCGTGGCAACGTGTCACCTTACCAGCACACGGAACGGTTGTTGGTCGAACCGAGTCGAGCGCGTGGCTCAGGAGATTACCTTGAACAGTGCGGACCTGATTTTCAAGAGTCGCAGCGTTTCTTGTTCGGCCCATTCCGAAGAGTAGCCCCCCAATGGGCTACCGGGCTTCAGCTCGGGTTCCCATTCCATCGGCGCGAGCCCCCAGAATCCCGACCCCGTCCTTCTTGTCTCCGCTTCAGCAGGATTCTGACGAAACGGAGAATTTTGTGCATGGCGAGGTATACCCTGGCCCGTCTGGGGGCGTGCGAGCAAAAGACTCCGAAATGCCCATCGGTCCTGCTAAGTGTATGAAAACAATGTTGTAATGATCAAGGCAGGAGGTCGGAATTTTCAGGCTATATCAATGAAAACAAGCCTCTTACAAGATACTTAAGGCTCATTTATGGCTTGTAATGGGCTGTATTGGGAAGTATCGGGCATTTGCGGACTATCCACAATGAAATTGCGGAAAGGGGCTGAATTCGAATATCGCAATTCGAAAATCGAAAGTCGCAAATCAGCCAATGACCCAAGCAAAAAGGAAGTGACGAGTGAAGAGTGACGAGTGGCGAGTGACAAGAAACAAGCAGATCAGAACCGCAGCTTGGCCAGGTAGGAGTCCAGTTCGCGCACGCGGAAGAGTTTGGCGAGCACTCCGGTCAAAACAAATCCCGCCGCGCTCACCATCACCAAAACCGCCAGGGCGCTCAGAGGGGTTTGCCAACCGATGCGCGTTTGCAACACCTGCGTCAGCTTGAAGCACGCTCCCGCGGCCATCACCGATGCGGCGGTGACCTTCAGAAAGAACCCGACCATTGCGGTTGACTCGGGATTCTTCGTGCGGCGGTTCAGCAGGCCAAAGAGCAGCAGCGTGTACACGATGATCCCGGCGGAACTCGCCGCGGCCAATCCCATATGCTGATAGCGCCGCACCAGCAACCAATAAAGGGGCAGATTCAGAAAGGTGAGCACCGTGCCGACAATGGCGGGCGTCAGCGTGTCGCGCGCCGCGTAAAAGCCGCGCGCCAGAATGTTCTGCGCTCCCCAAGCAAACATGCCGAGGGAAAAAACCGCCAGGGTGGCGGCGGTGGCTTGCAGATCGGTCGCCCGCAGGCGCGTGTGGGAGAACACCAGATAAACCAGCGGCGTCGCCTGCGCAATGGTGAGCGCGGAAACCGGCATGAGCAGCAGGATCAACCCCTTCAACGTGGCGTTCAGTGTGCGGTTCAATTCTTCCAGCTTGCCTTCCGAGTAAAGCTGCGCGAGGAAAGGAAACGAAGCAACGCCCACCGCCTGTCCGACGACTCCGAGCGGAACCCGCATCAAGGTTTTGGCGTAACTCAGCCAAGTGATCGAGGCGGGGACTAGATAGGAGCCAAACCAGCGGATAATCCAGTCGTCCGTGAACACCAGCGAGAGCGCCAGCATGATGGGAACGGTGAGCTTGATGAACAGCCAAAACCCCGGGTGACGAAGGTCCAGATTGGGTGTGAAACGCGCTCCAGCGCGCTTGGCGCCATAAATCTGGAGCAGGAAGTTCCCGGCGATGGAGCCGCCAAGAACGCCGACCGCGAATCCGGTGATCCCGATTCGCGGAGAAAGCAGCACGCCGCCCAGAATAATCCCCAGGTTATAAATCACGGGGGCCAGCGAGGGCACCACAAACTGTCCTTTGGCATACTGCACGGCGCTCAGGATGCTGCCCTGATAAAAGCAAATTTGCGCCGGCATCATCAAGCGCGTCAGAAAAATGACGCGGGCTTTCTCGGCGGGACTGAAGCCGGGGGCGATCAGTTCCACCAACTGCGGGGCGTAAATTTCTCCCACCACCACGAGGGCCGCCAACAATACTCCCATGGAAGTCACCACGGTGGAGAAGACATGCCAGCCTTCGTCTTCGCGGTTCTCCGCCATGAACATGGTAAAGACCGGAATAAAGGTGATGCTCAACGAACCTCCCGCCACCAGGTAGTTCAGGAAGTCCGGCAAGGTGAAAGCGGCGTAATACGCATCGGTGATGGCGTTCGAGCCGATCTGGTGGGCGACGGTCCATTCGCGGAAGAAGCCCAGAATGCGGCTGGCCAGCACGCTCGCCATCACAATGCCGGAGGCTTGGGCAATGCGCCGTGTTACGGGGGCGGAGTTCATCGGGAAAGATGTATCATGCTTTGCGGGGTTTTGCCTAGGAGCGGGTAAGTTACAAGCGCGACGGGTTTGATCTTATGCCCCGCCGCTCGGCCTAACGAGGATAGGGAAAGCGGTGGTTGCACTTCATGCAGCGCGCCATCCTGCGGCGTCTTACCAACCGTTCGTACCATCGGCGGCGGGAGCGGTGATAATGTGAGCTCCCGCACTTTGGGCATAAGCGGTAGTCTTCAAACTCGTCCGTCGATTTCGGCACGCGGGCCGATGACCTGCTTGGCTGGCCCCCCGGTCCGCCGGATTCTTCCGAGGAATCAGAAGCCATTTTTCCCTCAGGTGTTTCCGAAGCGGCAGAAGCCTTCATCTTAGCTTCCGCGAGCTTTCGATTGAACCTCTCCCGAAGTTCTTCCACCGTCATATCATCGGGGTGAGGTCGCGTCGGATCCCTCAGCTTGATGAGTCGCCAGCGATTGCAGGATGAACAACGACGCAAGCGATAGCCGAACTTCCAGACCGTGTCGTAAATAAATCCGTGGTGGACTGATTCCGTTTTTGTAGCTCCGCAACGGGGGCAGGGGCTGGCCATTCACACGCCTCTAAACCGTGGGGTCTGACATCACGGCGCTTCTGCCAACGAGGGTACTTTTGGCAGAACGCTTGACGTCCTTCCGTGATTCGCGGCTGCGTTCCTTTCCTGGGCGCAACGCCAATTGAGCATTGGTGAATCCGACCTTCGATAATCTAGCACAGGGGGGAAGGTTTGCCAACACGCACTGTCTCCAGGCTCCATCTTTGTGGGCAATCAGTATTCTGTAGCATTTCATGCGCTTTCACCCGCTTGGTAACCGAATTGCTGCTCTGATGGCTTGCTGCGAGATTCCTCAGTAAGCGTGCAGCATTTCGGACAAATGGTATGAATTTGGGCTTGCGCAAGCATCTTTTGGTCATTTCCAGTGCCGTAAGCGTTGTTATTGTCCTCTTTGCTCTGCCGTTACACGCTCAGCAACCCAAGCCTCTGCCGGGTAGCGAGGTCTGCCTGGGTTGCCACGAAACCGGCCGCCGCACGGGCAAGCGCGAGCCGGGAGTCCCACCCCCCTTCAACGAGGCGGCTCTGCGGGCCTCTCCCCACGCCACACTGGAGTGCACCAATTGTCATAGCGATCTGGAGGGCAAAAAAGATTTTCCCCACCCCGCCAAGCTCGCCGCAGTCGACTGTGGCTCGTGCCACGCGGACGAAAAACAGCAGCATGCGGAGAGCCTGCACGGGAAAGCGGCCAAACGCGGTGACCCACTGGCCCCTCGTTGCGAGGACTGTCACGGTACCCACAACATTCTGCGGCCCACCGATCCCGGTTCTCCCACCGGCACCACCCAAATCCCCTTATTATGCGGCCGCTGTCACCACGAAGGCTCGCCCGTCTCGCTTACTCATAACATCCCGCAGGACCAGATCCTAGAGAACTACACCGAAAGCATCCACGGCGAGGGCTTGTTCAAACGGGGACTCGTCGTCACGGCAGTTTGCACAAGCTGCCACACAGCGCACTTCGTTTTGCCGCACACCGATCCGCGTTCTTCGATTTCCAAACAGAACATCGCCCATACCTGCACGAAGTGCCATGCGCTGATTGAGACCGTGCACCGCAAAGTCATTCGCGGTGAGTTGTGGGAGAAACACCCGGGCCTCATCCCCGCCTGCGTGGACTGCCACGAACCCCACAAGATCCGGCGTGTCTTCTATGCCCAGGGAATGGCGGATCAAGACTGCCAGCGCTGCCATAGCAACCCGCAGTTGAAAACCGCCAGCGGCGGGCGCTCCATGTTCGTGAACGAGCAGGAAATTTCCGGGTCGCGGCACGCGCGAACTGCGTGCGTGCAATGCCATACGGGCGGCGACCCTTCCCTCGCGCGGCCTTGCGCCACCATAACCGCCAAGGTTGATTGCTCGGTTTGCCACGCCCCCGCCGTCGAAGATTTCCAGCAGAGCATTCATGGCCAGTTGCTGGCCCAAGGCAGCCCGGACGCACCCGCCTGCACCGACTGTCACGGCAAACACGGAATCCTCAGCCGGAACGATACCCACTCGCCGACCTTCTCGCGCAACGTTCCGACTCTGTGCGGCAATTGCCACCGCACGGGGCAGCGGGCGGCGCTCCGTTATAAAGGCACCCAGACCAATATTGTGGAAAATTATGAGGAAAGCATTCACGGCAGGGGGCTGCTGAAGAGTGGGCTTACGGTGACGGCCAATTGCGCCGACTGCCACACGCCTCACCGCGAACTCCCCGCCAGCGACCTGCGTTCCAGCGTCAACCCCCGCAACGTTGCGTCCACCTGCGGCCGGTGCCATCACGGCATCTACGAGTCTTTCATCACCAGCATTCATTCTCCCCAAGTGACCCACACCAGCAAGCAACTACCGGTGTGCAGCGATTGCCACTCCGCGCACACCATCCGGCGCACCGATCTCTCCGATTTCCGCCTCCACATCATGGACCAATGCGGTCGGTGTCATGAGGCCATCACCAAAACCTACTTCGACACTTACCACGGCAAGGTTTCCAAGCTGGGTTACGTGAAAACCGCCAAGTGCTACGACTGTCACGGAGCTCATGACGTCCGCTCCGTAACCGATCCGGCCTCGCGGCTTAGTCGCGCCAACGTCGTGCAGACCTGCGCCCAGTGCCATCCCGGCTCCAACCGCCGCTTTGCGGGATATCTGACCCACGCTACCCACCACGATCCTAAGAAGTATCCCTTTCTGTTCCTCACCTTTTGGGGAATGACCTCGCTGTTGATGGGCACGCTGGTGGTGGCCGGACTGCATACGGCGGCCTGGCTCCCGCGCTCGCTCCAGTACAGCCGGGAGTTGAAGGCGAACGGCAAATTGCAGGGCGCTGAGTACGTGCGCCGATTCCGGCCGTTTGACCGCAATCTGCACCTCATGGTCATCACCAGTTTTCTGGGATTGGCGACGACCGGCATGATGCTGAAGTTTTCCTATACGCGCTGGGCACAGGTGCTCTCGCACCTGCTGGGAGGCTTCGAGGGCGCCGGGCTCATCCACCGCTTCTGCGCCGTGCTTACCTTCACCTATTTCGGCTTGCACCTATGGGACCTGATTCGCCAGCGCCGGGCCAGCGGCAAAACCTGGCGGCAGTTCAACTTCGGTCCGGGGAGCATGGTGTTTAATCGGACCGACGGGCGGGAGTTTGTCGCTTCCCTCAAATGGTTTTTGGGCAAAGGGCCGCGCCCCGAGTATGGCCGCTGGACGTATTGGGAGAAGTTTGATTACTTCGCGGTGTTCTGGGGCGTGGCGATCATTGGCAGCACCGGGTTGTTCCTCTGGTTCCCGGAATTCTTCACGCGCCTCTTGCCCGGCTCGATGATCAACGTCGCCACCATCGTCCACAGTGACGAGGCGCTGCTGGCGGTGGGATTCATCTTCACCGTGCACTTCTTCAACACGCACTTCCGGCCGGAACGATTTCCCATCGACACCGTGGTGTTTACCACCGGGGAACCGCTGGAGAAGTTCAAGCTCGACCGCCCGCGCGAATACCGGGAACTGCTTGAGCGGGGTGAACTTGAAAAATATCTGATACCCGCTCCGCCGCCGGTGGTCGTAACGTTCTGGCGGCGGTTCGGCTTCACCGCCTTGACCATCGGCCTCGTCATGATCCTGCTCATCCTCTACGCCGCAATCTTTGCCTACAAGTAAGGGTGGACCACCAAGACACCAAGGCACCAAGAGAGATAAAGACGCTCGAAAACTGCAAATCACTGCAAATTGCCCTTCGAAATCCGCAATTTTCTGCAAAATGCCTGTCACTTTGCCGTAAATGTCCGACATTTCATCGGGCATTTTGTCGTAGTTTTCCTTGTTTTCATACACATAACGGCTTCCAATGTCATAACCTAACATCTTTTTTCCGGCGTCGTGCCCCGTTTGTGACTTTTTGTTGTTGGGAATGTCGATCAGCCGCCACGATGGGCGCAGGCGAGATTCTTCCATGCTGGATATCCGCGGTGACTTTTCGTCCCCAGCCACCGCCTTCCCATCCAGTATACTTACAAGGCTAGGCTTTGTCAAGAGGAAAATGAGGCTACAGGAAAAGGGTAGGCACGGTCAATTGGGTAGCTGCTGCTACCGCAGTCCAAGGCACTTCGCGCATTTTCGTCAACCGCAACGTGTTACAATACGCGCAATTCTGATTCCCGCTCTCGGGAGGTGCCAGTGTGGCGTCGACCGGTCGTGACCATCCTAATGCTTGTCATACCTATGATTTTGCCGCTGCTCCTGCGGGCGCAACAGAAGGACGTAGGGCCCAGCGGCGCTGGGCCGAGGCCGAACGCCGCTCGGCCCTACGTTGCGTGTGACGGCGCGGTGCTGACGCCGCCGGGTGCGCAGCAGAAACCCGTAGCGCCGGGCTTGAGCCCGGCACGTGCCGCCCTCAAGGGCGGCGCTACAACAGCAACCTCGGCAAAACCCTTCACCCAAGATCAAGTACAAGCCATGGTGCGGGACGGCTTCGGAGACGAGTCGGGCGCCAAGCTGATCGAGCAGCGCGGAATTGATTTCGCCCCATCCGAAGACTTTATCCAAACCCTCAAGGCCGCAGGCGCGAGCGAGACATTTCTTAGCGCGCTGCGCGCCGCCAAGCCGCCCGAGCCCGCAAGCGCCA
>Ga0074044_10005310_pt1 | contig 10515 bp, 11 predicted proteins | sample BogForMeECP23OM1_FD_94443 | JGI IMG/M metagenome (GOLD analysis project Ga0074044, IMG submission 94443) | Bog forest soil microbial communities from Calvert Island, British Columbia, Canada - Bog Forest MetaG ECP23OM1 | ecosystem: Environmental > Terrestrial > Soil > Wetlands ...
AGCTCAAACGCAAAATTCGGCGCCGCTGCAATCGTTGCCTTGTACCTCGAAGCAGCCTGCAGCCAGCGCTCCGGTCGCGTCAAGAACGCCAGTGGCGACATCACCACCAGCGGCACGCCCTTCAGCAGCAGCGTCAGCCACGCACCGATCAATCCCATGTCGTGGTACAGCGGCAGCCAGCTCAATCCAACGTCGTCCCGCCCCATCTGCACCGCTTCCGCAATCGCCCGCATGTTCGCCAGCAAATTCGCGTGCGTCAGCGTAACTCCTTTGGGATCGCCCGTGGATCCGGACGTATATTGCAGTAGCGCCAGATCGCTTCCTTTGCGCATCCGGCTCCCGCTCAAAAACGCCGGCAGCGCGCCCGGCGCCGGTGGCGGCTCTTTCTCCGCCGCTTCCAGCAATTTCCCCGCCTCCACTACGTCCAGCAGCGATTTCACCCGCGGCTTCAGCAGCTTCGCCACCGCCTCGGCCTGCCGGAACGTGAGCAGCAGACACACCTCCGCATTGTTCAGAATCGCCGATTGCCGCTCCGCGTACTCTTCAATCCGGTCCGCGCGAAACGGCGGGTAAATTGGCACCGGCACCGCTCCCGCCAACAAGATCCCCGCATAGCAAACGAAAAACTCCCGCGAAGTCGGCAGCATCAAGGAAACGCGCCCGCCCGCAGGCACTCCCCTCCGCGCCAGCTCCTCCGCGCATTTCTGTGCCGCGGCATACAACTCGCCAAACGTCAGCGTCTGACTCTGCTCGCCCTGCTCCTCATCCCCGGTTATGATCAGGTGCGCGCGCTCCGCGTCGTGCACCCCGCGGTAGCGAATCACTTCTACCAGCGTCTCCGCTTTTTCCGCGATTGACTCCGCGCTCTCCTCCCTCATCCTCTGCGTGGCCGCTGCCGCCCTCAGCCCCGAAATTTCTGCAATCTCGCTCGCCACAGTTCCGGAAACTCTTAAGATCGCCTGAATCAATTCCTCGGGTGTGTTTGCTTCCGCCGCCAGCGTATCCGGCAGGCGCACATCAAACGCAGCCTCGATCCGCGTCAGCAACTCCACCCTTTCCAGGCTGCCCAATCCCAAGTCACGGTCCAGGTTCGACGTCACCGATAGTGCTTCCACGGCCCCATGGCTGCCCAACTCCTCCAGCAGCCCGCGCACCACTTCCAGTACGCGCTCGCGCAAGCCAGGCAAGTCTAATTGTGCGGAGGTTGTAGCCAAGGTGTTCCTTCGATCGGGGGCTTCGCGTCAGGCTAACATGCACCGCCCCGATTTTCCATCCTCGCCTAATGTGTCATAGGCGCTCCCGCCCGCGCGCCCATATAACCAAAACGCAAACTCAAAAGTAACTCTTCCACTCTTCTACTCTTCCACTTCTTCTCTTCACTCTTCGACTCACTCACGCCCCCTGTTTCTTTGCCCCGTACCCCGCCGGCATCAACGTCGTCGAAAGATCCACTCCCGTCAAATCCGCCTTGCTAATGTCCGTCTCCCGCAAAATCGCAATCCCCATATTCGCGCCGGTAAACTTCGCCCCATCCACGTGCGCGTCCCTGAAATTCACGTTCCGCAGCAGCGCCTTCTGAAAATTCGCATTCGTCAAATCGCATCGAAAAAACTCCACTCCGCTCGCCTGTGCTTCGCGCAGGTCCGCCCCAGCCAGGCTCGCCTCTGTCATATCCGTATTCCGCAAGTCGGCCTTCCGGAGCCGCGCCCCGGTAAAATCCGCGCCCGGCAAACGCGCCCCTCGCAGGTCGCTTCCTTCCAGGTTCGCGTTCCGCAGAATCGCTCCGGCCAGATTCACTTTGCTCAAATCCGCTTTAGACAGGTCAGCGCCCGTCAGGTCCGCCCGTGTCCCCGTCCCCTTCCAGAATCGCTCGTGCGCCTCCAGAATCTCCGTCAATCTCTTCCCGTTGTGTTTCAAGCTTTTCAATTTACGCAGTCTCATAGTCCGTTTTCCCTCGCACTCTACAACCCACTATTTTACCCAATCCCGCCCCGCTGGAAAACCAGCCTCTCCCCTGCGCGCTTCCTCACAACAGAGTATGCTAACTTCCAAGTCCACGGGTGCGCACCCGCTCTTGGAACTCGACCGATGCGTTTTCTCCTCCCACTCCTCGCGGCACTCGCTCTGGCGGCCACCCCGGCCTTCGCCCAGGAAGACGAAATCGTTGCCAATCTCGCCGGCGGCCGTGTCATCGTCCATGTCACCCGCGACGGCATCCTCTTCGGCGCCATCGACCATCCCTTGGAAGCCAAATCCGTCCCTCCGCGCGTTGCGACACTTAGCTCCTCGCACATCGGCATTTTCTTTGGCGCCTCCGAGTGGCAAATCCCTGCCCAGCCCAAACCCATCCGCCTCGACCGCGACATCCCCGACGTTCACACCTATGAAAAGCCCGGTTACCGCCCGCCGGGCTCCGGCGAGGCCGATCTCGAAACCATCGGCGTCAACTTCCTCGAAAAACTTCGCCCCCTGGTTTCGCAACTCCACCACAAGTTTGATCTCAAACCCGACGAACCCCTCCTCGAAATCGTCCTCATTGGTTACGCGCCTCAGGATTACGGCCCGGAAGTCTGGCTCCTCGAGTATCGCGCGGAGCAGGAATCCATCGGCGGCAAGAACGACTACTGGCAAACGCACGTGCTTCGCCCCCGCTTCACGCAGCTCTATCCTCCGGAAAAGCACGAACCCAAGACCCTCCTCGAAATGCGGTTTCCCGCGGATTTACAGGATATTCCGCTCGCCGGTCTCATTCAGCAGAACGATCCCCGCATCGCTCGCTTGCGTTCTTCCGACCCTCGCTTCGGCAAAGTCATCGAGCAAATCGAGCACGGCCAAGCCAACAAATCCATCACTCAGGACGCTGCGGACTTCCTTCGCGCCGCTTTGCCGATCCTCGCCGGCAGCTCCCGTTTCATCGAAGGCCAACTGCTTGAAAACGGCGGCTTCGAGTGGATCGTCCCTCCCGAAGAGCCTGTGGACAAGCAGCAACGCGCCGAGGACAAAGACCGCCCGCCGGACGCTCCCACGCTCCGTCGCAAACCAACGCCCTGAATCTGAAGGAAACTGTAGGCGCCGAGCCTTTAGCCCTTGTAGCGCCGGGCCTTCAGGTCGGCATCTTGGGTTCCTTCGCCTTCTGACAGGAGTCCTGCGGTCCTTCTCTTTCCTTTCGTGATTCCGAGCGGAGTTTGCGGAGTGCGGAATCCCTCTTCGATTTCACCCGGCAACAGGAGCAACCCGTCTCTTCTTCTCCCTCATTCCTCCACGTCGATCGAATCCCCCTGTCTCACCGTGCCCCCGTGCAGCACGCGACACAACATCCCTCGCCTGCCCACCATCCGCACCTGTAATCCCGGCCGCAGCGCCTCAATCTGTTCGCACGGCTCACAAACTAGGCTTACCTCCAGCTCCACCTCTCCCGCGCGCAATTTTTGCCCAGCCCTCAGCGCGTTCACGTCCAGCCCTTCCGTCGTGATGTTATCCCGCACCACGCCCGGCGCAAGCTCCATTTCCCTCAACGTCTCGATGTCCATCAACAACACTTGCCGCTTCCCGCCCGGCCGTGCATGTGCGCAGCCCTCGAACCCGGCATCTTCAATCACCTTCACCTCTCGCAGTTCTTCCATCGCCGCCCGCTTCTTGGGCGCTCGAAATAAATTCACCACCTGCGCGATGCTCCTCAATCCCCTGCCGCCGAACTCTGCCGCCCGTGCCGTCCGATGTCCCGCCGGTAATGCATGCCATCGAATTGTATTTTCCCCGCCGCCTCATACGCCTTCTGCAGCGCGGTATCCAGCGAATTGCCCGTCGCGGTCACTCCCAGCACGCGCCCGCCGCTTGTCACAATCTTGTGCCCCTCGCGCCGTGTTCCCGCGTGCAACACCTTCACATCCGGAATCTTCCCAGCCTGCTCGAGCCCGTGAATCTCTTTGTCGCTCTCGAATTTCCCGGGATACCCGCCCGACGCCAGCACCACGCAAGCGCTCGCCCCCGGCTTCCATCTCAATTTCTCTGGCTTCAGCTTTCCCGCCGACGCATCACCAAGCACCTCCGCCAAATCAAAGTCCATCCGCGCGGCAATCGCCTGCGTTTCCGGATCGCCCAGCCGGCAATTATATTCCAGCACCTTCGGCCCTTCCTTCGTCAGCATCAGTCCCACGTACAAGAATCCTTGGTAGCGGATCCCATCTGCCGCCAATCCCCTTATCGTCGGCCCTACGACCGTCCTTGCGATCACGCCTCGCATCTCCTCCGTCAGCAACTCGTCCGACGAATACGCACCCATCCCGCCCGTATTCGGTCCCTCATTATTGTCAAAAACGCGCTTATGGTCGCGCGTGGCCACCAGCGGCGCATACTGCTCCCCATCCGTCAGCAAAATGAACGACAGCTCGTCCCCCTCCAGCGCCTCTTCAAACATCACACGCTTTCCACCCGCCCCCAGCTCGTTCTTCTCCATCACCCGCTCGATAAAATCCGTCGCCGCATCCGGATTCGGCGCCACAAACACTCCCTTCCCCGCGCACAACCCGTCCGCCTTGATCACCACCGGCCAATCCACCTCGCAGAGCGCCCCGTATGCCGCGCCCGGCGAATCGTAAGCGCCGTACATCATCGCCGTCGGTATCTTGTGCCGCTCCAAAAACTCCTTCGTGAACACCTTGCTGGCTTCCAGTCGCGCTGCCTGTTTCGACGGTCCAACCACCCCCCATTTCCGCTCATGGAAAGCATCCGTTAAGCCATTCACCAGCGGCAGCTCCGGCCCCACCACCGTCAAGTCCGGCGCCAGTCTTTCCGCCAAGGCCACCAAGCCCGCTACGTCCCCCGCATCCGCGGCAATGCACTCCGCCTCTCCCGCGATCCCGCCATTGCCCGGCGCGCACCAGATCGTGTCCACCCCCGCGCCATTCCGTAGCTTCCACACCAGCGCGTGTTCCCGTCCCCCGCCGCCAATCACCAAGACTTTCATTGATTTTTTGCCTCGCGCCTCATGACTCCGAACAATAGTCGCCCCGCCTGGGAGTGTCAACTTCCCGCGGAAGGTGCGGCGATCTACCGTAAATTTAGGGGAAATACCGGTGAGAAAAAGGTGAAGAAGAAGGGGAAAATTCAACTAACCATTAAATTCGTAGATGAAGGTTATACTTTCAGTCTGGTTGCGCAGTCCCTTTACGCTTGACTCATCGCCCTGATCGGTATCGTCACTCCTGCCGCCGCATCCGACGACGCCAACATATGGCAACGCCCGTCAAAAATTCCGCCCGGGTCGATCACCATACACGGCGAATGTACCTCCCCGGTCACCACTCCCTTCGCCTGAATCTCCACGCGCCCCTTGGCGAAGATTACCCCATCGAACCGCCCCGCGATCACCACCCGGTTCCCTTCTATCTGGCCTTCAACCTTGGCGTTCTCTCCAAGCACGACCGTCTGCTCAGAAATAATATTGCCTTTCACATGCCCGTCAATCCGAAACGTTCCGGTGAGTGTCAACGTGCCTTCCAGCGATACTCCCTGGTCGATGAACCCGGTCCATTCTTCGCCCGAGCCATTCTTCGACGTGCCCGGCCACTTCCATCCCATGAAAATACCCCCAGACAATACACTACCAATCTAGCGCGAAGGAAAGAGAAGTCAACGCCACTCGCAGATCGAGTTGTCGAATACAATCCCTGCACGATGGTGCAGGCTCACGCGGAAAGCGCCGCAGTCTCTATTTCAATAACCGATCGTAGATCCTCATCAACTGCGCATCGTCGTAGTATTCCAGCACCAGCTGTCCCGGCCGGACTCTCGTCTTCTGCCGCAAGATCACCTTCGTTCCCAGATGCCGCTGCAATTCATCCAGTGCCTCGCGAATGTTCGGATCCACCGGAGACTCCGCCTGCGCCCTGGCCCCGCGCGCACGCCGTGAAGCCAACCGCTCAATCTGCCTCACCGTGAGCCCGCCGCGCGCCGCTCGTTGTCCATACCGCATTCGCAGTTGCGGGTCGGCCACCGCCAGCAGAGCGCGCCCGTGCCCAGCCGTCAATTTTCCCTCCTCAATCCAATCCTGGATCGTCTCCTCCAATTTCAGCAAGCGGATCGCGTTTGCCACCGTCGTCCGATCCTTCCCGGTCCGTTCTGCCACGTCCTCCTGCGTTGCATGGAACTCGGTCATCAACCTTTCAAACGCCCGCGCCTGTTCAATCGCATTCAAATCCTCACGTTGAATGTTTTCGACGAGCGTCATCTCCAACGCCAATTCATCCGGCACTTGCCGCACGATGGCTGGAACGTTTTTCAAACCCGCCAATTGCGCTGCCCGCCAGCGCCGTTCGCCGGCAATCAATTGATAGCGATTTCCAATGGGACGCACCACCAGCGGCTGAATAATTCCGCTCGACTGAATGGATCGTGCCAACTCCTCAAGCGCTTCCTCGCGGAACCGCGTGCGAGGCTGATACGGACTCGGCTCGATAAGATCAATGTCAATGTGAAGCGGCCCCGAAGCACTCAGCCCCGGTGCAACCGCTGCGGCCGCCCCGCCGGACGTCGGCGCGCCGACACCCGATCGTGAATTCTCCTCCGCTGGTCTTGCAGGGACCTGTGGTTCAGGCTCCCGAATGAGCGCTCCGAGCCCCCGTCCCAACGCGTTTCTCGGCATTGGCAATCACCTCCTGCGCAAGTTGCGTGTATCCCTCTGCGCCCTTGCTGTGTATATCATAGAAAATAATAGGCTTACCGAAACTCGGCGCCTCTGCCAGTCGCACGTTCCGCGGTATTAGGCTCTGGAAGACTTGCGCGCCAAAAAAACTCCGCAAGTCCGTGGCAACTTGCTTCGACAAGGTGGTCCGTTCGTCGTACATCGTTAGTAGAATGCCTTCAATCTCCAGGCTCGGGTTCAAGGTTCGTCGGATTCTCATCAAGGTATCCAACAATTCCGAAACGCCCTCCAGCGCAAGGTACTCGCATTGGATAGGGACCAGCACTGAGTCTGCGGCGACCAATCCATTCAATGTCAGAAGATCCAAAGCCGGCGGGCAATCGAGAACTATAAATCTATAGTTGGCCCGCAGTGGTTGCAGGAAAGTCTGCAACTTGTATTCGCGATTTTCCGCAGAGACGAGCTCGATCGCCGCCCCTGCCAGATTCTTGTCGGCAGGGAGAACCTCCAAACCCTCCACCTGCGACTTCTGCACGATCCTGTCAAAGGACTCCCCCATAATCAGCGCATGGTAGAGCGTGCGGCGGGAGGGGTCCTTCTGAAATCCGATGGCCGCTGTGGCATTCGCTTGAGAGTCACAATCTACGAGCAAAGTCGGCTGTTCCGCTGCAGCTAGGCAAGCCGCAAGATTGACGGCAGTGGTGGTTTTTCCTACTCCACCCTTTTGATTGGCAATTGCAATGATCCGGGCCAAAAATTCTCCAAGCCAACGAAAAATAACAGAGCCATTCCGCAGTGGCAAGTTGTTTCACGCGGGTCCGTTAGCAAATTGAGGAATTCTGGCGGACCCGACGTGTTCCACGTGGAACACCGCTCGACATCCGATTCTAGGTGCTAGACTTAACGACACGCCGCCGCGCAACTGTGATTCTCGAGATTTCCACAGAGCATCTTGGACAGTCATGGCTTTGGCTTTCGGAGAACACTCTATCGATAGGAACTGACCGCTGTGTACAGGTATGGTTCCACGTGAAACGTGCCATTCTGGCTAGCTAAGTTTCAAACTGGAATGTTGGCGCTGTGTCCTGTTTCAATTCGTCGTCACGCCGACATTTTCTTCGTTTTCGTTCCAACAACTAGATATCTCCTCAAAGACTGCGGCACCGCGATCGGCTCTTCCCACTCCCAATCCGGCGATTTGCGCACTTCCTCCAAGTCCCGCCCCCCGATCCACAGCAGAACTCGGCCCGCCGACAATCGCTCTCCCGCAGCCCACTCCAGGAACGTACCGAACTCTCCGACCGCGCGCGAGCAAACGTAATCTAGCGGTGCAAGCTCCTCAGATAACTCCTCGTACCGGCTGATCAGCACCCGCGTGTTCGTAAGCTCCAAGTCTCTAACGACTTCCGCCAAAAATGTGCCCTTCTTGATATTCGATTCCACCAAAATCAGTTCCAATTCTGGTCGCAAAATCTTCATCGGGATGCCTGGGAATCCTGCACCAGAGCCAATGTCGGCGAGCCGACCAAAATGAACCGGTACTGCCACCGCTCCAAACATGGATTCGCAGAAATGCCGATGCAGAATTTCTAGTGGAACCCGAATGGCAGTCAGGTTCAACTTGTCATTCCATTGCTGCAATATCCGCATATACTGCTGAATTAAAATGACTTGCCGATCATCCACGGAGACCTGAAATTCCTCCAGCCCACGGCGGATGGTTTCTATAGAAAGTGGCTTATCCACATTGGTCATCATTGGCTATATCCTGTAACTATATGATTACACACAACTTATTGTGACATGTTGCCGCGGAGCAGATATTTTGGTCCCACCACTCCTGCCACAAGATCCACTACTGCATGCCATACCATCACGGGAATCAGACTTTGGAACGCAAGCCGAGAAGCTCCGAATACAAGGCCCATCACTGTCGTGCCAAAAACGCCGTTCTTCCCCTGATAAGTATGCGCCAGACCGAAGAGGATTGAAGAGAGAACCACAACTCCCCAGGGAGGAATCCCAACTCGGCCCAGAGCGGCCATGGCAAATCCACGGTACAAAAATTCCTCGCAGACTCCTGCCGTGACTGCCAGGGCGCAAAACGGCGCCAACTCCAACGGCTTAATGGGAAACAACCGTGCCGCAAGTTTGCGCAGGAAATCCGGCACGCGTCCCGTCATGCGTCCAACTCGCCTCAAATTAAACCACTGAAAAACTCCCAATAGCGCGGCCCCCGCAGCACTCAAAAAAAGCAGCTCAGGCGTAACGCGCCGGCCAAGGCCAAGTTCCGCGGGCATCAAGCTGCGCGCCGCCGCGCGCCACGCGACAACGCCGAACAGAATCCATTGAAACGCGATCGTGGTTCCGTAGAGAACAATTTTATCTTTGGTGCCAAACGCAGGCAGAGCCAACAATCGCTGCAAGCGCACGCGGCCCCGCCAGGGAATCAGCACACCAAGAACTGCAAAGATCAACCAGAAGTCCCAAGGCATCCGCCGATGAGAACATTTTCCCGGTAAGAAACGCAAGCCGTCTCCCTGATACTCCTTGCCTGGTTTCCTGGCGCGCAAGACGTGAATGGCCGGAACTGGATTCGCGCGTCAATCACGCGAGTGTGATATCTTCCCGGTTTCGGTTTAAAAGGGCTGGCGCGATGGCTTCAACCGCAACTCGAACTCCGTGGTGGGCGTGGGCTTCGCCGCTGGCGGCCTGGGTGATTCTGGTTGTCCAGTTCGCGCTGGGTTCCCGCGTGCCGCTCGCTGCTGTCGAGGCGTTCATCCTGATCGCAACGGTTTTCGCGGCGGTCTATCATGCCGAAGTCGTGGCGCACCGCGTCGGCGAACCGTTCGGCAGCATCGTCCTGGCGTTCGCGGTAACCGTGATTGAAGTGGCCCTCATCGTTTCCGTAATGATCACCGGCGGAGCGGAGAAGGCCGGCCTTGCGCGCGACACCGTGTTCTCTGCGGTCATGATTGTTTGCAATGGAATCGTTGGCGTGTGCCTGCTGGTGGGTGGCATCCGCCACCGCGAACAGGTATTTCAACTTCAGGGAGCGAACGCATCTCTTTCCGTGCTCGTCGCGCTCACGACGCTAACCCTAATTATTCCAAACGTCACAACCACCACTCTCGGGCCGACGTTTAGCTCCTCGCAACTCGTCTTTGCCGCCGTTGTCTCCCTGATCCTCTATTGTTCCTTTTTGTTTGTGCAGACGGTCCGGCACCGGGGCTATTTCCTTCCCGCGGATGGTGGCGGGGAGGAAACGCACGCTCCGCCGCCGCCAAACAAGGTCGCCCTGGTGAGCGCGGGGCTGCTCTTGGCTGCGCTCGTTGCCGTAGTGGTGCTCGCCAAAGTATTGACACCGACTTTGGAACACGGGGTCGCCTCCGTCGGCGCGCCCAAGAGTGTAGTGGGAATCGTCATCGCCGCGCTGGTGCTGCTCCCGGAGGGCCTCGCATCCCTCCGTGCCGCCATCGCGAATCGCTTGCAGACCAGCATGAATCTCGCTCTAGGTTCCGTCCTGGCGACCATCGGCCTGACGATCCCCGCCGTCGCGGCCGTCTCCATTTTGCTGCATCGGCCGCTGACGCTCGGCCTTAGCGTTATGGATGAAGAGTTGCTAATGCTCACGCTGATCGTCAGTGTCCTTACGCTCGGCACTGGCCGTACCACGGTTCTCCAAGGGGTAGTGCACCTCGTCATCTTCGCCGTTTTTCTCTTCTTCGCCATCGTGCCCTGAATTCACCGGGTTTCATCGAAGAATCCCCCGCAACAAGCAGGAATGCTCCGGCATCGCTATAATCGAAGCGCGGTACAGCGAGGTGTAGCGTGGCAGCAAGCGTAAAACTCACTTCCATGGCAAAGGCGGC
>Ga0074044_10005311_pt1 | contig 10514 bp, 7 predicted proteins | sample BogForMeECP23OM1_FD_94443 | JGI IMG/M metagenome (GOLD analysis project Ga0074044, IMG submission 94443) | Bog forest soil microbial communities from Calvert Island, British Columbia, Canada - Bog Forest MetaG ECP23OM1 | ecosystem: Environmental > Terrestrial > Soil > Wetlands ...
AGGCACGGCCAGCTGCGCGCTTGGAGCGATGACGTTGTGCGACCTGTACGCGAATCACGCCGCGGCCTTTATGCTGGGTCACGACTACGTATCGCTGACGCCGATCTTTACCGAGGCCATCACCGTGCTTGATGACAATAATGCCGACATCTACTTCCAGTGCATCTACTTCGATGTCAATAACAATGATGCGCTCGTCTCCAACGTCACCATCGGTGTTCCCGGAATGCCCGGCACCGGCCGGGCGAGGAAAGTCAATGGCCACTGGCTGCTCTCATATGCCGAGGTCACGTCGATCGCGCCGCCCACCCTCGATGTGTATTAGGGGCAATTGACCTGTTGTCCGGGGCACAAGTGTTGGCGCTCGTGCCCCGGGCTCAGGCGGCGCGTCGTCTACGGCCAACAGGCCGACCATTTGACAAGCAACGATAGATAGAGCTGGACAATGTGGTGACAGGCTGACTCTTTCCGACGTGTCGCGGCCGGTCGTTGCCGACGGCGGCTTTAGAGCAGGCTACTTAGGTCCTCCAATGACGGCTTTTGGCCGGGACCCCTTTTGAATGACTCCTGGCGGCAAACGAAGCGGTCATTCGGTGTCGGATTATGTTGGAGAGATCCGGGGGCATTTCAGACGTCCCAGGGCGGTTTGCTCAATGCGCCGCAGGAGGGCTGCGGGTGGCTTCCATTGGCCACCTCGCGCGACGAATCGGCTGGCAGCGTCAGCAACGCTCGCGAGGGGGTCGGGTGAGTCAAACGCCAACGTGAGCTCCGCGCGGGCCAGCACATGGGGATCCCGCAGTGGGGATACCATCGCTCCATCGCTCTTAAACGTCGTCATACTGAATACGGAGCGGACCACCGCGATCGGTCGACCGTTCATCAATTCGACGACGACCTCGGCGCTGCGCACGCGCTGGCGGGCAAATCGAGGGAGGCGGTGGGTTTTGGGGAACCGGAGCATGCGGTCGAAGGCCGCGCTCGGGAGGCGGTATAGGGTGTCGTCCCGATCGAGCAAGAACATTCGGATGGATACGCTCATTGCGAATCTCCGCGCTGTCTCAGCTACCCAAAATCCGTCACGTCCCGCATCCTGTAGTTCAACTGCCTGCGTCAAGCGGCGAGCTCTTCCCATACTTAGCTAGTTACTCGGCAGCAAGCTTCTGCGCATCGTTCACCTGGCCGGGGGTCATACGAGCCGTTAAATCCGAAGCAGCTCTAGTAGCACCAGTTAAAGTAATCCAAGCGTAAGACTCGGTAAGATTGCTGAGCGGGTCATCGCTTGGTAGGCGGCTAAGGAAGCCACCAAGTGTGGTTCGCGCGAGCCGATGGCCTTGTCGCGCACTCTTTCGAAGCCAGTCTAGCCGCATGGTCATTTTTGCGATCGTGCCCACTAAACTACTGTTGTGCGTTGCAGCTAACGTACGTAAAAACCCGTTTCTTGAGGTCACCCCATATCGGGGTACGTGCCTGGGGTATGCAAGATCGGCGGAGACGAATTAATGTACGTCCGACAACAACTTACGCAGACCTTTCGATTCCGACCCTAGCCTCCATTTCGTGAGCCGGCCACAGCAAGCCGCATATTTGGCGAACCGTGCGGCTCTATTTCGCTATCGTCAGCGACTTAGGACTTGATACGGAATCGGCCGCATAATTGGCATTGCCTGTGGCATTGGTAGTAAAGGCGGCGGTAATGCTGTACGTCCCGACGGCCAACGCCGACGTCTTAAAGGTCGCGTACCCAACACCGTCCACTTTCGCTGTGCCGAGCGGAGAAGTACCATTGAAAAACGTCACCGTACCCGCTGGCTCGGTGCTGCCGGGGATTCCACTCACATCTGCGTGAAAAGTTACGGCTTTGCCCACAACGACGGGTGGGGTGGGCGAAATACCGAGTGTGGTCGTCGTCGCATAAGCGACCTGCCACCCCGGCACCGTATTCTTAGTAATCGTATTGTTAAAATCAGTTGTAGAATCATCGACGTATCCAATTACCAGGCCCGAACTGTTCAGCAGCAGGTCATCGCCGTTGAAGTTGGCGCATTTCAGGTAATAGTCGTACCGGTTGCCGTTCCACGTGAAAGACGGTACGGCGGATGGCGGCGGGGGCGTGCCGCTTCCGCCATCGTTATTGCTGCACCAATTGTCGAACTCAAGTTCAAGCGCGCCGGCGGGGAAGGTCGTGCTGCTGGGCAAGGTCCAGACGATAACCTCGGCATCGGGAGTGAGCTCGGAATCGGTTGCATTGATCCACTCGTACATCACGCCACCCGTGGCCGTCAGAGCGGCGACAGTGGGTGCTCCGTTCGAGTCGGGCTTCGAGGCCGGGTTTGCCGAATCACCCTGCGATGGAGCGGTAGTCGAGAAAACGATTGTCGGTGCGCAGAAAACCGCGGCTTGAGTCACAATCGTACCCGGGCTGAAAAAAGTGCTCGGATTCTGCGATTCGTCAGAGTTGCCATCGAGCGCGGAATACGGATCGAAGACAATTGGACTCCAATCCGGCGCGAAACACTGGACACCCGGATTTTCAGAGCGAATGCCTCTGGAGGCATGGCTTTGCGACGCGACAAATCCGGATACGATGCACACTGCAGCAATAACCAGGTGTTTGAGTGTCATAACGAATTCCCTTCTGTTCTTGGCTCGGTATAACGAAAAGCTTTGATCGAAACGCCGGGGGCTTGAGCTCGACGGGCAGACAGGAGCCCAAATTTTATTTTACTTATTCGAACGCACCTGCGGCTTCCAAGCCACGGCGCATTTTAAGTTACGGCAAGGTCGGCCGAAAGTCCACCGGTGTCTGTGACCCGGGGGCAGTCAGGAGGTTCTGCGTTCCACGGCGAGTCTTTTGATCCGCTGCGCCTGCTGCTCGGCAAGCAGGCTGTAAAAGCCAGTTGGTCCATACCTTTCGCGGAGAATCTCCTGGGCGGCAACCAGAGCGCGTTCCGCAGCCGCCGCGTCGCCATTCGCGGCCAGCAACCCTGCGTTCACCGTATCCCATACCGCGTATCGCCAGGCATCGGCCTTGCCATTGGGATGCGACTTCTGCAGCAGATGTTTGGACTCGACCAGCAGCGCAGCGGCTCGCGCTCGATCGCCGCTCCTGATCTCAAGATCGGCCTCATTGAGGAGGACCTGATCGAGCAACGCGCCGTGGTCGGGTAGGCGAGCGATCGACTCGGCTCGCTGAAATTCACCTCGCGCAGCGTCCAATCGATCGTGATAGGCATCGATCATCGCAACGCTGTTTAGCGGCGCCACTATGTCTTCGTGGTCGCTACCCTCGAATTTTTCCGTCATCGAGATCGATTGGCGCAGCAGCGGTTCCGCTTCGTCGATGCGCCCCGCCATCAACGCCGATCGGCCGATATTATTCAGGACCGTCGCCACTTGCGGATGCTCGGCGCCGTACACCTTCCTGTAGATCGGCAGCGCCAGTTGATACTCCGCCAAGGCTTCATCGTACCGGCCGGATTGGTATAACAAAACGCCCAGATTGTTGATGGAGTCGGCGGTGCGCGCGTGATTCATGCCGAGCGCCTGTTGGCGCAGCTTGAGCGCCTCGCGCATCGGCGCTTCGGCTGCTGGCAAATCGCCGCTGTAAAAAAATGTGGTACCGAGCGATTCCAGAGTATTGGCGAGGACTGCAGCGTCTTCCGCACTCGTTCCACGCTTGCGATCGGCAATGAGCGCTTCGTGGCAAAGTTGCTCCGCGTCGACATAGTTGCCTTGAGCGCTGAGCACATCGGCCAATCCCGTCAGTGCTGCGGAGCGTAAGGGGTCGGACGGTTGCAGTCCCTTGCGCGCGAGGTCGACCGCGTCGCGCAGAAACTTGGCCGCTTCGTCATTGTTGCCCGCGAGAAACGATGTCGTTCCGGATGCCACGAGTGTGCGCACGTGCGACTCGTCCGGAACCGATGCGGCGGCCTCATCCGCCCGAGCTTGCGCCAGCTGCACTTGCGCGGACTGATACAGTCCGAGTCCCGTATAGGCCTCTGCGATGGCCGTTTGCAGGTCGGCACGGACACGGGGTTCGCGGCCCAGGCCAGGTTCAGAGCGGATCGCTTCGGCGCTGTGATCCAGCACTTCGCGCACCGTAATGGACGCTCCCCGGCTCTTGTCAGGATCAGCGTTTTCAAACATATCCAGCATGAATTTCGTCGTCCGATTGGCGATCGCGCCCTCGGACTGGGCGATATTGCGCTGCTTGACGGCAACAATTGCGAGCACTGCCACGACGCTCGCGATGACGGTGAGCGCGCGCACTGTTCGATTGCGAATGCGCTTATCATCGGCGATGGAGCGCTCGACGTACTCGACGAGATGCGGCTCGGCGTCGGTATGGTGCTCTTTTAGCAGGCGCCGCCCATCCATCAGATCGATGTCGCTCAGAAGAGCCTTTTGTCGGCCGAAGCGGCTGCGCCACGGCGCAAGTATGGTGGTCACCCGGGTGGGAAAGGCCGTATCGCCGTGCGCCGCATTTGTCTGCCGCTGTTGAAGTGCGCGCCACCGCACATAACGCTCCTCGATGCGGCGGCGGATCTTGAGCGCTTCGGCGTTACGCTGTACGAATTCCCGCGCTCGCGCCCACCGGGAAAGGAGCGCTTCGTGGGCAAGGCGTACCGTGGGGCTGCCACCCGATTCCGCGTCGCTCACTAGGAGACGGGCATGCGGATCGAGCAGGGCGTCGACGAGCCGCCGCCGTGGCGTGCCCGGGGCAAAGTTCGAGAGCGGCACTCGTCGCGCCACGGCTCGGTCGACGTCGCCTTCGGCGGTGCCCATCTCGACCAGCGAGAACAGCACCGAGCCGAGCGCCTGGCGATCCTCGGGCGCGCAACGCTCGAGCACGGCCTCGGCCTTCGTGGCAATCGCGCCCTCCAGCCGGCCCAGGCTCTCGTAAGTCGCATAGGTAAGCGTGTGTCCGTGAGTTTCCATCACATCGCTTCGGTAGAGCTGGTCAAGAAGATACGAAAGCAGCGGAAGCGCACCCGGCTCGCCTGCTACTTCCTCTGAGATCACCTCATTGAGCGGCACATTTGTCGTGGGATGCACTTCGAAGCTCACGCCAGCGGCCTCGGCCGGCCGGCGGATCATCTGGCTCACTTGGGCGGGCCCGGGCGGCAGCAGTTCGAGCCGACCTGCGCCTTCCGAGAGGCGCACGAGGTTCGGTGTCTCGTCGGCTCGATGCCAGAAGTCCTTGCGCATAGTTGCAACGACCCACACGAAGCCCGAACGCATGATACCGGCCAGAAGCTCGATGAACTGCACTCGCTCGGCGGGCGGTATGCGATCGCTGGTGAACAGTTCTTCCAGCTGGTCGACGATGAGAACGAGCTTCGCGTTCTCGTACTCCAGCATGCGGCCCGACTGGCGCGCCTGCGCAGTCAGTTGGCCGAGTGCGGTGCCGAGCGGGTAGGCGGGTGTTGCAGTGGCGCTTCGCAAATGAGCGGCCAGGTTCGCCGTTGACTGGCCCAGTCCGATGAGTTCCGACAGACCTTCCTGCTCGCTCAGCTGCGTCGTCAGGCGGCGAGCCAGCGCATCGAATTGGTCTTCACCGTCTCGCGCATCGCTGGGTCGAAACACGACGCGTCGCAGAAATGCCGCGCCGGGTATGCGTCGCGGCACGAACAACTTCGGAACGACTCCCGCTTTGACAAGCGATGACTTGCCCGAGCCGCTCGCAGCTAGTACTAGAAGAAAAGGCGATCCGGTCTCGGCATTCGCCGTCAGCTGCAGCATCGCCTTGGCGAGCGCCTCGTCCTGGCCGAAGAAGATCGGCGCATGCTCGAATTCGTAGGCCTCGAGTCCACGAAACGGCGGCTGCGCCCACGCTATGGCGGCCGTATCGAGCTGAGGCGAGCCACGTGCGATGCGCCTCGCGATCAACTTGTGCAGATGATTCTCAAAGGCTGCAGCGAACTCGGCGTCGTTTGTGAACGAGGTATAGGCGCCGATGAACATGCCCTGGTTGGCGAAGTGCCGTTCCCAGAAGCGATTCAAGGCCTTGAGCTGCTGCGACTGCAGTTCGAATCGATCGGGGTCCCGGGTATCAAACGGTGCGGGTTTGCGGCTTCGGTACACCAGAAGATCGGGCCTGCCGCTCTTCTGAGCGGCCTGCAGCGCTTCTTCGAATTCCCATTCGGTGCCGGTCACCGGTGTGCGCCCGTCGATACCGCGGTACTCGCGGACCGCCGTGCGCTGCGGCAAGGAGGTACCGAGACGGGACCATACGATCAGAACCACCACATCGAATGCACTCGGTGGCTCGATCGAGTCTTGGAAATGCCCCGAGGCGACCATCGCCTCGAACTCCCACAGGTAGGGCTCGATCTTGACAAACCGCGCGTAGTCCTGCGCCAGGCGCTCAATGGTCAGCGCAGCGATCTCCCGCACGGCTTTAACGTCCCCGGGCGAGGAGACAAAGATGCGCAGCTTCTCCCTTACCAAATCATAGCCCTTCATTTGGTGCAATGCCGGCCGTTACCCGGCGCGGGCGCGGATAGAAAGGATAGGCCACCTTTCCGTGTACCGCACGATGCGTGTGATTGAATCCTCGTCTTTAGATCGTGATAGGCTTGGTCGGATGCAGCTGGGGTTTCTGCGATGATGAGCATGCCTGCATTGGCCGTCGGACCCAATGCAATCAAATACTTACTTCATGTTTTTTTGCGGCCCCAACCTCCATCCGCCGGCACCCGGCGAAGCGCGCGGCACCGGCGCGACGCACGCTGTCACGCATCATGACGGATCTTTCTGATTTCCCCATCACCAAGAGGTGGCCGGCGCTGCATCCGGAGCGCATCCAGCTCTATTCCTTGCCTACCCCCAATGGCATCAAGGTCTCGGTGATGCTCGAGGAGACCGGCTTGCCCTACGAGCCCCATCGGGTGAACTTCGAGACCAATGAACAGCTGTCGGAGGAATTCCTATCGCTGAATCCCAACGGTAAAATCCCGGCAATCATCGATCCGAAGGGTCCGGGCGGCGGACCTTTCCCCCTGTTCGAATCCGGAGCGATACTTCTTTATTTGGCGGACAAGGCTGGCAGCTTCGTACCGCAGGATCAGGCGGGCCGCTATGAGACGATCCAGTGGCTCATGTTCCAACTGAGCGCGGTGGGTCCTATGTTCGGGCAGGTTGGATTCTTCACGAAGTTTGCCGGCAAGGATTACGCAGACAAGCGACCGCGCGACCGCTATGTCGATGAGGCGAGGCGTCTTCTCGGTGTGATGGATCGGCGGCTAGCCGATCGGCGCTGGATCATGGGGGAGGCCTACACCATCGCCGATATGGCGGTTTTCCCGTGGGTGAATACTCTCGTCGGATTTTACGGCGCGGGCGATCTGGTCGGCATCGCGCAATTCGCTCACGTGGCACGCTCTCTCGGCAGCTTCCTCGCGCGCCCCGCGGTCGGCCGCGGCATCGATATTCCGAAACGTGCCTAGATTTCCCGGCGTGCTGCACCGGCAGGCGGCTTGGTGCATACTTGCACGCATAACGCCATACCCGCTCGCAGAATCACCTCCATGTTCATAGAACGCCGCGGCGGGGAAGTTCGGCGTATAAAAAGGAAATGACTCGATTCCGATCAAAGTCTGATGGGACGCGTGACGCTCCGGTCAAACTCCGAGTTGCAGGCGCCATAACCGTGACCCGGGTCGCGCGTGCGCTGGCGCCGAAGACGACACGCGGCACGGTGCTGTTCGCAGACCTGCGGGGCTATACCGGCCTCGCCGAACGGCTGGCTCCGGCGCGAATCGTACCGCTGCTCGACGAGTTCTTCGGTGTGCTCGCGGGCGCAACGGCGCGCTACGAAGGGCGGGTGTTCCACATGGCAGGCGACGCCATGATGGCAGGCTTCGGCGTGCACGATGCGGCGCATAGCGGCGCCCGGCAGGCGCTCGCCGCAGGCCACGCCATGCTGCAGGATTTCGCGGCCGTGGCCGAGCGCTGGCGCCGCGAGCTCTCGATCGAGGCCGGCATCGGAGTCGGGCTGCATCTGGGCGAGGTGGCTGTAGGGCTGCTTGGGCCGCCGGGGCACAGGCACACCACACTGGTGGGGGATACCGTCAACGTCGCTGCGCGGCTCTGCAGCCGTGCGCGCGCCGGCGAGGTGCTGCTGTCTTGCACAGTGGCGACGGCGCTCGAGACCGACGGAGCCGTGGGCGGACCGGTTCCGAAGCAGCTCCCGTTCCTGCAGCTGCCGCAGTTCGAGCTGCGTGGACGCAGCGCGCCGCTCGATATCTGGTGCGTGCCCGCGACCCAGCGACTCGCGTTCTAGAGCGCATCTGCTAGAGTTCACCGGGCTGCCGATGCGGGGAACTCCCCTTTTATTCGGTAGGCCCTCGTGGCGGAATTGGTAGACGCAACGGACTTAAAATCCGTCGGTTAACAGCCATCCCGGTTCGAGTCCGGGCGAGGGCACCAATTAAATCAGCAACTTATCCAGCCTTCGCCGCTGCGCTTGCTTTTTCACCTAATGGTTGTCTAACGTCCGGCGAGGCACCGCCCTCGAGCACCCGGAGTTGAGGCTTGGTATCGAACACGCGGCCGGCGACCCGCTCCGCGACCCCCGCCATGCCCGACGCGAGACTGTGGGCATAGACGGCATCGACCAGCGTCGAGCGTGAGTGTCCCATCGCCCTGGCGACGTTGCAGGCGGCCTCGCCTGAGCTTCTGGCGAGCGATGCGAACGTGTGGCGCAAGCTGTACATGTCGAGCTTACGAACTTGAGCGCGCTTCACGAGTGGCGCCCACAGAGCGCGGCGAACATTCGAGGGTTGATACGCTGTGCCCTCGCGGGATGCGAACAACAGCTCTTCACCTTGAGCGCCGATCCGCTCGACGTGGGCACGCAGCTCCTCGACCAGCCAGCCGGCGAGCGGCGCCGTGCGGACACCGGCCTTGGTCTTCGGCTCGACGAACAGGCCCCCTCGATTATCCCACGATCGGGCGACGCGCACGGCGCCGGCATCCAGGTCAATGTCGCTGGCGCGCAGCGCGTAGACCTCGCCAGGGCGCAGGCCCGCAAGGACCAGGAGCCCGATGAAGGGCCGCTCATGAGCGCGAGCGGCGGCGAGAAGCGCCCTCACTTCACCCTCGCCATACGCATCCCGGCTCACCTGCCGGCCGGTATCGGTTGCCAAGCGCTGGTACTTGGGGAACCGCTGCAGCGGGTTGCGCTCGATCAGTTCGCGTTGCAGGGCGAAAAACCACATGGCTTTGCAGGTGACCAGCGTCCGATTGACGGTCGAGGCGCTCGCGCCATCCGCCAGCATGGCCTCGAACAGTTCGGCTAAGTCTTTACGGCGCACAGTACCTGCGTCTCGCTGCGCAAAGCCAAACTTCGCGTTGAGCAGATGCGCGCGGCCGACCGTCTCGTAACACTTGATGGTGGCAGTGCGGCGGGCTCGAGACTTGCGCTCGCGGATGAACTCCTCGAATAGCTGCGCGACGGTGCGCCGTTCGGCGCGCGTGACGTAGACGCCGCGGCGCAGTTTCTCCGCCTCCCCGCGCTCAAACGCCTTTGCGTCCGATTCCTCGCCGCGGACCGCCCGCCATTCCTGTTTGTGCGTGTTCGGGTTGTAGATGATGACCCGCCAGCGGCTACATTTGCCTTTGGCGTCCGTTTTCAATGGATCTCACTTGATTGCCATAGTTACCTCGCTTTCTGTTTGGCAGTGACTTTGACCTTTTTTGCAGCCTTCTCTTTCGCGCGCCCCTCGCGCTTTTGCCAGTTTGCGCGGATGCGGCGCGCAGCAAGCGTATGTGCCGCACAGCAATAGATGGCCGGATCGCGGCCGCCCGGCCTCGAGCTGCGCTCAGTTCCCGTAACCGTCTTGCCCTGCTGGCGACGCAGGGACATGAAGTTGCTAACGGGCTGGAACCGGCCGAGGCTAAAAACAAAAACCGACCTCGCTGTAAATCAATTCTGCAAAATTCAAACCTTGAAATCTCGCAGATTTGAATCACGCATGGGATTTTTGGCTAGTTTCGCTCCATTTGCAAAAGTGCCGAGGGTTTTTAGCCTCGGCCACTTCCTGCCGCCGACGTTGCTAAGATGCGAGCCGCAAAGGAGTCATTCAGAGGCTCATGACCTAGACATTTCTTGGGAGAATTTTCAGTGGCATCTATGTTGGACGTGATATTCGCGCGGAATATCGGTGTCCGCATCTACGGACTCGGAGCTGTTGCGTTAGGGCTTACCGGCTTGTTCTGGGGTGATTTCGCGGTGGTGTGGCAACCAATAAATAGCGCTCCGGGGCAGAGCCCCTGGGGGTATGCCGTGGCGGTCCTTCCGTTGCTGGCGGGTTTGGCCATGCAATGGCAACGCGCCACATGGCTCAGCGCTCTCACGCTTACCGTGCTTTACTGTTTGGCGGTCATATTTCTGGACGTTCCTGGTGGCATCGCGCAGCCCTCCGTGTTCGTCGCTTGGTTCGGCGTCGCCGAAGGTCTGGCGCTCGCAGCTGGGGCGTTGCTCATTTACGCGTATACCGCGCAACTCGAAC
>Ga0074044_10005312_pt1 | contig 10513 bp, 7 predicted proteins | sample BogForMeECP23OM1_FD_94443 | JGI IMG/M metagenome (GOLD analysis project Ga0074044, IMG submission 94443) | Bog forest soil microbial communities from Calvert Island, British Columbia, Canada - Bog Forest MetaG ECP23OM1 | ecosystem: Environmental > Terrestrial > Soil > Wetlands ...
CGAATTTTCCGCTGCCGTCAGCGGAAAGATAGCGGCTTCTATCGCCTCGCGCGGCAGCCGATGTCGCGCCGGCAGAAGCCTTCTGGCCACTGGATGCGGTCGACCGCGGCGTAGGCGCGGTTGCGGGCGGCGGCGAGATCGGCGCCGAGTGCCGTGATGCCGAGCACCCGGCCGCCATCGGCGAGGAGCTGCTCCCCGTCGCGGCGGGTGCCGGCGTGGAAGATCTTGACCCTGGGGTCGTGTGCCGCCGTGTCGAGGCCGTTGATCTCGCTGCCGCGCTCGGGCTCGTCCGGGTAGCCGTTGGCGGCCATCACGACGCACAGCGCGTGCTCGGCATGCCAGCGCAGATCGACCGATCTCAGCACCCCGTCGCGCGCAGCAATCAGCGCCGGCAGGAGATCGCTCATCAGCCGCATGATCAGCACCTGGGCCTCCGGGTCGCCGAGGCGGACATTGAATTCGAGCAGCATCGGGCCCGCTTGGGTCAGCATCAGCCCGGCATAGAGGATGCCTTTGAAGACCCGGCCCTCGCGCTCCATCACCGCGACCGCGGGCAGGATGATGCGCTCCATGACCATACCTTCGAGCGCCGGGTCGAGGCACGGGGCCGGCGAAATCGCACCCATGCCGCCGGTGTTGGGCCCGGTGTCGCCCTCCCCTACCCGCTTATAGTCCTGGGCTGACGCGAGCGGCAGCGCGTTCTTGCCGTCGATGAGCGCAAAGAAGCTCACCTCCTCGCCGACGAGGCAGTCCTCGACGACGATCTCGAGCCCGGCGGCGCCGAACCGGCGCTCGACGAGGGCCGCGTCGACCGCCCGGTACGCGGTGTCGAGGTCGCTCGCGACCGTCACCCCCTTGCCGGCGGCGAGCCCGTCGGCCTTGACGACGACTGGCACCCCGTGGCTCGCGATAAAGACCTTTGCCGCGGCCGGATCGCGGAAGCGGCGATAGACGGCGGTCGGGATCCCGGCCCGCATACAGAGGTCCTTGGCATAGGCCTTCGAGCCTTCGAGTGCGGCCGCCCCGGCATTGGGCCCGAAGGCCGGGATGCCTTCGGCTTCGAGCGCGTCGACGAGCCCCAGCACGAGCGGCGCTTCGGGACCGACGACGACGAAATCGATCCGCTCGCGGCGGCAGAACCCGACCAGCCCGGCAACGTCGGTGGCGCCGATCCCGACGCACTCCGCCTCCTCGGCGATCCCGGCATTACCGGGCGCACAATAGAGGGCATCGACCAGCGGCGACGCCGAAATCGCCCAGGCGAGCGCATGCTCGCGCCCTCCCGAGCCCACCACCAGCACCCGCATCGCGCTCTCTCCCGTGCTCGGCTATCGTGGGGGGATGGATGATCTGACGATCGACACCCCGCTGCGCTCGAACCTGCCGGAATACACCGTCTCCGAACTCGCGCGCGCGCTCAAGCGCTCGATCGAGGAAAATTTCGCCTATGTGCGGGTGCGCGGCGAGATCTCTGGCTTCAAGCGGCACGGCTCGGGCCATTGGTATCTGAGCCTGAAGGATGCCGATGCCGTTATCGACGCGGTGTGCTGGCGGATGACCGCACCGCGGCTCGGGCTCAAGCCCGAGGACGGGATGGAGGTGGTGTGCACCGGGCGGCTGACCACCTTTCCCGGCCGCTCGAAATATCAGCTGGTCATCGACACGATGGAGCTCGCCGGGGTCGGCGCGCTGCTCAAACTGCTCGAGGAGCGGCGCAAGCGGCTCGCGGCCGAGGGGCTGTTCGCGGCCGAGCGCAAGAAGAAGCTGCCGTTTCTGCCGGAAGTGATCGGCATCGTCACCTCGCCGAGCGGGGCGGTGATTCGCGACATCCTGCACCGTCTCGCCGACCGCTTTCCGCGCCGCGTGCTGTTGTGGCCGGTAGCGGTGCAAGGCGAGGGTGCCGCGGCGCAGGTGGCGGCGGCGATCAACGGCTTCAACCGCCTGCCGGCGGACGGCCCGGTGCCGCGGCCGCAACTGATCATTGTCGCGCGCGGCGGCGGGAGCCTCGAGGACCTGATGGCATTCAACGAGGAGATCGTCGTGCGCGCCGCCGCGGCCTCGGCGATCCCGCTGATCTCGGCGGTCGGGCACGAGACCGACACGACCTTGATCGATCATGCCAGCGACCGCCGCGCGCCGACGCCGACCGCCGCCGCCGAGATGGCGGTCCCGGTGCGGCTCGATCTCGTCGCCGAGCTCGGCGGCAAGTCGGCCCGGCTCTCGGGCAGCCTCGCGCGGCTCTTCGACCAGCGCCGGCTGCATCTCGCCGGGCTGGCGCGCGGGATTCCCGATCCGCAGGACCTGATCGGCGCTGCGGGGCAGCGTCTCGACGACCGCGCCGAGCGGCTGCGGCTCGCCGCCGAGAGCCATTTTCGAGCAGCCCGACACCGCCTCGATCTGGCCGCGTCACGCTTGCGCCCTGAGGTCCTCGCGGCCGATATCGATCGCGCTCGCACTCGCCTCGTCGAAGCCGAACCGCGGCTGCGCGATGCGATGGCCCGCTTCATCAGCCGCGGTCACGACGCGGTCGATAATTTCGCCGGCCGGCTCGCTACCCATTCGGAACGCCACAAAAGCCTGCTCGCGCGCGGCTATGTCGTGGTCCGCGACGCCGTCGCACGCGTCGTCACCACATCGGCGGCGATCAGCGCCGGCGCGCCGCTCGATCTCGAATTCCATGACGGCCGGGTTGGCGTGGTCGCCGGCAGCAGAGCGCGGCCGCGGGCCCGCCGGCTCGCCGTCCACCCCGGGCAGGGCAGCCTCTTTTGAGGAGAACCACGATGCCGCTCACCGCACAGCAACTCACTCAATTCGCCGAAGAGGGCTATCTGTTCCTGCCCGGCTGCTTCGCCGAGGACGAGGTCGCGATGCTGTGCGACGAGGCGGAGCGGATCTATGCCTCCGACCGCCGCGAGGTGTGGCGCGAGAAGACCGGGGCGCCGCGCACCGCGTTTGCCGCCCACATCTACAACGAAGCCTTCCGGCTTCTCGGCACGCATCCGCGGCTGATCCGGCCGGTCGAGCAGGTCTTTGGCGAGAAGCTCTACATGCACCAATACAAGATCAACGCCAAGGCGGCCTTCGAAGGCGATGTCTGGCAGTGGCATCAGGATTACGGCACCTGGGCGCGTGACGACGGGATGCCGGAACCGCGGGCGATGAACATTGCGGTGTTCATCGACGAGGTGATGCCGATCAACGGGCCCTTAATGCTGATCCCGCGCAGCCACAAGCACGGAGTCTTGGCGGCCGGTCATGACGAGGAGACGACCTCCTACCCGCTGTGGACCCTCGACAAGGAGACCGTGACGAGGCTCGTACAAGAGGGCGGCATCGTGGCACCGACCGGGAAGCCTGGCGCGGTGCTGATGTTCCACGGCAATCTGGTGCACGGCTCGGCGCCGAACATCACCCCCTACCCGCGGCGCATCGTGTATCTGACCCTGTGCGCGGTGTCGAACTACATCCGCAAACCGACGCGGCCGGAGTGGATCGCGCATCGCGACTTCACACCGATCGAGCCGGTCGCGGACAGCGCGCTGCTCGACTACGCGCGCGCCTATCGGGCCGCGGCCGAGTAGGGGCATGTCATGAACCTCCATCGCCTGGCGCAGCAGCGCGCCGCCGCAGGCCGACCCGTGCGAGTCGGGCTGATCGGCGCCGGCAAGTTCGGCTCAATGTTTCTGGCGCAGGTGCCGACGATGGCGGGCCTCGAGGTCGCGGTCATTGCCGATCTCGACCCTGAGCGAGCGCGCGCCGCCTGCCTGACGGTCGGCTGGGACGCCGCGCGGATCGCGAAAACCGTGTTCGTAGCATCGGCCGCGGGGGCTTGCGCGCATACCGAGATCGAGGTCATCGTCGAAGCGACCGGGGTGCCGGCCGCGGGCATTGCCCACGCCCGCGCGGCGATCGGCGCGAAAAAGCACATCGTCATGGTCAATGTCGAAGCCGACGCCCTTGCCGGACCGCTCCTTGCCGAAGAGGCGCGCGCCCGCGGTGTCGTCTATTCGCTCGCCTATGGCGACCAGCCGGCGCTCGTCTGCGAACTCGTCGATTGGGCGCGCGCCTGCGGCTTCGAGGTCGCCGCGGCCGGCAAGGGGACCAAATATCTGCCGGCCTATCACGCGGTCACGCCGGATGATGTCTGGACGCATTACGGTCTGACGCCGGAGGCAGCCCACCGCGGCGGCATGAACCCGCAAATGTTCAACTCGTTTCTCGACGGCACCAAATCGGCGATCGAGATGGCGGCGATCGCCAATGCCTGCGACCTGGCGGTGCCGGCGGACGGTCTCAATTTTCCGCCGTGCGGCGTCGACGATCTGCCGCAGCTGCTGCGTCCGACGGAGGCCGGCGGCGTACTCGAACGCGACGGCATGGTCGAGGTCGTCTCGTGCCTCGAGCGTGATGGTCGACCGGTATTCCGCGATCTGCGCTGGGGCGTTTATGCCGTGCTCAAGGCGCCGACCGAGTATGCCAAGGCCTGCTTCAAGGAGTACGGGCTCAAGACCGACACCAGCGGCTGGTACGCCGCGATGTACAAGCCCTATCATCTGATTGGGTTGGAGCTCGGCATCTCGATCTTCTCCGCAGCACTGCGCGGTGAGCCGACCGGGCAGCCGCGCGGGTTCTGCGGCGACGCCGTGGCGGTCGCCAAGCGGGCGCTCCGCGCCGGCGAAATGCTCGACGGCGAAGGCGGCTACACGGTGTGGGGCAAGCTGATACCGGCAGAACGGAGCCTCGCGGCGGGTGCGCTGCCGATCGGTCTCGCGCACGGGGTGGAGCTGGTGCACGACGTCACCGCCGGCGAGCTCGTGCACTGGTCTGATGTGAAGATGCCGGAGAGTGACGCAGTCCATGCCCGCCGCGACATGGAGAGACACTTCGCGCCACAGCCGGCGGCGATCGCCGCGCAATGAGCCCGGGAGCCCTTTCGTCAGAGGTCGGTGTAACTGACCAGCCGGATGCCGGCATCGGCGATCCGGTTGCGCAGTAACGGGCTCAACAGCGCCGCGAGCTCTTCGCGAGGGTGATAGGAGGGCATTGCGGCCACGAGCGGCGGCGTGCGCTCCGCCGCCGGATGGAAATAAATTTCGCTGACCCCGTCCGGCAAATGTGGCACCAGCCCGAGGATCCGCGCTTCGACCATGCCGCCGCTCCACGCCACGCCAAAGAGATGGTCATTGGCGCAGAGCCCGGCCCTCTGCAGCCGCCACCGCAGCGCGACGACCCATGGACGGTAAGCCGGGGTTCGATAGCGCTCTCCAGGAAAGGCACGGCGCAGCACCGCGACCGGCTCCGACGGGACCCGCACGGCCTTCATGCCGTAGTCACGGCCGATATCGATGATCAGCTTGGCGACGCACGGATGAAGGTGCATGTGCTTGTGGGCGTTCACGTGGTCGAGCGGCAGGCCGGTTGCACGGAACGCTGCAAACTGCGCTCGAATTTCGCTAGCGAGCTGGCGGCAAACGCCCGGAAACATAAAAAATCGGACGCCGGCGCGGGCCATGTTCCGGTCGAACTCGCCCTTACCGCGGACGAGTTGCGGGATCTCCACATCGGGCAGAACGGGATGCCCGTCGACGAGGTTCAGATGCAGGCCGACGCGAAGCTCCGGCAGCCGGCGGGCGCGGGCCACCGCATCGGCCGCCGCCTCGCCTCCGACCATCAGGCTCGCGGTCGACAGGATCCCATGACGATGTGCTTCTTCGACGGCCTCGTTGACGGCCGGGTCGAGCCCAAAATCGTCGGCGCAGACGATCAGCCGCCTCAGCTCGCCATCTCCCGGTTGCGCAAGAACTGGAAGAACTCGACGCCCTCGCGCAGCCGGCGGCGCAACATCTGCGGGCTCTTGACCATCTCAGCGACCAGCGAGGCGATCTTCTGACGGCGGAAGTAGAAGCGTCTGTAAAAGGTCTCGAGCGATTCGAAGATCTCGGTGTGCGAGAGGTGCGGGTAGTGCAGCGGCGCGATCTGCACCCCGCGCTCGTCGATCAGCTCGGCATGGCTAACGTCGAGCCAGCCATTCTCAACCGCTTGGCGATGCAGATAGGTGCCGGGGTAAGGTGCCGCGAGCGAGACCTGGATCGTGTGCGGGTTGATCTCCGCCGCAAATCGGATCGTTTCCTCGATCGTCTCTTTGGTTTCGCCGGGCAGGCCGAGGATAAAGGTGCCGTGGATCGTGATCCCGAGTTCGTGACAATCCTTGGTGAATCGCCGGGCGATGTCGATGCGCATCCCCTTCTTGATGTTGTTGAGGATTTGTTGGTTACCGGTTTCGTAGCCCACCAGCAGCAAGCGCAGCCCGTTGTCGCGCATGACTTCGAGCGTGGCGCGCGGCACGTTGGCCTTGGCGTTGCACGACCATGTCACGCCGAGCTTGCCCAACTCGCGCGCGATCGCTTCGGCGCGCTGGCGATCGTCGGTGAAGGTGTCGTCGTCGAAGAAGAATTCCTTGACCTGCGGGAAATAGCTCTTCGCGAGACGAATTTCCTCCACCACATGGCCGACGCTGCGGACGCGGTAGCGGTGCCCGCCGACCGTCTGCGGCCACAGGCAGAAGGTGCATTTCGACCGGCACCCGCGCCCGGTGTAGAGCGAGATGTAGGGGTGCTTCAGATAGCCGATGAAGTAATCCTCGACCCGCAGATCGCGCTTGTAGACTTCGGTGACGAACGGCAGCCGGTCCATCTCCTCGAGAACCGCCCGGTCGCGGTTGTGGCTGATGACGCCGTTCGCGCTGCGGAAGCTCAGACCGTCGATTGCATCGAATGGCCGACCCTCGGCGACTTCCTTTATCGTGAAATCGAACTCTTCGCGGGCGACAAAGTCGATGGCCGAGGATGCCTTTAGGCTGTCCTCGGGTTCGACGGCGACTTTGGCGCCGACCATGCCGATCTTCAGCCGTGGGTTCTCTTCCTTCAGCGCCTCGGCGACCCGAACGTCAGAGGCGAAGGACGGTGTCGACGTATGCAGCACGGCGAGCTCATACTCGCCCGCGGCCGCTAACACGTCTGCCAGCTTGAGCTTTGCCGGCGGCGCGTCGATCAGCTTGCTGTCGGGAACGAGTGCGGCCGGCTGGGCAAGCCAAGTCGGGTACCAGAAGGAGCGGATCTCGCGCTTGGCCTGATAGCGTGAGCCCGCACCACCATCAAACCCGTCGAACGACGGCGGATGCAGAAACAGGGTCTTCATCATCGGGCCTTGTCTCCCTCGATCGTCATCCGGCCACTCGGCTTGACTTGGAAGAGCTGATCTCGCCAGACGACCTTTCGTCCGAAAAAACTGGCAACGAACACGGCAAAGGACAAGGCGTCGCGGAGCGGGAGCAGCCAGAGCTTGGTGCTGGCGAAACCGAGGGCACCCGCGATTACCCGCGCCGAACCCCACCTCAGTGCTAGGGAAATCACCAGAAACATGCTAGAGGTCAAGCCAAATCCGGTCGCCGCGGCGCCGATCGCTGAAATCGCCACTCCATGGCTCAGGACAGAGCCCGCGAAGCCGGCAGGGGTGATGGTGCGCACGGTGCGCGCCCAACGCAGCTCATGACGCCACAGTCCTGCAAAGGACGGCTCGGACACGCGAGTCTCGACGAGATAGCGGGACAGCATGACGGCGAGCCCCTGCGCGCGCACCTCCTCTCCGATTCGATGGTCGTCGGCGAGATCGTCTCGCACCCGCACGAACCCGCCGATTCGGCAGAGGGTTTCCCGCCGTAACGCGATCGTTGCACCGAAACAGCCGTGCCCGACACCCAATTCGGCAGCCACGAGCGCGCTGGGGAGAAAGCCGAAATTGATGTGTAACGCACCGAGTTCGGACCACTTGCCCCCGGTCCCGACGCCTTCGTAAAGGCAGGTTACGACGCCGGTTCGGGGATCGAGCAGCGGTGCCGTAACCGCTGCCAGATAGCGCCGGCCGACGCGCACATCGCTGTCCGCGAGCACAAGAATTTCGTGGCGTGCCGTGCCGATCATGTTTTCGAGATTGGCCACCTTCAGATTGCTGCCTCTCACCGGTGGGTCGAGGACGAGCGCGATATCGCTCGCCGGCAGGTCGCGGATCAGCGCCTCGGCGACCGGCAACGCGCTGTCGTTCGCATCGTTGACGCCGAGCACCACCTGGACGACGGGGTAATCCTGCTCGGCAAACGATCGCAGGTTTTCATACAGACCGGGCTCCGCGCCGTGAAGCGGCTTCAACAGCGAGACCGGAGGCCGCTCCGCTCCGCTCGGCGTAACTCGCCGGGCGAATCGGACGGCAGCAATCGCCGAGCCGACGAGATAGGCCCAGGCCGGCGCGAGAAGCATCGCTATGACAAAAGTCAGGCTCATCGGATGACCGAGAATCGTTGCTTTCTTGTGCTCGCCGATCTCGTCTGTTGGGCGCACTGGCTCATCAGGTATCACAGCCGACGGGACGGTGCGATAGAGCCGCGGGCGCTGACGCAATTCCGCTGTCGGCAGCGAAAAATTGCGCTTTTGCCGCCAAAAATTTCTCGGTCAGGGTCAAGACTCCCTTTGCAATCAATCCGTTGAACCCGATTTGGCCGAGCCTGCCGACAGCGGAAATCGGGTGTGTTTTGAGGTGCCGCAACGGGTCGGCAGCGGATTGGCAGCGGAACTCAGCCGCACGCTCCGGCACTGCCGGAATCGGCATAACGTGAGATCGTCGCGCGGTGGATGGTCGAGCTGACAGAGGTCGCGAACGACTTCGCGTTCCTATCCGGCGTTGCCCCCACCCTGACCCTCCCCCGCTTGCGGGGGAGGGACGGTAGGGGACCGCTGAGGGAGCACAGCTCCCAGTGCGAAACTCTGATTCGGCGAGCCGGCGATCGATAGCCGCCGCCGCCACGTGGAGCGGAAAGAGGGCCGGAGTGGCCGGCTGACCGGGAACACCGGTCACGCCGGGCCCAGCAAGATCCCTATCGGAATAGCGCAACGATGGCTGCCGCGCCTTGCGTCGGCCTCGAACGCCACGCACGGCGGCGACGCTTCGCTGGTTTCAGCGGAAAGAAATACTCGCCCCACATCGACGATGACCTGCAGATGTCGAAGATGACCGACCCGATCTTGCGGGGAAAAGACCGCGCAGGTCACGGGCCATCGGCCTAAAATAACCGGGTGATGATGCGGGAGACCGGCATGCGCTTCACCAACATCGACGGCGCACGGGGCCGCCGCGCCTTGCGGGCGGGGTGTTCAGGCCTCGTGTTGTTTTTGTGGTTGTTGCTTTCGGTGGCTCCTGCCAGAGGCGCGGACGCGTCGACCGCCGCGCCGCCGGCAATGGACAATATGATGAGCTCCCAGGGCTGGCTGCAACAAATTGTCATCAAGCTCGAAGACGAAGCCATCGACGACATCCGCATGCTGCCGGAAACACCCGGCGCGCTCGCGCGCGAATGGCGCTCTTTCGATCGCCAGGGCTCCGCTCTTGGCGTTCTAGTCGATCTCGGCTGGGTTGCACTCGCCGCTTGCTTTGCACTTTTGGCCCAGAGCGTCGTCCAGCGTGTCCTCAGCATCCGCATTCGTCGCCTCCTGCGGCTGCGACCCGAGGAACCGACCCTGGGGCTGCTGTTGCGGCTTCTGCTATGCGATCTCACCGCGCTCGGCGTTTTCAGCGGCGTGTTCATCTACAGTCGGCATTGGCTGATGAACGCCGGGGTCGGGGTTAGCCTGATCATATTCTCGGTCAATGTGCTGATACGCTGGCGCGTCTGGGCATTGACCATCGGCATCGTGTTGCGCCCCGACGAACCGGCCGCCCGCCTGATTGATTTGCCCGACGGCGAGGCGCGCCGCCTGGCGCGGTTTCTCTCGGCGATGCTCCTAGTGGTAATCACATTGGTCGGCTTCGTCCGCTATTATGCGCTGATGGATCAAGACAGCGGGGCCTCGCATGTCCTCGGGCTTTTCGTCGCCATCATTATGTGCGGCCTCTACGTGCTGATCGTTTCCCGCGCGCGGATCGCGGCCGAGGCGTTGATCTGCGGGTGTACGACCGGCACCATCGTCGCCGCATTGCGCGCCGCGATCGCGCGCGCCTGGCTGACCATCAGCCTGACGGCGATCTTCGCTCTGTTCTTGTTCTTTGTGTTCGGGTTGTCCCTCGGATTGCTGTCCTACTATTACGGCGTGACCTCGTCCGTTGCAGTGCTGTTCGTCCTGCTAGTGCTCGAGCGGCTGATCAATAGGGGATGGCACGAGGCAGACCAGGCTGTCGATTACCGTTGGGCAGGAACCGATACGCTGGTGGCGCGCAGCATGCATCGTATTCTGCAAGTGCTCGTCCCCTTGATGGCGGTGCTGGCGCTGGTTTGGATCTGGCTCGACGCGATCGAACTGCCAGAGGCGCAAGAGACTCGGGCGCTGCACTCGACAATGGCGGCACTCGCCACCTTGCTGATCGCCTATGTCGCCTGGGTGCTGTGCCAGCTGGCGATCGACCGCAATCTACAGGGCGTCGGCGCCGGACCAAAGCTCCCGGGCGCTGACGACGACAGCGAGTCGGC
>Ga0074044_10005313_pt1 | contig 10513 bp, 10 predicted proteins | sample BogForMeECP23OM1_FD_94443 | JGI IMG/M metagenome (GOLD analysis project Ga0074044, IMG submission 94443) | Bog forest soil microbial communities from Calvert Island, British Columbia, Canada - Bog Forest MetaG ECP23OM1 | ecosystem: Environmental > Terrestrial > Soil > Wetlands ...
CGAGCCCGATGTGGCCTTCGTCAAGCACGGCGACGAGTGGCTGATCATCATGAACGACGAGGACATGCCGCAGTTGCGCCTGAATCCTGCCTACAAGCGCCTGCTGACGCGCGACGGCAACGATCGCGAAACACGCAACTACGTCAAGGATCGCTACAAGTCCGCGATTCAGCTGATCAAGAACATTGAACAGCGCAAGCAGACGATCACTAAAGTCTGCTATTCGATCGTGGCCCGGCAGCAGGATTTCCTGGAACGCGGCATCGATCAGCTCAAGCCGATGATGATCAAGGAAGTGGCCGAGGAAATCGGCGTGCATCCCTCCACCGTCAGCCGGGCGGTGGCGAACAAGTACGTGCACACGCCGCAGGGAGTGTTCGAGTTGCGCTATTTCTTCTCGGAGAGCGTACAGGGCCCCGAAGGCGGCGGTACGTCGTTGCTGATCCTGAAGCGCCGGGTCAAGAAGCTGATCGAAGACGAAGATCCAAGCCGTCCGCTGACCGACGAGCAAATCACCCGCATCCTGCAGTCGCAAGGCATTGATGTAACGCGCCGCACCGTGGCCAAGTACCGCGAAGACATGAAGATTCCGAGTACGCACCAGAGAAGAGTGAAAAAGTAGAGGTCAGAGGTCCGAGGTCAGATTGCAGAGGTAAAATCCGAATGTCCGAGAACTTTCACCTCTGCAGTCTGACCTTTGACCTCTGACCTTGTTCCCAAGCAGTGCCCGTTTTTTTGACTTCGAAATTTCAGGAGGGCGCTCAATGAATGTGGAGTACACCGGTCGTCAGTACGAAATTCCTCCTTCCATCCGCAAAGAAGTTGAAACTGGCCTCAACAAAATCCGCAAAATTCTCGGGGATCGGTTCGAGACCAAGGTGATTCTCGCGGTCGAGAAACACCGGCACAAAGCGGAAATCACCATCAACCCGCCGAACGGGCCGATTGTCGGCATGGCGCAGGCTCACGACATGGTCTCAGCGGTCAACGACGCGCTCGATCATCTGCACAGCCAGGCTTTAAAGTACAAAACAAAGTGGTTGAGCAAGAAACGCAAGGCCGTTAAGAAGTTCAACGGCCGGGGCGCGAACGAGAACCTTGAGACGGAGTTGGGGTTGGCGGAATCCACAACGGTTTCGGTAACGGTGCACAAATTTCCATCCGTAGCTAAGACCACCGAAGTGCATCTGGTGCGTTCCGCCGACTCGGTTGCCCTGCGCCCGATGACGCTCGAAGAGGCGATTAAAGAGGCGCACTTCCGCGATCGCGATGTCTTCGTATTTCGCGATCCCAAGGGCAAGCTGATGGTGCTGCACCGCACCCGCGACGGAAAGATGGAACTGATCGAAGCTCCGTAGAAAGCTGTCAGACTCAGAGAATCAAGTTCTACCGCCGAGACGCCGAGAGCGCCGAGAAACCAGCAAATGGCTTTTCTCGGCACTCTCTGTGTCTCGGCGGTGAAAAGGAATTAAACAGTCCCCGTTACTTCCTGTGCCCACGTCAGCGCAAGCCACCAAGTGTCGGCGACCTGCTCGTCCGTGAGACTGAGCTGTTGGGCGAATTCAGTCGACCTTGCCCATTCCCCCGACTCCTGCGCCAGCATGAGCCGATAGAGCGGCCGCAGGCTGCTTTCCTGGCCCAGCAATGCGCTCTTGATAGCATGGTCGACGGGAATCTGTTCGAGAAGTTTGGTCATTTCGATCTCGAGAACCGCATCCATTACAGAGAGCAGTCCCATCAGGAAAAGGTCGTTATTCGACTTCAGCCGTTCGGAAAGCAGTTCGCAGAACCGTGCCCGCGTCAGCGCCATGAGTATCAGTTCGCTGCATTTTTGTTCCGCTGCGCCCACTGTAACCACCAGCCGGATCCAGCGCCGCAACTCCCGTTCTCCCAGGATCGCCATGGCGTGGCGTACAGACCTGATTTCCAGTGAAAACCCAAAAACCGGGGAATTCAGATAGCGCAGCAGACGATAACAGATGGAAGCTTCCTGCTTGAGAGCTTTCTCGAGTTCGCGCAGATTGAGGTCCGGACGGGAAACCAGCTCAAGGAGCCGTAAGAGGCGAAGCTGGCTGGCCGGAACTTCGCGTCCCACGACCAGTTCCGGTTTACAAAAAAAATATCCCTGGAAATAGGCAAAGCCCAGGTTGCGAGTCTGGCTGTACTCCTGGGGCGTTTCCAGTTTTTCGGCCAGCATTTTGCACTTTGCCGAGCCGAAGCGGCGCAACATTCCAGCTTGTTCTTCCGGCCGCGTTGCCCGCAAGTCAACCTTGATGATGTCGGCGAGCCCGCAAAGCGGGATGCGCGGATCGTTGGGCGCAAAATCATCAAGAGCGATCAGGTAGCCAGCCTCTTTGAGCTTCTTGCAGGCGGCGACGATGCGGTCCTCGGGCTCGACTGTCTCAAGAATCTCCACCACCGTCTGGTGGGGAGGCAGCAAGGTCACCAGATCTTTCAGGAGGATATCGCGCGTGCAGTTCACAAAAGCACGGGTGTGATGGCAAAGCGTGTCCAGGCCGATAAGCAGCGTACTGTCGAGCATGGAGCGGGCGGCCAACTCGGGATCGGCGTTGAAATAATCCTCGATGCCATTTCGGAAAAGAAGTTCGTATCCAAACACTTTCCGGGAGCGGTCAAGGATTGGCTGGCGGGCTACGAAACGCTGGCCCGGAACCGAGATTGGGCTAACTGCCGGGGCTGTTCCTGCGCCATTATCGGGCTTCACCATAGATAAATCGGCGGTGCGAGGTAAAACTTCAGGCCGCGGCCGTTCATGCTCGCTCCGCCGTGGCCATGCCCGAATGTGGAAAACTAAAGTTTCTCCCCCCTTGCGCAATCGGCTGTTTCGTGGGTAACATCAAGTGTTCCCTTAGGGCCTTGCTTCTTGCGGGCCGTACGCGCCAAGCAAACTCCAGGCGACGATTACAGCGTGAGTATTGTTCTCAAGTAGCATCCAGCCGAAGTGGGTTCGGTCAGCCGAAGGCCGGTGTGCATCATGCCTCACGCCGTGTCCTGTCGAGCTCAAGGGAAGGCGAAACAATCAGGCCTGCGATCTTCGATCCAGGCTGGGGTAAAGTTCAAAAGTCTAACAAGAGAAAACTATGAATGCAGGACCCGCACACCCCTCCTCAGGAGGAGGTAAGCACAGACGGCGCCGTGGGCGTCGTTCGCAAAAACGCGGCCCCGGTGCAGGACCGCACCGCGCGCGCCAGGAACATCAGGGAATTTTCACCGCGCCTATGGATCACAGCTATCGCGCCAATATCAACGGCGCCGGCGACAACGGCAACAAAGGTGCCCGGCGGCCCGGTTTTTCCGCCGCCTACCCGGTTGGCGATCCGGAGCCGCTCCCCGCTCCGCCCGAGGATGCGGCCTCGCGCGTCTTCGCTTTTGTGGAAGATCTGTTCTTCTTGACCAAGATTCAAGACACCGGCCGCAAGATGAACGTGAAGGTGGAGTTCGTGCGGACCGAAAAAGATCTCGCCGACCACATGAAAAATAATGGCGAAGAAAAGCCGTCCCTGATCATTTTCGATCTCAACAACGCCAACGCCAAGCCTCTGACGTTGATCCCTAAATTGAAAAGCAAGCTCAAGAAGGGAACCTCGATCATCGGTTTTCTCTCGCATGTGCAAGGCGATCTGAAACAGAAAGCGCACGAAGTAGGCTGCGACATGGTTCTGCCACGCTCGGCATTCTCGCAAAACCTGCCGCAGTTGCTGCGCCGCCACGGCGCCACCGAGGAAGTCACCGCGGCCGAGTAAGGGAATTGCAGAAGTCAGAGGTCAGATTGCAGAGGTGGAAAGCCTTGATTTCTCACCTCTGCGATCTGACCTCTAACTTCTGACCTGTTTTCACCTCTGCAATCTGACCTCAAACCTCTAACCTTCCCCTGATACAATTCCGCCGTGTTCTCAAACAAAATTCTGATTGCGACCATGTCCGGGATTTTGACGGTAACCGTTTGGGCGCAGGAGCATCCGGCTCAGCAGTCTCCTGCGCAACCGCCTGCCACGCAACCATCTGCCACGAAGCAACCGCCGGTGAAGGTAAGCATGCTCAATGTGTGTTCACCTTCCGCCGACGACCAAAAAGAGTTGTCTGCAGCGCTGGCCAAGGTGCCTGCCAAGCCAGGGTTCACCAAAGATTACGAGGTGGCGCGGGGACACTCCACACTGGATCCGAACACGCCGATGCCCGGCATGCCAGCGATGCCTTCCGGCGCAGTGCCGGCTGCCAATTGGGTACGCGTTCGGCGGGAATTTCCCGCTGCTGCCACGTTCAGCAACGTTCAATACTCATTCAGCGTGGATGCGGACAACATGGTAGAGACGCTGGTGTTGCGAGTGCGCGACCCCAAGGATTTGATGGAAGTTGCGATCGAGGACAGCGCTTCCGCCATTACCTCCGCGAGCGTGATGTTATCCGCCAACACGCCTGCTGCGCGCGTAAGATTAGAGCGCTTTGGAAAGTCCTCGGTTGTGCTCGCGCGATGTTCGGCGGCTGAAGGGAAGCCGGTGCCAAATCAAAGCGCGTACGAACCGATCTTCCGCGCAGCGTCGGAGGTTCTGAATCGCTATCGTGACGCTCTGGGCGTCCGCAGGATGGTGCCTCAGGAACTGGTGCGGCTGGGCGTGGGAACTTCGACGAAGGCGGGCGGCACGAAAAAGACTCCGTAGTTCCATCCCGCTGTTTTGCGGTCTGCAACGAAATCTGCTCCAAGGAATCTATTGATAAAGATCGTCGATAAATAAATATGGATATTCGCAATGTTGTAATCGTGGGCTCGGGTTGCGCCGGCCATACGGCCGCTCTCTACTCCGCCCGCGCCAATCTCAAGCCGCTGGTGATCGAAGGCCACGAGCCCGGCGGACAGCTTTCCATGACCACTCTGGTCGAAAACTTTCCCGGCTTTCCCGAGGGCATCCAGGGCCCGGAGTTGATCGAAAACATGCGGAAGCAGGCCTCGCGCTTCGGCGCCGAGTATCGCATGGGCCACCTGGTCAAGGCGGGCTTGGGCAAACGGCCATTTGAACTCACCATCGGCAAAGACGTGATCCAGGCGCGCACGCTGATCATTGCCAGTGGAGCCTCCGCGCGCTGGCTCGGCCTGCCCAGCGAGCAGGCGCTCATCGGCCACGGCGTTTCCTCGTGCGCAACCTGCGACGGATTCTTTTTCTCAGGCAAGGAAATTGCCGTGATTGGTGGCGGCGATTCCGCCATGGAAGAAGCGACCTTCCTGACGCGGTTTGCCAGCAAAGTCACACTCATCCATCGCCGCGAGCAGTTTCGCGCCTCAAAAATCATGCTCGACCGCGTTCGCGCCAACCCCAAAGTCGCGTTTCTTACGGATACCGTCGTTGACGACGTGCTCGACGTCAGCAAGAAAGAAGTTACCGCTCTGCGCCTGCGCAACGTGAAAACCGGCGAGAGCTGGGATTTCCCCGCGAGTGCCATGTTCCTCGGCATCGGCCACATCCCCAACACGAAGATGTTCGCAGCCCAGCTTGAGACCGACGCTGACGGTTATCTGGTTACACAGAAGAATGTCTTCACGAAAGTTCCGGGTGTATTCGCCTGCGGTGACGTGCAGGATCGGCGCTACCGCCAGGCCATCACCGCCTCCGGTTCCGGCTGCATGGCTGCGCTGGAAGTGGAGAAGTACCTGGAAGAGGAAGGGCACTGATGGTTCCAGTAGTTTCCCCTATGTAACCCTGTTTCCTCTGTGGTTAAGGTTTTGTTCGTTGGCGCAAGATTTGTTTCCGCGTAGCAACCGGCAATGTCTCGCAAGCCGTTCGCAGCACAAGGCGCGGCGCGCGTCTCCGAATCTTCATCAGGTAGGGCACGGTCCGCTTCGGGTTGTATTTCGCCGCTTCCCGCAACAGCCATCCCAGCCCCTTCTGCACCAAGTCGTCATCATCAGCAAGTAGCATCCCGGAGAGCCGTACAACCTCTGGAAAGAACATCTTGTCCCGTACGCCTCGAATCAGCGCCACACAGGCTGCCCGCCGTCGCCAGCGATTGCGTGACCTGGCCCAGCGAAAAGCGTCCCGGCAGCGCTTCGGTTCTGCGCGCAGCATCGGCGCCAGCACATCATGCGCCAGTGCATCGTGATCCGCCCAACTGCTGATGCGGTCAAGCCAGGAAGCGAAGAGTCGGAATTCTTTTTCTCCAAGCAAGTGTGTCTGCTTCTCGAGCAGGAACACGGCGAACACTTTCTCCTCCAGCACTCGCCCCGAAAAAAGCTGGTCGGCAACCTGCACCAGAAAGTCCATCCCCATTTCACGGGCAATGCTGCGCCGGGAGCGCACGGCTACCTTGCGAAGTTCGGCCGTGTACCATCCGCGAGACTTCACCTCTTCTTTGAAAAACAACTGCACTTCTTCCGAGTGCGGCGCCGAACCGCCATCCCGGAGCAAGCGCCGGATGTGGTCCGCAATGTATTCGGGCGTGATTCTTCGATTGGGCATGATCTCGTCCTGTGCATGTGGAGCGACGGACGCCCCGCCCGTCATACCACGGGCGCTGATGATAAAAGAAGTCGTGAGAAAAATGCAGTGACCCGCGGACGATGTGTAGCGCCGGCGTCCCGCCGGTAGTCCGGCGGGCGTCCTCGCCCGCCGCGTCATTTATCTCGAATGCTAGTTCGCCGACTGTGCGCTGCCGGTCTTCACCGTCTTGTCATAAATCCACAGCAGCAAGGCCGTGACCATGCCGACGGCCGTCACGCTCCACCAGATCCGCGCGGGCTGGTGCGCGACTTCTCCGAAGCGATGAACAATCGTTCCGCCAAACCATCCGCCAATCAGCGAGCCGATGCCAATCGGAAGAAAGGCAAAGCCCATATACGTTCCCTGCTGCCCGGGGGGCGCGAGCCGCGAAATATATTCGTAATACCGCGGCGATTGAATAATCTCCCCGAGCGCGAGCACGAACAGCGACAGAATTGCGCCGATCAAAGTAGGCCAGAAGGCGAGAATGAGCCACGAAGAGGAAGTGATGAGCGTGCCCAGAATTATGGCTTGAAAGGTTGGGATCTTGCGCGTAAGCAGATTGATCGCCAGTGTAAGACAGATCACCGTAATGCCATCGGTGGCAATAACGGTTTCGGCGGATGCGTTGGCGTTGATGTAGCCGTGAATGTAGCCGGGCAGGCTGATGTACTGCTGCCAGAACACGATCCAGTACCCAGTGAAGATCACCAGAAACCACATGAAGCGGCTCAAACCGGCAAGCACAAGAGCCAGCAGGCCAACCCAGATCCACCAAGGAACGTTTGCCGCGGGATGGAGGACGCTGAGGATCTTAAGCAGTAGTGCGCCTGCCAGTACCGGAAACACCAGCCGCGCATTGCCCACTACCGCGCAGAAATTCCGTGCCACCGTCGCAATTGAAGGTGGAGGCGCATCTCCAGCTTTGCGCGGCTCGCGAAAAAATAGCAGCACAACAAAAAACATCGCGAAGACGCTGACGGCCGACACGCGATAAACATTTTCAACGCCCAAGTGGCTATGGGCCCATCCAGCGAAAAGGGGTCCGGCCGCGCCGCCGATATTGACCATCGTGTAATAGATCGAGTAGCCAATCGAGCGCACGTTCTCTTTCGAGGCGCGAGCCGTTGTGCCCACTACGCAAGGCTTCACCATGGAGATGCCGAGCGCGGGAAGCATGAGAATGACGCCAACAAACAGGCCGAGCGGCACGAGATTGCGGACCGGTGCTAACCAGGGCGCCGCGATCGAACCGATCATGAAATACGCGACCGCCAGGATGAGATACGCCGTCGAAAGAGCGCGGCGGAACCCGATGCGGTCGGCCACGGCTCCGCCGAAGATCGCAAGAAACCAGACCATCCCGCCAAAAATGCCGGTCAGCGTTCCGGTCTGCTCGGTCGAGAAATTCAGCTTCTCCTGTAGATAGAGAGCCAGCGAGGCAAAAGCCCCATAGTAAGAAAGCCGCTCGAAAATCTCCGTGATATTGGCGATCCAGAAGGGCCGCTCAAATCCAGTACGAATTTCCTGCAAACGTTCAGAAAAATTCAAAGTCCGGGCCTCCTGATCCACCGCCACACAACAACAAATTCACCGACAACAAACAAGAAACCGAAGATCTGCTTGTTGTAGCAAGCCAGCCATAACGGTAGGTAAATATCGAAATTACAAGCGCGGTCGCTGGTATAGCCGGCGGCTACATCAGTGAGCGGACAGCGTCCGCCATTGACGGCCAGGACCACGCACTCAGCGATGATCAACAGCGTCAACGCGAAGGCCCAGCGAAACTTTCTCCACCAACCGATCCAGGGTAGGGCAAGAATCGCTGCCGCCATGACGGTCCACACCGTGGTATGCAGCAGTTTGATCTGCTGGAGCTTGTGTGCGAACGCCGCAGAGGAATCGTGCACTTGTAGTATGGCAAGAACCACTGTTACCCCAGCCTTCGCGAGTCTGTTCCAAGGGTCAGCGTGCCAGTTGCCTTCGGACTTTATCCGCCGACACGCCCACCACCCGAACCACTTTATTCCGGCTGCTCAGGCCGGCTGCAATAGTAACGGAGGAACGCGGAACCTTCAAAAGCTCTGCGAAGAACTCAATGCAGGCCCCGTTGGCTTTGCCATCCACGGGCGGAGCCGTCAGCGCAACCTTGAGCGCATCGCCGACTTCGCCGGTAATTGCATTCTTCTTCGCCCGCGGATGGACTCTGACCGCGAAGGTAGTTCCCGTTGGCGAATCCGTAATCTTAACCATTGTTTCCGTAGAGACGCGGCTTGCCGCGTCTTGCTGCGATCCGTAAGTCCCTCGCTCGCGGCAACGCGCTCCCGAGACGGGGCAAGCCCCGTCTCTACCACCATTCTGAGCTCTTTCCCCCTGGTCCCCCTGTGGTTAAGCTTTTGCTCTCTCCCCGAAAATCCCCGTGCCTACGCGCACGCACGTTGATCCCTCTTCGACCGCAACCTCAAAGTCGTGCGACATCCCCATCGAAAGCACATTTATGGCAACGCCCGAGAGATCGCGAGCCGCGATGCGATCGCGAATCCCGTGCAACTCCCGAAAAAACGGTCGTGCGCCCTCGGGATCATCAGTGTAAGGAGGCACCGTCATCAGCCCCCGAATCGCGAGATGCTTCCACTGCGTCGCGCCCATCAAGATCCGCTCCAACTCCTCCGTGTCCGGAGAAACGCCGCTCTTCGCCTCTTCCCCGCCAACGTTGATCTCGATCAGCACCGGCAACATCTTCCCTGCCGCTTCTGCCGCCGCGTTCAACTTCTCGGCCAGCCTCACCGAGTCCAGCGAGTCCACTGCCCCAAACAATTCCGCTGCCTTCACTGCCTTGTTCGACTGCAAATGCCCAATCAGATGCCATTCCATGCCAGCCAACCCGCGCAGGGCTTCAGCCTTCCCCGCAAATTCCTGCACCCGATTTTCACCAAACACGCGAATCCCAGCCGCGTAAGCCTCACGAACCGACTCCGGGGGGAAAGTCTTGCTCACCGCCATCAGCGTAATATCGGAGGGATTGCGTCCGGCACGGCGGGCGGCCTCGGCGATGCGTTTGCGGATCGACCCAATATTTTCGGCAATGGACACTGCAGAGATTTAACCACAGAGGACATGGAGATCACGGAGGAATCGCAAAAAAGGAAAAATCGGATTGAAGAGGAGCCCGACGTGCGTATAGAAATCAGGTTCACTCCTTCAATCTGACTTCTGCCTTCGACTTGAGATCCCTCACTTCGCTCGGGGCGCGGGCAGGAGTGCCCGCGCCACACAAGCGCATTACATGATCGCAGTCGGCGGCGCCGGATCTTCCGGTCGACCGGCATTCGCCAGCGGTACGCGCACCATCACGAGCGTGAGCGCGATCAACGCGATCAGCGCGGTGATAAACGGTGCCTCCCATTTCACGAGCGTAACGTCATGGCCGGAGCCAACCAGCCCCGCGATGAGCAGTCCGCAAAGCGCCTCGCCCGCGATCAGGCCGGAGGCAGTCAGCACACCGGCGTTATCCACGCGAGCCTTCTGCGCGTCGTTGTAGCCGCGGCGGTCGCGCAGCGTATCGGTGATCCAGCGGATGACCCCGCCGATGAAAATGGCGAACGTGGTACCCAGCGGCAGGTACATGCCAACCGCAAACAGCATTACGCTCTTGACTTCAATCAGGATCGCGGTAATCCCCATCAGGATGCCGACAATCACCAGCGGCCAAGCCATGTCTCCGCCAACAATGCCCTTGGAGAGCATTGCCATCAGGCCGGCTTGCGGTGCGGGAAGCGCGGGGCTGCCGAAATGATAGGCGTGATCGAGGATGGCCATCGGGAAGAAAAGAACGAGCGAAGCGACGATGACGCCAAAGATGTCGCCGATCTGCATTTTGGCGGGCGTGCCTCCGAGGATGTGCCCCACCTTCAGGTCCTGCAACATTTCGCCGGCGACCGCCGAAGAAACGCAAACCACGGCAGCAACTCCGAGCACGGCGGCAACACCGCCGACGCCGGAAACGCCCAAGGCAACCATCA